>Ga0302281_10001615_pt1 | contig 16255 bp, 10 predicted proteins | sample III_Fen_E1_2_FD_198762 | JGI IMG/M metagenome (GOLD analysis project Ga0302281, IMG submission 198762) | Peat permafrost microbial communities from Stordalen Mire near Abisko, Sweden - III_Fen_E1_2 | ecosystem: Environmental > Terrestrial > Soil > Wetlands > Permafrost | place: Sweden: Abisko...
GGCCGGCCAGCATAGGAATCGCCAGCGGCGTCACGGCGATGTCCGTCTTCTCCGTCCCCGCCCGCGTTTCCTCATGCGTTTCCTGCACGCGTGAGCGCTGGGCGCGCACCATGTCCAGCGCCACGATCAGCAGCAGGATGCTCGCGGCGATCTGGAACGCCGGCATGGTGATGCCCATGAACTTGAAAATCAGCTGGCCGGCGATGGAAAACGCCAGCATCACGCCAGCCGTCACACAGCACGCCAGCCGCGCCGTGCGGATGCGCTGTTCCGGTGTGTCGTTGGGCGTCATGGCCAGGAACGCCGGCACCACCGCCAGCGGATCCACAATCACAAACAGCGAACTGGCCGCCAGCGCGATGTATTCGAGCAGATTAATAGGCTGGTATTAGACGCGGATTTTGGGAGAAGTCAATTTGAAGCTGGCCGTGTCTGCCGCCGCGAAAAACGCAAAACACACGAACGGACTGCCCCCGGCGAGAAAATCATTGAATTCAGTCTCGCCCGCTTCCAACATGAATGAAAGGAGAGTCCGTCGCCTTGATTTTATGTCCCAGTCCCACAACCGCACCCTGATCATCGTCATCCTTGGCGCGCTGTCCACCATCAGCCCGTTCGCCATTGACATGTATCTCCCGGCGTTTCCCCAGGTGGCCGCCGCCCTGCACACGTCCACCGCCCGGATTTCTCTCTCGCTCGCCAGCTACTTTGCGGGCATGGCGGCCGGCCAGCTTTTTTACGGCCCGCTGCTCGACCGCTTTGGGCGCAAGCTGCCGTTGTATGGCGGACTGGTTCTCTTCATCGCCGCCTCCCTGCTCTGCCTCTGCTCGCGCACCGTGGAATGGCTCATCGCCCTGCGCTTCGTGCAGGGACTCGGCGGCTGCGGTGCGCAGGTGGCGGCCATGGCCATGGTGCGGGATTTTTTTCCCGCGCGCGAAACCGCCAAAATCATCTCGCTGCTCATCCTGATCATCAGCGCCTCGCCGCTGCTCGCGCCGAGCGTGGGCGTGTTTGTGGCCGTGCATCTTGGCTGGCAATGGGTGTTCATCGTCCTCTCCGCGTTTGTGGCCTTGATGCTGTTCGTCTGCTGGTGGCGGTTGCCGCAAGGACACCCGCCCGACCGCACCGTCTCGTTGCGGTTGCGTCCCATTTTTCACAACTACGCCCTCGTCCTGAAAGAGCCACAATTTCTCACCTATGCGCTCGCCGGCGCGTTCGCCTTCTCCGGCCTGCTCGTCTATGTCGCCAGTTCACCGATTATTTTCATGGAAGTGTTTCACGTCAGCCCGCAACAGTTCGGCGCCATCTTTGCCGGACTGGCCACCGGTTTCATCGGCAGCAACCAGATCAACATCCTGCTGCTGCGCAAATTTTCCAGCGAACAGATCTTCCGCGCCACGCTGCTCGTGGAATGTCCTGTGGCCACGCTGTTGCTGGTGGGAACCGTCGCCGGCTGGTTCGGCCTGCCGGCCACGTTGGCGCTGTTGTTCATCTCGCTCTCCAGCCTCGGCCTCGCCTACCCGAACGCCGCCGCGCTCGCGCTCGTGCCGTTCGACCGCAACATCGGCAGCGCGTCCGCCATGCTCGGCTTTTTGCAGATTGGCGTCGCCGGCCTCGCCTCCGCCAGCATCGGCATATTTGATTCCCACACCATGCGGCCGGTGACGCTCGTGCTGGCCGCGACCTCATGGATTGGATTTGCCATCCTGCTCGCCGGCAAACGCCGCCTGCCCGGCCTGCGCTACGTCGAGGAAAAGGACGGCAACCTCCTGCCGGATTGAACCCCGGGCTGGCGCTTTTGAACCGCGAAATACGCAAACCACGCGAACGTTTCTCCCTCTCCTCGCCAAAACGAGGAGAGTAGCTCTGTTGGGTATTGCACAAAAGCAGGTTTCCATGAAATTCACCCAAGTTCAAAAGAAAAGCCCCATGTCTAAACCATTGCCAGAGTGCATAAAAACGATTGGCAATTGGATTTGGAACGAACGAACTGAGAGAAATCTATCAGCCTACCACTTGGCGGGGAAAATGGGTATTGCAACGGCCGGGGTTTCAACTCGGCGGTGCGAAAATGGGAACACGGGCATGCGTGTCTTACCAAAGATCATTGGCAAGCACTGGTCTTGATTTTGGGTATGGATTCCCGATTTTCAACAGATCTAGTTCCAACGCCAGAGTAGTATGTTGGGTTTTCACGGTTTTCAACGAGCGCTTAATTTCTTTCACCCGCTACAGCTTCAATAACACACTCTCCATGTTTTAGCCTCCCACCGGTTGCCGCCAGTGCGACAAACTGCCGATTGCCAACCATTTCACTCGCATCCACAATCAGAGTGGTTTAGTTTTTTTGCATGTCAAAAACTGCGAACGATAGCGCCCGTGTGAACGATTATCGTCCGAGATAATGGAATACGATGATAAACTATGGGCAAGGTTTGAAACATTTGGTTTGCGGATTGGTCTCGCCCGCCACGTTTTTTTTGGTGGCGTTTTCATTGTCCGCAGCCACACCGAAATCCAGTGCGCCAACGGACAACCTGCTGCTGCTCGACAATTTGGGGCGCGTGGTGCGGGTGGCCACGAATGAGGTGCCGGCGTCCTTGCAGCCCGCAACGGCCAGCGGGTTGCAACGGCAGTTGCCCAACCCAACGGCGGGAGCCAGCCTGCCGGAGGAGATTTTGAAACGGGCGCACGCGGGCACAAACGGGTTTCAGTTTTTTCCCGCCATGCCGCCCCGGCTCAGGCCCTATCTCGCGAGCCAGGACGATTACGGCAACACGGCCATCCGCCCCGGCGCTCTTTTTTTCTTCACCCCGCTGGAAGGGCTGATGCAAGGCGGCAAATACCGGCTTTCGGATTGGGGCTTCCGCTATTCGCTGGATCAGACGCTGACGTATGCCAGCCTGACCGGCGTGAAGAAAGGCGATAGCGATTTGAGCTTTTACACCTTGGATCTCAAGTCCAAGCTGGCCGTCTTCGATGCGCCCGATGCCGGCACCGCCGGCTGGATCAGTTCCCAGATTGAAGCCAAGAACGGCCTCGATGCCAGCGGCGGATCGCAGTCCGCCAAGTCCAATCTCGGCACGTTGACCGATCCCACCGGCATCTGGTCATCCGTGAACGGCTTCCGGATTCCGGAACTGGCGTGGCAGCAGTCCGCGCGGCACGGCGAGATTGTTCTGGTGGCGGGCATGGTCAGCCAGCAGAATTATATTGATGGCAACGCCTACGCCGCCAGTGGGCGCAGCAAGTTCATTAATTCCGCCCTCATCCATTCGCAGGTGCTGCCGCTGGCGCAGAATAATTTTGGCGCGAACCTTCAATGGCAGCCGCTGGATGAATGGTATGCCATGGCCGGCGCCTCAATGGGCAACGCCCCGTCCGGCAATTCCCCGTGGACGGATTTCAGCAGTGCCAACTGGTCGGTGCCGATGGAACTCGGCTACGCGCCGCGCGACTTTGTCGGTCTCGGTCCCGGCGTCTATCGTCTCCAGCCCTTTGCTGCCGCCGTGGATGGCAGCAGCGGCGGCGGATTGTGCTGCGACCTCCAGCAGCAAATGGGGTCGGAGTCGCCACTGGGCTGGTTTGGGCGGGCCGGCTTTGGCGGTTCCAAAGTGACCGGCGGTGCCGACAGACAGGTGGGCACCGGGTTCGTCCTGCAAGGGCCATTCGAGCATTTCCTGTTGCAGCGGAAGAGCAATGATTTTCTCGGCGTCGGTTTTGTCTGGAGCCAGCCTTCGGCCACGAGCAAGACGGTCTATCATGAGAACGAATATGTTTTGGAAACGGTCTATGCCCTGCAACTGACGCCCACAATCAAAATCCAGCCCGACTTCCAGATGATTTGGGATCCGGTCTTTCACAAGGACGCCAACCAGGCGACGGTGTTTCAAATCCAACTGGTTCTTGCTTGGTAGATTGAACATAATAATGGAACGGCCAAACGGACGCCCTGCACGACGTTTGCCGCGTGGACGATTCCGTTTGAAAAAACTTGAATCTCCCACGCGTTGGGAAACAATCAACCCCGCCGGAAGCACCCTCCGAATAAATTAGCCATGAAAAATAAAATCGCCCGCCTCGCCCCGCTGCTGCTGCTGCTGCCAGCCATCCTGCTGCTCGCCGGCTGCTGGACCAACCCTTACACCATCGAGCCCGCCACCGGCAGCCCCGCGTTCAAGGGCGGCATGGTCGTCGTGGACTCGCATTCCGCCGTGGCCACGGTGGAATCCGTGGACGCCGCCTCGCGCCAGATTATCCTCAAATACACCGACGGCAGCAGCACCACGAACATCGCCGGGCCGGAAGTCATCAACTTCGACAAGATCAAGGCCGGCGACGTCGTCAAGGGAACCGTCGCCGAGGAGATCGGCATTTTTCTCGTCAAGAACGGCCCGCTGCCCGCCACCGACACCGGCGTCGTCATCCATGGCGCGGCCAAGGGCGCGAACCCCGCCGGCGTGATGGTCACGACCATTGACATGAGCGCGCGCGTCATCATGGCCGACCGCAGCTACCGGATGCTCACGTTGAAATACGCCAACGGCCAGGTGAAAACTTTCAAGGTGCCCCTGCCGTTCACGCTTGAACATGTCGCGGTCGGCGACGACGTGGTGATGCGCGCCACGCAAACCATCGCGCTGCACCTCGTGCCGAAATGATTTGAAGCGCGCGAACCGTCGGCCATGAGCAGTCTCGAAATTAGTTTGATCGCCCTGCTGTGTCTGGTCGCCGGGTTCCTGCTGGGGATGTGGCTGCAGTATCTGTTGCCGGAGCATCATCTCTCCAAGGAATCGCAGGACACCGTCAAGCTCGGCGCCGGCATGGTCGCCACCATGTCCGCATTGATTCTCGGCCTGCTCGTCAGTTCCGCCAAAAGCTCCTTCGACGCCGTGAACGTCTCCATCGCCCAGAACGGCGCGCGCATCATCCAACTCGACCATCTGCTCGCGGAATACGGGCCGGAGACGCGCCCCTTCCGCGACGGACTCAAGGCCTCCGTCGCCGAGCGTGTGCAAAAAATCTGGGGCAAATCCGTGCCGGGCGGCACCGGCCTGCAAGCCATTGAAAAATCCACAACCCTGCTGGACTTCCAAACCTCCCTCCAGAAACTAACGCCGGCGACCGAGGCGCAGAAATCCCTGCTCAACCAGTGCGTCCAGGTCAGCTCGGACATCTGGCAGAGCCGCCTGCTTATCATCGAGGAGCAGCAGGAGCCGGTGCCGCCGGTGTTTCTCGTGCTGCTGGTCTTCTGGCTCACGCTGCTGTTCGTGAGCTTCGGCCTGTTCGCGCCGCGCAACGTCACGGTCTTCGCCGTGCTGTTGGTCTGCGCGGTATCCGTGTCTTCCGCCGTGTTCCTGATTTTGGAAATGAGCCATCCGCTCGACGGCCTCATCAAGGTCTCCAGCGCGCCGCTGCTCAAGGCGCTCGAACTCATCGGCCATTGATGGCCGGAGGCGGGCGATTAGTTGGCAAAGTTAATCCTTTTCTCTTTACACCCTGCGCGTTCGGTGTTTAAGTCAGCCGCACAAACCGCGCGCTGCAATCAGAAGGCATCTTTAGGAGATTCTTACTGTGCCCTTCACGGTTTGACTCAACAACAAGCAAACAACTATGAAACGAAACTCATTGTATAAATACGGCCTGACTGCGCTGTCCGCCTCGGCGGCGCTCGGACTGACTCAATGCGCCACGGCGCAGACCACTGGCACGGCCGGCAGCAAACCCAACATCATCCTGATCGTCTCGGACGATTTCGGCTACGGCGATGCCGGCGTCTATGGCGGCGGCATTGGCCGCGGCATGCCCACGCCCGCGCTCGACAAGATGGCGCAGGAAGGCATGACCTTCTTCGACTTCTACGCGCAGCCAAGCTGCACGCCCGGTCGCGCCGCGATGATGACCGGCCGGTTCCCGAACCGCAGCGGCATGACCACCGTGGCCTTTCAGGGCCAGGGCGGCGGTTTGCCCAAGGCGGAATGGACCATCGCCGCGCAGTTGAAGACCGCCGGCTACAAGACCTACTTCACCGGCAAGTGGCATCTCGGCGAGGCCGACTGGGCGCTGCCCAATGCCCACGGCTTTGACGTGATGAAGTATATGGGGATTTACCACTTGAACGCCTACACCTATGGCGACCCGGAATGGTTCCCGGACATGCCGGATGAACTGCGCACCATGTTCAACCAGGTGACCAAGGGTGTCTTGAGCGGCAATGCCGGTGAGACGGCCAAGGAAGACTTCAAAGTCAACGGCGAGTATGTGGACAAGCCGGGCGCTCCCGTCACGATGGACGGTGTGACCTACTCCAACGGCGTCGTCGGCATTCCTTATCTGGACGCCTACATTGAGAAGGCGGCGCTGGAATTCTTGGATGATGCCGCCAAGACGCCGGACAAGCCGTTTTTCATCAACATCAATTGGATGAAGGTGCATCAGCCCAACCTCCCGCATCCTGACTTCATCCACAAATCCATGTCCAAGTCCAAATACGCCGATTCCATCGTCGAGAACGACACCCGCATTGGTGATGTCATGAACAAACTCCACGACCTCGGTTTGGACAAGGGCAATACGCTCGTGTTCTGGACCTCAGACAACGGGGCCTGGCAGGATGTTTAGACACGGCCACAGATGGGGGTGTCGCAAACCTCCATCTTTCAAGCGGAGGAAATGCCGGAGCAAGCACTGGTCAAGCTGCGGATGCGAATGATCGAAGCGTATTCACGGTTCAAAGTCAACGGCCCGGTGTTTTACCTCAAACGCAAATAGTCACAGCATAACCTAAAAACAACCGCGTCGCTTACGCAACTCTCGGCTGCTGATCTTTCCTTTATTCAAACGTGTAATTACTTCTTTCATAACAACAGGCCTAAGTCTCTAGGTTGCATGTAATGCTTTGATAATATTATTCGCTGCCATGACTCTTTTGATATTTCCGAGGCTGTTGTAACAGTCTTTACTTTTTTTGTATGCGTCCTTTGCGTCGCTCGGACGATTGAGTTGTTTGAGACTATCTCCCAAGCTATACCAATCGTCAGCCAATCCCTCCAATCTTTTCAGAGACTTTTGAATCTTAATAGCTTTGTGAAGCATTCTTACTGATTTGACAAAATCCTTCTTTTCGTAGGCTAGACCAGCAATTAGACTGTAATACCTAGCAATTCCTTGGGTTCGGTGCATTCGGGGCGTAGCTTCGAGCGAATGGTCTGGATGTTCTCCGAGATCGCCCCCGGCACGAGCCAGGTCTTGGAAGTGATCGCGTATTCCAAGCGGAAATAGTCGAGAACGTCGCGGAGCAGTTCGGCGCGCTGCTCCTTGCTCAACTCGTTGAAAAGCGGAACCGACTTCCATCCTTCTTCAAAGGCGGCGTTCTCCACGCGATCCTCATAATCAATTTCCAGCAAGGCGCACTTTTCCAGGTTGGGCAGAACCACCCGCCAACCGCGACGCAGATCGTGAACCGCTTGGTAGGTGAGGTATTTCTCCAGACAATCGTCAATCGCTTTGTGTTCCGATGGGAAGGCCGATGGATTGTCCGAATAAACCGACAATGCCAGATTCAGGCTCTGACGGATGTTTTGGCCGAGTTGAGAAGATTTAAGCGTTTGGTTCGGGGCATCTTTCAGTGCATAAAAAATGGCGGAGCGAATCCGGACGATACGAATGAAGTCGTTGAAATGACCGGACTGGAGCGCAGCATCCTGACGGTTGTCAGTAAAACTTAAAAGTTTTTGATCCTGGATGGGGAACCCGGCTTCCGCCAACTGCGAAAGCAGGATGAAAGATGTGATGGTGGTGGAGGTGCTACGTCCTTCATTACCGAGGGTGGTGAGTTTGGTTCGTTCATTCGTATTTCCTTCGAAAAACAATCCTGCCGTTGGGTCAAACAGCAGGCCCGCCTTGACGGCGGACATGAACCATCCCTTGAGCGGGCATTCTTCCGAGGCAGCGATGGAATAGTTTCCGTGGCGGTTGTAATAAATTTCCCTTGGTGCCCGGGCCTGAAAGTCTTGCTTTAACTTGAGACCCGCCGCTGAGATATTCGTCCAGGATGCAGGGAGAGCCGCCAAATCGTCCTGAGATCCGGTCCAGAAAACGTCCTCTTCCTGCTGCGAGTATTCGGGAAGGATATAACCGAAATCATTTCCATCTCGTGCATCCGTATCATTGAATTCCCTGGGAAGGAACCGTGCATTTTTCTGATCCACATGGACGCAAATGAAAGTGCGACCAGATGCCCGGCTGAACACATGGGGAAAAACAAAATCGTTATCCGCACCTTCGTAGATGCCCGGCTCCAGCGTCACCTTGCGTGATTTTGGCAGACCCAACGTGGCATAAACGCTACCGGTCTGAGCAAAAAACTGGTGAAGTTTGAACGGCAAGCAAGTATAACGCTCCCCTTGATCTGTTTGCCGTTTGTTCACTGCGGCGATCCATCTGAGCAGGTCGAGAATCTGAGTGGTGGCCTGCTCCTTGGGTATGATGGAAGTTTCCATCAACGCCGCGATCAAATCTCCCGCCGTGGACGGCTTGCGCCGCCGCAGCCCATGCTCGGTTTCAATGATGGCGGCTGAATTCTCAAGCCAGATGGCCAGAGGATGTGACTTGAGAACTTCGAGTCCCTGTTCTGAGGGAATCGGGGTGGCCAGCGCGTTACCAGTGGGGACGGTTCCACTCCAATCAAGCGAGCGCTCTAATTGTTCGCCAATAATTTGTCCACTGGTGATGGGTTCCCCGAAGATTTTGGTGGCGACCTCGGCGACGGCTTTTTTTTGCGCATCAAAAGTGCCCCGGGTGGACATTGTTGCCGAAGTTCCCATGCACACAACGGGACTCTGCGTCAGGGCCTTGATCCGCCTGATCAAATAGCTGACATCAGCCCCTTGGCGGCCCCGATATGTGTGGAGTTCGTCGAAGGCGAGAAACTCCAGCGTCTTGAAGATGGAATGACGAAGCTGTTCTTCCCCAGCTCGCGTGAGCAGCAACTCCAACATCATGTAGTTGGTCAGCAGAATGTCGGGCGGAGCGGCAATAATTTCCTGACGAACCTCGTTGGCGGTCTGGCCGGTGTAGGCATTGAATGTGATTGGGAAAGCTGAGCTGGTTGATTTCTGGTAGGTCTCGGCGTATTTTTTCAACTCTTCCATCTGGGAGTTGATGAGCGCATTCATCGGATAAACGATCAGCGCCTTGACTCCTTTTCCATAGCCGGTTGAGAAAAGGCTGTTGAAGACGGTTCCCAGATAGGTGAGACTTTTTCCTGAACCGGTGCCGGAGGTGACCACAAAACTCTGCTTTTTTGCCCCCAAGCGGAGAGCCTGCTCCTGGTGCCAGTAAAGTTGATAATTTGCGAAGACTTTCGCCAACTCCGAACGGAGAACATTTTCTTTAACGAGCGTCTCGATGGATTTCCCAATTTTGTATGCGGGATTGAATTGAATCAAAGGCTCCGGCCACAGCTTGCCGGAGTCCAACTGGGCAATAACTTCCTGCCGGATGTCATCGTCACGAATATCGATGAAGCTACGGATGTAGCCTTGGTAGCGTTCAACCGCGCGGCGGTGCAAGGCTAGGACGTCCATAGCGACAGTGGGGGCAGAATTTGAATTTCCCGGACGGCGAAAAGACCACGCACAGCATCTGAATATTTTTGATTCAACTGAATGCGCAGGCTGAAGAATTTCACGAGTTTCGCGAGATTGATACGTCCCAAAACTGCAAAAGCATCCTGAGAAAACAGGGGGGGTGGCCCGAATAAAATCGGGTCGCCAAAAAAGTAACAATGATGAACGCCTTCTATTTTCATGGAAAATAGCTAATCCCCAATCGTATCGACGCAGGATGCGAAACAATGCCATGCAACGCACGGAAAATTTTGAATGCCAATGATATCGGCTGGCAAAACAACAGGGTTTTCATTGGCGAGTTTTATTCGTCAATCCTGACAGCCATCAACAATGAAAGACCGGCTGTTCCACGAGATTGTCCGCCGCGGGTGGCGACGGAATCTCGTAAAACTTGCTGGGCGAACTTTTTCGCTGCATTTTCCCGTTCTGAATTCAAGTTGGCTCCTGTTTCAACCCTGCCCGCGTCAGCTTTAAGAAGAAAAATCAAGTCTTTGCCAGTCACGATTTCAGGTTCGCCGGCATCGGGCACAAACACGAGCGCTAATGAATCAGGCGCAGCCAAACGCCGCCCCCGGCCGATCCATCTCAACGCATAAACCAGCAGCCAACCCGCGCCGCGAACCCATCCGCCCAAAACCATGCGCGAGGGAAGCAAGTGGCTGCGGATGTCGCTGAATACGACGAAAACGAAGGAACGGTTTCTGAAGGAGGATTTTTGATGAGCCGATTCTTCAACAAATTGCCAATACTGCTATGCCATCATGGAAGGTGGCGCGCTGCTTGAATATCGCAACAAGGTGTTCCTCGCCGATAAAAGCGCCAATTCATTTACCCACATTAAAAAACTGATCGTCCGTTTTCAACCGGACATGCTGGTGCTGCATGATGTGAACGCCAAAGGAACCTATCGCGCACCGCGCATCAAGGAACTTCATCGGAAAGTCGTTGCGCTGGCGAAGCGGCTCAAACTGAAGGTGGTGAAGATTTCTGGAACGGAGTTGCGGAGAACCCTGCTCGGCGACCCAAAAGGAACCAAACAAGAAATGGCTGAACTGCTGGCACAGCGATTTCCTGACGAGCTTGCATCACGCATACCGACAAAGCGGAAGGCATGGACGAGTGAAAATGCCCGCATGGACATCTTTGATGCGGTGGAACTGGCGGTTGTTGCAAGCGCCACACTTACACGATAAAAACGGACTTCGATGCAATTGCACAGAAGTCGTCGGGTGGGGGCTTTTGCGGCGAGATTTAAGGTGCGCTGACTTGCTCAAAGGATTGCAAGCCGCCGAGCAAATTCTGCTTTGGGTCAAATTCGACATTACGCGATTTGGGCGTGGGATTTAGGTAATATTTGAATGTCATGAAATCGCCGTAAATCTTGCCGTAATGGGCGCTCACGATGTTGCCGCTATAATCCACTTTTGTTCGGACGCGAAAATAATAATTACGGTATAAGTCTCGATTTGTTTCAGTTGGTTTTCATCAACAACTTTAAGTGTTATTTCCCAATCATGTTCAACTTGAGCACGAGCATAGATTGCAATTCCAACAACAATTAGACAAAGTGCTTTTTTCATTTGCGACTCAAGGTGCATTGACTAACTGACGATTAGACAACTGATGGAACAGGTTTTGTTTCGGATTGAATTCAACATTTTGAGAATTTGGAGTTGGATTGAGGTAGTATTGAAAGAAAATTAAAAGCGTTTTGGAGTTAATCGCGTCAATTTTGAAGTCGCCATATATTTTTCCGTAATGAGCGCTCACAATGTTTCCCCCATCGTCTTTGACTGTTCTCACGCGGAAATAATAATTTTGATCCTTATTTTCGCTCGTTTCCCAAGCTTTGGAAGGCGTGTCGCTTAATTGCTCCGAGAGTTCAGTTGCATAGCCGCTTTTTGGAGCAACCGCAGGAAGGCGAAGCGTGCTTCCTTGGTCGAGTGGCATTGAGATTGCAAACAACCCGTCGTCTTGTGAATGAAATGTTAATGAGAACGATGAGTCAAAATCTTGCCAGCTATTAAGACGCCGTTGGGCTTGGAAAATAAAGTCACTTGTTTTGCCATGTCCGTATGGTGCAACCCAATCTCCTTCCATAAGATCGAATCCAATAGGCTTTCCAAGCTCAGGAAGTTCAATCCGCGCTCGTTGTGCATACATGGGGATTGGTTTGCCAATTCTACGCAGAACTATTGTCTGCATAGGATTCCATGTTTCTGGCTTGTAGTTGCGTCCCATATGATATGGTCGCGAAGACGAGTAATAACTGGGTTTTTCAACTTGAAAAGCAAGGTTCTCCGAACCGTCATGATGTGATGCCGCGAAGACGCCATTCGCGTCTGTAAGGCCGGCAATTTCATTTGTTAGCATATAATATACGTGCGCCTTTGCTCCTTCTACTGGCTGACCGGTCTCATCCACCACTTTGAGAGTTACATTCCAGTCATGTTTTGGTGTTTCGGTTTGCGCGCAAGCACTAATTGCAATTCCAACAACAATTAGACAGAGTGTTTTTTTCATAATCATTTGAGGTTTCCTGACGTTACGATTTGGCTGAACAATTTATAGGTGAAAGGATAGGCCACATAATCAAAATCTGAATGATGCCATTTATATGCTTCAAAACCTGTTGACCGTGTCGAAGGCCAGCCATTTTCAAATTCGTCTGACATATTGAAACTTCTATCTAGCCCAAAACGAGTTACATAGTTAGCCCCCACCGGCAGCGTCAGCGCTGGAATCGCATCTGATAGAATGCGGTCGTGGTGAGCTGCGGCATAAGTGCTACCACTGGTGTCTGTGGTGAATAGAGCGGTGTCCACACTCATGTTGAAGAGCGCATTGGTTTGCAACTGGTCATTGGTCAATAATGCCGCTTGATCCGCCGCCATGGGAATCAAAACCCCGCCAAATGACACAGTTTCATAATTGATGTTTAAGCCCCAGCCGCCGTGCGTGCTGCCGATAAAGGTGTCGCTGGTGTCAGTGCCTTTGCCTTTCTCCTGCCAAACCCAGGCATAGGTGCCAAAGGGTAGGCCTGCTCCCGCACCCCAAAAACTGATGGCATTGACAACTTCCTGCGCGCCGCTGCCGATTATGGTGGAAGGCGGATCGTCAATATCTTCGCGCAAAACTTCCTCGCCGCTGGAATAGAAGTTGTAAATGTCCACGCTGCCCAAATTGCCCAAACGGTTGCTCCATGTCAAAGTGCTGCGGGCGTCGCCATTGGTAAATAATTGCCACCAATCGCTGGCGTAAAGCCGGTTGGAATAGTTTTGCCATGTAGAATAAGTCATGGCCGGCTCTGTTGCTGCGTTGCCTTGAACCGATTCGACAGGCACGGCCGCGTCAATCATGAAGTAATGGTTTGGCGTTGCGCCATAGTCACTGATGGCACTCAACAACACCATGTTGCCGAGACTATGGGCGGCCACAGTCGTTTCTCCAGACAATGAACCGAGAAAGCTTGCTAGCGGTGAAGCCGTCAGCAAAGCATTGACTACATTCGTATGAAAATCTGGCGTAAAACCAAAAGTAGTTGATTGCGATACCGCCCCGTTCCACGTCACGCCATAAAACTTTGCCTTCGATCCAGACCAATAAAAGCGTTTGAACATTTCACTTTCCACGCCACGCGCCTGTTGCTGGTTGACGTTGTAGCCATGCAAAAACACGAGATTCTTGCCATTGGTCAAAGGCTCATTGGGGGCGTCGGCACGGGGATCAACCGTGTTGGCACCGGTGACATAGGAAAAGTTCGCGTGCCGGAACATCTGCTCCACGCCGTTGATGTTCAAGTAGAGCGGCACGCCGCCCAGCAAGTTGGTATTGCCAAATTGATCTTTATGCCAGATTTCCAGCACCACCGGCGCGGTGCTGGTAGCGCATCCCTCCATCAGGATTACCCCCGTGCCGCCGTTGGCCTGAATCTGGTTCAGCCAGTTGGTGTTCAAAGCCATGCCGGAAGCAGAGGAAGACACCACATGGACAAGGTCGGCGGCATCCAGATTGGTGTAGGAAATGACGCCGGAACTGTCGGGACTAAACGAGGGGTCATAACCCGCGATAGTGCCATAATCCGTGGAGCCGACAGAATTTGTCAGGTAGTCAAAGGCGTTGCTTGGCGTCAGGTCGGTGTAAAGAAACTTCACCGCACCGTCGGCCTGGGATAGGTGGTAGATATAGCCGTTGGTCAGCGGCAGCATTTGTAGGGTGTTGCTCAAACACAAGGCCACCGGGAAGAAATTAATATAATCTGACCGGCCTTGGGGATGGTTCCAACTGTAATTAGGCGAACTGGAGCCAGGAATCTGGTCATTGGCCGCACCTTCACTGGATTCATCATCGCCATGTTCTTGCGAATCATTGACCCAAAAGCGGCAGGGGCTGCCGGGCGTGGTAAGGCTGTCCAAACTGCCTTGGCGGCTGCTATCCACCAGCATTTGCGGGGTGGCATCAAACGCCTGCACGTTGAAGGTATAAGCCTGATTCTGGTAAACCTGTGAGGCCACCGGCGTGACATCCCAATTCACACCCGCCGGTGCCGCCACCACGGTTTCGCCCCAAGCCGCATTGAACGTCTTATACCCGCCGGCATCGTAAAAGCTGTAGGTGTTAGTGATTCCGCTGTTGATCAAAGCATGGTCTTGGATTTTCAGCCACTCCGGCGGTAGCGGCGTGTCGCCAAAATAGCCATTGTAATCTGGTGTGCTGCCAACACCTGCAAGCAGGTGTTCGTAGTCCCATCCGTAGGTGCCAATATATGCCCCCAATTCCATTTCGTCGGTCGAAAACTCGATGGCATACGCCCGGACGAGATAAAGATTCGTGGTTCCGGCCACCGTCTGACCGCCCGGCTCGACCATTACCCGCGTTTGCGTGTAGTTCCCATACGGATAGGTGTCAGAGCCATAAAATTGCGGGATGGTCAAAGACGCATATTCCCACGGCATATCAAAGGGAGTGACGAATCCATCTAAATCAATGTTTGCCACCCCGTTTTCATTGGATGAAATCTCGAAGTTGCCCCCGCCCTCATCCGCCGTCACATAGTTTCCGCCGGACTGATAAAACCAGTTTATGGTTTCCGTGCCGCTGCCGTAAAAGGAAAGGTCATGGTGGCCTGAATAGCTCATCATTCCCACCGTCACCGGCTGCGGCTGATACTGATTTTGCGAGGCCACGAGCACGGGATCGCCGACATAAACTTGCACGCTCAAACTCGCTGTTCCAACGGGACTGACCGGCACGTTGTCGGCTTCCCAATTACCATAGTCATCAACGCTGGCCTGAATGCCATTGACCCATACGCAAAGGCTTGGGTCGCCCACTTCACCAAACACGCTGACAGAGGATTGGTTTAGCTGATCACTTTCCAAAGGATTGATTATCAGCCCAACGTCATTTTTAATGACATTGAAACTGGTGACGCTTGTGCTGCCGTTCAAGCCGGTGGCCGTCACGGTCACGCTGTTGGTTCCGGCATTCAGGGGCAGGTTTTGCACCCATGCCAAACCGCTCTTTTCAACCAAGCCCTGAACTGTGTTGGTGTCGCCGCTGGAATCCGCGATGGATGCCGTAATGGTCGCCGCCGGGTTGTCCACTTGCGCCTGCACGGTAAAACTGCTTCCGCTGATGGCCGTCCCTGCTGGCGGCCAGATGATTGTCAAGGCGGGCGGATTGGTGCTGGCGGTATAATTCAGCGTGTAACTGGCATCCGTTCGGTTCCCCGCCCAATCTACAGCGTGAAGCGTAATGGTGTTTGTCCCGTCCCCCAGACCAACATCCGGGCATTGAAAATAATTGGTCGTGTATGCCAGCAGGTTTGTGTCGAAGAATTGTCCCGTCAAAAAGCCCTGCTGATTGGTGAGATCGCCGATGGCATTACTGACATCAAACGTCAGGTTGCTCAACGGTTTGCTGGCATAACCCTGAAATTGAACTGTGGATTGGGAGACGCTGCCGGTCGTGGGATTGGTGATGGCAAGCGTTGGCGCAACGGTGTCCTTGATGAGCGCCACGCTCTGCCAGCTTGCCGTGGCGTTGGTCGGCAATCCACGCAAGCCTACGGTGACATTGTAATTGCCGTCCGCCCCCAATGTCGCCACGACATTTGAACTTGTGTAGGGCTGCCAGACGGCATCGGCCAAATTGGTATCATTGACCAAGACAGCCACAGAGCTTGGAACGCCAGCAAAAATGTCGAGCGGCAGGGTGGGATGGTTTGTGTTGACATATTTGTAAGACAGGGAAATGGAAAAACTGATGATGTTCGGGTCATAACTGTTAGTGTAATCATAAACGAGCGGGTAGCCTTGGCTGTCCAGATTGGTGTCGGACAAGGCCGTGGTTCCGTAGTATTCCCAAAACCACCAGTCCGGTGTGGTGTTCCCGTTCTCCGTTACGCCCGTCCAGTCCTCCGCCTTCAAAAATAAAATGGGCTGGCTCAATGTCGGCACCGTGAACGGCATGACATTGGTTTGATCTCCCGTCGGAAACAGTTCCGTAGCCACGCTCCAGTTGGTGGACGGGATCGCCAAATTGGTCGTGCTCAAAATGGCATAGACGTAATCGGTGGCGTTCATCAGGTTCGCAAACACCAGTCCGCCGGAAACATTCGT
>Ga0302281_10001619_pt1 | contig 16239 bp, 9 predicted proteins | sample III_Fen_E1_2_FD_198762 | JGI IMG/M metagenome (GOLD analysis project Ga0302281, IMG submission 198762) | Peat permafrost microbial communities from Stordalen Mire near Abisko, Sweden - III_Fen_E1_2 | ecosystem: Environmental > Terrestrial > Soil > Wetlands > Permafrost | place: Sweden: Abisko...
CGATACCTATTACTCCTATGCCCTTGCTTTTCTTGCGGTACTTCACAAGAGGACGGAGAGTACCAGTTTCCGCACCCCGTGGCTTCCGACCTGGCTAAACGAACCTAACTCCGGCTTTACAAATATCGAGGTCGCAGTTCGAATACTGATGAAGCGTTGCCTCACTCAGTTTCATGATGATGAACCGCGTAAACTTACCCTCTTGTGCTATGCGTCCGTCCGACGCATACTGAAGCGTCTTGCAGTCATTCAAGAATCTGAGTGGGTATTTGCAGAACAGCGATTCGCTTTCATGCGGTTCGTTACGGAGGAGATCTCCTGGGAATCCTTCGCATCGTCGACAGCGGGCTTCGTTCTCCAATCAATCAATACTAGAAGCATGACGATTTCAAACCGCCTCATCGCTTCCTTCAAGAATGACGATGGCACTCTCCAGATTGAGACCGGAAAATCGAAATTGCGAGAGATGTGGGCTCTGGATGCGCAGCTCATTCAGAGCGCACCGCCTAACTACCTTGCTCTGCTCAAGGAGCGGGGTCTCGGAGAGACGTATCCGTCGGAATCGATCGATGTGACGATTGATTATCTCGGGCATTTAAGCCTCTGCCTGTTGGAGTCTTTACCCGACTGGAAAGCCTACGCGATAGAACACCACCGGAACGACATTGCTATCCTTGCGGAATTAGGATCATGGCAGGCAAAGATGTGGCTTGGTCCAGACCTGCCAGCCAGCGCCCCGACGGAACGGGAACTAGCAGAGCGGTTTTTCTTTAGTGACATCGGCGCCCAGCGTTCCTTGGCAGTTGGGGCATTCTAAAGGGTGAGGAGATCCCCCGGCTCTGCCCTTTCAATTACCCATAAGTTGTGCTCCCATCAAGACGCCTAGTTGGATGTCGACGAGGCGAGTTAATCCTCTCCAGATGGTTTCGTCGCCGGGCAGAGGGTCCGAGTTACGCGCCAGATGCCTGTAGGCAGCCGCACTCAGCACCAGTACAACGTATACAGTTACGTCCAGATGCTTATCCCTGCTCGTCTACAGGCAACGCAGGTGCAGGCGGCAGGTCGATTTTGTGCGGAGGCTGCGGCAAGTGTCCATGAGGCAGGTGAATGCCATCCTGCACCAGCAGAGCTTCATAGACCGGGGTGTGTCGCCAGTGACGAGCCAGAGCGAAGGCACTCATGTTGGCAATCATCAGGGGCAGCACGAGACCATAGCCGCCGGTCATCTCGAAGATGATGAGGATGGAGGTCATGGGGGCGCGAACGATTCCAGCAAAGACCGCACCCATCCCGACCACGGCAAAGGCTCCGATGGCGTCGGCAGAGTGGTGGAAGACGGTGACATCAAGATAGCCAACCGCACCGCCCAGCATTGCTCCCATGAAGAGCGATGGAGCAAAGATGCCGCCTGCACCACCGCTTGAATAGGAGCAGACCGTGGCCAACAATTTGAGTACGCAAAATGCCACCATCGCCATCGCCGGAAGTGTTCCGAGAGATCCAGTCAAAGCCAGCGTGAGCGTCTTGTAGGGGTCGCCCGCAATGCCGTTCAGATGAAAGAGAGCCAGTGCCACCACGGCCAGACACCCCGTAGCAAGACCGCCAATCGCGGGATGCACCCATTTGGGAACTGCGGTCAGACGCTTGAATTGAGCGCGAAGCCAAAGCAGCGAATCTGTAAAAGTCACCGACACGACCGCCGCCAACACTCCCAGCACAGCGTACCAGAGCAGCGACGAGGCATTGCCCAGCTTGTAAGCCCGATTCACATGAAAGACTGGATTCGAACCGAGAATAGTGTTCTCGATGACAGCCGAAAGAGCCGCAGCCACAATCACGCCAGTCAGCATCGTCTGATCCAGATCGCCGATCAATTCTTCCAACGTAAAAGTGATGGCAGCGATGGGAGCATTGAACGCCGCCGCGATGCCTGCGGCCATTCCCACCGAAGCCATGCGACGGCGGTTGGTTGCGCTGAGTCGTGCAGCACGGGCAAGCAGGCTACTGACCCCGGCACAGATCTGTACCGTAGGCCCTTCCAAACCAAGCGATGCACCGGAACCGATCTGCACGGAGCACAAGATGAACTTGCCAATGGTCTCCCGCAGGGTAATCAGACCATGACGGAGAGTAAAGGCCACTTTAACCTGAGGTATGCCGCTGCCCGCCGCTGCGGGAGCTAGATAGGTGAGTCCCAGTCCAGCGACCAATCCGCCTAGCCCCGGCGTAAGGATCGTCCACCATATCCAGCTATGACCATGGGCTGCATTGGCGCGGTCGATCATCAGCGTCTCAGCCCAGAGAATGCTTAAGTGGAAGGCGACCGCAGCCAAACCGCAGAGTCCACCGGCAAGAATCGTAACAGCGAGGAGTCGTTGTCTTTGGTTAGGCACCCGGCGCATGAGCCACGCAAGAGCACGCGAATACAGCTCAGACCAATAACTGAATCTTCCTGGGATAGTGTTGTCCATGGGTTTCACTACTCTAGTGTAATGGGATCGCAACAGCGGCGACGCGATCTGCGAAACCCATCTCTGACTCATCGCATCCGTTAAATCTCGTCCTGTTCTATCCACGGAGAAATCACTCAAGCGCAAGGATACAGTAGCGAATATATAAATCTACAGGTCTGGACACAGGATCTGCGACGATTCAGCTATCACCATGACGATTCAGCTATCACCATAATGACAGGCATAAACCCGCTTCCCCCCTGCCATGACAACAATTGGGTGACGAGTCCCGAAAAACGCCGTAGCGCCATGTATTTTGTATTTCTGATTGAATCCAACAGATTTAATGACACTTGACGACTTCCAGTTACCCTCGCCGAGGGATGAGCGCGACTGCGCTGAGGCATATCATGAGCGTATGGCGCAAGGGCCGGTCATCATCTTCGACAAATCGACGATTCAGACCCTCACTGTCGACGAATCGGTGCTCCTCGACAACTTTTATATGTCGAATATCATTCCTGTGTTCTTTGCGGAGTGTTTGGCCGATCTTGAGCGCGATATGCGGCGTGCGAAATCAAAGGGGTCTCCAGAGAGCCTTGTCGGGGCGCTCGCCACACGAACACCGGACTCACAAGCCTGCGGCAACGTCTTCCATACACGCCTCTTGGAAGGTGAACTGATGGGCAAGTTCGATTTCTCTCGAGCGCAATTTCGCCCGTTGCGAAGCCGCGGCGAGTCCGTGATGACAGGAGATTCTAAGGGAGTCCTCTTCCGCGAGAGTGAGGAGGAGGAAGCTGTCCGTCGCTGGGCTGAGCACGATTTTCTGGACTTGGAACGTCAGATAGCAAAACAGTGGCGGCGAATGATCGAACGCATCGACCTAAACGCCATGTCCGAGAACGTCTTGTCGAGCATCGGGCCTTGGCGAAAGCCGACCTCACTTGAAGACGCCAAGTTTCTCACCGATATGATCGTGGATTGTATCGACCAGGAATGGCTACTTCGGCTCGGACTGCGGACGCTCAACCTGGCCGAAGCGACTGACTGGATTGTGAATCGCTGGATAACGGATCGTCGCAAGCATCTCCGCACCTACCTTCCATATTTCGTTCATGTGCTGTCAATCAACATCTTCTTTGCACTCGTCCTTCCCACCAACCTTATGAGCAAGGTAAAGCCCAGCCACGCGATTGATCTGGCGTATCTCTACTACCTGCCCTTCTGTACCGTGTTCACGTCACGCGACAACTTTCATGTGCAGGTCGCGCCCTTGTTCATGGATACATTTCAGACGTTCGTCCACGGCGATGAGCTGAAGAAAGACTTAGGGCGCCTGCACGAGACCTACCAGCGTTTATCACAAGAGGAACTCGATAAAGGCTTGATCGGCTTTGCGGATAGCCCTCCCCAAGACACGTCATTCCTGACAACACGCTTGTGGGACAAATATCTACCGAAGTGGCGTGAACCCCGTCAGTCGTTCACAAATTTGCCAAATGACATCCTTCAGGCAATTGACCAAATGGCAAAGAAAGTCATGGGTGCGTCTCCGACCGAAGCGCATGGTGAGCATGATGTAGACAAGCTGGACTTCGTGACAGTTTCAAAAAAAGTCTCCCCAAAGAAGGGTAGTTACCTGAGGTTCTCGAAGGAGACAATTCTCAAAATCCACGAAGATGAGCAGAGCAAAGCTCGCGAGAACGATAGCGAAAATGTGCAGGTTCATGAACCAGGAACGGCATTTGCTTCGTTGTCGGACAGACTTGCCAAGATAAATCATGATCCGAAATGCAGCAATCTTGAAGTCTACTTTCTGAGCAACAAACTCGACCAGAACGGCAACAAGGTAGCTGAAGATGGCATGTGGGCTGCGGAGATTTACTCCTTTGCGATTCGCGTTTTCAATCAGGAAACCCAAGCAGCTCTCAAGCAGGAATTCGACCGATCTCCTGTCATTTCGATACTCGCTCTTTGGACTCGATACGGTGCTGGCAAGCTGGGAATTCTTAGACTAAAGCCTGCGCCCGAGGACTCTGCTCAAGTGATCGATAAGTATGAGGATTGGGAAGGAAGGGCTATTGGAGCCTATCTCCATCGTTACGACCTTTGATTTCGCTACCCATACACACCGTTTGCGACGGGAGCGCCTCAGCGGAGCGGATGGCGCGATATTCCAGTCGCAATGGCGACTTCAGGGAGTAATCTGCGAGAGATGAAACTTTTGAGCTTTCCCACGCCAGGTTCTGTGCTCTCCCAGGTGCCCAAAGCGAGGCACTTGGGCCACCCGCCAAGGGCAAGAATAGACCGATAACCATTTCATGCTTGAGATGTTTCTGGGTCGAGTCCTAACGATTCCACGGGGAGATAATGGAAGAGACTGCAAAGCTCATAGGAGATCGATGGTGACCGAGAGCTATATCAGAACCCGAGCATACTTCCATTTTGAGAACCGCACAGGGGAGAATTGGGAGGATTCGGCTGCAAACTGGAGCCAGGCAGAAGCGGAAGAGATGGCCTTAGCAACTGCAAGAGCCTTGGACATCAGCGGCGAACTCTTCACGTTTCGGCCCTTGTCACAAATGATTCCTCTGCTCGTCGTTCCGTCGATCGACGAAAAGGTTGCAAATGGGGTCATCAGCGCCACAACTTTACCCGTAGAGATCAAGCGTCTACAGATTCTTTGGCCACCCTCCGCAACGCCCGTGGTGCTACTCAATGACGAAGTTCAGATCATTGTTGAAGGGATTGCACGCAGGGATCTAAAGCCTGACGATCCCATCTATACCACAGACATCGTCCACGGAAGCGAGCACCTGGTTCCCCCGACGATCAACAAAGCTCCTGTTGCGTACCTGCTACTCTTTTCAAGCTTCATGGACCTGAGACTTATTTTCGATTTCACCCCCAATACGCCAGACCCGAGGCCTGAAGCCCACATGATGCCCCGATATGAGCTTCAGGAACTTACCGCTCGACGCGATTTCATTCAAGCCAATCCGCCGGAGACATTGCTCGTGAGACTCAAGCAACTCGGCTGGCCGCCATCACCGACTTATTATCCATCGCTGGTCCAAGCCATGGCCCAGCCTGGCGGAGATACTCCCGAAATGATCGCTTCAACGATCATCAATCTCCACGGAGCCGAATATTGGAGAAAGTGCATCGTTCTTTGGAAGGAACTTCGCATCTTTTCGACCCGCACGTCATACATTTGCAAAGCTATCGAGGAATATTTGGAAGGTGATTACGTCTCCGCCATCTACGTAGCTGTTCCTCAATTCGAGGGCATCATCAACGACTATGTGCGCTCTTCTGGAGGTACCGTAGCACGAGAATTCCGGGGCACATTGAGTGAGTTCAAACGGCTGATCGAATCTAGGAAGGTGCTTCTATTCCCGCGCTTCGTGCTGAATCTCGTTGTGGACTTTATCGACAGTGGGAGCTTCTGGAATAACACGGGCACGATCACCGATCCGAAGCAAGAGGTTAATCGCCATGGGATCGCGCATGGCGTGTTTACCGGCTTTGAAACGCAGGAACTCGCGCTCAAATTTCTGATCCTGATTGATTGCGTTGCGTTCGTCCTCCTTCAGGACCAGCTGATTTGCGGAGTGCTGAACTAGCGCAGCCATTGTCGAGATCAACGTCCCCCGGAATAACTCCTGCTAAACGCCGCAGGGACCTGTTTTTCTGATATGACTCGATCACGAGCCCCCCGAACACTAGGCAACTTGCCGTTACTAATAGCGGACGACTATAAAACTAATATATGAAAAGACCTGAAGAGTTCATGCCTGCCATCGAGGCATGCCTTCAAAACGCGGAAAAGCTGATCGCATCTGCCAAGTCCAGCGCTGTGCCCGGGAGCTATCATATCGCCTTCCATCTGGCGACGATGGCACTCGAAGAAATTGGCAAGTCCTCGATGATCTTCATCGATGAGTTGGCGAAACATCAAGAAGACCCCGATCATCCACATAATTTCTGAAAAAAGCCGTAGTGCCCGCTACACAATATTCTTCATCTACCGATTTGTAACTTTAAGAGGTCCGATGCCGCGCATCTTCTCGAACAGCCCCTCCGGCGATTTTGTACTGAACCCATACCGGAAAATGGTATGCACCTCAAAAGTGATCTGGATTGCAGCTCCCTATGTGACAGCGACAGATGAACTCCTTGAAGCCCAGAAAGCAGGCAAAGAAGTGAGGCTTATTGTGGGGTTGAATGACTGCACCTCACCGAAGGCCCTTGCTCAAATACATGGCTTACCGAGCCTGGGTGTCCGATACTTTACCCGTAGATTTCATGCCAAATTTTATGTTTTCGATGAAGAAGCACTCCTTGGCTCTTCCAATTTGACCCAGGGTGGTCTAACAATCAATCGGGAAGCGAATGTTCTGTTGGATTCTGAAGATGATCTAGACGAGCTAAGAGATTTGTTCTCGGAACTCTGGGAAGACGCACATGTACTCACGACCGAGAAGCTGGAGGCCTTTACAAAGGCTTGGTCAGGCAAGCGTGGTGCTCAAGATCCAGATCCATGGATCGAGAGTTCGGTCGGTAAGGCTGAACCGCAAAACAGCTCCGTTACAAGCCGAAAACACACGAGCGAGACACTCTTCCAGGAAAGCTTACGGCGGCAAATATCTGAATATAGGGTGGCTTTCAAGGAAATCGATGAGATCCTCACGCTAAATCATGTTGGCCGAGACGAGCTCAAGAGTGTCGGTCCTTCGCATCGCACGAATAGGTTTCTAAATTGGGTTCGGCTTACAAAAGCATCAGGAGAAGAAGCTTGGAAGCTTGCTCAGCCCCTCCCTCCAGCACAACGGGAAGAACTGATCCAGATGCTCGGACGTGAATGGTCGGGCCTAGACTCTGATCGCACTCAAATCCCAGAAGAGTATTTGGACTGGCTCAACAGAGTGAATCGTACTTTCAGTACGAAGGACGCGATTGCTGACACAAGCAAGGAGACCCTAACTCATGGCCTACTTGCTCTTCATGCTTTCTATGAACGCTTGCGCTTTGTGGATGGCGGGCTAAAGAATCTCCCTTCCGTTTTCTGGACGGCAAATCGAGACGATTTAATGAAAGTCCAGCGCAGTCTGAGCTATCTTGTACACGGCACGGGAGAGTTTGTAGTCCGTCTGCATGATTTCATTTCTGATCCCAACATCAAGCTCGCTCACTTCGGAAAATTCTGCGGCTTGGAACTTTTCGGTACTATCAAGCCAGCCTTGTGTCCTCCGATGAATGGCAGAACTGCAAAGGCCATGCGTTTTCTCGGATACACCGTGACGGGAGTTTAGGCTATCCAAACCGCCGAAACCAGCGCACCACAGTCGCGCGCGAGGGAGCGGATTAGGACTGTAAAACGTGACCTATTCCGTGACCATCCGGCCCTAATCGACCGTCACCGAACCTCACCGGTCAAACGGGCCGAATTGCGGAAATCCCTGAAAAATCTTGGATTCCAGCAAAAAAGAAATGTTGGGAGGGGGACTCAAAATCCGCCGACCGCAAGGTCGTGGGGGTTCGCCCCCCCCTCCCGGCACCAAATAACATATATATGAATCAGTAAGTTACGGTGGGTACAAAGCTTAGGTCGAATTTTGTACCCAAATTGTACCCAAGCCTTTCGCAGCACCCCCTTTCTGAGTGGCTGCAGGATGTCGCGCGCCGACTATTCGCCGTGCTGGCGACTCACCATCTATGACTCTTTTTTTCACGGGGCGGCGGTCACCGAGAGGAAGGAACGTCAAGGTTCGCTGGTTTTTGCGACAAGGTTGGGCTCGCCGTCGATCGCCTGCCGGAGCGAAACTCAGCCATCGTAATGATCATCGGATACGCGCCACCAGAATAGTCTGGGGTTAGCCCATGACCTCGATCAGGAGAGGTGCAGATGAAGCCAGTGAGCCTCGAGTACCAAGCCTGTTCAGTCAGTGGGAAGTCACCAACGCAGAAAAACACCTGCGGGATCAGCGAACACTGGCCGACATATCGGTACTAATCTGAGGTCGATGAGTAACTCGGCGATTTGGCGTAAAGCCAGAATTCCTCCCAACTACAATTCTTCCCCTTCAATCCTAGGAGAACCGATTCTTTCGCCATGATTCCCTACTTTGAAAGACTAAAATGTGGGAGTTACAGAAGCTTCGCGCCGTAGTGTGATGAAGTCGAGATTATCCAATGGAGTTCAATTACAACGTAGACCGAGACGCATACGCCACGATTGCAGGATTCTTCCTTCAAGTCGATCTGACGGCGCTGCGATGGCTGAATCTCGATGATTCGGAGACCCTGGAACTCGAGTGCGGGGAAGACATTGACACTGTTGGGAGGGACATCCGTGCGTCCGTGTCCCAGGGGACGCGGCTGTTCGAGCAGGTCAAACGGCGGCAGGCGAATATAACCCTTCGATCGCCTATCTCATTGGAAGCGCTCGCTAACTTTGCCGATCATCGCTCTACAAATCCCGAATGGCGTCTGCATTTTCGTCTCCTTACGACCGCCAAGATCGGTCGGGAGCAGCACTGGCAGGGCGATCTTGAGGGAATCGCTCTGTGGGAAGCGATTCGGGCAGGAGACCTCTCTGAGGAAGCTCGCGAGGCGGCTGTTCGGCAGATCAGGGCCCTTCTTCAGGAAAGCGCAGCACCGGAGCACATCTCGGCAGCCACCTGGCAAAACCTTCAGGCAGTCGTCCAATCGGACGCTCAGTTCGATGACTTCATCGACGATTTCGAGTGGAGCACCAATGCCGACGACTACTTTGCGGTACAAGGAAGGATTCGCATCGGCCTCATCCAGGCCGGGTTCGTAGCCGATGACGAGCAGGCCCAGGCGCTATCTGACCGGCTCTTCGCCTTCCTCTTCCGCACCCTCAGTCAGGCGGGCCCAAAACGTCTCACCAGAGCCCAGCTTCTTGCCGAGGTATCCCGGTCGACGCAATCACAAGCCGATCTCCAGATGGTTGCCTTCATTCGATCGGAGCTCGTCGAGCTTGGCGCGCGGATGGCGAAAGCAGAAGGCCGGATTTCCACGTTGGAGAACGTCTCTACGACGACCCAGGTGGCTCTAGCGTCATTGGCAGGTCAGGTCAGCGCAATCGTCGAGTTTGTTCAGCCCTCATTCGTGGCTGACGTACCCGACATGGTGTCTCCTTCGATACCTCGTCTGAACACGGTTGGATTGGTGCTTGAGGCTTTTGAACGCACCACGGCTATATGCCTCATCGGCGAGCCTGGTGCGGGAAAGACCCAGCTCTCGTTACTCATTGGAAATTCCAGCTCGAAGCCGCTCGTCTGGGTGGATGTGCCTCGCGGGTCTACGCCGGCTCAGGCGTGTTTCGCTATCGATTCGACGCTGAGGATGGTTAGCGGCGGGCAATCCGGTCCAGTCCTGTCGAAGATGTACGAGGAGATCAGCGCCTCACTTCAAGGCTCTCTGGTCGTGCTCGACAATCTCCCCCGATTTCTGCCGGGAGACCCCCTCGCACGAAGAATCGAGCTGTTGAGCCGCCATCTTGGGCCTGCCAACGGTAAGCTGCTGACTACCTCGTACTATCCGTTTCCGAAGCGAACCGGTGAACAGGCAGCGGTCGTGGAAATTCAAGCGCCACGGTTCGACGAAGGCGAGATACCTGAACTCCTAGTCGCCTATGGCGCCCCGACGGTGTTGGCGTCGAAACTGACCACTCTGATCCATACGGCCACCCAGGGGCTTCCCGCTTTAGTAATGGCGGTCGCCAGATATCTTGCTTCAAAGGACTGGGTGTTCGATGCCAACAAGTTCGAAGCGATCGTCAAAGCTGAATTCGCTCATGCCGAGCGGACAGATGCGCGCGAACTCCTGCGCCTGACGATACCGGATGAAGGTACGCGCGAGTTGCTGTACCGCCTGACGCTGGTCATCGGGGGGATTTCAAAGGAGGAGGTAGAGCGAGTTGCGCGGATAAACCACCCCATCTCTCTGCCACTCGAAAAGCTGGAGAGATTGACTGGGCTGTGGCTTCAGCCCTTTGTCGGAGACAAATACACGATTTCGCCCCTCATCGATCCCGCGGTCTCCAATCTCCTTGAGGAGCGAACGCGTCGCGGCGTATGCACGGTCCTTGCCCTCAGCATCATGGCCAGGGGCACGATCTATCCGCTCGATGCCGTCACGTGCATTCACCACTTCACCTTGGCTGGGCTATTCGGGGAGGCAGCCTTTGTGCTTGCCAGCGCGTTGACAGCCCTCATCGACGCAGAGCCAGATCTTATCGAGGATAGTATGGTCCTCGCATCCGTCTGGATCGCCGAGATTCCGGATCAGATCGATATCAATCTGAAGTTGCATATCCGCGGACTACAGATTGTGGCGACGGACAATCGGGGCCGCTCAATTGATTTCTTGCTGTCGAAACTCGATCAGGAGCTCGATTCTGGAGGCGCGAACACCTGGGGCGGTGCGATCGCGTCTAGCTTTCTTGCAATCCGGTTCTGCAAGAAACATCCGGCGATCGCCAACCGATATCTCCTGAAGTACCTGCAGAGACCGGCGTCCGTTGTATTTCCCGATGGTAAGCCAGTTTCGATGGGCGAGACGTCCTTGATTGGTATCCTCTGGGCAACAGCGCAGTATGCAGGATCAGACGAAGAGGTTGAATCCTGGATCGACACTGTGGAACAGCTGACGCCGCAACAGATCGAAGAGCTCGATTCGTCCCCTTTCAAAGAAGATAGCGCGTCGATACTTTGCGATGGAATTTGGCTGCGTGATTACAGAAAGGCATCCGGTGACCGCGATTGGAGTCGAGTCGAAGCGCTGGTGCTCAGAGTAGAAGCTGTCGGGACTCAGCGAGGATTGAAGACGCTCGCGGCATCTGCGATCAGGACCAGAATCATGATCCTCGCCGAATGGCGCCACGATATGGACGCTGCTGTACAACTGGCTCTTTCGTCTCTGCCCCAGTTCAACAGCGACGGCGATGCGTTCCTCATCACAGAAGTGACAGGCCGCCAACTGGCTTATGCCGGTCGGAGGAGCGAAGCGATCGAATGGCTTGAACGCGCGCATGCTTACACGATCAGCGAGCACGGGGTGTGGCGCAGAAACGTCATGATCACCCTGGCGGAGTTTCTTAGAGAGGAAGATTCCGCGAGGGCCGTTGCGCTGACCCACGAAGCAGTCTTGTTGTCACGGACAGCGCTGTTGGGGGAGCGGCTTGCCGAGTCCTGCGCAGAAGAGGCAATTGCTCGCTGGAACGCCAATGACAGAACGGGCGCATTCGACTCCCTCCAACTGGCGGTCAGGGAGACGCTGACAGTCGAGAGCGATGCGATCACCTGGAAGGAATTGTTCCTCAGCCTCTTCCGCGTGGCAATCTACTTCGGGTCTATCGCTCATAAATCCCGTCCCCCGGTAAACATCAACGCTCCAACGCAAGGAATGTTTCTTGGCACGGACGGTTTGGACACGACCAAGTTTTATCCTGCCCAGAAGAGTTACATCCAGATCTGGATGGCTATGTTTGGAGAGGGGCTCCGAGAGTATTCGGCCGCGGAGGTCTGGTTGCAGAGCGCTATGCAACTCGCCGAGACGTATCCAGTCGCTCGGAGTATCTACACGTATGCCGGATTTTGGGTCGCATACCCGCTGCGGCGGAATGATTTTCGGGAGGCAGTGCGATTGACTGTCTTGATGGCCGACGCGAATCCCGACTCGGCAGCTCGATCAGATCAGGCGGGAGATTCCGTCCAGCAGTTTGCGGTGCCCAAGGAGTTGACCGCCGCGCAAGGTCCGTTTGCGGTGATCATCGGTCTCGTTCCTGCGGCGCTGCGTCTCGCGCTTCTTCGGTTGCTGGGTTCTTCGGACGAGGACTTGGCCTCGCAGATCGGTGCCATAGAAGACGGTCTGACCGGACGCCCAGAGGCAAATCTCGTCTCCATGGCCTTGCGCGATGCGGTGTTATCCGCAATGACCTCGGCCGATTGTTATGTCCGAGCTGGTCAATTGATTCTATCAATGGGCACCGCAGCTGCGGGCATGATTTACATGGTTGGCAGCGCCCTCAAAGCACGGGTACCAGATGCGCTTGTCCCACAAACATGGCTCGCGCAGAATATCGAGCGCTTCTTCGCTGAGTATCCGTCGGTTCAGGACGAACTATTGCTCCCATTTCTCGAAACCTATTGGCGCAGACAAGTCATCGCGAATGGTCACGAGTTTAGAAGCGGGGCTTCCTTCACTCTCCGAATGATCAGTGAGTCAGGGAGAGCCGCTTCAGGTTCACGAACAAAGGCGTTACTGCAGAGCATGGATTCGTGCATCCCAACCACCCTCTCGAACGACTCCCGGAGTTGGCTCTCCTTGTAGACGACTGGGTTATTCGCCCACCCGGACGAGGAACTGAATTCGACATCAAGAGAAACCACGGAGCCGCCTGCAAGATAAGTGGGCTAATCGAACAGGTAGCTGTATCGCTAATTGTTGGTAACAGGCCGATGCACTCTTTGAGCAAGAGTCCGAGCTGCGCTTCCGCGTTAGTCCTGTGAAACGCGGCAGTCTCCGGGAGCCTCCTCGCGCGAGTTCGCCGGGAGGGCACGAGATTCCAGACGCCATGGCGACTTTTCGTTATTAAAGCACCAGCATCGAATCAGCCGGTCAGTTTGTAGAAACACGTGCTATTTAGATAAACGCGCTCACCATGGAACCGAATTTCGCCCGTATATGAAGCTCCATCCTTTTCACGTTTGACGATATATCGAATAGCGCCACCAAAGGTTTCCGTATCGAAGAACTGCTGATTATTGGAAGTAATTTTATTTAACGATGCGTGTGAGATCGGCAAGCTGAAACCCGTCGTAGATATTCCCGCATTGACTGGGTAATCGACCAATTTCGCGCCGTCCTGCGAAACAAGTGAAGCCTCGATCAGATAAAAATTCGCTTGATCTTTGAGAATCAACTTGTTTACTTGCTCGACCCCTTCAGCTTTGCTTTCGATGTGAGCTTGCGGCTTCCATTGTGCAGATTCAGTGCGGCGCTCGTTTTCTTCCTGACGCATCCTTTCATCGGCGACCGATTGGGCGTAGTGCTGCTTCGTTTCCTCCTGCGTTGCTGCAAGGGAGGTGAGCACTTGATTGATCGTTTCAATCTGACCTGTGTAGTTTGCGCTGTGCTTCACTGTGTACCGAGCAACGAAGGATGAGACTGCGCCACCGATTACAGCACCGAGTGCCGCACCGCCAAAGGCACCGATGAATGTTGCCTGATTGGGGGTAATATCGAGCATCGCTTCCTGACACCTTGCTTTCTGACGTTTCTACAAATTGCGAGTGCCCTATCTCAGGAACCTCACTGAGCCACGAACAGAGTAGACCCCAGGTCTCGTTTATGAGACTTGTGACCGCGGGAATCTATTCCAATCACAGACTACTCCTGAAAAACGCCGATTGCGCCGGGAGCCGGCCGTTCTTCGCGGGCCGCAACATCCCAGTCGCGATGGCGACTTAGGGTACCGATGTAGCCCAAGCTTACTGCGCAGGGCCGAAGGTCTTGTGAATTCGAGAAATTCACGTGCAATAGACTCTTGTACCCACCCACCGTTTCCTTCGAACACCTCCCAGAGCACCAGCTTGCGAGGGGCTCGATGAGACCATGCTAACCTACGGCTTGGCGTGAACATACACTTCATCGAGAAAAGGCTTGTCCCAACCGTAGCCCGCTGATCGCTCACCATCTTTGACGTAGTAGAGTCCCCATCGTGCATTGGGAATGCTCCTGCCCTGAAACAGTTCGCGAGCGCGGTTGACGTTCATGATGTTAGCTTCATCAGTTCCCTCGAAGGACAGGGATTCCAGCTTCATCTCGGCGCCACTACGACTCGTGAGATGAAGAGTTCGTAACGAACAGTCATCAGCAACAGACGGAAGCATCAAAAAGCTGCGTAATGTGACACGACTCTCTGATTTGCGCCGCTTGCGAGCACTGGCCTGCTCCGTCGCCTCATCCTTCTCCTTAAGCATTTGCAGAATGGAATACAGTCGCTCGACCTCATCGATTGTCCTAGTGAGAGCGCTATGCCAATCTGCCAGAATGGCCTGCTTCGCTTGACGAGCTTCCTGGGTCGGTGCAATGGCATGGAGAACTTTGTCCCAAGCTTCACGTTCAGCACCGATAAGCGGGTAGAGCGGTTTGATGTTCGCTTTTGGCATATCATGATAATCTCGGTTTCAGATTTCCTCGGAAATGATTCATCGACATTCTACCTATGATGGCAAGCGGAGCGATGCGATCTCGACAAGTCACGAAACGTTGTCATTGGGTACCACAAGCGTACCTACGAGATTTTGCTGCAGATGAAGCTCGCAAGAAGATATGGCGATTCAGCAAGAAAGCGGGCGACCGAGAGATCAAACCCATCGAAAAAGTGGCGATGCGACATCATCTCTATATCCCCAGAGACAGCAAGACCGGAATGCGCGAAGACAGCTTCGAACAAAAGTTGAGCGAGCTTGAGCGCTGGTTTGCTGACCCCGTGTGGAAGGCGTTACAGACCGATTTTGTCAACTTAGATTGGAGCGAGCTCCGCAAGCTCATTTTCCTCGTCATTTCGGTGATGTATCTAAGGACTCCTCTTCACTACGAATACGTGCGGAACTTCCATCGCCGCATGGTGGCGACCGTTGGAGAACTTGGACAGATACCCAGGAGTTTCTTGGTCGCCGGCAAGAAGATCGAAGTTGATCCTGAGTCTTGGCCGAACTATAGAGATGCATCCGAAGATGATTTGAAACGCCTATGGATATCCCAGATAAGCGGCGCAACGGAATATGCAGAGATGTTGATCTGTATGCGGTGGTCAATGATCGTCTCGGACACACCCACGTTTATCACCTCTGACAATCCTGTTGTGGTCATTCATCCCTCCTTGAAGTTTAAGGGACTTTCGGACCCTGCCACGATTGTTTTCTTCCCGATCTCGCCGCGGAGAATCCTCGTCATGGATCATGCTCACAATCAACCGGCAAATCAGTATTACCCATTGCAGGGCAATGGGGCAGCTGAAAACCTACTGATCTGGAGAAATGCGATAGAGTACATGTTTTCCCATCAAGACACCGATGAGGTGTGCCGTTTGATGCTTGCAGAAGCTGAGGCACCTCTCAAGAGTTGCTCCCGCAGGTGTCCGCCGAATATGAAGCATAAGGATAAGCCGCCACTGATCTGGCCAGCGCTGCTTGAACTTCCCGCAGCCGGGCAGCTGATTGTCTATCTCGACCTGAATCATTGGATTGGGCTATCGCAAGCTCTAGGGAATCTCTGCACAAGTTTGTTATCTGATAGGGCGGGACTTTAGTCCCACCATAAAAACAGCGAAATCAATGGGGCTTTAGCCCCCGGGACAACTTTGAACACTTGTGCAGAGTCTCCCTAGTAGGTCATCGGCAGGGTGCGTCGCATGGCGACGTCCTAGATGCCTGCCGTGCTGCGCGCTCGGGAGGACGAGCACGGTTTGTGCTTTCGGGAACCATCTATGTCGAAGTGCAGAAGATCAAAGACCCAAAACAGCGTCAGCGGCTCGCTGCAATTATGGAGGAGCTGACAGACTTCAATACCTTGGTAAACCGGCCTGTCTTGATGGCGTTGGAGATGTCGGCTTTCTTGGATCCCATTGCTAAATTTCCCAGTCCGACATCGAAGATTCCTTTGGTGGGACATGGTGTCCGACATGCGTTCGGGGTTAGCAGTGGATTCTCCATTATGGGACCTTCAGGAGATGAAACCGAGAGCTTTC
>Ga0302281_10001635_pt1 | contig 16162 bp, 10 predicted proteins | sample III_Fen_E1_2_FD_198762 | JGI IMG/M metagenome (GOLD analysis project Ga0302281, IMG submission 198762) | Peat permafrost microbial communities from Stordalen Mire near Abisko, Sweden - III_Fen_E1_2 | ecosystem: Environmental > Terrestrial > Soil > Wetlands > Permafrost | place: Sweden: Abisko...
GATCGGCTGGCTACTGCCAACACGCTCGAATTCTCTCTCCTGAATCACGCGGAGGAGCGTGATTTGGGTTTCCATCGGCAACTCGCCGATCTCATCGAGAAAGATCGTTCCCCCGTTTGCTGCCTCAAAACGGCCCTGCCGCCGCTGCAGCGCTCCGGTAAACGCCCCTTTTTCGTGTCCGAATAACTCAGACGCGATCAGGGAAGGTGGAATCGCTGCGCAGTTCACGCGGATGAACGGCCGTGACCGGCGGTTGGAGAGCCGGTGAATTTCACGCGCGATCAGCTCTTTCCCGGTTCCCGTTTCCCCCAGAATCAGAACTGTGGAGTCTGTCGGTGCTACGAGCTTTACTTGCTGCAGCATGGACTCCAGTTGCTCGCTCGCCCCCACAATTTCGTTCGCGGCGTCCGCGCGAGATTGCGCCAGTCGTGCGAAACTGAAATTCGCTGCAGTTTCGTCATTCGTCGTGATCGTGTAAGTGGAAGCCATAACTATCTCCATTCACCGCTGATTGTTGACGCTGCTTTGCGCCAGCGCCCTACGAATCTCTTTTAGCAATGCGTCGCTCCGAACCGGTTTACAAAGAAAAGCAGCGGCCCCGGCTCGCATCAGCGAGTCTCGAAGCGTGGCGTCACCATGGGCAGTCACGAAAACAATTGGAAGCCGGCTGTTCGTCTTGCTCAATTGCTTCTGCAATTCGATCCCGCTCATTCCCGGCAGGCGAACGTCGAGTATGAGGCAGGATGTGTCATCGCAATCGTCACAGGCGAGAAATTCCTCAGCAGTGGCAAATGCTCTAGGAGAGAAGCCAGCGGCCTTCATCACACTTGCCAGCGCTTCGCGTAGGGGCTCGTCGTCGTCGACGATGGCGATGATGCCGGCGTTGGTTAGAGTCTCGTTCACCACAGTTCATCCCATCTGCGGCATATTCGTCTGCCACGAGAATGAGACTATCAACCGGGGGACTTGAAAACTATCCTGCTTTGTTTGGAAAAATCTCCTGCTTTAGGAGGAGGTCGTTCCTTACTTTCGAGTGGCAGTCTTGAGCTTCTCAGACATGCGGACAAGGTGGGCAAGAGATTCGGCTTGGGTCTTTTCCATCACATGAGCACGATGAGTCTTAACCGTTAGCTCGCTCATTCCGAGTTGATCAGCAATCTGCTTATTCAAAAGGCCGGCGACCACTAACTCAAGTACTTCCTTCTCCCGCGGCGTCAGGGACTCGAACCGGGCATGGATCTCGTTTGCTTCCCGGCGTTCTTGACGAAGCTCTCGATCGCTGACGAGTGCCTTCTGTACGGCATCGAGGAGATCCTGCCCACGAACAGGCTTCGTCAGGAACTCATGCGCCCCCTCCTTCATCGCTCGCACGGACATCGGAATGTCGCCATGGCCGGTAATGAAAATGATAGGAATCGGAATTCCGTCATCCCTCAACTTCATTTGCAGATCGAGACCGCTGAGACCCGGCATTCTTACATCGAGCACCAGACAGGCTGGCGTATCTGGACGCTTCGTCCCTAAGAAGTCCTGGGCAGAAGCGAATGTCTCCACACGAAGTCCTACTGATCTGATCAAGCTCTGGAGCCCGTCGCGGATCATACGATCGTCATCGATGACGAACACAATTGGATCATGCTCTTTCATCCGGTCGGCCCATCCTCACACGGCAGGGTGAACTGGAATGTAGCTCCGCCTGTGCCGTTCGATTCTCCCCACAATCGGCCACCGTGGGCTTCAATAATCGAGCGACTGATCGACAGTCCCATGCCCATCCCCTTTGACCGAGTCGTGAAGAAGGGTTCGAACAACCGGCCCTTCACTTCCTCTGTCAGGCCGATGCCGGAGTCCTGGACCGCGACCCGAATGTGTCCAGTATCTTGCAACTCCGACCTAAGAGTCAGAGTTCTTGGTCGATCGGTAACTGTTGTCATCGCATCAATTCCATTCATCACCAAGTTTAGAATCACTTGCTGCAGTTGAATGCTGTCGCCGAGCACGATGGGTGAGCCGGGTGAGAGTTGGAGTTCGATCGACACGCGGTTCGTCGTCGCTTGCCCTGCGGCGAGAATGGCAGTCTCTTCCATAACCCGATTAATCTCAACCCGTGATCTTTCCGGTGTTGCTTTGGTGATCAGCGAACGAATACGAGCAATCACATCCGACGCCCGAGTGGCGCCTTGGGTAGCCCGCTCTGCTGCCGCTCGCGCTTCCGCTAGATCCGGATGTTCACGAGAAAGCCATGCTACACAGGCATCCGCATTTGCCACTATGGCCGCGAGCGGTTGGTTTACTTCATGCGCGATCGAGGCCGTCAGTTCGCCGATGGTCGTGATCCTTGCCGCGCGGGCCAACTCGGCTCGAGTAGCCTGAAGCGTCTCCTCGGTGCGCCTCTGCTCCTCCATCCGTTTCAGGAGGGCTTCGTTTGCGTTCTTCAGCTCAACGGTTCGCTCCGCAACCCTTATCTCAAGCATATCGCGAGCTCGTCGTAGCGCATCTTCGGTGTGTCTACGCCAGGAAATCAATTGGGTGGCGCCGACTTCACAAGCGACGAACGTGACAAAGTAGGGCAAATCGTTGGGCGTTACGGCAAAGCTACGGATCGGCGGCGTGAAGTAATACATCACTGCCAGTATGCTGCAAACAACAGAAAGCCAGCCCGGTCCCGTTCGGCCGAACCAGGTGCTCAGAATCACTGCAACGGAGAAGAAGAACCAGAACGGATTGCCAAAGGAATGTTGCAATGCCAGCGAGATCAAGAGCGCAAGTGCCACCAGTCCGATGGCGAGAGCGTACCGCGCGAGCTTATGAACGCGAGGTGACGCGTCGATTCTTCTTCCCATGAGTTCGTTGGCTCCGCCACAAAAACTTGGGTTCCATATTACGCTCGCGTTGCTCGCCGGCGATGCCATCGAGTTCAGAACTCGTGGACTCAGCTTCTCATGCAATACCCGCATGACCCTGTGCGGCCCGCTTCGCGACACAGTGAACTTCTTGGTTTCACCGAAGTCTCCGCTTACTTCGACGCTGGTTCAGGCACTAGTCTTTACCCAGTCTACGTGCGGGGCGAAGCCAACCTGGCGGCGAAACAGGGCTTAGCCGCTGCGGCCGAGTTCCAGAAAATCCTCGATCACCCCGGAGTCGTCCAGAACGAACTGATTGGTGCGCTGGCACACTTGGGGCTGGGCAGGGCCTGCGTTCTGTCGCGAGATTTGAGCAAGGCCCATGCTGCTTACCACGACTTCTTTTCCCTCTGGAAAGACGCCGATCCCGATGTTCCTTTCCTAAAGCAAGCGTTAGCGGGGTACGCGAACTGCAGTAGCGCCATGCAGAAGTCAAGCTTAGAACCTCGGTGGACGCGGCCTATCCGGGCTCAGCTCGTTCGGAGGACCAGGCGATGTTGACCTGTGATATGGAGTTTTCCGCACCTATAAAGGTCTGTCGCGGCAGCCTTGACGACGTTCAAAAACGGCCTGATCAGTCGCAGCGAGATCTTCTTCGATGCCCGGCCTTTTGACCCGTCAACGGCCGACACGCGCAAGGTGCGAGCCAGCACGCAATGATCGGTTTCGGCGGCCGCGAAGGCGATGTGAGTTATTTGCGCCTCTCATGGCGTAACCAGCTCCTTTTTTGCCTCAAGTTCGAGATCGTCGAATCGGCGCCATTTGTAGAAAGCAATCGATACGACCCAGCTCAACGCGAAAAGGCCCACGATGAAAAACCCAAGTGCGCCGAAATTGGCGTTGAGCCTGGCGATTACGCCCCAGAACCAACCTCGGAGATGAAAGTGCTCGCCCAACAACCCGAGAGCCTCAATGCCTCCGACAACCAGCGCGACAACGACTGACACGGAAGTGATCGTGAGGTTGTAGTAAAGCTTCCGAATGGGCTTCACAAAGGCCCATCCATAGGCGCCTAACATAAGGACATTGTCGGTGGTATCGATGAGCGCCATTCCCGCGGTAAAAAGGATGGGAAAAACGAGGATGGACGAAAACGAAAGGCCCTTCGCGGCTTCGGCCGCGGAAATACCCAATAGTCCGATCTCAGTTGCAGTATCAAATCCCAAGCCAAACAAGACGCCTAGCGGATACATTTGCCAGCTGCGGCTGATCATGCGGAATACGGGGCGAAACATCCTTGCAAGAATCCCGCGACCGGCGAGAAGCATGTTGAAATCTTCTTCCACGTAGGGCTGGCCGCGGCGAACTCTGACAAAGGCTCGATAAATCGATCGCAGAACGATCAGGTTGACGAACGCGATGGCAAACAGAAAAAACACTGAGACCAGAGTGCCGACTGCGGAGGCAATGTTGCGGATGGTGTCGAGGCGATGTTGCAACGCCATCGCCGTTCCCGCAATCGCGGCCGAGCCCACGATGACCACAGTCGAATGTCCCAGCGAGAACATGAAGCCGACTGCAACAGGACGTTTGCCGTCCTGCATCAGTTTCCGAGTCACGTTGTCTATCGCCGCTATGTGATCTGCGTCGACGGCATGACGCAGGCCAAAACTATAGGCGAGAAGAGCCGTTCCGAGAAGCACCGGGTAGTGGTGAAAAGCGACGCCCGCCCATAGCCACGCGCTGGCATTGAAGGCGAACAAGATACAGTAAATAGCGACGATGCGGCTCCGGAAATTATCGGCCGAATCGTTGAACAGGCTGGTCAGTCTTGGTTGTACGAGTGACATCACGTTAGCGAAACCCGGGTCCACTTTCTGCAATGCAATTCCATCACGGTGCGGAACGCTGTCCAAAGCGATATGTTAGGTTCACGCTGGCATACGATGGGATGCGCACCCCTACCACTTCGTTCACAGGATTTCCGGGAACCAATCCGTTGAGTCCAATACCAGATTGGCCGGGTACAGGGTACAACGCGAAATTCTCCGTGGTTTGCCCCGTCCAGCCGGTGGCCATCAGCGTGTTTACGCCGACATTGAGCCGTCCCTCGAGGAAAGGACGCGATACCGCCAAGCGGAACTCCTTGTTGGCCACTCCCAGGCAGTAGTATTTGAGCGCAAGCGGATCGCCGCTCAAGTAGCTACTCTCACTGCAGCCGTTGCCCACGACCTTCCTGCCTACGTATTCGAACTCGCCCTTCGCCTGGAGGTGGAATGGCAGTTTCTGATAGGTACCGGTGAGATCTCCGATCAGGCGCGGCGCCTCGGGCACAATGGAGAACGACGTGTTCACCAGGCGTGCATCCGCCTGCTCGAAGGTCGCCAGCAACGCTCCATGCGCGAAACTCTGCCGTACGGTAAACGCCAGATAACGGATGCGGCCCGGCCCGAGGTCAAACTGCAATCCCTGATCGGGGTCGATCTTCCCGTACTCGGCACTTTGCGTCTCGTGTCCCAGCGTCAACTTGAGGTCGGTCTGTCTGAGCGTCTTACTGGCTACCAACTGGTACGAGCGCGCCGTCTCCACCGGGTCAACCGCTGTGGGGCCGTTTAAGGCCGATCCTTCCCGTGGATCTTCCGTGAAGAATGACTTGCCAAAGCTGACCGCGATCATCGGAACGTACCATGAGGCTTCGGGAACAATCGTGATTGTTGCCTTCGGTGAATTTAGGCCCGCCCACTGATTCGAGGAAGTAAACGGAGGTAGCAGATCATGGTTCGTAATCTCGATCTCGTCCCGCCGCCAGCCTAAGTAGTAATGGACATACTTACCCAGTTCACCTTCGCCTGCAACATAGGGCGCCACCGGCGCGATGGTTACATTATTCCCATCGATTTTAACGAAAGGCCCATAATAAGACGGGGCAGCAGGGTCGTAGAAATCGTAATGGTCGAGGTCATCGCGCCGTGGAGCCTCGCGCTCGTAATCCATCCCAGCCATGAACGTGAAGCTCTTAGCGATTTTGTTCACGTAGGTCGCGTTTCCGCCTGTGACGGTGCGGAACTCACTCTGACGGATCAATCCCAATCCAAAGTTGGAGTAGAGAGACAAGTTATAGGTACGGAAAAATCCCGAGAACTGCAGTTCCTGACGATCGTCCAACTTCCAGACATCATTGAGCGCCACCAGTGCCGTATGGGTTTGATCTTTTTGTCTCGGATCGATCGTATCCGGGTACTCCGTCCAGCCCGCGGCGGCATCGACGGAATTGAATCCGAACATCGGCTTCAGTCCGGCCACGTAGCCGTAGCCGACGTAGGCAATCGCGAACAGCGCGAGTGTATGATCGCCAGCGTGGAAAATCCGGCCGCGGTTGAGCTTGAACTGTTTGCGGTGCTCCAGTCGGTCGAGGAAGCCATTGCCGAACGAGCCCTCCATCGCCCCCCATGAACTTGCCGAGGGGCTCATCCCGGCCGTAGCCGTAATGTCCCGGTAGTCCCCCGTCAGAGAAACAAACGGATCGAGATGTGAACGCAGGCCATAGATCGCGGCCAGGTTCAGCGCGTGATTTCCCTCACGCACGTTGTAAGCGCCACCATCCACTTGAACGCTTTCGATCACGCTCGCAATGTAGATATTCGGATCAGAATAACCGTTGCCGTGTGCGTTTGCCGATAAATTGTTCGGCACGAGATAGCCACCCACCTGGATGTACTGCGCGATGGGTTCTCCGTGGTCGCCCGCCACACCCGGCGCAAAGTATTGGGGAGCCTTGATACCGCTCGATGCCGTCTCAATCGGATAGCCGGGAATCGAAATCGGGGCGCCCGGACGTCCGGGGTTAGCATCCAGCAGATTCTCCGACGAAAAGACCTTAATTGCAGGATCGGGTGATTCCACGTCGAGATCGTTCACGTCGGCGGTAACCGAAACAGTCTCCGTCCGGGTCGAGAGTTGAGCCATTTTCACCGTGAGTTCTGAGTTTCCGCTCAAGGTAACGCTGACGGACTTCTCTGCCGCCCGAAATCCAGGCGCCTCAACCTTGACGAGGAATTCTCCCGCATCGTGCAGCTTTATCTGAAACAAGCCGTCGTTTGCGGACTTAGCTTGTCCGAGAACTCGATCATGGTCGACCAGTTTCACGGATGCCTGCGGCAAGTCGTTTCCTTGCGTGTCGGTGACGCGGCCTCTTAGAACGATTTCTTGCGCGACCATCGGAAGAGATGTAAGTATCAGCATCGAGAACAGCCCCAGGGTTCTGACGGCAGCGCCGCGACATCGCCCCACAACCACTCCTCCTCCAATGATTTTCCCGCATATCACGTTCTCACCGTTCGTGCTACCTGATTGGATAACACACTTTTCCACATCGTGCTACAGAGCTTAATACCTACCAATATTATAGAATATATAGACTATAATGTTTGGGAAGCGGCGATCAACGCGGGCAGTCCGGAAACGACAGTTCCTAGGCAAGCCGTCTTCCCGCTATCGCCCGGAGTGCCTGAACACCGCTTCTGGAGAACTCATAACCAGTTGCCCATGCTGCACGCCCTTGGTGCTGATGAGGTGGTCCGCCAGTTTTTGGACATCTCTTGACTTGCCGCGAAGAACCACCACCTCCAGGCAATTTTCATGATCGAGATGTGCATGCAGGGTGGAAATGACAATTGCGTGAGATTCGTGCTGGAGGTCGGTGAGTTTTTCTGGCAGAAGGCGAGTGTGGTGGTCATAGATGAGGGTTACGGTCCCCACCACAAGCGCACTGCCAGGAACAATCGCGGAGCCGACCAGTCGCTCACGAATCAAATCCCGAAACGCCTCCGAACGGTTCTCGTAACCCTTGTCCGCGATAAACGAATCAAATCGGCGCAGGAGTTCCGAATTTATCGATACTCCGATGCGACTGAGGTTTCCCATAATTCACCCTCGCTTGTGTATCCGAATGTTTAACGTAGCACAAATAGCAATGAAGGTAGCACCGCGAGCGATCGTCGACTAGAATTGCCGATCTCAATTGACGACGAACATGGCTTGTCAAGCGAATTTCTTTCAATTGACGTTCGATCCCCAGAAAGCCGCGCACTTCGAGATAGACGATCTGTCAGGTTACCGACCGCCGCCAAAACTACAATTGGACGGCAAAATTAGGTTCAGGTTAATGCTGTGTAAACATAGGAAGATTTTTTCAGCTCTCGTAAGATACTGGCCGATTTTTAACTTGACAATGGAGTCCTGAAACAATAAGTTGGAGCGCCACATCTCTTTTCCACTTACGTTGTGCTTATAGAGTGGAACTTTGAGTAGCTAGACCGGGGCCAAACGTTTTCTGCAGTTTAATTAGGAACAAGTGGTATTGCCTTTCGGAGGTGATACAAGGTCACGGTCGTCCTTCCCCCTTTTTGACTGTTGCGCCGTATCGCTTCGCAATTTCTTTGCTTGTGTCGGTAGCTGCCCGTTATGGGGCGATGCTCGTTGAAATGGAACGTTCATTTGTAGGTTTCGAAAGGTTGTTGGGATGAAGCGCAGTTCATTCACGCGAAGGACTTTTCTCGCGGGAGCGGCTTTGGCTGCTCCTTTGGCGGGGAATCTCACCGCCCTTACTTCGGAAATGCCCAGTGATGACCGGAGCCAGGCTGCCTTTGAGCGAAGAAAACTCGCGGCTCTTGTCCAGAGCAAGCGGCCAACTGCAGCAATGATCTCGAACGGTGACGAGGACGCGCTCCCTAGTCGAATCGGATGCTTCGTGAAAGGACTGCACCAGAACCAATTTGGAGAGGTGGATTCACAGTCGTACGACGCACTTCTTGCCGCTATCAAGTCCCAGAAATTTTCTGATTTCGAGCACCTCCCGCGAGGTGGTGGCCGCAGATTAAGCAATCCACAATCTGCGTTTGCTTTCCACATGGAGGGAGGCGACTCGCACAGCTTCTATATTCCTCCCGCTCCTTCGATTGCGACGCCAGCGGCCACAATCGAGACCTCGGAGGTTTATTGGCAGTCACTTTGCCGGGACGTTCCGTTCTCGGATTATGAGGCGTCGCCAATCGTTCAGCGAGCAGCGAAGCATTTGGGGACGACTCCATCCCGTGTCTTTCGCGGTCCGACGAAGGGTGACCTGACGGGGCCCTACGTTTCGCAGTTCTTGCTCAAGCCAATTCCCTACGGCAGCAACCGGATCGATCAGCGTTACAAGGTGACTGTCCCAGGAACCGAGTTCATCACGACACTGAACGAGTGGTCCCAGATTCAGGCTGGGTTGCCGCCGTGGCGCTGGGCATCGTACGACCCCGAGCCGCGATATATCCGCAATGGCCGCGACTTGGCGGAATATGTTCACTATGACTTCACTTACCAGGCGTTTTTGAACGCCGCGCTGATATTAGTCAATGCTGGGCCGAAGTCGATTCTCAACTGCAATCAGTTTAAGAGCGCAAACAATCCCTACCGCTATTCAACCTTGGACGAAGGTTTCGCTACCTTTGGGCCAGCAGAAGCTTTCGACTGGATCGGTCGTGTGTCAACCGCTGCCTTGAAGGCAGCTTATTGTCAGAAGTGGATGGTGCATCGGCGGCTCCGTCCGGAAGAGCTAGGCGGTCTGATCCACCAGACCCGAGTTGGCATTCGAAAGTATCCGATCCACACGAGTCTCTTGGAGTCTGAGGCCGTGGATGCTGTTTTCGCCCGCACCGGTACCTACCTCTTACCCCAGGCGTATCCGGAAGGTTGTCCCTTCCATCCATCTTACCCTGCTGGTCACGCCGCGATTGCTGGAGCATGTTCGGTGGTGCTCAAAGCCTGTTTTGACGGCTCGATGCTTATGCCCGGTTGCGTGGAGCCGAGCGCGGATGGCTTAAAACTACTCCCTCATCCCAGTTACTCTCCGACCATAGGAGAAGAAATCGACAAGCTGGCGTTCAACATCGCTATGTCGAGAGATTGGGCGGGAATCCATTTCCGGTCAGATTGTGTTGCGGGCTTGCAACTTGGAGAGGACGTGGCGATCTCTATTCTGCAAGATATGTCTCGTACCTATACCGAGGAATTCCAGGGTTTTGCTTTTAACCGATTGAGTGGGGCTGCGGTCAGGATCACCCCGCAGGGTGAGGTCATCCAGGCATGAGTGTTTCGGGCATGAGCACGATGATGACTCAGAGCAGGGAATCATCGATTGTCGAGTTGGCGAGGACTAAAGCATGACTATTTTTGACAAAACGAAGCAAGTTCTGACGATTTTTTTGTCATACACAATCGTTTTCGCCCAACTCGCCCCTCTGGAAGCGCAGTCGCAGAGTGTTACTCCCAACGCGGAAACTGCCTTCAGTCTGAAGGACTTTGCAAGGACATCTTCAGCACCCAATGCGGCGTTTCAGGAACTGAATCGGAACAGCGCAATCGTTCCCCCCGAGCCTGCAAGCGTGTTAGTCGCGTCGCTCATGGGCGAAGAAGGTCAGAGCCAAATCCCGCAAACGCTCTTATCGACGACAACCAAGGTGGTCTCATCTGGTTCTCCTTCGTTTGTGGGGCAGTCCGTTACCTTTACGGCAACAGTGACTTCCACCGGCGGCACGATCCCCGATGGCGAGACGGTGACGTTTTACAACGGCACTGCGGAGATCGGCACTGGCACGACCTCGGCTGGCGTGGCTAGCTTTTCGACTTCATCGTTACCCGCGGGCAACGACACGATCAAGGCCACCTATGCTGGAGATTCCAAGTTCAAGACAAGTTCTGGCACGGTCAAGCAGGTAGTGGATAAGTACAAGACGACAACGACGCTTACCTCGAGCGCAAATCCCGCGGACTTCAAACAGGCTGTGACTTACACAGCGACGGTCACATCCACGGGACCGAATACTCCGACCGGAAAAGTCAATTTCGGAATTGGAACGGAGTCTTTGAACGGCGCCGGCGTAGCTACTCTTACGAAAGCGCTGGGCGCCGGCACACACGCCCTCACTGCCAAGTACGAAGGGGACAGTGCGTCCGCACCAAGCAACTCCACGGTTCTGGACGAGGTGGTGGAACCAGCCTTGTACGGCGATCCAGGTGGCCCTTATAGCGCGAATGCAGGCCAGACAATAACGTTCAACGGAACCGGTTCAACGGCTCCAAAGGGTCAGGCGATTACGTCGTATGCGTGGAATTTTGGAGACAATAGCACAGGCACCGGCGCCACTCCGACACATTCGTACTCCAGCGCGGGTACCTACAACGTGTCGCTGAAGGTCACGGATACAAAAGGTGCCACAGACACGAATTCGACGACGGCGACGATCACCTCCGCAGGTCCACCTCCGACGATCACCGGTTTCAGTCCGGGGTCTGGGCCCGAGGGCACACCCGTTTCCCTTGCGGGAACTAATTTTACTGGGAGCGGTAGTACCACGCCGGTGGTGACGTTAGCGCATCAAGGCGGGGGAACCATTTCAGCGCCGCTTTCGAACTACACGTCGACGAGCATCAATTTTGTAATCCCTGCTGGAGCGGCAACTGGTGTCATCACGGTCACGGTCGGGTCGCAAAGCGCGATCTCTACCACCGCACTCAATGTCACAACCTCGTCTAACTTCTCGATTGGTGTTGCACCCTCGTCCGGTAACGTGATTCAGGGGCAGTCGACGACCTTTGCGGTAACCCTTAATAGTTCGAACGGCTTCACCGGATTATCCAGTCTGAGTGTCACGGGTTTACCCGGAGGCGTGACGGCCAGCTTTGCGCCAGCCTCCATTTCGGTAAATCAGACTTCAGTACTGACGCTTTCTGCTCCTCTGAGTCAAGCTACCGGTACATCATCGTTGACGGTGACCGCCTCCGCTACGATTGGGGGCCAGTTGGTCACGCAGTCTGCCACCGCATCTCTGCAAGTCAAGGGGGTCAGTACGACCTTCCTGGGACGCACGGTGGTCGATAACGCTGCGCAAACTCCGATCGCTGGCGTGTTGGTGATGTTTCTGGGAGTGGATGACAAGGGCAATCCGACCGGATGTTCGGCGCAAACCTCGTCCGATGCCAGTGGCAACTTTGTGTTGTCGAATCTGCCGGCTGCTTGCGTTGGGCCGCAACTCGTCTATTTCAATGGACTCACCGCTACGGCTCCGGCGGGCACATATGCTGGCGTAAATCTCTCCTACACCATTGTTGCGAACCAGGTGACAACTTCGCCGGTTCTTATCAACCTGCCGAGAATTGACAACGCGGAGACTAACTACGTCACGCAGAACGCGACTGTGGATCAGGTTTTCACCTTTCAAACAGATCCGCGAGTTGTGATTACGGTCTACGCCGGGACCACGTTAACTCTAGCGGACGGAAGCGCACCCAACCCGTTCCCTCTAGTCGCGGTCGAGGTACCGGTAGACCGATTGCCGGACGCCATGCCGACTAGCGGCATGCTCATGCCTTTTATTGTGGCCTTCCAGCCGGCAAATGCGACCGCGAGCCAACCGGTAGCGGTGGATTTTCCCAATCTGCTGAATATTCCTCCCGGCGGCGCGGCAACACTAATGACTTTGAATCCGACGCTCGGTTATATGGTGTCGTACGGGACAGGCTCGGTTTCAACAGATGGTTCCAGAATCGTTCCTGATCCCGACCCGAATTATCCCGGCCATCTTTACGGATTAGTGCACTTCGATTGGCACGGGCCCACGGCTCCTCCTCCGCCACCAACTGGTCCTGGGCCTGGTCCGCCATGTCCGGGATGCTGTGACGGTGGCGGCGGCGGTGGTGGTGGCGGCGGTGGCGGTGGTGGCGGTGGCGGTGGTGGCGGCGGTGGCGGTGGCGGCGGTGGCGGTGGCGGCGGCGGCGGTGGGCCGGAGGGGGGAGACCCGGTCGACCTCTCGTCGGGCCTTCAGGTCGTGCGCGCGACGGATATCGTCCTGGGCGGAGAGCGGGGATCCATATCGATTAACCGCGTGTTCCGCTCGATGGACACGAACCCTGGACCCTTTGGAATAGGGACGAACCACAATTTCGGGCACTTACTAAGTACGGGGAATTTGATTAAAGGCATTTGCCAGTGCTTGACGCTGGTCATGCCGGATGGCAATCAATTCCTATTTAGCGAAACGGGTACGAACACTTTTACTAACAGCACCGTTCCTTCGTTGATCGGAACTCAGATTACGATTCCATCGTCCGGTGTCTACAATCTGCGCTGGAAGAACGGTACGGTGTACCAGTTCTCCACCTCTTCCCAAGGGGCGTTGCTGGCTTTCCTGAACACCATCACGGATCGCAACGGCAACACGATTACGCTGGTTCGTGGAAACAGTTCTCAACCGAGTCAGATCACGCAGATTACGGACCCCGTGGGTCGGTCGATCCTTTTGACCTACGACTCGACCAATCGCATTACGTTGATCACCGATCCCGTCGGTCGCACGGTGCAATACACGTACAACAGCCAGGGAACGCTGGCGACCGTAACAAACCCGGCGGGTGGAGTGACCACCTATGCATACGATACCTCGAACAATTTGCTGAAGACCACCGATGCCCGCGGTGTAGTCGTCATGCAGGACACGTATGACAGCAACGGCCGCGTGATTCAGCAGATACAAGGTGACGGTGGTGTACTCAATTTCGCCTATACGTTACTGAACTCGCAGGTTCCCACCAGTCCGGTTTTGCAAACCGTGTTTACGGACGCCATGGGGAATGCAACCACCTATCGGTTCGACCCCAACCAGAACTTGTTGAGTGTGACCGATCCAACTGGGCAGTCGCGCGTCTTCAACCACAGCTTGCAGCAAAACAACCTGGTCACCTCGGTAACCGGCGGAGGGACTTGTCCCATCTGTGGAAACCCGGGAGCCGGGGATGTGTCCTTCACGTATGACTCCATGGGCAACATTTTGACTAAGACCGATAGCTTGGGCAACACTACTACGACCAACTACGACCCAACTTATGGCCAAGTCACGTCCATCACCGACCAACTAGGTAGAGTCTACAAATACACCTACGATTCAAGCGGAAACATGCTGACGGCCACAGACCCGAACGGGAATACGACCACGTACTCCTACAATGCCTTCGGGCAAGTGGTTCAAACGACGGACCCACTCGGCGGGAAGGCGACCCGAAGCTATGACAGCTTTGGAAACGGAGTCGTATCGACAGACCAGCTTGGACACACGGTGACCTCGACCTACGATGGATTGTCTCAGCTCGTGCAAGGAGTTGATGCTCTGGGCAGGATTACCACGAACACCTACGATGCATTGGGACGAATCTTGTCGCGGAAAAACGCGCAGGGACATTCCGTGACTTTCACTTTCGATGCAAACGGTAATCCGCTTTCGCAGACCGATGAATCGGGCAATACGGTTTCGTACACCTATAACTCGATGAACCGGTTAGTCACGAAGACGGATCCAAGGGGCAAGTCAGACACACGAACCTATGATTTTAACGGCAACTTAGTGAAGTTCGTCGACAGGCGTGGTCAGACCAGCACTTTTACCTATGATGGTCTCAACCACATCAACGGCGAGAGTTATCAAGATGGAACGAAGGTATCTCGATCCTACGACGCGAGAGGGCGACTGCTCGAAGTTGTCGACTCGGTTGGCGGCACATTCGATTATGCCTACGACGCCGACGGTCACCGAACGAGCGCTTCGAGCCCATTTGGTACCGTCCAGGAATCGTTCGACGCTACAGGCAAGGTGCTTTCGGTGCAGGTGGCGGGCCAGCCAGTCGTGAACTATAGCTACGATGCGACGGGCAACTTAGTCGGAGCAGGGCAGACGGCAGCTTCCGTAACGCTCTCCTATGACGCGAGGAATCGGCTCACCAGCATCACTCGGCCGAATGGAGTGTCATCACAATTTACATACGACGCGACACGAAACTTGCTCTCGCTAACCCACTCTGGTGGCAACGGCATTCAGATACCGTTGTCATATTCCTATGACGCTGCGAGCAATCGATCGAGTTACACCTCGAATTTCTCGCAGCCCCAGGCGGTATCGAACACCTTTGACCCAGACAATCGTATTCTTACGAGCGGTGGGTCATCTTACACTTACGATGATGATGGTAACTTGACCTCCTCAGTCGACTCCACTGGCACGACGACTTACACTTGGGACTCAAGGAATCGTTTGACGGAAGTGGCTGCACCCGGCGGACAGAACACGACATTCCAGTACGATTTTCAGGGTAACCTTATTCAGCAGACTGATGCTGGTCCCACTCTGAACTTGACTCAAAGTTTCGTGTTGGACGATCTGACCAACGTTGCCTACATCTTCAGAAGCAACGGGGACAGTGTCTCGGTGCTTGCTGGCAGGACATTGGATCAGGATTTTGCGGTCGTACACTCGAGCGGCCAGGTGGAATATAAACTGGCGGACGCCATAAACAGCACACAAGCTACTGTGGACCAAAACGGAAAACTTGTATCTTCATTTTCCTACGAGCCGTTTGGCAAAACTACGACAACAAGCACCTATCCTTTCCAGTTCACAGGGCGGGTGCCGGCGACGGCGGGGTTGTATTACTACCGGGCGCGCTTTTACTGCCCAAATGTTGGCCGGTTCATAAGTGAGGATCCGCTGGGCAGTACGAGCGGAGACTCGCTTCTGTACAAATATGTCCACAACAATCCTGTGAATAGGACAGATTCGACCGGGCGCCTTAGTGACTGTACTAAGTGCCAATTGTCAGCAGGCGTCCCGGCTTTGGTGGTGTGTGGTCTGTACGCAACGTTTGGAGCGGCAGTGTGCGTAGGTACGGAGGGCATTGCCTGTCCGGCAGTGGTGGCGGGCTTCACAAGCATATGCGGGATTGAAGCTTTCGTAGGTCCACTTGTGGTGTGTGACTCGACTTGTAACCCACCACCGGCTCCGCCGCCATCGTGTCCGGCCAGATGATATCTAAAGGCGTTGAGGGGTCTTAGCCGGGCTGAAAGTGAAACGGGGGATTCGCTAGACTGGCATTGAACTCGGCGGGCTAGGCGGAACGGACGAAAGGGGCGCCATGTTAACGCTTGAGGCGAAACCACGGATATGGCTCCGCTTGACTTGATTGTAGATGGGCATTTTAGGAGTGAAAAAATTGGTCGGGTAGTCGTCTTCTCCCGGCGCTTCGACCCGCGATGGTATTTCGTCAGGTCGGCGGAGGAGGAAGTAAAGCTCCGGTCGGTCTTGAAGACATTTTACATTGCCCAGTTTTTAATCTTGTTTTTGGGCTATCTCGTAGCTTATGGATTGTCGATGGATGTCGCTTATTCTCTTGGCAGACCGGCTGCGCACTTAGTTAGGAGTGGCGGAATTTTACTGGCACTGAGCTTGCTGGTGGTTGGA
>Ga0302281_10001637_pt1 | contig 16151 bp, 13 predicted proteins | sample III_Fen_E1_2_FD_198762 | JGI IMG/M metagenome (GOLD analysis project Ga0302281, IMG submission 198762) | Peat permafrost microbial communities from Stordalen Mire near Abisko, Sweden - III_Fen_E1_2 | ecosystem: Environmental > Terrestrial > Soil > Wetlands > Permafrost | place: Sweden: Abisko...
TTCACTCGCGAGTTTTTGCTTCATCCGTTCGCGCAAAGATGGTTCTTCGTCCGCTGCGGCCGGATTCCCCTCGACCGGCCAGCTCGTCTCTCCATGCTTCTGCTTGCCGGTGGCTACGTGCAGATCGATCCCCTGGCCCTGGAGCTTCTCCACCTGCTGCGGGTTCCAGTAGCCGGTATCGGCGCTGGCCGTCTGCGGCCACGCTCCCACATTCCGCTCCGTCTGCTCCAGCATCGGCGCCAACTGGTGGTTGTCGGTGGTCTGCTGGATCACGTCCACGGCCACGATGATCTGCGCCGCCCCATCCACGGCGATCTGCGCGTTATAGCCCTGCACGAAGGCGCCCTTCTGGCTGCCGCTGGGCATGATCCGGCTCTCCGCATCGGTGAAGTTGCGCTGCGCATTGGCCTCCGGCGTCGCCGTGTCCGGATCGGGCGCCTTAGGCTCCGCCCCGCGTATCTTCTTGCCGGTGCGTTTCTCCTGCTCGCGGCGCTCCGCGATCCGGGCCTCGACCGCCGCCTTCTTCTCCTCGGCTTGCTGACGGGCTTCGGCTTCCAACTCCCTCTTAGCCTCTTGCAGCTTGGCCAACCGGCTCTCCCGCCGCGCCAGCTCCGCCGGCAGATCCTCTCCGCTGCGGCCCTTGCCGAACTTCGCATCCTCGGCTGCATCCTCGGCCTCGGCCCGCTTCAACAGCGCGTCGATTTCGTCCTTCAGCTTTTGCTCCGCCTCGCCCATGCGCCCATAACTCATCGCCTTATGCTTGCTGGCGTTGGCTTGAAGCTTGGTCCCGTCGATGGCCACATGGCCCAACTTCACCAACCCCGCCTTCTGACATAACTGCAACGCCTGGGTAAACAGTCCCGACAACGCCTGCAGATGCCGCTTGCGAAACTCCGCCAGCGTGCTGTGGTCCGGATGCTCGTCGGCCGACAGAAATCGAAACGCCACATCCTCAAACGTCTTGGCCTGGATCTTGCGCGAGCTGTAGGTTCCCGTCGCGTAGCCGTAGAACAGCACGCGCACCATCATCGCCGGCGCATAGGCCGACTGGCCACGACCGTCGCCAGCCGCATAAGAGGCGTGGATGGCGCTCAAATCCAGTGTCTCGACCACATCCACGAGAAAACGGGCCAGGTGATTTTCCGGCAGCCAGTCATGCAACGAAGGAGGCAACAGAAGCGACTGGTTCAGGTCATCGGAGCGGAAACTCTTTCCCATGAACCACATTTTAGAAAAGATGGGACATCTACGAAATGCTTTTGTTGATGCCCGGAATCTATTCCCGACAAACTCCTAGAGCGTTTTCGATTCACATGCTGACATTTCGGCATCGCTAAAGGTGGCTTTTTCTTGAGGAAAAAGCCACTTGGCATCCCGGCTTCTGTAAGCACCAGAATCGAAAACGCTGTAGTCTGGGGCTTTTGCCTGGGCGGCAAAGATTACGATAGCGGCGCGGTCCCGGACTCAGGCGGCGGAAGAACTGAGGAAGTCGAGTGCGCGATCAAGGTAGGCCTTCAGGTGATGGCGGTGAACCACGGCGTCGAGGAAGCCCTTCTCGAGCAGGAACTCTGAACGTTGAAAGCCCTCGGGGAGCTTTTGGCGGATGGTCTGCTCAATGACGCGCGGGCCGGCGAATCCGATGAGCGCGCCAGGTTCTGCCACGTTGAGATCGCCGAGCATGGCAAAGCTGGCCGTGACGCCGCCGGTTGTTGGATCGGTTAGAACGCAGATGTAAGGAACTTTGGCATCGTCGAGCTGAGCAAGCGCGGAAGAGATCTTTGCCATCTGCATGAGGCTGACGACGCCCTCCATCATGCGCGCTCCACCCGAGGCAGCGACAACGATGAGAGGGTTGCGGGTTGTGCGGGCCCTGTCAACGGCCCGGGCGATGGTCTCGCCGACGACTGCGCCCATTGATCCGCCGATGAAGCGGTACTCCATGGCGCTGAGCACGACGGAGTGGCGGCCGATCTTTCCGACCGCATTCAGGATTGCGTCGTCGAGACCGGTGGCCTCCTGCGCTGCGCGGAGGCGCTTCTTGTAGGGCTTTACGTCAGTGAAGTTGAGGGGATCGTTGGAGCGAAGGCCGCCGTCGACCAGTTCAAAGCCAGGTTCGAGCAGGAGTTCGATTCTCTGGCGGGCACCGAGCTTAAAGTGATGCTGACACTTGGGGCAAACGTTGAGATTGGCCTCGAGCTCAGGCTTGTAAAGGACCGCCCGGCAACCGAGGCACTTGGTCCACAGGCCTTCTGTGCGGACGTTTCTTTCACCGTTTGGGCCATCCCCGCCGGGATTCGACTCGTAATCGCCGTCTTCTCGTTTAAACCAGGACATCGAAGCTCTTTCAAGAAAGTATGGGATACGCCTCTGGCGTCGTACTATCCCCCGGCCTTGATGGATCAAGGCCCAGTCAGAATTCTATTCCACGCTGCGCGAGAATGCCTTTCTGATAAGCATGCTTTACCTCGCGCATCTCGGTGACGGTGTCGGCGAGCTCTACGAGGAGCGGATGGGCGTTGCGGCCGGTCAGGATGACATGAACCATCTCAGGGCGGTTGCGCAGCGCTTCAGCAACGGCGGCGGGATCGAGCATGCCGTAGCCGATGGCGTAGTTGATCTCGTCAAGGATTACCATGTCCCACTCGCCGGAGTTGATGGCTTGTTGCGCTTCGGCCCAGGCTTCCTGCACAAGGCGCAGATCCTCCGGATCGGTTTCGGCGCCACCGACCTTCACAAAGCCGCGGCCCATCTGCTTGAGAACGAAGTTGGACCCGAAGGCCTTCACGGCATCAAGCTCGCCGTAGTGCCATGAGCCCTTGAGGAACTGGAGCATGAGCACGCGCATGCCATTGCCCACGGCGCGCAGCGCAGTGCCCATGGCCGCGGTCGTCTTGCCTTTGCCGGGGCCAGTGTTGATGAGGATTAGTCCGCGTCGGGAGTCAGTCATGGCAGGTTACAGATTACAGGTTGCAGATGACAGATGACAGATTGCAGTTATCTCTTGGCGGCTCCGCGCTGGCAGCTTTCAGGAGCATGCAGGTAGGCTGATGTCGCCAAGTTTTGACTGTCATCTACAACCTGTAATCTGCCGGCTGCTCAGTGCCCCGAGTGATATGGGTGTCCGGAAAGGATTGTGGTGGCACGATAAATCTGCTCGGCGAGGACGAGTCGGGCTAGGGAGTGTGCCATGGTCATTGGCCCGAGGGAGAGAAGCAACTGGGCGCGCTCGCGGGCAGCGTCAGACCAGCCATCGGCAGGTCCGATGGCGAAGACGAGATGTTGCGCACCGTCGTCGCGGCGCTTGCCAAGCCAGGCTGCAAAGGCCTCTGAGTTCATCTGACGCCCACGGCTGTCCAGAAGACTGGTTACGGGAGTTGTCCGGCCCTGTTGCTTCCCGATCCACTCGAGGAATGATTGCTCGTTTCGAAAGGCTTCAGCATTGCAACGGGCGAACGGAGCCGAGCGCTCGAGATAGAGGTTGGTCAGTTGGCTAAAGCCGTCTTTTGATCCTGCCCGGGCGGCGATACGGGGGCCAATATGGGCGAGGGTAAGGTGCATGGGGTGAGGATACTCCAGGCGCATGTGACGGGGGCTACAGCAATTGCGGTAACTCCCCAAAAACGAGAGACATTGCCCGATTTTGGAATATGGTTGCTCTATTCTCCATTTTTTCATATACGGAGGAGAAGGCGCCGAGGGTGCATCTCAAAAGCAACACGAATAAGTCATTTAATTTCAACACGAAACGAATATTTTCAGAATATCTCAAGAATGGCAACCGTCATGCACATACACCTGTGGAAAGCAGCCCCCAAATTTCCTTTCGTCAAGGGTAGTTGAACAGGCTCCCCGGCAATAGATTCGGTTTGGCCCTCATTTTTAAGTGATTTAGAACACAGATGTATGACTTGCGGGTAGGGCATACTCAGAAAAACCCCACACGCAGCAAAAAAAAACAAGTGGAGCGAGAGGCTCGTAGGTAAGCCTTCTCAATCCCCACATAATCCTGGAGGAGTTCGATGCGATTTCTTCGATTTCAGAATGCGGTTCTGGCGCTGAGCCTTTTGGCTTTTGCCGGCTACTGTGTGGTTCTCCCTGCGCCCGCGACTGCCCAGTCCAATACATCTGGTGATATTGCGGGAACGGTATCGGATGCCAGCGGAGCTGTTGTCCCCAACGCGAAGGTTACGGTGACAAGCAGCGCGACAGGCGAAGCGAAGGCTGAAGTCAGCGACAAGTCCGGCACGTTCCGCGTGCCGCTGCTCGCTCCAGGCAGATACAAGATTTCAATCGGCGCCGCCGGCTTTGAGACCTCGACCAGCGAAGTGACCGTTTCCGCAGGCGTGGTGACGCCGGTTTCAATCAAGCTCTCAGTGGGTAGCGCAGCCACTACAGTTGAAGTCACAGGTGGGGCCCTCCAGGTTCTGCACACTGAAGATGCGCAGATCTCCACCAGTTTCTCAGCGGAAGAGATTGCGGCGCTTCCCAATCCTGGCGGCGATCTTACGTTCGTGGCGCAGACCACTCCCGGCGCAGTCATGAACACGCAGGGCGGCTACGGCAACTTCTCAGTGGACGGCCTGCCCGGCACTTCAAATACATTTACAGTGAACGGCGGCTACGAGGGCGACCCGTATCTGAATCTCAACAACTCAGGCGCCACAAACCTGCTGCTCGGCAACAACGACGTAGACACGGTTACCGTGACCACCAACAGCTTCGACTCCGCTTTCGGCGGGCTGGGCGGCGCGCAGGTCAACGAGACCAGCAAGGCAGGCACGAACAAGTGGCATGGCAACCTGGTCTACTGGTGGAATGGACGCCTCCTGAACGCCAACGACTACTTCAACAAGCAGTCTGGTTCACCTCGCGGGTTTGACAACGCCAACCAGTACGCTGCTTCGATTGGCGGTCCTCTGAAGAAGGACAAGATATTTGGATTCATCAACACCGAAGGGCTTCATGTCATTATTCCGGAGCGCTCGCTTGTAGGTGCGCCGAGCCCCGCATGGCAAGCCGCAATTCTTGGACCGGCGGGGTCGGTTTCGTCAACTTCTGTCGGCAGGTCGCGTCCTGTGGGCCTTCGGTCCACCTCAACGCACGCCAGGCCCGAAGACCCAAATAACCCAATGACTCCCTACGGCAACCTTGCCGACAACGGAAACCAGAGCGAGGCCGCGCTCTATCAGGCGATCTTTGCGTACTACAACAACGCCAAGGGCGCCTCCTCGGCGATCCCCGACCCGCTCGGCGATCCTGACGTGGTGGTGTTCAATGGCCAAACCGCAAATCTTGCCACGGAATGGCTGGTCACCGATCGCATCGATTTCAACCTGTCGGATACCGATCATCTCTACATCCACTCCAAGGTCGATCACGGCATTCAGCCCACGGCCACCAGCTTTCTTTCACCCGACTTTAACGCTCTGAGCCCTCAGCCCTCCTATGAAGGACAGCTCAGCGAGACCCACACCTTCAATTCCGCACTCACCAACCAGTTCCTGTTCGCGGCCAGCTACTACCGCGCAATCTTCACCAACACCAACGCGGCCAAGCTCGCAAAGACCATTCCCTTCGTCCTGATCCCCGAGGCCTATGCGACTAGCGGTTCCTGGGATGTCTACGGCGGAGCGGGTAACTGGATCGGCAACATCGACTACGCCCTCCCGCAGGGACGCAACGTCACCGGCTACCAATTCGCGGACGACTTGAACTATCTCCGTGGCAAGCACAACTTCAAGTTTGGCTTCGCTATGCGCCGCGACGACATCACCGACTACACATCGAGCGAACACAACATCAATTTCGCCGGTGGTGAAAACATCATTCTCGACCCGGGCAGCTTCGCAGCCGGATATTCCGACGAATGGGCGGAGCGGTTCCCTCGGCGTCTGTCAGAACCGGTGGCTCTCTATGTCATGGGCATGTATGCCCAGGACACCTGGAAGCCCGTACCAAATTTGGCAATCACAGGCGGTCTGCGACTTGAGCACGACTCGAACCCGCTGTGCCGCACGAACTGCATATCAAACTTCTCGACGGATTTTGCCAACCTGAACGCGGATCGGGCGACTCCCTACAACCAGATCTTCTCAACTGGCCTAAGCAAGGCGTTCACCAGCGAAGAGAGAATCGCTTATGAGCCTCGTGTTGGCTTCTCGCTTCAGCCGGGCGGCTCGGCGAGCAAGACCACGATCCGGGGCGGCTTTGGAATGTTCGCCGACTACTTCCCAGCGCAGATCATGGGCGACTTGATTTCCAATCTGCCGACTGTGGACCGCTTCACCGTACTCGGTCTGGCCTACGGCAACCCGATCACGTTGGACACAACCCGCAGTGACAGCGGCCATGCACAGGCCGTTGTCTCCAACACCGCGCTTACCAGCCTGTTCCCGCAAGGTGGCTACTACCGCAATGACGCCGGAACCTGCCCGGATCCGTTGAGCATCTACTGCGCCACTGGCGGGGTCTTCACACGCCCGACAGTCACGGCGGTTGCACACAAGATCTCGCTGCCCACGTACATGGAATGGAGCATGGCAGTGGAGCACGAGATCCTGCCCAAGACGGTGCTGTCTGTGATGTATGTCGGCAACCGCTCGTACCACCAGCCAGTCGGGAATACGCCCAATGCCTATGACCCATATGGCACCAACGCAACGCTGCCCTTAGCCCGCCCCAACGGCACGCTGGGTTCAGTAACTCAGTACTACAGCGCAGGCGTTTCCAACTTCAACGGTGTGATTGCGACCCTGACGAGCCACATCAAAATCCTCTCGCTGCAGTTCAACTATGCATACGGGCACGCGCTGGACGAGATCTCAAACGGCGGCTTCGACGCCTTTGGAGTTAATGCAATCGGCCAGATCAACCCCAACAACCTGCGCCAGCAGTACGGCAACGCGGACTACGATGTTCGCCACTACGTGAGCGCCAACTACGCGATCAAGATTCCCTATTTCGGCGGACCCCATGTGTTGACGGACGACTGGGAAGTAGCCGGTACGGTTTTCCACAACTCGGGTTATCCTTTCTCGGTTACCGACGCCAGCGGTGCCGTCACTTACGGCGCAACTCCACTGGCCATGCAGATTGATAACAACTTCAACCATCACTGCGGTGGCGAAAAGCACACGATGACGAATTGCGACTTCGCTTCGCACTTCACCAGCTCGACCGACTTCGGGCAGCAGTCGCGCAACCAGCTCTACGGACCCAACTACACCGACTTTGACATGGACCTCATGAAGGGCTTCAAGCTTCCCTTCGGCGAAACCACCAAGCTGAAGGTCGGGGCACAGTTCTTCAACGCGTTCAACCACCCGAACTTCCAGATCCCAAATGCGGATGTGAACGACGGTCCCGGCTGCACGGCAGTTCCTTTCGACGGTTCACAGTGCTCGAACGGAATCATCTATACCCAGGCCAACACTCCGACTTCGATTCTTGGCGCTTTCCTTGGTGGCGATGCCGCACCTCGCCTCATCCAGGCCAAGCTTTCGCTGGTCTTCTAACCCGCGCTGGCACAAGCCAGCCGAACACACAAAGAGGGCATCCGCTGAGCGGATGCCCTCTTTGCTTTTTCTGGCTGCTCGCGCAGCTTTACACAGTTTTTGATTTTGATGCCGCCATCTTTTGCGGGGGCTAAAGCCCGCACATTTTGCGGTCTTTAGCGGCACGATTAAAGTCGTGCCCTGACACAGGACGGCTCGCTCAGAGGTTACTTAGCTCTTCTTTGCTGAGCCCTTCTTCGCCACGAGCTTCTTTGCGGCAGGTTTGGTCTTGGGCTTTGCCGTCGACTTCTTTGGAGCAGGAACCTTGGCAACCTTTGCCGCCGGCTTCTTGAGAGCCGCCTTCTTAGCCGCTGGCGCCTTGGTGGGCTTTGCTGCAGCCTTCTTCTTAGGAGCTGCGGCCTTCTTTGCAGAGGCCTTATCGCGCGCGGACCGGGTTCTCTCAGCAAGCGCAGCCGTCAGCTCCGCATCGAACTCCGATGGCGTCAGGGGACGTGCGGACTTGCGCAGGCGCTCAATGTCGTAGAACGCGCGACGCTCTGATAGGAAAACGTGGACCACAAAGTCGACGTAGTCCAGCAGGACCCAGTCGCCCTGTTTGCGGCCTTCAACGGAGTTCGGCATTACGCCGTACTCCTTCTTCAGCCGGTGTTCGATCTCGTCGGCTATGGCAACCGCCTGGCGATCGTTGGTGGCAGAGGTGATGAGAAAGAAGTCGGACAGTCCGGAGTCGATGGGGTCGAGTTCGAGGATGCGCGTGTCCAGGCCCTTCTTGTCCTCGCAGGCCTGAGCCGCAGCCTGCACGAGCAGCCGTGTCTGGTGGCGGGTTTCTTGAGTCGTCATGCGTTAAATAAGATCTCCAACATCCATCGTAGCCCCTCGTCTGGCACTAACGATAGAGGCCGCGCTCGCGGATGTAATCAAGAACAGCATCGGGCAGCAGGCCGCGCCCCTGGAGCTGAGCAGAATCGGAGGCGCCGACTTTGCCTTGAATGACCTCCCGAACCTGCGAAGCGCTGATCTCGACCTCAAGGTCTGGCAGGATGAAGAAGGGAGCGGTCTCACCCGCAGCGCTGAGGAGAAGGTACGCCTCGATTTTGGGCCGGTCTTGATCCAGGCATCCGGCTTCTGCCATGAATTTGAACTCAGGCCGGCCCGATTGCGGGAGAGGTCCGAGGTTCAAACCCGCCGGAAGTGCGGAGCGTACGCGTTCCAGGCTCTGACCAGGGCGGGAAGCGACGACGAGTGGCGCAACAAAGGGAATCTCGGCGGCGCGATGCCATCCGCGGAGTCCCATGAACGCATCTGCGCCCATGAGGCAGAACAAGACACCATCCGCAGGGAGTGTTGCCCGCAAGGCCAGCAAGGTCTCGATGGTATAGTTCGGCGCGCCGTTGGGTCGCGGAGCGTCGGCGAGCGAAATCTCGAACCCCCTTTCGCCGGCGATGGCGAGGCGAGTCATGGCGACGCGATCTTCAAACGGCGCAGTCGATCCCGAGGGCTTGAGCGGCTGTGCGCCAACCGGAGCGAAAAGGACGGCATCCAGGTTGAGCGCTGCGCGCGCTGCCTTTGCCACCGCGAGATGGCCGTAGTGGGGCGGATCAAAACTGCCCCCGAAAAACGCCATCCTCTTGCCGGCTGGTGTTAGCTCCATCTGGATATGCTAACGCCTCAACGAGCCGTGGCGGATGCGCAGGGATTAACGGCAAGTGGCCTCGAAGTGGCTCTGCTAGCATTGAAACAACGACGATGCGTTTCGTGATTGCATTTCTGGCTGTTGCGGGTGTGGTGGTTTCTTCGCTGGCACTCCAGGTTCACTACTCGGATGAGACCGAGCCCTGCTCGATCAATGCGAAGTGGGACTGCGGAATCGTGAACCACAGCCCGTTTGCAGAGATCGAACACGTTCCCGTGGCCGCGCTGGGGATTGCCGGCTATCTCGCGATAGGCGTGCTGGCCCTGTTCAAGCGCAGGCGGCTGGTCGAGTTGCTGGCGCTTGGCGCGCTTGGCTTTTCGCTCTACCTCACCTACATCGAGAAGTACATTCTCGAGGTCTACTGCATCTATTGCGTGACCTCGCTGGGCTTCATTGTGCTGATCAACCTGCTCGGAATCTGGTGGGTTGTGGCAGACTGGCGAAGCCATCGAACTGCATAGCGATCTCTTCCGCGCGGCCGGCTTCGGAGTGTCCCATTCCTTTCATCCTTATGTCGTACAGCGTCCATGGGGCTGCGCTGTCTGCGCTGATAAAATTGAAGCAGACTGATGTTGAAGAAACAGTACGCACGCTGGATGTATGAGTGGGAAACACGGCTCACGACACGCGACGAGAACCGCGTGGTGCGGCCGTTGGAGTGGGGTTTCGAATGGCTCACGCCGTTTCTTGAGGCGAATGGGTTCGGCCACGCGGTCCCTGGACCCGAGGTGCTGCGCGATCCTGCGGCAGCCGAGGCTGCAATGGTGGGGATCAACCAGCTTCTGATCCGCAACAGCGACAAGTTCTTTGGTTACGAGCGGCCGACCGACTTCACGCTCGAAGAGCGGCATCCGCAGCTGTATCCGACCAACGTGCGGCCGGAGACTCTGGCGCAGGATGCGGCAATCAAGCAGCAGGCCGCCGAGGGAACGCTATCGAAGGCGCAGTATCTCCGCTTTACTTCGCCGGAACGAAGCCCGTATCCAGAGAACGACCTGGTGAATGCGCGGTGGTTTCCCGCCCCTGCACACAAAGATCCGAAAAGGCCAAAGCAGGCAATCGTTGTGCTGCCGCAGTGGAACTCTGACGGCTTCAGCCACAACGCGCTCTGCACGATATTCAATCGCATGGGCGTGTCGGCGCTTCGGCTTTCGATGCCGTACCACGACATCCGCAGGCCTGAGGAGCTCGAGCGATCTGATTATTCAGTGAGCGCCAATATCGGCAGGACGATTGCTGCGTGCAGGCAGGCGGTGGTTGATATTCGCTGCTGCGTAGACTGGCTTGAAGAGCAGGGGTACGAGCATTTCGGCGTACTTGGCACTAGTCTTGGCTCCTGCTACGGATTTTTGGCCAGCACTCACGACAAGCGCATTCGCGTGAATGCTTTCAATCACGCGTCAACGGCATTCGGCGATGTGACGTGGGCGGGGCAGAGCACACGCCACGTCAAGCAGGCGCTCGAAGAGGCTGGCATGACCCAGGATCGGGTGCGGGAACTCTGGTCGGTAGTGAGTCCAGTCTCGTATTATCCGAAATTCGCAGGGCCTGAGGCGAGTGGACCGGGCAAACAGGTGCTGCTTGTCTATGCAAAGTACGACCTGACGTTTCCCATAGAGTACTCGCTGCAGGTGGTGGAGGCATTCAAGCGCTACGGTGTGAACTTTGAGCCGCGGGTGCTGCCGTGTGGGCACTACACGACTGGCGAGACACCCTATAAATACCTAGATGGCTGGTACCTGGGCTGGTTCATTTACCGCGCGTACAAGGCGCTGCGGGAAGAGAAGGCGGCAGGAGTCGCGCCGTCTCTTGCGCAGGAACGGGAACTCGAAGAAGAGGTTGTTTCGCGCTAGCGAACAGAGCTCAGATCGAGCCGCAAGAGCTTGGCGGGATCAAGATAGGCGTCGCGCCAGCGAACTGCCCAGTGGAGGTGGGGGCCGGTGACGCGGCCGGTTGCGCCGCTTAGGCCGAGCAACTCGCCCGCCGCGAGGTTTTGCCCTTCCTTCACATCAATCCGGCTCAGGTGCATGGAGATGGTGTACAAGCCGAGGCCGTGGTCGATGACGACGCAGTTGCCCTCGTAGTAGAGCGGCCTCGCGAGAACCACAACGCCACTATTTGCCGCGTGCACAGGTGTGCCTGAGGGCGAGCGAAAATCCATCCCCTTGTGAATGCTGGCCAGCTTGCCGTTGAACATGCGGCGTGTACCGAAGCTGTCTGTCGGCGGAGCGGCAACCGGCGCGTGAAAGCTTGACGACCAAAGCGGCTCGGCGGCGCTTGTAGTGAATATCTTTGCCTTGAGCCCGGCTTCAGCTTTGATCAGCGCGAGGGAGGCAGCGTCGGGCTCAACGAACCTGGGAGCGACGGTGAGAGAGCCGGTGCGATAGTGCGCGGGATGAATCTCAAGGGAGCGGGAGAGCTTCTTCACGTCGTTGCCCGACCGGACCGAGACCTCGATCTGTGAAGCTCCGGTTGGCGCTTCAACATCTGCGCCAGCTAAAGCAAACCAGCCATGCCCATTCTCCGCGGGGAAGAATTGAATCTTCCGGCCGAGCCAACTGCCCTCGACAATTGCCGTGGCGGGAGCATCAAGATGCAAAAGAACGGGGGAGCCGGCTTCGACTTGAGACGGAACAACGGAAATAGGAAAAGACTGTGCGAATGCGTGGATTGAGGCCAACGCGAGCAGCAGTCGGGAAAGTCGGCGACATGTGCGAATCATGTGTACAGGATACGGGTTCCACCTCAGAGCGCCGGGTATAGGATCACCTGAAGATTGAGAGGGATCCCGGCGTTGTCTGCGTCGTCCTGTAACTAACTGTCGAGCGCCTTCATCGAATGTGTTGATGAAGAGCCAACTATGCCTGCGCGATCGCCTGGTTTTGCAACGATTCCTGCTGTCTGGAGTGATGCTTGTGTTTGCAGGCGCGGGGATGTGGGCGGCGACCGAGCGGAAGGTCATCGAACCATCCGCGATCGATGCAAACTTTTCGCCGGTGCGCCAGCCGGTGCTGGTGGAGTTGTTCACTTCAGAGGGCTGCTCGAGTTGTCCACCGGCGGATGCGCTGCTGGCGCGGCTGGATGGGACGCAATTCGTGGTGGGAGCGCAAGCCATTGTGCTGAGCGAGCATGTGACGTATTGGAATCACCTCGGGTGGACAGATCCCTTCTCGCTTGAAGAGGTGACACAGAGACAAGCTCAGTACGCGAGCCGATTTGGCCTGGACTCGGTGTACACGCCTCAAGCGGTGGTGGATGGCGCTGCGCAAGTATTGGGAAGCGACCCAACGGCGATGAGAAATGCAATCGCGGGCGCGGCTGAAAAGCAAAAGCCGGAGCTACATATCGAGGGCGCGAATTGGAATGGAAGCGCTGTGAGTTTCGTGGTGAAGGCGCCGAAAGGCGTGCATGGCTTGCTCACCGTGGCGCTGGCGGAAGACGCGACGCACTCAAGCGTTGGCCGGGGAGAAAATGCGGGGAGGACCCTGCACCATGTTGCCGTGGTGCGAGTGCTGAAGACGATGGGGAGGAACATAGCAGATGAACAGCCACTCACTTTGGATGTTGGGAATAGCGAGAACTTCGCTGGACACATGTTTCGTCTGGTTGCGTTCTTCACGGATGAGCAGCAGGGGCGAGTGCTCGCGGTAGCAGAGATCCCGATTACGCGCCCGTAGCACGGTGGGCGTGCGCGGCCTTCCATTTGGCGACACGCTGGCGGGCCGTGGCGACTTCTTCGGCGGTGATCCGGGTGCCAACATTCTGGCGATTTGCCACATAGCGATCCTGGTTGGGGCCGGTCGCGGAAGCGGCGAGGTCGAACCAGAAAAAGGCCTCGACATCGTCGCGGCTGACACCCTGACCCATGGAGTATAGGAGTCCGAGAGTGGCCTGAGCGGCTAGATCGCCCTGCTCGGCGGCCTTGCGGTACCACTCGGCGGCTTGCGCCATGTCGCGGGGTACGCCTCTGCCATCGCGATAGCAGTCGGCGAGCCGAAGTTGTGCTTCCAGGTTTCCGAGGACGGCGGCCTTGCGATACCAGTCGGCGGCGATGGTGTCGTCCTGGTCTACGCCGGAACCTGCTGCATAGGCCTTGGCCACCAGGATCATCGACGGTCCGTCGCCGGCGTTGGCCTTTGCAGCCAAGGCTGGGTCAATTCCTGCGGTTGGAGTAGGTGCTTGATTTTGAGAGGATGTTTGGGCTTGAGCGAATGCGAGGAGGAAGCTTCCTGCAAGAATAGAAAGAAGAACGAATAACCTGGCTTGCGCGTTCACGTAATTTACCATCCTGCGAGCAGGATGCCTCTGTCTGAAGTCTACGACTGAACGCAAGACCCGAATGGGTGAGACGGAGCCGGCTCAAGGGCGGCGGGACGACCGTTCCAAATCAAGATTTCCACTTCCCAAATCCGGCAGTGGGCACCAGGAAAAAGAAGCTAGAATTTGAATATGACTGACCGCATGGCTTTGACCCTCGCCCAGGCCGACCCTGACGTAGCCGCCGCCCTCGACCACGAAATACTTCGCCAGCACGAAGGGCTGGAGATGATCGCCAGCGAAAACTTTGTCTCCGAAGCAGTGCTGGAGGCCGCGGGCTCGATCTTCACCAACAAATATGCGGAGGGCTATCCGGGCCGTCGCTATTATGGCGGCTGCGAATACGCCGACGTGGTGGAGAACCTGGCGCGCGATCGTGCCAAGCAGCTTTTTGGCGCTGCTCATGCGAATGTTCAGCCGCACTCGGGTTCGCAGGCGAATGCGTCGGCTTATGCTGCTGTTCTGCAGGCTGGGGACACGATCCTGGGCCTCGATCTTGCGCATGGCGGCCATCTGACGCACGGGCACAAGCTGAGCTTCAGCGGCAAGCTCTACCGGACTACTTTCTACCATGTGCGCAAAGACACCGAGCTGATCGACTACGACGAGATGGAAGCGATTGCGTTGCAGGAAAAGCCGAAGGTGATTATCGGCGGCGGCAGCGCTTACCCGCGTTTCTGGGACTTCGAGCGGATGCGGCATATTGCCGACAAGGTGGGCGCACAATACATCTTCGACATGGCGCACATTGCCGGGCTGGTGGCGGGCGGCGTACATCCCTCGCCGGTGCCCCATGCGCACATTACAACGACCACGACGCACAAGACGCTGCGCGGGCCGAGGGCGGGGCTGATCCTGTGCGGGACTGAGCTGGCGGCGGCGGTGGACAAGGCCGTCTTCCCTGGGCAGCAGGGTGGGCCACTGGTACACATTGTGGCGGCCAAGGCGGTTGCATTCGCAGAAGCGCTGCGGCCAGAGTTCAAGGCGTATTCGGCTCAAACGGTGGCCAACGCCAAGGTGCTGGCGAAGACGCTTGAGGAAGCAGGATTCCGCATCATCTCTGGCGGGACCGACAACCACCTGATGCTGGTGGATGTTTTTCAGAAGGGGATTCTCGGATCCGAGGCGGAACTGGCACTCGGCAAGGCCGGCATCACAGTGAACAAGAACTCGATTCCCTTTGACATGAACCCTCCGCTCAAGCCCTCGGGCATTCGCGTGGGAACGCCTGCGCTGACCACCCGCGGCATGAAGGAAGCGGAGATGCGCCTGATTGGGAACTGGATTGCGAAGGCTCTTGACGTTCGCGGCGATGATGCGGCACTGGAGGGTATTCGCGGAGAAGTGGCCGAGCTGGCAAACCAGTTTCCGCTCTACGCGTGGAAACGCCCACACATGGCGGTGGGCGTGTAATCGGCTGGAGCCAACGGCACCTAGCAGCCTGAGGTGAAAGTCCAGATCGGGTGAAAAGCATCCCTCAGGGGCTAAACAGATTGCGAAAAAAGGGCTTCGATGAGCGGATTGCCGACAAGAGGTTTTGCAGGGGCTGAAGCCCAACGTTGATTTTATTGGCATTGTCGGCACGACTAAAGTCATGCCCTGATACAAGGCATGTGAAATTGGCTACTTGAATGAGTTTTTCCGCAGCCTGTAAAGCCCGTCTTTATTTTCAACTACTTGCGGCCCCCTTCGACTGCGCTCAGGGCAGGCTCTGAAGCCGTGCCCTTTCAAAGCGTGCCTTTCACCAAAGGCTGCCAGGGTTTTTGAGAAATAGGAAGGCTCGAAGATAGATTGCAGAGCAACTAACCTCGCTGCATCGGGTTACATCTAAGGTTTTTGTAGATGCCGTCGAGGCGATGGCCCTTGCACGTATAAGGCCTACCTTGGGCATCGGGAGGAATCAATGAGAACCTTTCCCCTAGCTTTAGCTGTCTTCCTTGCAGTGGCAGCGCCCGCGTTTTCGCAGCGTCCTGAACACCGGGCCCCAGCTCCACCGGCGCGCGGCCCGGCAGCCATCCGGAGCAATCCGCAGCCAGTTCAGCCGAACCGCAGTTACAGCGATAAGGCCGGCCACCCGAACGTGCCCCACGTCGATAACGGCAAGACCTGGGTGGGTCACGATACCGGCCGTGATGACGCCCGCTATCATATGGACCACCCGTTCGAGCATGGGCGGTTCGCAGGCGGCTTTGGCCCCAGCCATGTTTGGCGCATTGGTGGAGGCGGGCCGTCGCGGTTCTGGTTCAACGGCTGGGCCTGGGACGTAGCCGCAGCGGACATCGCTTTCTGCGACGGCTGGTTGTGGAACAGCGACCAGATCATCATCTACGACGATCCAGACCACATTGGCTGGTACCTGGCCTACAACGTACGGCTTGGCACCTACGTTCATGTGGAGTACCTGGGACCCATGTAAGAAGAACAGCTTGAGCATTTCGGATGGGCAGGCCTTTGGGTCTGCCCGTTTTCTTTGGTGCGCCCGGCAGGGCGCACTCACTTTGGGGTGGAAGTCCCCTACACACCCGGCAAGGGGAAGTGTTAGCTGAACGGCAAGGGTGTCCGTCGCGAGGCGGGATCTGGAGGAAGCTGTAGGCAAAGCGCTGGCCTGACGAACAGCGAGCGGATAG
>Ga0302281_10001641_pt1 | contig 16132 bp, 12 predicted proteins | sample III_Fen_E1_2_FD_198762 | JGI IMG/M metagenome (GOLD analysis project Ga0302281, IMG submission 198762) | Peat permafrost microbial communities from Stordalen Mire near Abisko, Sweden - III_Fen_E1_2 | ecosystem: Environmental > Terrestrial > Soil > Wetlands > Permafrost | place: Sweden: Abisko...
GATAGAAAAAACAGCGCGGCAAACATGTCGCGGAGCGGCCCGATGGTCGTTTCCACCCGTTCCATCAATCGTGATTGACCGGCAACCACCCCGCCCAGAAACGAACCCAAAGCCAGCGACACATCGAAGAACTCCGTCGAGCCCCAGGCAATCCCCAGCGCGATCACCGGAACGCCTAGGTTGAACATTTCGGCCGAAGAAGAGAGCGCACCGAGGAGACGCGGCACCAGCCGCATTCCCAAAATGCCAACGGCCAGAACCAGCACTGTCAACTTTACAGCCGCCCATCCCAGTTCTTTGACCAGCGCAAAAATTCCGCCAGTTTCGCCAGGTGACAGTGCCAGCATTGGCAATATGATGAGCACGATCACCGTGAAAATGTCCTCCACCACCAGCCAGCCCATGGTCAAATGGCCTGCCTTGGTCGTTAATTGTTCATGATCCGTCAGCATTCGGGCAAGCACCGCCGTGCTGGCAACCGAAAATGCCAAGCCGACGATGAAACCTTGCAGCCAACCCAGTCCAATAAAACGGCTCGCAGCCGTGACGGCGACCATCGTGACTAGACTCTGAACGACGGCTCCGGGGATAGCCACTTTCCGGACGGCGAGTAATTCGTGGAAATTGAACTTTAGGCCCACGCCAAACATCAACAAGACGACACCGATGTCCGCCAAATCTTCGGCCATTTCCGGATTAGCGACAAACCCGCCCGTGAAAGGGCCGCAGACTATGCCCGCGACGAGATACCCGACAATGGGAGAGAATCGAAATCGCGTGGCCAGCAAGCCGAAAATCAATGCGGTGGCGAGGCAGACCACCAAATTAAACAACAAGCTCTCGGAATCATGCATAAAGATTCAAATGACAATCGGGCCAGTTCCGAAGGCTGCCGTGAGGTATTTCATCGTTTAAGGGTGTTACAGGTTTTCTTTGGCCATGCCGAGCGCGGCGCGGATTGCTCGGAGCAGAGCTTCCTCGCTAAATGGCTTCGGCAGAAAATCAATGGCTCCCGAGCGGGTCGCCTCTTTCCGAACTTCCAGATTGTCGTGGGCGGAAATAAAAATGATGGGAATGCAGCGATGCTCGGACGCCAAGCGCCGCTGAAGTTCCAAACCGTTCATGCCAGGCATTTGCACATCAAGAATGAGGCACTTTGTTTCATCCAAATAACTCGAAGCGAGAAAGTCTTCGGCAGAAGAGAATACCTCCGCCCTGAACCCGTTGGATTTGAGCAGGTTGGTCGTCGATTCGCGGACAGACTGGTCGTCGTCCACAATCGAAATCAACGAAACCAGCAAGTTTGCTTTTTTATTCATGGGAAGAATTTAACTCCCACCGGGTCGTGCCCGCTATAATACCTTGGTGTTAATTCGCAGACCGTAGGAAGAAATCCGAGGCCCGCAAATTAGTGCAATGGACAACCTCAGCGGCCAACTACAGTATGAGGCGCGGTTCGTAGCGAAGAACTCCGTTGCTGGCCGGCACCAATGTGGCGCTGCCGTCCAGCCAGTGGTCCAAGCTCGGCACCGTTTTGGAATCCCCCCTCGGCTCCGGCCAATATCTCTTCACTGATTCGCAGACGACCAATTACAGCCGGCGATTCTACAAGGTTACTTCGCCGTAAAACTGGCAGTGACCTATCTGTCAACGGAAGAATTGACGTGGCGGGTCAGGCGGATACGATTAAATATTACCCGATCGCGTCGTCCTAATCGAGTCTCAGGATAAAAACCATGTCGTCCAGCGAAGCATTTATATGTTGATGCGAAGGGCCATGAAAAATGGCAATATGATTGGTATGAAAACCGCATTCATTGACCGGGCCAAGACGGCGCTGGTCGTCATTGATCTCCAAAAAGGAGTCGTCGGGCGGCAAACCGCTCCCCATGCAGCCGACGACGTCGTGAAAAATGCGGCTGCGATTGCCAACGCATTCCGAAAGAATAAGATGCCGGTATTTTTGGTGCACGTGGCATTTTCTGCGGACGGTAAAGACATGCTGCGTCCCGTTGTTGATGCACCGTGGCCGACGCAAAGTCCGCCGCCAGACTGGACGGAGATTGTTCCCGCAATGGGGCCGCAACCGGGCGACTTCGTAATTACCAAACACCAGTGGGGTGCTTTCCATGGGACAGAGCTGGATTTGCAATTGAGGAGACGTGATATCACAACCATTGTGCTTTGTGGAATTGCCACAAACATCGGCGTCGAGAGCACGGCGCGATTTGCGTTTGAATACGGTTACAACCAGATTTTTGCGGAAGATGCCATGTCGGCCATGTCCGCGGAAGAACATGCGCTCACGGTTGCCAAAATTTTCCCCCGCATCGGTTTGGTTAGAAGGACCGGTGAAATTCTCGAAGACTTATTGCCCGACTGATTTTTTAATTTGAGATTTTAACTTGGTGAACATCTCTTCCGTCACGATGGGTGATCCGATGAATGGATTGGAAAACCTTTCACCTCAGGAGTTCCTTGAGCAATGGCGCTATTGCGGAGTTGTAATTAAAAGCACGATCCGAAGTTGAATCCAGTTCTGACAACTGCTGACGATTAAGAATTGAATATTTGTGGAGACTTGTTCCATCAATCCATCCGGATATTTGGAATCAAGATAATGCCACCCCCAAAAGTATAAGTGGACTGTAACCATTGTGTTTTGGTAACGTCTTCACAGTTCGTATGAAAACTTGCATGAACATATCAGCCACGATTTGGCCGACGCTGTCGGTCGCGAAAGCGACCCGTCAGACCCGGTTAAGCCAAGGCTGTGTGTTTAGCCTTAGACTATCCACAGCGCATCGCGGGTATAACCCCGAAAGCATTTTGGATAATCCGGAGGTAAGCAGGTAAAGAATCGAAATAGGATTTTCCCTACCCTGCTTACCCCGTGTAAGCAGGGTTTTTTATTTCCCTGAAATGAGCAGTGGAACAGTGAATGCGGAACGAAAGGTGAACTGACTGTGAATAGAAATAGAATGACGTCTCGATGATGTCTGAAAGCACAAAATTAAAAATGGCGCAGAGGATGCAAAACTCCTCACCGGTGGGGTCTGCCCACAGGTCGCTCATAAGCGCGCCGAGATGGTTTGAACAGACTTTACATTTTAAAGGCTTCGCAGGAGGTGTGCCTATAAACACCGAAACAACCGCCGTGAAACCGCGGGTTGGGATCGAATAGATCTCAAGAGGTGTTTGTTCTTTATTGAAATGGCACGGGCCGGAGGCGCATGACGCTTCCGGCCCTTTTAATTTCGCGGTTGTGATTTAACAGCAGAATGGCTCCTTGCCAAGGAGCACGTCCGGGTGCGATTCCCGGCAACCGCACCACTCTTGATACGCCGGGCGCCAGCTTGCGCAGCCGAGTCTCCAAAACCCAGCTTGCTCGGGGCAGCACCGAGACGGCGTGCCAGCTATTCATGGGGTCGTGGCAGACAAGCAATGCACTTGCCTTGCAAGCAAGCTGATGTGGGAGCGTTACCCACCGATTCCACCATTTTCAATTGCGGGAAACTCGACTAAAGCACAGAGAGAAGCCTCATAAACTTCTTTAGGTGGGTGTGATTCCCACTCCCGCTACCAATATCTATTTGGGAAGTGATCCGGCTGCCCGACCGTAAACTACTTGCGCAGGGCCACGATAACATCGGGAGTGATTGCCAGTGCGGAAGCACCGTTACCAGCATTTCCCACCATTTTGGATCCGTAGCTCAATCAGAGTAGCAGCCCGTTGTCTGCGGGAAGGCTGAGGGTGCAAGTCCCTTCGGGTCCGCCAATTTCAAACCTTACCGCGAGGCTGATTCCCAGGGTTTCGGCTTTGCGCATCTCCACTCCAGCGTTCTTCAAAGCCGCTCGGAGCATCAGCGCGTAGCGTAGCAGCAACGCACTCGGCTTGGGACCGAGGGATCGCAGGTGCAACTCCTGCCGCGCTGACCAATTTCAGTTTGCTGTCGTGGTCGAATATATCAGGCATCCGTCTTCTAAACGGAACGATGCAGGTGAGAATCCTGCCGGCAGCGCCATTGCCAGATAGTGTCAAAGTAGCACGCCGGTCTGTTAAGCCGCGCGGTGTTGGTGCGAGTCCAACCCTGGCAGCCAATTTCGGAAGGCAGGCAGATATAAGCTGGCTGCACCTGTCTCGAAAACAGGATCCGTTTATACGGAGGTCGGAGCATTACCGACGCCTTCCGCCAATTCCCTATAACCATTAACCAAAAGCAATCCCATGACTATTAACCTCCTATTGCCAAAATGGCTGGCGCGAAAATTTACCAGACCTAAACCACGGGCAGTGCCCCGCTGGCATTTGAAGACACGGCAGGTTTTGCCGAGACTGCCGAAAGTTAAACCTGGTGCTGTCCGCTTTCAAAATGACGACAGTCCTCCCGGCTACCGCATCCAGTGGCGCCATTAATGGTGCGATCATCAATCAACAATTAAACGCGAAAGGAAATCCCATGAGACCCGCCATCTATAACCAAAGATCGTTGCTCCTTCGCAAAAGCTATAAACCAAATCGGGTTCTCCGCATTCGCCCGGCGAAATTGAACTTTGTATTTCGTCCGGTGCGTTTCGGTTTGAAACCACAAGTCAAAATGGTCCCGTAGCTCAAAAGCAGAGCAACCGGTCGATAACCGGCAGACGCAGGAGCGTTACCTGCCAGGACTACCAATCTGAAAACCAAAACTAAACAACCAATCCGAAAGGCACTCAATGAAAGTCTCCAAAGCGCTCAAACTGAAAAACCAGCTGGCTGGCGAAGTTGGCCAACTAAAAGATCTGCTCACGAAGCAAAATTCCCGTTCCAGCAAGCAGAAGTTCGACTACGACACCCGCGAGGTTTTGACCCGCCTGCGCGCCAAGCTTGCCGAGTTGGTCAAGGTCAAAGCTGCCGTCGCGGCAGCCAACGCGGAAATCTACGACAAGATCTTCCGCCTGGCTGAACTCAAGGGTCTCGTCACGACTTTAACGGGCCTCGACACGAAGGCTGGCGTATTCCACGAAGGCCGCGGCTTCGGCGAAGGCGCTTACGAGGTCGAATACGTCGCCCAGCTTGTCAAGGTGGATGTGGATAAGTTGGTTGCCGAGTTGAACGCCGAGATCCAGTCGCTGCAAGATGCATTGGATGAGTTCAACTTCACCCGCAGCGTGAATTTCTGATTCCGCTGGCGGCCTTGATTCAGGTGCGCGGTGGCGACGGAAAGCCGCTGATGAAACGCTGTCAAAACTAGGACGCTGCAAACGTTCCTAATTGGACTGAAAATCCAATTACCTCGCTGATGTTGATGCCGAGTTGTCAAACCACATCGGTCAGCCTGTGCAAAACTCAAGCTGCAGCCCGCAAGGCTCAAGCTTCATAGACAGCCTTTCGCGTGGCCGCCCCGAGCTGCCGTGCACCGCTAATGTCACTGGATGGTGTAGTCAGTCTGCACGCCGGTCTGAAAAGCCGGAGGTGTCGGCGCAATCCCGACTCCAGTGGCCAACTTCCAAAAACCCCTCCCGCTATGGCGGGCTCAAAGGAAACATGAACATACTGACTGAAACTCAGGTGCGCCTTTTCGCCTCGTCCAAAAGCTGGATTGAAGGCGAAGCGGTGCGCCAGCTCTATGCCACGGCGAAACTCGATGGTGTCCGCCAAGCGGTGGGCTTCCCGGATCTGCACCCGGGCAAGGGCTCTCCGGTCGGCGCGGCTTTCGTGACGGACGGCAAAATCTATCCGCATCTTATCGGCGGCGACATCGGTTGCGGCATGGCGCTTTTCAAGACGGATCTGGTCCGTCGTGACGCCAAGCTCGACCGCTGGGCGGAAAAGTATTTCCACCTTGAACACCCGTGGGATGGAGAGGTCGGCGAGTTTCTCGCTGAACATGACCTGGAATCCACGGAGTTCGATTCGTCCCTGGGCACGATCGGCGGTGGTAATCACTTCGCCGAGTTGCAGATTGTCGAAAAGGTTCTCGATGCTGACGAGTTCAAAAAACTTGAGCTCGGGAAGCAGCAACTTGTGGTGCTGATTCACAGCGGTTCGCGAGGTTTGGGTGAATCCATCCTGCGTGCACACGTCGATCAGCACTTCGGGAATGGAATCGAAGCGGAGTCGTTTGCAGCGGAGGAATATCTCCGTGACCACGAGTTCGCGGTGCGTTGGGCCAAGGCTAATCGCGAACTCATCGCCCGTCGCTTCGTGGAGACAATCGGTGCCGAAGCGGAATTCTTCTGGGATGGCTGCCACAACAGCATCACGCGTCGCGAAAGCGACGAGGAGGTTGTGTGGCTGCACCGCAAAGGGGCGGTTGCCGCGGAAACCAACTTCGTTGTCATCCCCGGTTCACGCGGCTCGATGAGCTACGTCGTGAAGCCGACGGGTAATGGCGAAAGTCACGCGTGGTCGCTCGCCCACGGTGCAGGCCGCAAGTGGGCGCGCAGCGATGCTCGTCAGCGCATGCGTGAGCGGTTCAGCGTGAGTGAACTCGCGCAGACGCCGTTGGGTGGCCGCGTGGTATGCGAAGAGCGCGACCTGCTCTACGAGGAAGCGCCCGCCGCTTACAAAAACATTGAGGCCGTGATCGCCGACCTCGTTGCTGCCGGACTCGTGTCAGTCATCGCGACGTTGCGACCACTCCTCACCTACAAGACGCGCAAGCTCCGCCGCTAGCGCGTCCTTATCGCCATGGAGGAACCGAGGATACAAAGTTAATGCAGGCCTGAGAGCCCGCGACTTTGTGTTCTTGTTCTCTGTGGCATCAATTCAAGTCCGTGAATGCAAAGCAGCTCACGCAACCAGCCCTTCAAGCTGGTCCTAGCCGGTGCGAGTCCGGCCACGGATACCATTTTGTCCACGTAGCTCAGTTAGATTAGAGCGCCACCGTGCGAAGGTGGAGGCCGCAGGTGCAACTCCTGCCGTGGACACCAGTTTGCCCCTGTGCCTCAGCAGCCACAGGAGCGGTTTCGTAAACCGCTATTCGTCGGTGCAAGTCCGACCAGGGGCTCCAGTTTCAATGGTGATCATGATGTAACAGCAGCATCACGCCCCGTGAAGGCGTTTGTGCCGGTGCAAATCCGGTTGGTCACCCCAATTTAGATGGGCCGAAGTTGATCGGTTATCCTCCACCTAAGGAGGGCGTAGCGTCTTGTGTGAAAACTCAAGCGCTCTGGGTTCGATTCCCAGCATGGAGTGCCTCCGTTCGATCACGTTACTTGCCCATCGTTTTTGTATGACCCCGTAGTTCAACCGCGATAGAACACCCGAATTCAGTTCGGGAGGTATGGGTTCGATGCCCATCGGGAGTCTCCATTTTAGACGGGCCGTTGAGTTTGGGTTATCTGGTAACAATCCCGCATTGCGGGACGAGCGGGTTCGAACCCCGCACCATCAGGCAACTGATGGATTCCCAACTCGCCCTTTGTCCGTCTTCCGAATTTCGACGGGTCGCAGGATTGGGTTATCGCTCATAACGACGTGGTCGCTGGTTCGAGTCCAGCCTTCGGCACCATACGCCGAGGTAGCTCAGTGGTAGAGCACGTAAACTCCCAGTTCGTTTTTTATCCGTCGGAACTTTCAATTGCCGGGCATTAATCCGGCGCAATTACCAACCCTTTAACAATCACATTATGAGATCAGATATGCACAAAGTTGTTGTCGAGCGACCGCGATGGAATCCCGGCCGAGGCAAATATGGGCGACGTGCCAACCTGCCCGATGAACTGCTTCCAAAATTTGAGGGGATCAAGCGGCCACATAGTTCGCGCAAAGGCCTGACCGATTTACTCGGCCCGCTTCGGCGCTGGCTGAATTCCCAATTAGGCAGGCCGTGGAACGATGTTTATTCCGAGGCGTGCGCGGTGATCAAGCCGGACAGCGTTATTCGTGGGCACATCAAAACTCATCTCCTTGAATTCGTCGAACGGCATACTTTCATGCATCAAGGAGAAGTTTGTGTCCTGAACACTTGGCGAGGTGGCGGCATCACCCCGGTAAAGTCCAGGAGATATGGCCGGAGCGCATTTTACGTTCACCCAGAAACGGGTTTGTTACAGGAAATTATCCGCGTCCCATTGCGCGAATGGCGGCGAGCTTCCAGACCGAAACCTTCAGTGAAGTTGCGTTGGTTGGGTGACCTAGTCGCACTGAAACAGTGCGGTGGAATCTGGTTTGCCTGTCAGTTTCGTGTAGTGTCAGCAGAGGGACCATTCAAAGCATATGATTATGTCGCGGGCAAGACTGTTGGTCGCGGCGAACTTGCACGGCGTAATGGCAATTATCTGCATTGCGTTGCCAAGCGTCAACTCGCGCACCGTGAACTCCGGCGACATGGGTTGGTAAATGCGATGGGAAATAATTCAATTGGAGCACAATCTTCAGCGCGTCGCGTGGGTGACACATTGACGATTGTGCTTCAACTTTTAGCGGGCCGTAGATTGTGGGTTATCGGGACCCGGCAGCGGCGGTTCAATTCCGCCCCGAGGAGCATTCCGAGGTGGTGTAATGTCAGCACACCGGGCAATTCCACAGTCGCATTCTTGTCCGCTGCTTTTGGTGGCCGTGCGCCAGCACTTTTGATGGGCCGAAGACATCGGGTTATCTGGCATTGGTTCGACTCCAATCCGGGGCTCAAGCTGCCCCGGTAGCTCAGTTGGTAGAGCAATACCCGCGTCGTCCCTTGCCCATCTGTAATTTCATCGCCGCACCCGCTGCGATAATCCAACCGCAACCCTCAACCACGGAGGCCGTATGGCACATCAACATGAATGGGAAGAATCCAACTTCGAAATCACCAGCAAGCGTCGCAAAGGCTTCCCGTCCGAGACGCAGGTGAAGCGCGGCGTGCGCATTGTCCATGGGGATAAACAGCTCAGTGAAAAGCTGGGCCGAAACGACCCATGTCCATGCGGATCAGGACGCAGCTTTTAAGAACTGCTGCCTCCGCTCCGGCCGCTATGACGGCGCAAATCGGAATCACTTTTTTTAGGGAGTAGTAACAACGTATTTTCTGCGGGCCGAAGAACTTCGGTTATCACTGTAAATGACCAACCCCACGTTCACCAACTTGTCCGCAGTGCAATCAAATCAGCGTGTCGAGGGTTGGCGACGCACAAATCGAAAGGAAAACCATTATGGCTATCAATTATGCAAAGCTCTTCAACCGCCGCGTGACGCCGCAGTCGCAGCCGATCCCGGGCACGAACCAGGTCCGCAACTCGAACAACGGCTATTCGTGGCAGGTGGATGATTGGACGCGGCTTGACCGCTTCCTCATCCTCGGCGCGGAAGGCGGCACGTATTACATCGGCGAACGCGAACTTGTGAAGCAGAACCACGACGCGCTGATCCGCTGCATCAAGGCCGACGGCGTTCGTGCCGTGAACCGCATCGTTGAGATCAGCGATGCCGGTCGCGCGCCGAAGAACGATCCGGCAATCTTCGCCCTCGCGCTCGTCGTGACGCACGGTGACGTGCAGGCGAAGGCGCACGCGTTCGCGAACCTGAACAAGGTCTGCCGCATCGGCACGCACCTGTTCCACTTCGCTGAATACGTGAATGCGATGCGCGGTTGGGGCCGTGGTCTGCGCAATGCCGTTGGTCGCTGGTATGTGGATCGTGGTGCCGATGACCTCGCGCACCAGGCCGTGAAGTATCAGCAACGCGACGGCTGGTCGCACGCCGACCTGCTCCGCCTTGCGCACCCGAAGGCTCCGTCCGTTCAGCACGATGCGGTATTCCGCTGGATGCTCACGGGCGCGGACGTTCTCGGCGAACGTGAAGTGAAGCGCAAGGTTGGCGGTGAAGACCGTGTGGCGAAGTATGCCGCCGTGGGCGAATTGCCGAAGTTCATCGGTGCGTTCGAGCGTGTGAAGAGCACGACGAATGTCATCGAAGTGGTGAAGCTAATTGACGAGTTCGACCTTCCGCGTGAAGCGATCCCAACGCAATGGCTCAATGAAGCCGCTGTTTGGGAAGCCTTGCTCGAACGCATGCCGATGACGGCGATGATCCGCAACCTCGGCAAGATGACGAGCCTCGGTCTGCTCAAGCCGTTCAGCGACGCGAAGCGTCTCATCGTCCGCAAGCTGCGCGACGAGACGGCGCTGAAGCGTGCGCGCATCCACCCGCTCGCAGTGCTTGTGGCGCAGAAAATCTACGCCCAAGGCCACGGCGACAAGGGTGCGCTGAAGTGGTCGCCGGTGTCCGCCGTGGTGGACGCCTTGGACGAAGCGTTCTACGCGACCTTCCAGAACGTGGAACCCTGCGGCAAGCCGGTGCTGCTCGCGCTCGACGTGAGCGGTTCGATGGCCGGCTCGATGATCGCGGGTTCGTGCATTTCGGCACGCGAAGCAAGCGCGGCGATGGCACTCATCACGGCGGCGACCGAACCAGAGCACGAAATCATCGCGTTCTCGGCTGCGGTTGGCGGTCACGGCGGCAAGTGGGGTGGTGGTGAATCGGGTATCACCCGTGTGAACCTCTCGCCACGTATGCGGCTGGCCGACGTCATCAAGCGCATCGAATCCATCCCGATGGGTGGCACGGACTGCGCACTGCCGATGCTGTGGGCTGCTCGCAACAAGCTGGACGTGTCGGGCTTCATCACCTACACGGACAGCGAAACTTGGGCGGGCAACATCCACCCGGCACAGGCGTTGCGTCAGTATCGCAGCGAATTCGTCGGTGACGCGAAGGCGGTCGTTGTTGGCATGACCTCCAACGGCTTCACCCTCGCCGATCCGAACGACCGAGGCATGATGGACGTAGTTGGTTTCGACACGTCGGCACCCGCCGTGATCGCGGACTTTGTCCGTGAATGACGGATGGTTCAAGGAAACAAAGCGGGCGGAGGCGAAAGCCTCCGTCCGCACTTTAATTTCACATCCCGTTGGCCGAGCAGTTCAGGCGGCGGCCTGCAAAGCCGCAGAGGCTGGTGCAATTCCAGCACGGGATTCCATTTAACCGGGACATAGGTGTTGATAGACACACGTCGGTCTTCCAAACCGAAATAGAGAGAGCGTTACTCTCATGCCCGTCCACTTTCCCAAGTGAATCCGGCCTGCCGGCAGAGACCCCGCACGGTCGAAGTAATGGCCGGGTGTCGTATTCAGTGCGCTTGGGATTCTTTTCGCGACGCGAACACCGGTGCCGGTCAGAACTTCACAGGCCTGGCTGCGGCGGTTCAACTCCGCCTTCGTGTCGCGTTCGGGTTGTAAACTTTGACAGTGAAGTCCCGGCTCTTAACCGGCGAGAACTCGGTGCAAATCCGAGGCAACCCACCATTTCCGCATCCGTGGTGAAATTTATTATCATCCTTCGCTTCGAACGGAGAGTTTGCAGGTGGGAGTCCTGCCGGATGCACCAATTTATCGGCGCGTTAGCCCAACAGAAGAGGCGTCCCGCTCAGGACGGGAAGGTTGAAGGTGCAAATCCTTCACGCGCTACCAATTTGCCCACGTAGTCCAACGCAGAGACGGCGCACTTAAAACGCGCACAGTGTCGGTGCGAGTCCGACCGTGGGCACCAACCGCGTGTAGCCCAATGAAGAGGCGTTCCGCTCAAGACGGAAAGGTTGCAGGTGCAAGTCCTGCCACGCGGACCATTTTGGATTGTCAACCGGACGAGCGAGCCGGGCCTCGGTGCTAACGAGCGCGTCCCGCCTTTGTGGGATGTGGCGCAAGTCCACGGCATTCCGCCATCGGCGTGTAGTTCAAAGAGAACCGTCCGTTTTATAAACGGAATCGCACTAGATCAGTGCCGGGTTCGGGAGCGTTACCCGGCATGCCGCCCATTTTACATCTCCGAGCGCGCGTAGCTCGAAAGGTCCCGCTCTGCGGGCACCAAGCCGGTAATCGAGACCGGCCGGAGGTGTTTGCTCGTGTAGCCCAACTAGCAGAGGCACGACGTCGAGAGCGTCGCCAGTGTCAGTGCAAATCTGACCATGAGCACCAATTTGGCCTGCAAGCATTAAAGTGATGCAGCGGACTTTTAATCCGCAGAACAGGGCGCGTTACCCTGGCGGGCCACCAATTCATTGCGGGATGGAGTAATAGCAACTTGGCGCTCTTTGAAAGCGTAGTTGCCGGTGCAAATCCGGCTCCCGCAACCAATTTCGCTTGGTGGTGAAATAGAATCACGTCTGGCCTACACCCAGAAGTCGAGGGGGCAGAACCTTCCCAGGCGACCATTGCTTCGTTGCATACCCAGAAGTGCGCCGGTCTCTGACATCGGAGGACTCGGAGTAAGGCCGAGCGAGGCAACCATTTTGCAACGGCGAATTTACACGCCAATCTACGAGGATAATGTTAAAATAACTCGCGTTGAAAATCTCAGATTCATTTGCCGCCATCTGGTTTGTAGCGTTCAGCGCGGTGACATTCCTAGCGTTTGGTTTCGACAAATGGAAAGCTTCCCGTTCCGGTCAACGCGTATCTGAATTCGCCCTCGTGATGCTGGGCGCGCTTGGCGGCTGGCTTGGCGGATTGATTGGCATGATTATGTTTCGACACAAGACCGTCAAATGGACGTTCAAGTTCAAGTATGCGCTCGCGCTGATTCCCTTTGCTGCCGAAGTCTGGTTTTGGTGGCACTACCGCTGACTTTTCGTTGCCGTCGTTTCAATAAAGAGCAAACACCTCACTGCGTTAGCAGTGGGCGTGTGCATTTTTTATGTCCGACATATTGAACAAGACCATCGTGCTCGTGCTCAACCGCAACTGGCAGGCGATCAATATTCGCACGCCAGCCGACGCGTTCTGCCAAATGGCGACGAACGTGGCGACCGCGCTGGAAATTGACGGCAAAGAACACATTCGTCCCATTAGTTGGGACGAATGGATCACGCTGCCGATTCGCGACGGCGACAACGCCGTGCGCACCGTGCATGGCTCGATCCGCGTGCCGACCGTCATCGTGGCGGTGAACTTTGCCAAGGTGCCGAAGAAGCGCCCGAAGCTCTGCGCGAAGAACATCCGCGAGCGCGACGGCAACCGCTGCCAATACACCGGCGCGTTGCTGCGCCCGGACGAAGGCAGCCTCGACCACGTCGTGCCCCGCTCGCGCGGCGGCCCGGACACGTGGGAAAACCTCGTGTGGTCGAGCAAGCAGGTGAACACCCGCAAGGGCAACCGCCTGCCGCACGAGGCCGGCTTGAAGCTGCTCAACGAGCCGCGCGCGCCGAAGGAACTGCCGGTGACGGCGCTCCTCCGCAACGCCCACGGCATCGCGGAATGGAAACTGTTCCTGAACGAATAAAACAACGGGAGGGCGAGTGTCAAAGCTCGCTCTCCTAAAATAATTCAAATAAATTTTTGTGTATGGAATACATGCGAATCAAAACTATCACTGAAGGGGGTTTTGATCAGGTGGTCATTTCCGCAGGAGGCTCACGGATTCTGGAGGAAGGTTCGGCAGACTACCGCCTAAACGAGGCAATTGTTGAACTCAAGTTAGTCAGCGAGGAGGGGTTTGAGAAAACTGAGCGCCAGAAAAAACTTGCCGACCTTTTTCGCGAGGCGCAGCCGAATCGTCCGATTGTCGTAATCAATCCAACCAGACTCAACGAGTCGGATTCTCGAAGCTATTATCGAATTGTTGAAGTTCCGATCAAGAACGCTTGCAAAAAAGCATCAAAGCAATTGCAGACAACCGCCGAACGTGAAAGCAAACCGCCTGTGCGCGTGCTTGTAATCCTCAATATAGGCTACACCCTGCTTTCACCAGATGAGTTCAAGGATGTTTGTCTGAAATGCGTTCGGAACGACACAAGCGGAATTGATTGGGTGATTTGCGGAGGAATCTACATTTACAGCGACAAGGCCGAAAATTTTGTGATTGCTCGGTTTGAGGACTTTCCCATCAATCTTACGCGTTCATTTCCAAGCCACGAAGCATTAGGGGAAGCATGGGGTAAATATTTGAATAAATTGATGATGGAAGCCATCCGAAATCCGCTTCCGTTTTCTGACGGACGAATGCCTGTTGTTGATTTAATGTTTGAGCTAGACGGCATTCGCTACGTTAAGACTGCGCCGACGATGTCGAAATCAGGTTTTTGGCCAGGAGGAATCGCGCCGCGCGAGAACACATCGGGCGTCACCAGTTGTCCTCAAGTCGCTCGCACTTTTCCAGCTCTATCCAAGCACGACTGGAATTGCTTTAAGGAGGCAATGCCCTTTGCAGGGAGGTTAAAGGCGACGTATCAAGAATGGGTTGAGTCATATCCCAAAGAAGAGCCGAAATCTACAGAGCCGTTGAAGCCGATTGTGCTAGTTGATGTTAAGTTCGAGGAGTTTGATAGATCGGTCGAGAAACTGAAAGCGCAATGGAACTTTAGAGATGTTTGCGAATTCGCAAACGAAGTATTTTATCAACGCGGCCTATCACTTCTTAAGGAAGCGAAAGAAAAGAATAAAATCAGGATTGTTCCGCTTTATTATATTCATCTGATCGTAAATGAAGTCGGAACGGATAAGGTAAATGACTTTGCATCCATTTATTATGTGTCGGAGTTGCCGGGCTTCGAACGAAACGAGCTACTTGTTGAGAATGAGAAATTGTTTTACGAACACGGAATGGCTGTCGCGACCGCCTACGCAATCAAACACAAAGTGGATACAATTCTATTCACAAAAAAACGTATTTGATTTGTTGAAAGCATGAACACCAAAGATTTTCTCCGACTCGGCGTGCCGTTGGGACAGGCGACCCGCCGCGCGACGGATTTTATTTCCAAATTCATCCTCGGCGGCGGCGACAAGTCGCGGTTGCACGAGGAAGTCGCGGCCATCGTCGCCAATCCGTCGGCGTTCGTGGACGACCCGTTGCGCGGCGAGTTCGCGAAGGCGTTGCTCGACGCGCCGCCACCGCCGCGCGCCGTGCCGGTGAAATACCGGCAGTGGGGCGAGGGTCTGGAACACGACGCGGTGATGCAAATGGAGAAGGCGTGTCTGTTGCCGGTGTCCGTCGCGGGCGCGCTCATGCCGGACGCGCACGTCGGCTACGGCCTGCCCATCGGCGGCGTGCTGGCCACGGACAACGCGGTGATTCCCTACGCCGTCGGCGTGGACATCGCGTGCCGCATGAAGATGACGGTGCTGGACATTCCGGTGCGCGATCTGGAACAAAAGCAGGATCGTCTCACGCGCGCCATCGAGACGGAGACGCGCTTTGGCGTGGGCGCTTCCTTTCGTGATCGCCGTGTGCATGACGTGCTGGACGCGGATTGGTCGGTCAGCCCGATCACGAAGCAGAATAAGGACAAGGCATGGTCGCAACTCGGCACGAGCGGCAGCGGAAATCATTTCGTGGAATTCGGCCTGTTCACGGCGCACGGCAAAATCAACGAGCTGGAGGCGGGAACTTATGTGGCGTTGTTGTCGCACAGCGGCAGTCGCGGCACGGGCGCGGCGGTGTGCGATCATTACAGCAAGATTGCGTTCAGCCAGTTCCCCGATTTGCCGAGCGAACTAAAGCGGCTCGCGTGGCTGTCGCTAGATTCGCAGGAAGGTCAGGAATACTGGAACGCGATGGAATTGATGGGCCAATACGCAGCGGCAAACCATGCGTGCATCCACTGGCACATCGGGGAAAATCTCGGCGCGACGGTTTTGCTCGATTTGGAAAATCATCACAACTTCGCGTGGAAAGAAAAACACGTCATCGGCGGCGTGGAGCGCGAGGTCATCGTGCATCGCAAAGGCGCGACTCCAGCAGGCGCGGGCGTGCTGGGAATTATTCCCGGCTCGATGGCGACGCCAGGCTTTGTCGTGAGCGGCAAGGGCAACGCGGAATCGTTGAACTCCGCGTCGCACGGTGCAGGCCGCACGATGAGCCGCAAGGCCGCGAACGAGAAATTCAATTGGAAAGACCTGAACCGGTTTCTCAAACAGCAAGGCGTGACGCTGATTTCCGCCGGGCTGGATGAAGTGCCGATGGCCTACAAAAACATCCGCGAAGTGATGGCGGCGCAGAGCGATTTGGTCACGGTTCTCGGCCAGTTTGATCCCAAGCTGGTGAAGATGGCTCCGAGCGGCGAGCGACCGGAGGATTGAATAAATGAATCAATTACAAAAGGTATGCCTCGAAATGCAAATATCATCGGACGAAATGTTGCCAAATTTCGGTATCAAGCAGGCTGGACGCAGG
>Ga0302281_10001645_pt1 | contig 16122 bp, 7 predicted proteins | sample III_Fen_E1_2_FD_198762 | JGI IMG/M metagenome (GOLD analysis project Ga0302281, IMG submission 198762) | Peat permafrost microbial communities from Stordalen Mire near Abisko, Sweden - III_Fen_E1_2 | ecosystem: Environmental > Terrestrial > Soil > Wetlands > Permafrost | place: Sweden: Abisko...
GAATGCGATATATATAGAGGGTTTATATGACCCATCCGACGTCTTGACGTTAATTCGGGGACGTCACACGCTGAAGTTTGGTGTGGAGGTGCTGATGGGCGAAGGCAATACCACACCGTGGGGAAACGTAACTGCGGGGAATTTTAACTTCACAGGTCAATACACCCAACAAAACGGAGCGAGTGCGGGTACCGGCTCGGGTCTGGCAGATTTCATTCTTGGCGATGTCGAAAACTGGAGCGCGACCAATCAAGCGAAATCGTACATGCGTTTGAAGAGCCCACAGTTGTTCGTTCAGGATGACTTCAAGCTTCGTCCAAATCTCACTTTGAATCTCGGGTTGCGCTATGTTGCAACTACGGGCATGAGCGAGACGCACAATGCCCTCGGGGGCTTTGATCCCGATATCGTTAATCCCTACTGTGGGACGCCGTCGTACCTTCCCGTCGGGACACCGGCTTTCTGCGGCACGTTGGGCTCGATGTGGTTCGCGGGGCAAGATAACCGGACAACTCTACAGAAGCCCAGTTACGCGATATTCTTGCCACGCGTCGGGTTCGCTTGGTCAATCAGAAACGATACAGTAATCAGGGGTGGTTTTGGTATGTACTCCTATAACTACAGCCAAGATACCTATGGCAATGGAATTGGCGCAGGGGCCCTCACTACCAGTACGGGCAATACTACCGACCCGAACTCAGGTACCGGCCCGTCGCCGCTGATTACACTTTCGGCGTCTGCTGCCACTGCTTCCAGCACGCTCACTTACGTGACTGGTTCGCCGTCGGTGAGGCAGCCTGGCACTTACTGCTGTACGCAGAATTCGCCTCCCAACGTCACTTATGTTCCTTATAACGTTCCAGTTGGTCGGATCAATCAATGGCAAATGAGCGTCGAGCATCAGTTTGGCCACAGTTATATGGCATCGATCGCCTATGTGGGCAGCCACGCTTCCAACCTCCAGTTTCCCACCGATCTGAACCAGATTACCGATCCAGCTACCCTACTTGGACTGGCTAGCGGCTCGATACCTTCGCAGCAGTTAGCTCGTCCGTACCCGCTGTGGGGAAGCCTCGGAGGGAATAACTATAACGGCATATCGAATTACAACGCCTTGCAGACGGCGATCAATAAACATTTCTCCAACGGATTGTTGTTCAGCTTCAACTACACTTGGTCGCATTTCCTCGATGACCAAGACTCATCCGGCTGGGGAAGCCGTGGAGGAACGCAGGCTTGGCAAATCGGAAACGACCCGGCTGCCAACTATGGAAATTCGAATTTCAATATTCCCCAGGCATTTAAAGGTTATGCGTCCTACGAACTGCCGTTTGGCAAGGGGAAAGCCTTTCTCAGCGGGAATTCTATCGTGGACTCAGTCGTGGGGGGATGGCGGCTCGCCGGTACTCTCATTTCGCAGAGCGGTGTTCCGTTTACGATAACCGTGAACGGGGCAAACAACAGCCTTTCCGATTGCGGTAATAGCTGTTCCTGGTATCCGAATCGTGTAGGCGACCCGAAGTCCAGCATTCCTGCGGCGCCGGCCGGAAGTATTTCTTTCTTCAATCCGGCAGCATACGCGGTTCCAGCAACAGGGACGTTCGGCAACGATGGCCGAAATAGCATTTCGGGCCCCCGTCTTACTGTACTTAATATGGGAATTGCGAAAAGTTTTAGTTTCGGAGAACGGGTTCATCTGGAACTCCGATCGGACTGGGTAAACGCACTGAACCACCCGAGCCTTGGTACGCCCGGCAATTCTCTGGGCGGCGGCAACTTCGGGCTGATCAACTCCGGAACCGAAAACCAAGGTGTCTCGGTTGCCCCACGCAGTGGTCAGCTCAGTGCCAAGATCACCTTCTAACCACAGCAGCCAACCCGAGAGAGGACGGTCCTCCGCCGTCCTCTTCTCTATCTCACGTCGTGGTGAGGCCTGAGGACGGTCGAACTTCGGGGGCTCGAGCGGCCACCGTACAATCCTGACATGCGAACCAAATGGATTGTTGTTCTTTCGTGGCTGCTTCTCGGGTTCGGATTGTCGGCTACGTTCTCTCAAACGAATCCCGATCATGCGCAGTCAAGCCGTACACAAACGAGCAATCGGCAAAAAATCGAAGAACACCGGCGCCGCGCTGCCGAGTATCTGAAAGCGAACAAGCCGGAGCTAGCCATTCCAGAATTCAAGGCCATCCTCGCGATCGATCCGAAGAATGTGGACGCTCACGGAAACCTTGGAGCCATCGTGTACTTTCAAGGAGCCTATGCGGAGGCGGTTCCGCAGCTGCGCGCCGCAGTCAAACTCCGTCCGACGTTGTGGAAGACGCAAGCGCTTCTTGGCATCGCCGAAAAGCGCACCGGCGACATCGTGGCGGCCCGCGCCGATCTGGAGAAGGCATTTGACAATCTGACCGATGAGAAGGTCCGCATTGATGCTGGTATGGACTTGATCGACATCGATTCCAGTGCGGGTGACTTGGACAAAGCTGCCGCAACCGTCGGAGTTCTTCGCCGACTCGATCCGACGAATTCTGCGATTCTCTACACCGCATATCGCCTCTATTCCGATCTTGCCGACGATTCGTTGTTGAGCCTGTCGGTGGTTGATCCGAATTCGGCGCGCTTTCATCAGGCGCTGGCGCACGAACTCGCGAAGCGGGGCGGCACGGCGGAGGCGATCGAAAACTATCGTGCCGCGCTCAAACTCGATCCTCAGTTGGTTGGACTTCATTTCGAGTTAGCGGAAATGCTCAGCACCCTGGGAACGTCGGATGGCCGGCAAGAGGCGGAAAGTGAATACAAAGCCGCTGTGGCGGCCAATCCGCGAGATGCGCAGGCGGAGAGCCGGCTCGGGGAAATCGCCTTCAAAGCGAACGATCTGCCAGCGGCGTCCGACCATTACGCCCGCGCCGTGCAGTTACAGCCCAACGATGCAGAGGCGAATATCGGCTTGGCCAAGGTGTTGATGTCGATGGGCGAAACACAAAAAGCCGAAGCGCTGTTGAAACACGCCGTCGACGTGGACCCCACAAACGCGGTGGCTCACTTTCGGCTGAGCACTATCTATCGCCAGTCCGGGCGCACGGCCGACGCGAAGCACGAGATCGACGAATATCAAAAATTCAACAAGATGAAGGAGAAACTTCGCGAGGTCTATCACGACCTGCATCGCGATCAGATCAGGGATGAGAGCGATGAGCCGAATCCTAAGAAGTAGTCCAATGAAAATATTCTTTGCAGTAGCGATGCTAATGTCGGCCAACCAGCTTTTCGCAGCTTCGTACTACTCCGAGCGACTGGCCGACGCGAAAGCAATCTACCTGACGGCGGAAGAGTTTCGTGTAAAAGCGGACGGCATCGCCGATGACACTGCGGCCTTACAGGGCGCGATCGATCAGGTTCAAGATCGACGGAATCAAGGAATTCTCTTTATACCCTCGGGCCGTTATCGCTTGACGAAAACTGTTTATATCTGGCCTGGAATTCGGCTGATTGGCTATGGCGCGACGCGTCCGGTATTTGTGTTGGGCGCAAATACGCCGGGATTTCAGCAAAGTCCGACCTACATGTTGTTTTTCGCGGGCGGGCGGCCGCGCTCGGGTTCGAACGGCACTCCGCCTGACGCGAGTCCTGGCACATTCTATTCGGCGATCAGTAATATCGATATTGAAATGCAAGAGGGAAATCCAGGCGCGGTGGGAGTGCGTGCCCACTATGCGCAACACTGTTTCCTGGCGCACATGGATTTTCACATCGGATCTGCGCTTGCCGGAATACACGACGGCGGGAACGTTGCGGAAGACGTCCATTTCTATGGTGGGCAATATGGCATTTGGACTCGCAAACCCTCTCCGGGATGGCAGTTTTCTATCATTGATGCGACCTTCGAAGGTCAGCGCGAAGCCGCGATCCGCGAGCACGAAGCTGGTCTTACTTTAATTCGGCCGCAGTTCAAGAACGTTCCCACGGCGATTGCCATCGACGAGGGATATTCCGACGAACTCTGGATCAAAGACGCTCGCATGGAAGATATCATCGGGCCGGCGATTATTATCAGCAATGAGAAAAGTGCTCGCACCGAGATTAACGCGGAGAACGTGATTTGCCGGGGCGTCCCGACTTTTGCGTTGTATCGTGAAAGCGGGAAGCGAGAGGCAGCGCCGGCGCCTAGCTACGAGGTTAAGATTTTTTCTCATGGGCTTCATTACGACGACATCGGCGCGGATGCCACCATTCAGGATGTTTATGACACTGCGGCGTTGAGCGGGACAGCGCCGTCGCCGAAGTCGGATATTCTCGGACTGCCTCCGATGAAGCAGTGGGTGAACGTGCGCACTCTCGGAGCGAGTGGAGACGGCATCGCAGACGACACCGACGCCATTAAGAAAGCGATCGTCGAGCACAGCACCATCTACTTTCCCTCAGGTCAGTATCGCGTCAGCGATACCATCACACTCAGGCAGGATACGGTACTGATCGGCTTGCATCCGAGCGTCACACGAATCGTTCTGGCGGATTCCACTCCGGCTTTTCAAGGCGTCGGAAGTCCTAAGCCACTGCTTGAAACGCCGACGGGTGGGACGAACATCGTTAGCGGCATCGGCCTGTATACGAACGGAATTAATCCGCGCGCTGTTGCCGCGAAGTGGGGCGGTGCTCGAGATTCGATGATGGAGGACGTCCGCTTTTTAGGAGGTCACGGGACCATCGATCCGAACGCCACTGCCGAAGAGAGCGGCAAAGTATGGCGCCAGATTTATAACGACAATCATAGCGGGGATTCCAATCCCAAACGTCGTTGGGACGGCCAGTATCCAAGCCTCTGGATTACCGGAGGCGGAACCTTCGTGGATATATGGACACCCAGCACGTTCGCCCAAGCCGGTTTGTACATTTCAAACACTGCGACCGGAGGGAGGGTTTATCAGCTATCGAGTGAGCACCATGTGCGCAACGAAGTCACCCTCGATCATGCATCGAATTGGGAGATCTACGCTTTGCAGACGGAGGAAGAGCGCGGTGAGGGTGGATTCGCGCTGCCCGTCGACATACGAGATTCGAGTAACATCACCTTCGCAAATTTGCATATGTATCGGGTGGTTGGTGCCTATCAACCTTTTCCGCATGCCGTTTCTGTTACTAACTCGAGTAACATCCGCTTTCGCAATCTGCATTGCTACAGCGATAGTAAGGTGTCTTTCGACAGCGCCGTTTACGATCAGACGCATGGCTTCGAAATCAGGCAACGCGAGTTGGCGTGGTTGACAATGTCTGGTCACGCGCCCCAGACAATCGAAAAGAAACCGTCTTCGGTAGTGGCTGAAAATGTAAAGATGGACAAGGTGGCGGGCGGATTTTTCAATATTTCCGGCGGCACTGTTGACCATGCCGGCAACATCTATTTCGTCGACGCTCACTGGCAGACCATCTACCGCTGGCTGGTGGCGACGAAGCAGTTATCCAAGGTACGTGACAATCCGCTTGATCCAGTAAATCTATTTTTCGACAAGGCTGGCAATCTGATTGTGATTTCCTACAGTGGCAACGGGACGGTTTATAGTTTCAAGCCAGACGCACCGAACGACGAGATTACACTTTTAGCGCCGGTGCCGACGGCAGAGCGCCCTGGGATGACCGCGGTATTGCCAGTGGACTACTGGCGAAACGAGAATGATTTCCTCGATTCGATCTCGCAGAACAAACCATTCCAGTATGTTTCTCCTGACGGAACAACTTTCTTTCCGGTGGCAGCCGACTTTGTGAACGGCGAACTCTACTATGGATCCAAGCTGGATGACCCGCTCCGAGCCTTCGGCTTGGCGCCCGCGACGCCCGACCATCCTTTCTATGTGTCCGATGAAAATGGAGAAAAAACTTACTCGGCCAAAGTCGGCGTGAACGGAGAACTCTCTAACCTGAAGCTTTTTGCCGAGCGGGGTGGAGAAAGTGTTGCTGAGGACGAAAAAGGGAACGTCTACATTGCCGCCGGCCAGATTATCGTCTACGACCCAAAGGGCAATCTGATCGATACTATCGAAGTCCCGGAGCGGCCGTCGCAGTTGTTGTTTGGGGGTAAAGACGGAAAAACTTTGTTTATCCTCGCGCGCAGTTCGCTCTACGCCATTCAAACCAAATTCCGGCGACGGTAGAAAGAGCCGACTGCATTGTCAAGACGACCGGAACACGCGAAGGGTAGAAAGTCGCCGCGTTGCCTGGCCTCCATGGCGGGTTGCCTGTTCTTTCTCTTGCCCATAACTCTTTTCGCGGTGGACCGACGGCAGAAGGACGACCGACCGAGGGCGAACCCTGCTTCTACTTCTGCAGCCGTTGAGGCATCGCTGCCGCAATTAATCGATATTACGGACTCGACGGGCATCAAGTTCGATCACCAGTCAAGTCCTGAGCAGAAATATATTGTCGAGTCGATGAGCGGTGGCGTCGCTCTCATCGACTATGACCGCGACGGATGGCCCGATATTTACTTCACCAACGCGCAGAGCGTGGACATGGCCCTGGCTGGCAAGAAGTCTCGTAGCGCTCTATACCACAATAATCACGACGGGACTTTCACCGACGTTACCGACAAGGCCGGAGTTGGGTATCCCTGTTGGGCGAGCGGCGCCGTCGTTGGCGACTATAACAATGACGGGTGGCCCGATCTGCTGGTTACCTGTTTCGGTGGAGTTGTTCTGTATCGCAATAACGGCGATGGTACGTTTACAGATGTCACCAGACAAGCGGGGCTTGGCGGCGACACAGGTTGGGCAACCGGCGCGGCTTTTGGCGACTACGATAACGACGGCTGGTCAGACCTTTTCATTTCACATTACGTGAATTTCAATCTTAGCGATCTTCCAGCATTCGGATCGAGTCCGACCTGCAAATTTCGCGGGATAGCCGTTCAATGCGGGCCTCGCGGATTGAAAGGCTCTTCGTCAAATCTCTATCACAACAATGGCAACGGTACATTCTCGGATGTGTCGAAGGTTACGGGAATCGCTGAGTCCGCGAAGTCGTTCGGACTAACGGTAGTGTGGTCGGACTTTGACGGCGACGGACATATCGATCTTTTCCAAGCGAACGATGCCGGCAGAAATTATCTTTACCAAAACGACGGTAAAGGCCATTTTACCGACGTAGCGTTTGCCGCCGGTGTATCAGTTAGTCAAGATGGATACGAACAAGCGAACATGGGCGTCGCTCTCGGCGACTATCTTCACACCGGGCTTCCTTCGATTGTTATAAGTCACTTCAGCGATGAATATGCGGCCTTCTTCCAAAATCTCGGAGAGATGAATTTCTCGGATGTCTCCTATTTGTCGGGAATCGCCGCCAGCACCGCTCACTATGTCGGATGGGGAGATGCGTTCTTCGACTTCGACAACGATGGCTGGCTCGATCTCTTGATCATGAACGGCCACGTCTACCCGCAGGTGGATTCCGGAGAGGCAGGTGCGCGTTATCAGGAGCCGGGACTTTTGTTTTTCAATCAGCGCGACGGCAAGTTTAAAGACATCAGTAAACTTGTTGGCCCGGCCTTGCAGGTACCGCGAGTTAGTCGAGGCGCTGCGGTCGGAGATCTCTTTAACGACGGGCGGATCGAAATTGTTGTCGAGAACTTGAAAGGGCAACCGACAATTCTTCGTCCAGAGGGCGGTCTCGCCAATCACTGGATCGGCATTGAATTAATAGGAAGGACGAATCGCCTCGCCTTAAACGCGCGCGTAAGAGTCACAACCGGAGCTCTCGCGCAGACCGACGAAGTTCGAAGCGGAGGCAGTTATCTCTCGCAGAACGATCTCAGACTGCATTTTGGTCTGGCGGGGAACGATCATATCAATAAGCTGGAAATTACCTGGCCGGCGGGAAAAGTTGAAACGTTGACTAACCTATCCGCGGATCGTTCTTATGAGATCAAGGAGGGCGAAGGCGTAATTTCGCCCGAAAAAGCGAAACCAGCGTTGCCAAAGTTCTAGATTCCGCAAACATCACCAACAGGAAGAAGACGAGAAATGGCCAATCAAACGTCACGTAGAAGTTTTCTCGGAATGTCAGCGATGGGATTTGTAGCGGCAGTAACTCCGGATGCGATGCGGCCTATGTCAGCATCGACCGGGACGACGAATAAGATGATTCCCAACAGACCGGGGATATCGGTTCGCGTCACTGCCGGTGACCAGCGCTACGCCATAGCGCCTGCGATGATTTGGCGTGCCGCCGCCGAGGAGTCCACGAGCGATCACGTCGACTTGAATCCAAGCCAGAAGTTCCAGACCATTCTCGGATTCGGTGGCGCCTTCACGGACGGAACCTGCTACACCTTTAATCGGCTCACACCAGCCGAGCGCGAAAAACTCTTTCATGAGTTGTTTCATCCCTCGGAAATGGGACTGAGTACGGGCCGTATCTGCGTTGGATCGAGCGATTACTCGACGAAAGTATATAGCTTCGACGAAGGCGAGCCGGATCCCGATATGAAGCGTTTTTCGATCGACCACGATCGCGAATACATTCTTCCCATGCTGCGGCAGGCGCGTCAGGTGAACCCCGACTTATTTCTTTTGTCGTCGCCGTGGAGTCCTCCCGGGTGGATGAAGTTCAACGGCACCATGCTAGGGGGGGCGATGAGAAAACATTACTTCCCGGCCTACGCTCTTTACTATCAGAAATTCCTGCAGGCATACGCAGCCGAAGGCGTTCCCGTCCAAGCTTTAACGACGCAGAATGAAGTCGACACTGATCAGGACGGCAGAATGCCTGCTTGTATTTGGCCGCAGGAATATGAAATTGAGTTTGTGCGAGACCATCTCGGGCCACTTCTTGAATCGAGCGGTGTGCCAGCCAAGATGTGGATGTTAGATCATAACTACAATCTGTGGGGTCGCGCTATGTGCTCGTTAGAAGATGTCAAACTGCGTAAGTACTCTAATGCAATTGCATGGCATGGCTATGTCGGTACTCCCGAAATGATGAGCAAGGTGCACGATGCTTATCCTGAGGCCGAAATGCATTGGACCGAGGGTGGTCCCGATTACAAGGATCCCAATTACTTGACGGATTGGTGTAAGTGGGGCGCGACGTTTAGCGAGATATTGAGACACTGGTGCCGTTCAGTTACTTCGTGGAATCTGGCGCTTGACGAGCAGGGGCGTCCCAACATCGGGCCGTTTCCATGTGGCGGCGTTGTTTCGATTCATTCGCAGACCAGAGAGATTACTCGCAGCGGACAGTACTGGGCTTTGGCGCACTATTCGCGGGCCATCCGTCGCGGGGCTTGTCGCTTCGACTCGCAATCGAAGATTGCAGGCCTCCACCACGTTGCCTTCGAAAACACGGATGGCCAACAGGCCGTGGCACTCACGAATCCGGGACCGGCGAAGACAATCGAAGTACGGCTGGCTGGTTTGGCCGCCTCGATTCCTTTGCCTGCAAACTCACTTACCACGCTTAGCTGGAAGTAGGACGGCCGGATGGAACGACTTTGAGACGGCGCTGTGATCAGATGTTGATGATCTTGTCGGTGTGACGGCGCATGTACCAACATGGGTTATCCCCGAAATGCGGGAATAGGGAATTGACGCATGTATCGATTTCCTGGTCGCCCGGCTCGTATTGGATTTTGCCGTTCTTTACGTGAATGGCATACATTGCGTTGACCGTGACCTGCCCGAACTGCGCCCGTCCGCGTGGGATCTGATAGCGTACTGAACAGTAGTCAGCCACGTACACAATCGCAAGTAACGCCACCAGCCCTAACGCCACGCCCTGAAGAGCACGCTTCATTTTCCTTCCTCTAATCTTTCATCGAGAAACATACTCTAACGGCTGAGGATTGGGGCCGTCCAGTAACAAAACTCTACAGATCAGAGGGTTTGGCCGCGATATTATTTCGAGCGAGACAGTACCGGATTGGCGATGACATGGACGATTTCTGGGCTCGCTTTCGAGTGGTCAAAGCCATGCTGCTTTCTGAGTTCGTCCTCTCGTTGGTACTCCTTTCTCTTGCGATGGCGGTTCAACCACCGCTCTTGCGGGGGCAGACGGCTGCGACGATGACGGGTGAGGGACGCATTCTCCACGGCCAAGTAAAGTCGGGGAATATGTCGATTCCCGGTGCCGGAGTTTCGGCGATCAATGCTGCCACCAAAGAGCGCGTAAATACGTCCACTGATGTGGATGGAATTTATGCGCTGCACGTTCCATCTGCCGGTCACTATACCGTGCGCGTGGAGATGACGGCATTTGGGTTGGGCACGAAAGAAGTAGCTGTGGACGCAACGCATCCGCAGGTTCAGGTGAACTTTGAACTGGTCCTGCTATCGCGGGTTGGGGAAGGCGGTACTCCACCGCGACGCGCAAGCACAGGTGGGCGCGGGTTTCAAAGTCTATCTGTGTTTCAGAGCGAAGCGGGTCAAGACGCAGATGGGTCCGTTGGTAGCTCGATGAGCGATGTAGCACCTTCGGGGATGCCAGTTCCCGGAGTTGCTCCCGGCAGCGCAACAGAATCGGTGGCGGTTTCGGGCAATACCCGCGATCCATTCAATGCGTTGAGTTCGGATCAATTGCAGCAGCGCTTTGACAATGCTCGACAGCAGGGCGCAGGAGGCTTTGGCGGCGGGGGCGGATTTGGTGGTCCTGGAGGCGGTCGCGGTGGCGGCTTTGGAGGGGGCGGCAGTTCCACGGTTTTTGGCCGTAGGGGCTTCGACATTAATCGTCCGCATGGATCGTTGTATTACGGGGTTGGCGATTCCGCGCTGAATGCATCGCCGTTTGCCATTACCGGGCAGCCCGCGGAAAAACCTTCGTACTTGCAGAACAGTTTTGGAGGTTCGATTGGCGGCCCGCTGAATATTCCCCACATCTATCACGGAGGGAGCAAGACCTTTTACTTCGTCAACTTCAACGGGAAGCACGGCCAAAATCCCTTCGATCAATTTTCGACGGTACCGACCCTGCTCGAGCGGCAGGGCAATTTTTCCGCTTTGTGCAAAACCGGGTTCACCGCGGGAGTCTGCAATGACAGGGACGCAAACAATAACGTGATTGATCAGATTTATGCCGTGAACCTCACAACCGGCGGTCGCACGCCCTATGCGAATAATACGATTCCGGGATTCAGTTCACAGACGTGTCCCTGGAATGGGCCGTCCGACAGTATTGCGACGGGATTGCTGCAATACATTCCGTGCCCAAACCTGCCGGGCACGTTTCAGAATTTCCACTACGTGACCTCTGCCACCAGTGACAGCGACGATTTGAACATACGCCTGAACCATAGCTTTGGAGCGGCGCCCGCCGGAGGTCGCCGCGGCGGCGGCGCTGGCGGCCGCAACGCTCCGCGCAACAGTCTGCAGATGGGTTTTCATTACCATCAATCGACCGCCACGCTGACGAATCCGTTTCCCAGTGTGGGCGGGAGCACAACGGTTCGCAGCTTTGATGTTCCCGTGTCCTACACCCGGAGCATTGGAAAGCTGACGAACATCGTTCGCGTCGATTTTAATCGCAACCGAACGCGTACCCAGAATCTCTACGCTTTTAATAACAACGTCGCGGGCGCTCTCGGAATTACTGGAATCTCGGCGAGTCCGTTCGACTGGGGGCTGCCGAATCTTTCCTTTACCGATCTAGCCAGCCTGCAGGACACGAGTCCGCAATTGAACCGCAGCCAGACTTACACCTTCTCTGACAATGTGATCTGGAATCGTGGCAAACACACCTGGCGATGGGGCGGGGATTACCGCCGCGTACAGGTCAATCCCGAAAGCGACAGCAATCCGCGCGGTTCGTTTGTGTTCACCGGCGTGAACACCGCGCAGCTGGTTGGGGGCCGGCCGGTGCAGGGGACGGGATACGATTTCGCCGACTTTCTGCTGGGACTCCCTCAGCAGACTTCCGTCCAGTTTGGCCAAGGTGAAAACTTTCACGGCAATTACTGGGACCTCTACGCGCAAGATGAGTGGAAGGTACGCGCGAATCTCACACTTAATCTCGGGGTACGCTACGAGTATGTTTCCCCTTTCACGGAGACGAACAATCAGATTGTGAACCTTGACCTTTCCCCCGGAGTGCTCAATCCCGCGCTGCCGCTGGGCGCGAATCCGGTAATCCCGCTACAGCCGGGGCAGGCGGGTCCCTACGCTGGCAGTTTGCCTGCCAGCCTCGTGCGGCCGGATCGCAACAACTTTGCGCCTCGGATCGGATTCGCCTGGAAGCCGCTCCCATATACCGTAGTTCGCGGCAGTTATGGGATCAACTACAACACTGGCGCGTATCAGGGCATCGCGCAGCAACTTGCCTTGCAGCCGCCGTTCGCGACGGCGGCGACCAATGTTCAGACGGCTCCTGGAGAACTGACTTTACAAGACGGCTTTCCGGCGAACAGTGGCATCACCAATAATTATGCGGTGAATCCGAACTACCGGTTGGGCTATGTGCAGATTCGCAACTTCGACATTCAACAACAGATTCGTCCAACGCTGCTGCTCAATCTCGATTACACGGGAACCAAGGGCACGGATCTCGACATTCTGGAAGCTCCGAATCGAACCGCGACGGGCCTGCGCATTCCGAATGTGGATGCATTCACTTATGAAAATTCTGTGGCAGATTCCGAAGCCAACGCGGGCTCAGTGCGACTGCGTAAGCGATTGTCTGCGGGATTCTCGATTGGCGGCACCTACACATTTTCGAAATCATTGGACGACGCATCTTCCATCGGGGCGGGCGCGACCTCCGGAGGAAACTCTCCGGGACTCGGCGCCGGCGGCACGGGCGCGGCAGGCGGAGGCGCTTCGACCAGCGGGGGCGCGGCCAACGTGGCACAGAATCCTTTCAACCTGTCGGCTGAGCGAGGGCTGTCGAGTTTTAACCAGACCCACAAGTTCTCTGCGGATTACTTATGGGAACTCCCCTTTGGACACGATAAACGCTGGCTTACTGGCAACTCTCCGGTCCGCGCCATTCTGGGTGACTGGCAGTGGAGCGGCGACTGGTCGATCGCATCGGGTTTGCCGTTTACGCCGCGCCTGCTGAACGATATCAGCGATGTGAACGGTGGGACGAATGGCACGTTGCGGCCGAATCTCGTTCCCGGGCAATCGGAGACTTTGACAAATCCTTCGATTGCGGAATGGTTCAATACCGCAGCCTTCGTTGCGCCGGCTACAGGCACTTATGGCGATGCGCGGCGCAACAGCATCATCGGGCCAGGCAGTAAGGTGTTCGACATGGCGTTCACGAAACTGTTTCCATTAAAGGAGGCGCGCGTGCTGGAGTTTCGCGCACAGGCTACAAATATTTTTAACCTGGTGAATTATTCATCAATTGATACGAATTTGAACTCGCCAACTTTTGGTCGAGTTGTAGCAGCGGGAGCAATGCGTCAGATCACGATCACGGCCCGCTTTCGTTTCTGATTTCTTTTCTTCCCGATCTCTAAGAGCGCGAAATGACGGTTCCTTCAATCCGATTTGCCGGTCGATTTGCGTTGGTTTTGCTGGTCCTTGCGTTGCTCGGTGGCGACCTCTCTTCGCAGCAGCAATCCGATTATGTGTTTCGTGCGGAATCGGATCTCGTGTTAGTGAATGTGACGGTAAAAGATAAAAGCGGTAAGTTTGTGCCGGGGTTAAAGCCAGAAGACTTCACGATTCTGGAAGACAACAGGCCACAGAAGATTGTTTCCTTCGATATCGAGAACGTGGACAGTTTCCCAACCGGTGATGTGGCGCAGGCGCCGCCTGTGCCGGACGCGGCTTCCGGTGCGAAACCGAACAGTTCACCGGCTTCCGCGACCGCAACGGCGGCTTGGTTCAAAGACCGGCGTCTGATTGTTTTGTTTTTCGATCTTTCAGCCATGGAGCCCGACGAGATCGACCGGGCGGTGGCTTCTGCCAAACATTATCTTGATGCCCAGATGGCGCCCGCCGATCTGGTATCGATCGTCTCCCTGGGAAGTGCGCTGACGGTGAATCAGGACTTCACTTCGGATCGCGCCTTGTTGAAAAAGCAGCTGGATACTTTTAGTTCGGGCAGTGGGCAGGGTTTCGAGGAGGGCACGACCGGTACGACCGAGGGAACGCCCGATACCGGACAACCCTTCACCGCCGACGATACGGAATACAACATCTTCAACACCGACCGGCGCCTGGAGGCCTTACGCTCGGTGGCCGAAAAATTAGCCTACGTGCAGCAAAAGAAGTCTTTGATTTATTTTTCCAGTGGCATGGATCGCACCGGCATCGAGAATCAGTCGGAATTGCGCGCTGCCGTCAACGCCGCCGTACGCTCGAATCTAGCGATTTACACCATGGATATGCGCGGCCTGCAAGCGCTGGTAGCGGGAGGAGAAGCGCAAAATGCCAGCCTGCGCGGAGTTTCAGCCTACTCGGGGCAAGCCACTCTGAATGCCTTGAATTCCAATTTCACCACGCAGGAAACTTTGGTGACGCTGGCCAGCGATACCGGCGGGCGCGCCTTCCTCGATTCCAACGATTTCAGCAAGATCTTCAAGGGCGTGCAGCAGGATACCTCGACCTATTACCTGCTCGGCTATCACAGTGCGAACACTGCTCGCGACGGCCGTTACCGGCACATTGTAGTCAAGAGCAAAATCCCAGGAGTGAAGATCGACTATCGCCGCGGGTATTATGCGCCCGCCGATTATAAGCACTCGACTCCCGACGACAAAGAGCGGCAACTGGAGGAGGAACTAGCCTCTGAATTGCCAGCCACGGATTTACCGCTGTATCTGGGTGTTGCGTACTTTCGATTGGAGGCGAATAAGTTCTTTGTTCCGATCTCGCTCGTCGTGCCGGGCTCGCAGATTCCATTCATGCGCGCGAGCGATCGAGATAGGGCGACGTTGGATGTTATTGGGATGGTACTCGATAACGAACAGCATCCCTTGAACCGAATTCGTGACACGGTAAAACTCGCATTGAACGCGTCGGCCGATGTGCAGAAAAAGAACGTCCAGTATGACACCGGCATGAGCTTGCCGAGCGGCAAGTATCACGTGAAGTTTGTCGTGAGAGAAAATCAGACCGGTCGAATGGGATCGTTCGAAACTGACATTGAAGTGCCCGATCTTAAGGCACAGCCGCTGAAAATGAGCTCCGTCGTCCTCGCCAGCCAGATGCAACGGGCGAGTAAGAGTACGAATTTGAACCCGCTTATCCACGACGGTTCCGAGATCATCCCCAACATCACGCACGTTTTCTCCGCGACCCAGCATCTTCTTCTTTATTACGAGGTGTACGATCCAGCGAGGTTAGCAGTCGCAGAACCGGCGAGGGCTGCGGATTCTGGAGGCGGCAAGGAAAACAAGGCCGGCATTCGAGTCTTGACCAACGTTGCTTTCTTCCAGGGTAAAGCCAAAGCTTACGAAAGCTCGCTGGTCGAGCTTACGGAATTGAATGCGCGTGAGCGAAGAGCAGCGGTATTCCAATTGGATATCCCGCTCACCGCGCTCAAGCAAGGTTTTTATACCTGCCAGGTCAATGTGATTGATGATGCGGGAGGTCACTTCCTATTTCCACGACTTACTTTATTGATTCGCCCGGAGAACTCGATCTCGTCGCACTGAAAGAGAAATGTCTCAAGACGTAAACTAAGAGCGTCAGCATGGACCGCATCGTTCATAACCTGTGGCTTGGCAGTCAGGGGGACGCTGACGAACTCGTCCGTAACAATCCAGCGGGAATCACGGCGATCCTGAACGTTCGTGGTCCCGACGCATATGACCCGCCGGGGCGAAACCAAGCTACGGAACATCCTGGAAAGGCCTATAAGTGGATTCCGGCCCCCGACATTGGAGTCATTTCCGTCAAACATGTGAAAGAAGCCCTCATGTGGTTGCGGGAGCACACGGAACGTGGCGAGCGCATCCTGATTCATTGTAAGCACGGTATCTCGCGCTCACCGGCGATCCTGGCGGCTTTCATGGTGGAGAGCGGAATTTCCGCCAATCTCGAAGAGGCGAGAGCCACAATTTCGGTGCACCGAAGCGTCCAGCCGGCGACCCAGATCGCCGAACAACGGGTGAGACCTGTTTGCATGATCTCCACGCTGACCGGGCTGCCCAACCGGCAGGCTTTTAACGAAAAAGAAGCCAGTCGTTTTGTT
>Ga0302281_10001646_pt1 | contig 16119 bp, 11 predicted proteins | sample III_Fen_E1_2_FD_198762 | JGI IMG/M metagenome (GOLD analysis project Ga0302281, IMG submission 198762) | Peat permafrost microbial communities from Stordalen Mire near Abisko, Sweden - III_Fen_E1_2 | ecosystem: Environmental > Terrestrial > Soil > Wetlands > Permafrost | place: Sweden: Abisko...
TTGAAATCGCGAAGTTGCGCTGGGGACAAAGCAACCTGCGCGAATATATCCTTTGGGGCCTGATCCCCGTGCTGTTTTTGCTGTTGTATCAAATCATTTTCAAACGCGGTCGTCGCCGCCTCCATCTGCAGCCAAAAACTGTGAAATCCTCCGCTGCTATTTTCTGGCCCGGACTTGATTCGGAATTTTATCTGCTTGAAGGCAAACTTGCTGAACGCGGCATGGTGCGCGAAGCTGGCGAGACGCTTTCAATTTGGTTGTTGCGGGCAACTGCCGATCCAACACTGTCCGAGACGAGACATTCGCTTGAAGAGTTATTACGGCTTCATTACCGCTACCGGTTTGATTCAAAAGGATTGAACACAATTGATCGCGAAACATTGAGACGTGAGACCAAGCTTTGCCTCGCGAAACTGGCGGAAATGAAGAGATCTAAGTAATTGCCACTACTCTGGTGATCCAAAAGACCGATTTGGAACGACAAGTTGGTGTTTTATTCATCCGGCATTTCAATTTATGCCGGATTCATTCGTCGCATGGAAGGAAGCCAGTGCAGAAACATAGTCTAGTTTCAAAGGCTTTTACCGCTTCTGAACTGCATAAAAGAGCAGTCAAATCCTACTCGGCACAAAAAAATTCAAATTAGTAGTTGACTATTTAGTCTATTAGGATACCTTGGATACATGCTTCGGCGATAACAAGATTGAAGCACAGAACAAATAAAAAATTATGGGCCGTGTCAGTGATGCAAAACAAAGGTTGATGAATGCCGTGTTGGACTTAATTTGGTCCGGTTCGTATGGCAGCACGACCATTGATCACATCTGTGAAAAGGCCGGCGTCAAGAAGGGCAGTTTTTACTATTTTTTTGATTCCAAGGCAGAGTTGGCGGCGGAAGCAGTTGAAGCAAACTGGCAGGTACGGCGAGCGGAGTTTGACGGGATTTTTTCCGCGACGGTGCCTGCGCTGGAACGGTTGAAGCAATTCTGCGATTTTACCTATAAAATTCAGCGTGAAATCAAATCCAAATATGGCCGCGTACTGGGATGTGCACAGGCTTCGCTCGGTTCTGAAATATGCACGCAAGAGGATGCCTTGCAGAAAAAAATCCAGGAGATTATGGATCAAAAGCGCAGGTATATCGAATCCGCGATTCGCGATGCTCATGCCGCCGGAGTGATTCATGCTGCCGATCCTGCCGCAAAAGCCAGAATGGTTTTTGCCTATTACGAAGGATTGTTAACCCAGGCCCGAATTCAAAACGACGCAGAAGTTTTGCGCGAAATCGCCAGCGGCATGTTTGCAATGCTGGGGGTGAATGAAAAAGAAGCCGTTGTCGCCTGATTTGATTTTTTTAACCGCATACTTTACTAAACAGGCAACTATAAAATTAAAAAACTATGAATACGACCAATACAAGTAATAACCTAATAACCGGATCAGCCACCGCCAACTACTACGTGCGATCTTGCAAGAAGTTGCTGGCCAGAATCGAGCAAGCCAAGAACAGTATCCTGAACGAGTTCCATGTAACATTGGAACCACATCACAAATCATATCAACTGGCTTTGAACGAAGCGGAGGCATTGGCCTGGCAAACGGCCTACCCGCATCTTTTATTTCCATCGCTGGTTGTGGAGAAAATTCAATCGGTTTCTGCGTGGCAAATGCGCCAACGATTAGTACATCAACAGCATTTGGCTTTTGCCGAAGCCGCCTGATGATCTTTGAAATGAAAATTGAATTAAAATAGGAGGAACTATAATGCAGCACAGACTTGTTTCATCTTTTGCCATTTCAACATTTACCATTGGAGTGTTGGCCATTCTTTCGGACGGTTGCAGCCAGCAAGCCAGCCAACAAGGGCCGACACCCGCCACCGTCACGGTAGCGCCGGTTGAACAAAAAGAAATTGTCGAGTGGAGTGAATTTACTGGCCACGCCGAGCCTGTGGAATCAGTTGAAATTCAACCGCGCGTTTCCGGATATATTCAGGAAGTTCGGTTTCAATCGGGGCAGATGGTGAAAAAGGGCGATGTCCTTTTCGTGATTGATCCACGCTGGAATCAGGCAGTGTTCGATCAGCGCCAAGCCGAGTATGATCAGGCGAAGAGCGAGAGTGATCGTACGGCCAAGTTGATCTCGAACAATGCGATTTCCGCCGAAGACGCCGAGGCGCGCAAAGCCAAGGCGGAAGTTGCAAAGGCCGCACTCGATTCGGCGAAGCTTGACCTGGAATACACGGAAGTGAAATCGCCAATTGACGGGCGTGTAAGCCGCGCGCTGCTGACGGAAGGGAATTATGTCAGCGGCAATGCCGGTTCGGCCTCGCTGCTTACGACGGTTGTTTCTGTGAATCCCGTTTATGTAAATGCGGATATTGACGAAGATACGCTGCTGAAATTCAACGAGCTGGTTTATTCCAAAAAATTGGGCACGACCGACGAAGGGAAAATCCCGGTAGAGTTGGAACTCGCCGACGAAGACAATTATCCGCACCAAGGCTACATCGAGTCATTCGACAACAAGCTCGACCCGGACACCGGCAGCATTTTGTTGCGAGCGGTTTTTCCGAATGACGACGGCCGCATCGTGCCCGGTTTGTTCGCGCGCATCCGCATTCCGTTGAGCGAACGTCACAACGCGCTTCTGATTGACGAGCGTTCTATCGGCACGGATCAGGCGAATAAATTTGTGCTGACGTTGTCGCCGACGAAAACGTTACAATATCAGGCCGTTGAACTTGGTCCGCTAGTTGACGGCAAACGTGTCGTGCGATCCGGTTTGGAAACGGGCGAAAAAATCGTTGTCAATGGTCTCGCGCGCGTCCGTCCGGGAATGCCTGTGACGCCGCAGGACGAAGTTGAGAACACCGCGCCAATCGCCGGCACAAAACTCGCGCAGAAATAATTATTTGCGCGTGAGAAATTTAATCCAGGAAGGTTGAACCCAAACCCGTTATGAACTTTTCACATTATTTCATCAAGCGCCCGATTTTTGCCGGCGTTTTGTCCATCGCGATTTTTGTGATGGGATTGCTTGCGTTGTTCAAATTGCCGATCAGCGAATATCCCGAAGTCGTGCCGCCGACGATTGTCGTGAAGGCGACGTATCCCGGCGCGAATCCCAAAACCATCGCGGAAACCGTCGCGTCGCCGCTCGAACAAGCGATCAACGGCGTCGGAGGTTCGCTCTACATGTTTTCGCAGGCGACCGGCGACGGCGTGATGACGCTGACCGTGACGTTCAATCTCGGCACCGATCCCGACAAGGCGCAGGTGCAGGTGCAGAACCGCGTGTCGCAGGCGCTGCCGAAATTGCCGGAGGAAGTCCGCGACCTCGGTGTCACGACGACCAAGCAATCGCCCGACCTCACGTGGTCGTGCATTTATTTTCGCCCGACGGCCGTTACGACGACGTTTATATCCGCAACTACGCGACGTTGCAGGTAAAGGACGCGCTCGCGCGCATTCCCGGCGCGGGCGACGTGGAACTGTTTGGCTCCGGAGATTACGCGATGCGCGTCTGGCTCAACCCTGACAAAATCGCCGCGCGCAATCTCACCGCGAGCGATGTTATTGCCGCCATCCGCGAACAAAACGTGCAGGTCGCCGGCGGCGTCATCGGGCAGCAGCCGGTCAAATCGCCGGTGAATTTTGAATTGCAGGTCAACGTCAAAGGCCGCCTGATTTCCGAGGAAGAATTCGGCAACATCATCGTCAAGGCCGGCCCGAACGGCGAAAAAACGTTGTTGAAAGACGTCGCGCGCATCGAACTCGGCGCGGGCAGCTACGGCTTGCGCTCGTTGCTCAACAACAAAACGGCTGTGGCCATTCCGATTTTCCAGACGCCCGGCGCAAATGCCTTAGAACTTTCCAAAAACGTCCGCGCGAAAATGGAAGAGTTGAAGAAAAATTTCCCGGAAGGCATTGATTATTCCGTCGTTTATGACCCGACGGTTTTCGTGCGGCACTCGATTGAAGCCGTCATCCACACATTGCTCGAAGCGATTCTGCTCGTCGTTATCGTCGTCATTATTTTTCTCCAAACCTGGCGCGCGGCAATCATTCCGCTTGCGGCGGTACCCGTTTCGCTCATCGGCACCTTTTCTATCATGCTCGCGTTTGGTTTCAGCATCAACGCACTCTCGCTCTTCGGACTCGTGCTGGCGATTGGCATCGTCGTGGACGATGCGATTGTAGTTGTTGAAAACGTCGAGAGAAATATAGCGCGCGGTTTGTCGTCTTACGACGCGGCGCGGCAGGCGATGAACGAAGTGACCGGCCCGATTGTCGCGACGGCGCTCGTGTTATGCGCGGTGTTCGTGCCGACAGCGTTCATCAGCGGCTTGACCGGCCAGTTTTACAAGCAGTTCGCGCTGACAATCGCGATTTCGACCGTCATCTCCGCGTTCAATTCTCTGACGCTGTCGCCCGCGTTGTGTGCAGTGCTGTTAAAAGATCATCATGCACCGAAAGACTGGCTCTCACGAGCGATGGAAAAAGCGCTCGGCTGGTTTTTCAACCCGTTCAACAAAGTTTTTGCGTGGGCAGGAAATAAATATTCCGGCGGCGTGGGCAGCGTGCTGCGTAAAAGTGCTGTCGCGCTCATCGTTTATGGCGGACTCGTTTTGCTGACCGGTTGGAGTTTCGACAAAGTGCCGACCGGTTTCGTGCCTGGGCAGGACAAACAATATCTCGTCGCGTTCGCGCTACTGCCTGATGGTTCGTCACTCGATCGCACTGAAGCCGTAATCCGCCGCATGTCAGACATCGGTTTGAAACAACCGGGCGTGGACTCAGCGGTCGCGTTTCCCGGATTGAGCATCAGCGGATTCAGCGTCGCACCGAATCAAGGTATTGTTTTCTTCACGTTGAAACCATTTGAAGAACGCACAGCGAAAAATTTGAGCGGCCCGGCCATCACCGCCGCATTGAACCAGAAATTAAGTTCCATTCAAGATGCGTTCGTTCTCGCCGTGCCGCCACCCGCCGTGATGGGGTTGGGCACGATAGGAGGTTTTAAATTATATGTCGAAGACCGTGCCGACCTCGGATACGACGCGCTTTATCAAAATTTGCAGAACGTTATCGGCAAAAGTTACCAGACGCCCGGACTCGCCGGGACGTTTTCGGGCTTCACCGTCAATGTGCCCCAGCTCGACGCGGACGTTGACCGCGTGAAGGCGAAAACGCAAGGCGTGCCACTGCAAAATCTTTTCGAGACGATGCAGATTTATCTCGGCTCGCTTTACGTCAATGATTTCAACCGCTTCGGCCGCACCTACGAAGTCATCGCACAGGCGGACTCGCAGTTCCGCGCGCACCCTGAGGATATCGCCCGGCTGAAAACGCGCAACGACAAGGGCGAAATGGTTCCGCTCGGTGCCGTTGTGAAAGTGACCGAATCGCACGGCCCCGACCGCGTGATGCGTTACAACGGTTATCCGGCGGCGGAAATCAACGGTGCGCCGGGACCCGGCTATAGTTCCGGCCAGGCTGAGGCCGCGATGTCGAAGCTCGCAGAAGAAAGCTTGCCGCGCGGCATGACGTATGAATGGACCGATCTCACCTACCAGCGCATTCTTGCCGGAAACACGGTGATTTATATGGGCCCACTCTGTCTCCTGCTCGTGTTTCTGGTATTGGCTGCTCTCTACGAAAGTTTCCGTCTGCCGCTCGCCATCATTTTAATCGTTCCGATGTGTCTGTTGTTCGCGATCACCGGCGTGTGGCTCAAAGGCAGCGACAATAACATCTTCACGCAAATCGGCTTGATGGTGCTCGTCGGCCTCGCGTGCAAGAACGCAATTTTGATCGTCGAGTTTGCAAAGCGCAAACAAGACGAAGGCCTGACGCCGTTCGACGCGGCCATCGAAGCGTGCCGTCTGCGGTTGCGTCCAATCTTGATGACTTCAATCGCGTTTATCGCGGGGGTTTTCCCACTCGTTGTAGCCAGCGGTGCGGGCGCGAAAATGCGACAAGCTATGGGCATCGCAGTTTTCTCAGGCATGATCGGCGTGACGCTGTTCGGCTTGTTTTTGACGCCGGTTTTCTACGTGACGCTGATGAAGCTTGGATTTAAGAAAAATCCAGCAGCAACACCTGCAACAGAAAATATTTTGCCCGGTTCGAGCGCAGCGGCCACGGGAATCGTCACGATTGCTTTGCTGTTCACGATTGTTTCCGCGAAAGCCGGTTTGCTGACCATCGGTCCGGATTATCAGCAGCCGAGCAATTCAGTTCCCAATAATTACAAAGCGGTTGAACTCGGCAATTGGAAGGAAGGCCGGCCGCTCGACAATGTGCCGAAAGGAAACTGGTGGGAAATATTCGGCGACACAAATCTGAACGCGCTGGAATTGCAGGCATTACAGGCGAATCAACAACTCAAGGCCGCCGTTGCACGTGTGGACGAGGCGCGCGCCACCGCCCGCGTCGCGCGCGGCGATTTGTTACCGAGCTTGAATTTCGATCCGAGTTTTCAGCGCGAACGTTATTCTCCCAACGCCGATCCTAGCTTTGGCAACATGAGTGCTAACACATTCAGCACGCCGCTCGATTTGAGCTACGAAGTGGATCTGTGGGGCCGAGTGCGCCGCAATTTTCAAAGCGTGCGCGCCGATGCACAGGCGTCGCTCGCGGATTATTACAATGTGCTGCTGACGCTTGAAGCCGACATCGCACAAAATTATTTTCAATTGCGTTCGCTAGACGCGGAAATCGCTACGGTCGCCAGCACGGTGGATTTGCGTCACGAGCAAGTCCGGCTCGTGCGCAGCCGGCTCGAAGGCGGCATCGGCAGCGAACTCGATGTAGCGCAGGCCGAAACCGAGCTCGCTACGACGGAAGCCGACGCCGCGTCGCTTGCACAACAGCGCGACCAACAGGAAAATGCAATTGCGATTTTAGTCGGCAAAAATCCGGCGAACTTCAAACTCGTTGCGCTCGAAAATGCGGACACAAATTGGAATCCGCAGCCGCCGGTAATTCCCGCTGGCCTGCCCGCCGATTTGCTCGAACGTCGTCCAGACGTGGCGCAGGCCGAACGCCAGCTTGCGTCCGCCAACGCGAAAATCGGTGTCGCCAAAGCCGCGGTTTTTCCCGTGCTGTCGCTGACGGGATCAGGCGGCTATTTGAGCGGCGACGTTTCGACATTATTTAATTGGGACAGCCGCACTTGGTCAATAGGGCCGAGCCTGTCGCTGCCGATTTTTGCGGGGGGGGGGGGGCGCAATCGCGCCAATTACCAGCGCTCGCAAGCCGCGTTTGCAGAGGCGACAGCATTGTATCGCCACAAATCCTCGACGCGTTTGGCGAAGTGGAAAACAGTCTTTCGGGAATCCAGCATCTCGCCGTGCAGTCGGAAGCACAGGAGCGCGCCGTGACCAGCGCGCGCCGCGCCGCAGATCTCGCGGCCGACCGTTATCGTTCAGGCATTGTCGCCTACATCGAAGTCGTGGACGCCAACCGCGACGCTTTGACCGCCGAGCGTGCAAATGCCCAGCTCGCGGGACAGCGCTTGATCGCTTCGGTTCAACTCGTCAAGGCGCTTGGCGGCGGCTGGAACAATCAAGTAATTTTGGCGTGCGCCACTCGTCTAAATTCCCAATTTGCAAGCGGAGCCAATAAATAAGATTAATGAAGTAAATTGGGGAAAAATTCGAGTCGAGGTTTTTAAAACAAACCGATCTTAACGTGATCAAGGCCGCGCGGGCGACCAAACAACAGCCATGAATGGGGCGTTCGCATTTGGCATTATGGTTTCGCCATCACGGGCACCCTGCGCAATTCGTCCAGCCACACCGGTCCGCATCATCCTTGATGAACTCGGTATTTTTTCCTAAGCCGGTTGGCACAGCCAGAAATACCAATACCCGTGTCGGAATGCCGCGCACGGTATTATTTTGTTTCATTCAGATGCGTAAAATCCGCGAGAAAAAATGTTTCAAGATTAATGCCGGGATTTGGTAGTGCCGACACAATGGGGGTGTTCATCCGAATGTACCGATGAATTTAATTTCCGCTCGCGGGCGTTATCCAATACAGTTGATTTCCAAAGTGAAGTCGCATTTGAAAGGGCAATACTCTGAAGCCGCGCTTACGAGCTTCCTATTCACCCAAAACGCGGATGAATAAAATATCATACGATGATGCGTAACTGGTTTGTTTTGGCAAAAGACGTGGTGATCGGACGGGCCCGGAATCTTTCCGACGCAAGCCTGTTCCAAAACACAACGCTCGTCGCGCTGCTGGCGTGGGTAGGGCTGGGTGCGGACGGATTGTCGTCGTCGTGTTACGGCCCTGAAGCGGCGTTTGTGAACCTGCACAATCACACGTTTTTGAGCCTGTTCGTGGCGGCGGCTTCAGTGCTTACAATCGTGGTCATCTGCGCGAGCTATTCGCAGATCATCGAACTGTTTCCATCGGGCGGCGGCGGCTACGTCGTCGCCAGCAAATTGTTGTCGCCGACGGCGGGAGTGGTTTCCGGCTGCGCGCTCATCGGCGATTATGTGCTGACGATTGCCATCAGCGTGGCGAGCGGCACGGATGCGTTGTTCAGTTTGTTGCCGGCGACCTGGTCGGCGGCCCCGAACAAGATGGAATTTGCGGCGGCGGGCATCGGTTTTCTAACGGTGCTGAACCTGCGCGGCGTCAAGGAATCGGTGGTGTTGTGGCTGCCCGTTTTTTTCCTGTTTGTCGCCACGTTCACCTTTGCCATTTGTTATGGAGTCATTTCACATATCGGCGATCTGCCCGGCATCGTGCATGGGCTGGCGTCGGACGTTCGCGTGGATCATTCGGAGATCGGAACGTGGGGATTGATCGTCGTGATTTTACGCTCTTACAGTCTCGGCGCGGGCACTTATACGGGAATCGAGGCGGTGAGCAACGGTCTGGCCTCGTTGCGCGAACCGCGCGTGCAAACGGGCAAACGCACGATGATTTACATGGGCGTGTCGCTCGCGTTCGTCGTCGGCGGCCTGCTGCTGACGTATTTGCTGTATCATGTCACGCCGGTCGCGGGAAAAACCTTGAACGCCGTCTTGATCGAACAGATGACGGCGGCATGGCCGGGCTGGCTTGGAAAAAGTTTTGTGATTGCAGCGCTGGTTTCATCGGCTACATTGCTTTTCATAGCGGCACAAACCGGCTTTCTTGGCGGCCCACGTATTCTCGCGAACATGGCCGTGGACTACTGGATGCCGACGCGTTTTGCCACGTTGAGCGACCGACTTGTGACGCAGAACGGCGTGGTGATGATGGGCGCTGCGGCGCTGGTCGTGGTGCTGTTCACACAGGCGGCAGTGAGCATCCTCGTCGTGCTCTACAGCATCAACGTCTTCATCACCTTCAGCCTATCGCAACTGGGCATGGTCCGGCACTGGTGGAATGACCGCGCGAACACTCCCGCATGGAAAAGGAAATTGTGCGTCAATGGTTTCGGACTGCTGCTCACCGGCGGCATTCTGGTTTCGCTCTGCATCGTCAAATTTTTTGAAGGCGGCTGGATCACGCTGCTGGTGACCGGTTTTTTGATCTGGGGGGCGTTCCGCATAAAATCCCACTACGCAAAGATGAAAGTCCAGTTGCAACGTCTCAACGACCTCGTCACCGCCGCCACCAGCAATGAGACAACTCCGAATGATGCAAAAATTTCAGCGACAGCATGCGATCCAACCGCGCGCACCGCCGTGTTTCTGGTCAACGGTTACAATGGCCTCGGCCTGCATACGTTGCTGGCGGTGATGCGAATGTTCCCGAAAGTTTACAGGAACTATGTGTTCGTGCAGGTCGGCGTGCTGGATGCGGGTAATTTCAAAGGCGCGGCGGAAGTGGAAAACCTGCGGGAACATTCACAGAGCGAGGCGGATCGCTACGTCGCCTACATGACCGCTTCGTGATTTGCCTCGCGGCCTTCACCGGCAATTGCCCGGACATTTACCAACCGTTGCGCCAGCCCTTGCGCGGACATTCATCGTTGTTGCGTGAGATGTTTCCCGGCAACTGCTCGGACACTGCTCGGCAGTTGCCGGCTGCTTCGCCGGACGCAACGCGAGATGCTTCGCGACTTGCCAACCGTCTGCTTCGCGTCTGCCACGCGGACTGCTTCCCGATTTGCTAACACAATGCTAACTTGGATGCTTCGTGACGTGCTTCGTCGAATGCCAACCATTTTGCTAACCCAACTGCTAACCTTGATTCCATTAAGGGGATGGTGTCTATCCAAAATGTTCCGGTTTTCAATTTCAGAAAACCACCGTCATTTACATTCGATTGAACTTGTCAAATTGGGTGACGATTGGCGCAGTGAACGTCCGTTTCTGAAATCGGAGCGGACGCAACGGCTGTGGAGTCGCGGGATTTTGGAAACGGACGTTGGCTGCGCTGCCGTCTAGGTTCAATTGCGAGGCGATTTGTCTGGCCGGTTTCCTCCGCTGTCAGCAGGAAAGCCGGACAGTCAAAGCGCCGGACATTAAATACCTTTTGATTTTTTGTAGCCCTGTTCCAACTGCTGCTCACGAAACCGTCTGATCTTTTCGTGCTGACTTTTGGCGATGGTGGTCAACGGGAGAATTTCCGGCCAGTTGATCTGATGCTTGCTGGCGATTTTTTTGGCGCGGTTGCTGGTCGTCAATTTCAGCACTTGATTTACCGCACCCAGCCAGTGTCTTGCCGGAATCTCGCCGCGTTCGACCTGTTGCAGGAATTCATCCAGAAACGCTCGGACACAGGGCAGCAGAATTTTCAGGTGTGCCACGTCGTGACGCTTTTCCTGCGGCACACTGGCGACCAGTTCCAGTTTGCAGGCCAGCAGTGAGATGGGGTCAAGCACACGGATGGTTCTCCCGTTCCACTCGGCCTGAATTGCCAGTGCGTCCACCGAATCCGAAACACCTGGAATCCGCCGGACAATTTCAATGTTGGATTTCAAACCGCCAATTTCAAAAGGAATGACTCCTGCCAGCGCGGTCATTTGCACTTTGGGCGGATAACCCGGCGTCAGTTCCAATTGCCGGGCAATGCGCTGGACATCGGCAGAACCACCCTTGAAATCAATGTCCTCGCTGGTGAACGGCTGCAATGATTTCAGTTGTGGCTCAACGGCAAGATAGCGTTCGGCCCAATAATTGACCGCCTGACCGCCGATGAGAAGATAAGGCTGTCCCGTCGCGTCGCGTATTTTGAGAACTTCCGAAAATTGCTGGAGGGAAAAGCCCACGGTTATGCCCATTGGGACATGGCACGGGCAACCTGCTTGAAATTGGTGATGCGCCATTTCGCGCCGTTGCCCACGAGTGAAGCACGCCGCTGAAGCGTCGCTGCCGCCTTCGGACTGCGACGAGCCTTGCGCGCAGCCGACATCCGGCTTTGCGCTTCCTGCCGTTTCACTTCATTGAAATCCACCGTCTTCACAGACCAATTCATACCGCAATCAGGGGTAAGAAGCAAGTTTGCGTGCGGTGGTTTCCCTACTCCGTGTTCAACAGCCGAAAGAGTTCCGTGCGCGAGATGAGAAACTTCCCGCGCAGCGCCCGGCACGCCTTCAATTTTCCCCGTTGGACGAGCCGATAGACGCTGAAATAATCCAAGCCCAGCATCTCGGCGGCTTCGGGAATGGAATAGGCGATCCGTTCTGTTTGCTGTGACGGTTCGGTTGTGTTTGGTTCGTTGGCATTCATATTATTTCGCTGTGTTTTACCATTTTGCGTGCGGATGGCTGTTATGATTTCATAACAACTTTTCATTTTTCAAAACCAACGAAAAAATCGGACACTTTCACTTCCAAGACGCGGGCAAGATGGAAAATGTGTTTGTCTCTGATGCAGTGAATCTGGCATTCCATCTGGGCGAGCACCTCCCGGCTTATGTCCAGTCCGTTCAGTTGAAGTTTAACTGCCAGTCTCGCCTGTGACCAATCACGAGCGTATCTCCATTTCCGAATTTGCGGTCCCACGATGTTTTTGACGCTGTCTGTAACAATTAACATACGGCGAAAATCTACTGAAATCACCGCATTATGTGCGGCGAATGAGGTGTTTATTCGCCGCAATGTGCTGACGTGAACCGGCCAGCACCCGCAAAAAGCGGCGTTTTTCCATAAGCCGGTTCAGCAGCCGGTTATGGCGTTGTCGGCACATCATACAATTTACTCAATACGTTGAGTAAATTTACTCACTACCACGCATGGGCAATCTTTCTTAAACGGTTTGCCCGGCGCTCAAGCAGACAATCGAAATTATTTTCATCTTGTGTAATGGGTTACGGCTTCACCGCCCTGAATTCCGCCAGACTGACGCCCATGAATCATAAAAAAGACGGAATTCATTTTGTTTGAAAAACGAACAGGGAAGCTTCGGTGATCTGCAAAAATGACGCCATGAATCACTTTGTTCAACGCTTGAATCTGGATGGCGGCGGTTTCCGGCAGAATGGCGCGTGCGTGTTGGGTATGTGATACACCACGACGCGGGCAATTCCGGTAAAATGGCAAACGATAAATAGAACAGAAAGAGGCCAGACGATTGTGTAAAGATTGCGCAAAAGGGCGCGGGGCGTCCGATAAAATTACCGCATGAATGAAACTAAGTTCATTTTTGATTCAGCCGACCAATGGCACGGCAGAGGTGAGGAACGAATTTTGTGTCCCAACGTCACCTTGGACAATTCCTCGTCGGTTAAAATGACAAAACGAAAAATGGAAGCAGGAATGAAATTTACGATTGTTCCAAAGTGGCACAAAGCCTTTTAAGAAACTGATAAAGTGACGCCGTATGTTCACTGCCGTTGCACATAAAAATCTGGCCGATGCCAAGCAGTATTTCGACGAGCATCTGGCGCAGAACGATTATTACGCCGCCGGTGAAATCCGTCCCGGCCAGTGGATCGGCGCTGGCGCGGAGCAATTGGGTTTAAGCGGGCAAGTCACGCGCGAACAATTTTACGCGCTCTGTGAAAATCAGCATCCGCAGACTGGCGGGCAACTGACTTTGAGGCAGAACGCGAAGGATGATCGGCGGGTGTTTTTCGATTTCACCTGCTCACCGCCCAAATCCGTTTCGGTGCTGGCGGTGACACTGGATGATAAACGATTGGTCGAAGCGCATGAAGAAGCGGCGAAGATGGCGTTCCGCGAATTAGAAATTTTCGCCGCCACGCGCGTGCGGAAACAGGGCAATCAACGTGACCGGACAACCGGCAATCTGGTCGCCGCCGCGTTTGTGCATGACAGTTCCCGCGAACTCGACCCGCAGTTGCATACGCACTTCACGGTTTTCAACGCCACGTTTGATGAACGAGAACAATCTTGGAAGGCGCTGCAAGCCGGAGCGATGTATGAGGCGATTCGTTTCGCGACGGCCGCTTATCGGAATGAACTGGCCAAACGTATTTACGAAATCGGCTATCTAATTCAGCCAGCCAAGCACGGCTTTGAAATCGAGGGCGTCAGCCCGGATGTTCTGAAACTGTTTTCCAAACGCGCACAGCAACGTGACGCAGCGGTTAGGGAGATGGAACAGAAGCTGGGGCGGAAACTTTCCAACAATGAAATCGCCCATGCAGTGCATCAGAGCCGCGCGAAAAAGCTCAAAGGAATTTCAACCAGTGAAGTGCGCGAGCGCCAACTGGCGCAGTTATCACCAGATGAACAGAAATCGCTCCGCAGAATTTCCGCGAACGCGCGAATTGGACGAATCTTATCAGAATCGAATGACGAACCTAAAATGCTCGCTCATGCCGTCGCTCATATCTTTGAACGCAAGTCCGTCGTGCCAGAGCATGAATTACTGGGTGTCGCCCTTGCGCGGCGTCCGGGCGAAGTGGATTTGCCCAAATTAAAAACAGCGATGAAACAATCGCAGGAATTGGTGAAAACGGAACGCGGCTTTTCTACGCGACAGATTTTGGCTACGGAACTGGCTTTGATTCAGACGGTCAACAATGGATGTGACACGGTCGCCCCGTTGCGCGCTAATTATCAACACGCCGACTGGATCGGTTAAGATCAACGGCGGGCGATTTTGCACATCCTGCGCACCAGTGACCGCATTACGGGTCTGCGCGGACTTGCAGGCACGGGCAAAACTACGGCGTTGCGCGAGCTGGTCGCTGCCTGCAAAGACGCGCGGGTTGAACCGTTGTTTTGCGCGCCGACGGCGGCGGCAACGGACGTTTTGCGAAAAGAAGGATTCGAGGCGGTGACGTTGCAAAGTTTATTGCAGTCAAAACCCATATTGTCCAAACGGCAGTTGGTGGTGCTGGATGAGGCCGGCGCGGTCGGCATTGACGACATGAAGCGATTATTTGAACTGGCGAAGGAATGTCGCGTCGTATTGTCCGGCGACACCGGCCAGCACGCTTCGGTGGCGCGGGGTGATGCACTGCGGATTTTAGAACAACATTCCAATTTGCAATCCGGTCAACTGACGCGGATTCGCCGTCAGCGCCGCGCCGAGTATCGGCACGCAGTTGAATTGGCGGCACAAAAGCGCACAACAGAATCTTTCGCGCAATTGGAACGGATGGGCGCGGTCACGGAATTTTCCGGCAACCAGATTTATGATTCAGCCGCGCAATCGTATCTGAAATCCCGGAAACAAAATAAAAGCGCGCTGCTGGTCGCGCCGACTTGGACGGAGATTGAGGCAGTGACGGAGAAAGTGCGAGCCGAGCTAAAATCGTCCGGCGTGATTGCCAGCGAAGAAAAGGAATTTCAAGTTTTTGATTCGCTGTCGTGGACGGAAGCGCAGAAGCGGGATGCACGGGAGTATCGTGCCGGACAAGTTTTGAATTTTCACCGGACGACACATGGATTTTCAAAAGGTGAGTCGGCGGAAGTTGTCCAAGTTTCGGATGACTCGCTGAAACTTCGTCGGCCAGATGGTTCTGAAACTTCTGTCCAATTGGGTCGAGGCTCTGCCGCGTTTGATGTCGGTGAAACTCGGACGCTGAAAATTGCCGCCGGGGACAAATTGCTGTTACAAGCCAACTGGCGCAAAAAATTCATCAACGGTGAGTTGGTCGAGGCCAAATCTGTTCAAGGCGATTCCATTCTGCTGTCCGATGGCCGGATCATTCCGTCCGATTATCGCACGTTCACGCATGGTTACGCGGTCACGTCGCACGCCGCACAGGGCAAGACGGTGGATGAAGTGCTGGTCGTCGCGTCGTCGCGTTCGCTGGCGGCGATCAATCAGCAGCAATTTTACGTCAGCATTTCGCGAGGGCGTGAACGCTGCCAGGTGTTCACTGATGACAAAGATTTGTTGCGCTCCCACGTCACGCATTCCAACGCTCGCGTTGCCGCCGTTGAAGTCGTGCCGGGCGCGGCGATGAAGCGGCATAAATTTATACGCCAGATTTTGCAATGGTCGGAGCGCGTCCGTGAATTGATGCGCTTGAATCCTGTTAAACAACGACACACCGAGGTGATCCATGAACGTCGCGGAATCCGCATATAAACCAACCTCCAAACGTGACCCCTGTTGCGAAACCACCGACAGTCATTCTTTCGCACTACTTGTCACCGCAGATGACGGTGTCAGTTATCTGTTCGGCGTCGGTCAATTTCTTGACGCCAAACTGGAAAACAATTCCCAAATTGAAAACGACCCGCAAGCTCCACCGGAACGATTGCACATTCGTTATGCCACTGGCGAAGTGGTGGTTCTCGGCCGGGGACTGCACAAGATCGCCGAGTGGATTGGAAGCGGCAGGCTCAAATTCATCAAACCTCTCGGTTCGCGGCACGCCGCGCTGCAAGAAACTTGGGTCAGCATTTCATCCTTCACCGTCACCACAAAGGAAAATCCATGACGCCGCACAACGAAAATTCTAGTGATTGCTTTATTTCAAAAGCAGAAGTTGCCACGAGGTTGGGGAAAACGGCGCGAACCATTGAACATTGGATGCAGCGCGGCGTAATCCCTTATCTCAAACTTGGTAGAGGCCGACGCGCTACTGTGCTGTTCAAATGGGCGGACATTGAGGCGCATTTGAAATCAAACTTTGGCGGTGGAAGCCGCCATGAATAACAGACCTTTTGCCGAACAAAATCCGGCGAATTTAATTAACCGCCGCAGCCCTTGGCAAAGTGATGACATTTTCTTTCTTATCT
>Ga0302281_10001656_pt1 | contig 16068 bp, 15 predicted proteins | sample III_Fen_E1_2_FD_198762 | JGI IMG/M metagenome (GOLD analysis project Ga0302281, IMG submission 198762) | Peat permafrost microbial communities from Stordalen Mire near Abisko, Sweden - III_Fen_E1_2 | ecosystem: Environmental > Terrestrial > Soil > Wetlands > Permafrost | place: Sweden: Abisko...
ACGATTTTCTTTTTTTTGAATGCATTTTTCAAAACAGAACCACTTTTTGGTGGCTTTTTGTCCACGGAAAATAAATGAAATTCGTTTAAAATCGGCTATTCGGCTCTTCAGAAAAATCCCGAACCTCAAAATAACGGGCTGGAATTTCATTAAAAAAACGCGCGGGATACTGATAAAGCAAATCACCCCAGACTCTTCGGAAGGTAGCATGGCACATATACAGTCGCTCGCGGGCTCGGGTCATCCCAACATAACAAAGCCTGCGCTCTTCTTCGACTTCCTCTGATTCATTTTCGGAATTGTCGGTGCGCACGGAAGGAAAGAGTCCTTCTTCGACTCCCACCATGAACACGACTGGAAATTCCAATCCCTTACATCCGTGAAATGTCATGAGCTGAACACTGGATGCCACTCCATCTGTTTCGGGAGCCTCGGCGAGGGTGGTCTGCTCCAAAAACCGGCCCAGCAACAATGGAGTTCTGCGCTTAATCTCTTCATCAGAGAGGCCATCCAATTCTCGCTCTTCAAACTCAAGCACCACCGAGTTAAACTCTTCTAAGTTTTCGATTCGGTCTAACGCCTCATCTGTGCCTTCCTGTTTGAGTTCCTCGACGTAGCGGGTATTATCCAAAATGCGATGATAGAGTTCACTCACCTTTAAATTTGGCTGATCCTGCATCCATTCGTTGACCATTTTTCGAAACTCTTGAAGCTTCTTAAGCGTCTTGCCAGAAAAAAGCGTATTTTGATCGGTCTCGCGGTAAAAGAAATCCCAGAGAGAGCCCCTCTGTCCCCAGGCATGATCCAGTTTATCAAGCGTGGTCTTACCAATTCCGCGCGCAGGAACATTGATGATGCGTTTAAAACTAATCGAATCAGAGGAATTGTAAACCAAACGAAGATAAGCCATCACATCTTTGATCTCTTTTCGATCAAAAAATCGTAGACCACCTACAACCGTATAAGGGAGCTTCGCTTGTCTTAAAAATTCTTCAAACAATCGCGATTGAGCATGGGTGCGATAAATAATCGCAAAATCATTGAGCGCGTATTCTGGATTTTCCTGTGTGAGTTTCCTGATTTCCTTGATGACAATTTCAGCTTCGTGCCGATCATCTGGAGACTTGATATTGACAACGGGATCTCCCACCTCTTGTTCGCTAAAGAGGGTTTTGCCTTTGCGCTGAGTATTGTGAGCAATCAGTTCGCTTGCCGCCTCAACAATCATTTGAGTCGAGCGGTAGTTTTGTTCAAGCTTTACAACGTGGGCTCCAGGATACTCTCGCTCGAAATCCAATATGTTTCGAATGTCGGCGCCTCGCCATCCATAAATCGATTGATCTTCGTCACCCACCACGCAAATATTTCCGTGACTCCCAAGAGACTTCGAAGCGAGTTGCGATAAGAGCAGATACTGCGCACGATTGGTGTCCTGGTATTCATCGACGTGAATGTAGCGATAGCGTTTTTGATATTTTTCACGGATATCTGCATGATCCCTGAGCAAACGGTAAGTCGCAGCGATCATCTCTCCAAAATCAAGCGCGTTGTTTTCAATCATGGCGCGTTGATATTCGGCATAGACTTCGGGTAATTTTCGATCAATCCCCCGCCCGGTCTTAGCGCCCGGATCATGCGGCTCGAGCGCGTCGCACTTCATTCGGTTGATTGCGTATTGAAAGCTTTTCGGCGAATAAATTTTTTCATCAATCCCCATCCGCTTGACGATTGCCTTCATGAGACTCAGCTGATCACTGTCATCAAAGATCACGAAAGGTTTCGTAAAAGGTAAGCGATCTCCCTCGCGTCTTAGGATTCGCGCGCAAATCGCGTGAAAGGTGCCGATGTCGAGAGGACCCTGGATTTCGTGACGATTCATGCCCATTTCTTGGAGAAGCGAATACACGCGATCACGCATTTCGCCCGCAGCCTTATTGGTGAACGTCACTGCGAGGATTTGCCAAGGGCGCACATGCTTCTCGGAAATTAAATAAGCGATGCGTGAGGTAAGCATTTTTGTTTTGCCGGAGCCTGCGCCGGCCAAAACCAAGAGCGGCCCCTCCGTCGTAAGCACCGCTTCTCGCTGAGGATCGTTTAGGCGAGAAACAAAATCTGGAACCTCTCTTGGAGCAGAGTTCAATTCAGAAGCGGATTCTGTCACCGCCGACTGTTCTCGTATCGATTCGAAATCAAAATCAAAGTCTAAAGATCGATCCATCAGATCCGTGTTTATACCACAAGCGTGCCAAGGTCGGGCCTACCTTTTGGTGGGTTAGGTGCGTTAGCGCACCCCTCCTACAAAAGGGTGCGGAGCACCTTTTTGGGGACCTACTTTAGCTTCTTTGCGTAGTCGGGTTTATTGACCTGACGGGAGCGTGCAATTGCGAGAGCGCCCTCCGGCACCTCATCCGTAATGGTGGAACCCGAAGCCACAAATGATCCCTTACGCAAGGTAACTGGAGCCACCGTCTGACAATCGGACCCGACAAAAACATCGTCTTCAATGGTCGTCTTGTGCTTTCTCCCCCCATTGATCACCCGACCGTCATAGTTGCAGGTCACAAAACCGCAGCCAATATTCACGCGCGCTCCGACCTCGGCATCTCCGACATAACTGAGATGCGAAATCGAAGTATTCTCGCCAATGGTGGCCTTTTTAAGTTCCACAAAATTCCCGATTTTTGCGCCGCTTTTGACAATACTTTTCGGCCTAAGGTGCGCGTAAGGACCAAGCTTCACATGCGATCCGACCTGAGAGTCTTCGGCAATCGTTCCAGCTTTCACTTCTGAGCCTGAACCGATACTCGTGCTCTTTAAAAATACATGAGGACCAAGCACAACACCCGACTCAATAGTTGTTTCTCCCTCAAGAATTGCACCGGGGTAAATGGTCACGTCTTGCGCGATCTTTACCGTAGGCTCTACACGACAGGAGTGAAGACAAATAAATCTAACACCGTTTAAAGCGTGCTTTTTAATCACTCGGCCATTTAAAATTCCGGCCGCCACGGCAAGTTCGTAGGGATTATTCACTCCCCTCACATCTTCTGGATTATCCCAGGTTAATGTCTCAATGGTGCGCTTTTTTGCCACCGCGAGCGCGACGAGATCCGTGAGGTAATATTCTTTTTGAGCGTTATTATTCTTAAGCGACGTCACTCCGGCTAACAAAAACTGCGAATGAAACGTATAAATCGAAAGACCCACTTCCCGAATGAGTTTCTCTCGAGCCGAGGCGTCCTTTTCTTCCGTGATCCGAAGGACAAAGCCCTTCTTCCCCTTACGAATGATGCGTCCGTAACCAAAAGGATCGGGAAGAACTGCAGTCAAGAGCCTCATCGCGGAGCCTCTTTTGAGCGGCTCAATCATTTCCCGAATGAGCTCGCCTGTCGTGAGTGGCAAGTCCCCCGGTAAAACGACGATTGCATCCTTGCGGGCCACAGTTTTTGAGCCCCAATCACTCTCCATCGCGCATTTCACGGCATGCCCCGTGCCTTTTTGCTCGCTTTGTTCGACAAAATGAATCTGGAGCGGAAATTTTTCCGCGCTCACTTGGGCGATGACATTTTCTTTTTGATGTCCCACAACGATAGCCACCCGAGTATTCGGTGCGACCTCCGAGACACGATCTAGAATGTTAAAAAGCATCGGACGGCCACACACGGGGATCAACACTTTCGGAAGTGAAGAACACATGCGTTTTCCGAGACCAGCAGCAAGAATCACAATTGAAGTTTCCGAGGTCACCATCCCTCTAGGGAACACTATTTACACAATTTCGTAAACCCTCGAGATCTTCGAATTGATACCTGACTTTTATTGTCGATCAAATAAAATCTTGATTATAAAAGGATTGAAGGATCTTAGAGATCCTTATAAATACTATTCAACCGTCTGAGTGAGCTTAGGGATGAGGCACACAGAAGTACCAAGGCGGGAGTTGAATGCTATTTTAAAGGGGGATTTAAAATGGATGTACAAACCGTAAAAAAATTCAAAAAGCTCTTACTCGCTGAACGCGAGCGACTTTTGAATAACAGTAAAGAAACCATCAAAAACGATCTAAACGTTTCCACGGACGACCTTCCGGACGAAGCCGATCTTGCCGCAAGTGAAATCACTCAAAGCTTGACGTTCGAACTCCGTAACCGTGAACGGGTTATGATTTCAAAAATCAATACTGCGCTTGCTCGGATTCAGGATGGGAGTTTCGGATCGTGCGAAGGTTGCGAGGAGCCGATTGAAAAGCGTCGCTTGGATGCGCGCCCTTTCTGCACATTCTGCGTAGCCTGCCAAGAACAGCACGAACATCGCGAAAAAGTATACGCTTAGTTCGTTTTCGGTTTTTCATTATTGAGATGGAGCTCACGAAAAAGAATTACACCAAACGGGTTTGCACGGAAGCCCGAAACCCGTTTGGAATATGCAAACCGAAGAACTTGATGCAAAAGGGGCACCACAGGCGCCTCTTCATAAAGTATCGTTTCCAATTCCTGAATTAACTTCAGACGCTTCACATTCCGGGTTTCTTGCCTAAGCGATGCCACTTTCGCGTCGTAAAGAGAATTTGACCAACCCGTAAAATTATTTGGACTCTTGCTCGTAAGCACTTGATAAACCACAAAAGGATCGCTGACTGGATTCTGCCATCCCACGCGGTAAATTGGATCTGGATCCGTTTTAAGTTTCGCGTAATGAGCCTTCCAATCCATCAAATCGAGCGTCACCTTCCAGCCGAAATCGCTTTTCAACTCGCTTTGGACAAATTCGAGTATCGTTTGGTTCCTGGAGCCGATGTCGCTTTGAATCGAAAATTCAAGCTTTTGATCTCGAGGATTCGGAGTCGGAGATGCATTCACGCTCGGGTCGGGCAATCGTAGTTCTGCCGGCAACAAAACTTCGGGCAAGAAACCATTCGCGGCCCTTTCTCCCGTTTTCAAATCCTGAGCAAGCTCAACCTTCTTGACCCTCAAAAGCGCATCCCTCACACTCCGGCGATTGCTTAAGTCTTGAAATGGCGGCTTGCGAGTATTAAACGCAAGATAAGTTACAGCCTCTACCGGCACAGTCAAAACACGTGCAACTTCTTCCACTTGTTTTAACTGAAGCACGGGTACTCGGTTTAAAATATCAACCGTACCAGCATTTAAGAGAGGAACGAGTGCTCCTTCATCTTCGATGAAACGAATTTTAACTTCGGGAATAGAAACCGAATCTGCATCAAAGTAATTGGCATTCTTTTTGAGCGTGAGTGAATCTCCCCGCTTATAATCGACAACCTCATAAGCCCCAAGCGTCGGTACCACAGGAGTATGCTTTTCCGCGTAAATGCTCAAAATGTCTGCGCGAAGCGGGGCAAAGGGAGGAAGCGTTAGCCAGTTCAAGAGCTGCGCATCGGGTTCAAAAAGAACAAGTTCCATCGTTCTTGAGTCAAGGACCCGAGTATGGGCAAGATCAATCTTCGGAAATAGGTCACTGAGCGCGGCCTTTACGGGTTCTTTTACCAATCGGGTCACTGCCAATAAAAACTGGGTCGCTTCAAATGGTTTGCCATCGCTCCATTTTAAATTCTTTCTAAATCGGAAGGTATAATGCTTGCGATCCCGACTCACTGAATAGTCGGACACGAGGCCTTTCGAGCGATTCCCTTTACCATCGTATTGATAAAGAGTCCCGAGAGTATTCGCTGATATTTTAAGAGCAGTGCCATCTTCCAAAAGCAAAGGATCGTATTCCGTCGGCTCCGACGAAAGCTGCACGGCAAGAGTATCGGCCGGTACAGCCAAAAGTACCTCTGAAAACGCACTCTTCATCGGAATCAAAAGCAAGATGAGGCATCCAAATCCTAAAACAGAGCTAGGCATCATTCGCGGGATCATGATAAAAAGGTACCATGGATCAATTGGCGAGTAGTCTTGAAAATTTATTAAAAGCAGGATCGCTCAGCGGAGCCCTTCTCGCTCTAGGATTGGCCTACGTTGGCGGTGTTTTATCAAGCCTCACACCCTGTATTTATCCCATGATTCCGATCACCATTGGCGTTGTTGGCGGAATCCAAACTCATTCTGAAGGTCGCAACAAGCGCGGCATATTGACTCGCGGAATCGCCTATGTTTTTGGCATGGCGCTTATCTACGCATTCTTAGGCGTAGCGGCTGGAATTACGGGCCAAGTTTTTGGCTCTTTCACAAATACTTCGGGATGGTATTTGGGCCTCGCCATCATCATGACGGCGTCATCTTTGATGATGATGGATGTGCTTCCATTTGATCCTCAGGCCTGGCTCGATCGCATCAAGCGCGCAATGGGACTGAGCAAGAGTTCACACGCCAACACAGAGCAAGAGGCAACCATCATCGGAGCCTTCGCTCTTGGCGCATCCTCCGGTTTCATCGCAGCACCTTGCACGACACCGGTGCTCACCGCGATCTTAGGTTTTATCGCTCAAACTCAGTCTGTGATTTTTGGACTTGGGCTCATGATCTTCTTCGCGCTCGGGTTAGGAACCATCCTTCTTGCGATTGCGGCATTCGCGGGAAGTCTCCAAAAATTGCCCAAAGCTGGAATGTGGATGAATAAAATCAAAATAGGGAGCGGAATCTTGATTCTCCTCTTCGCAGAATACCTCATTTATAAAGCAGGAAAGGCTTAAAGCTCATGTCTCAAAGAAAATCTGGAACTCCTTTGCTTTACTTAATCTCCGTATTAAGCGCAATTGGCGCGATGATCTCCATCTGGCAGACCAGACTTTACTTCATCACCCGAAGCGGGATGGGCGAATTCCATAGCTTTTGTAATATCGGCAACACCTTTGATTGCACTGCCATTGAAATGAGCAAATTCTCGGAGTTTATCGCGGGCCAGCCTTTGTCGGGGTTTGCAGTAGCGGGATATTTCGTCATCCTCATCGTTGCCTTTATGGGTATCGGGAGCGAAACGTTTAGCAAAAACATCCGAACATTTTTATTGGGACTCTCGGGTACAGCGGTTCTTTTTTCGGCTATTTACCTTGCAATCATGGTGACGATCATTGGAAAACTTTGTCTCCTGTGTTTTACGGTCGACCTCATCAACATTATTTTGTTAGTGATCAGTTTTAAGCTTCCAAAAGCAGAAACTGCGACGACCCCAACCGAGGGCATCAAACTTACCCACTTTGCGAGTGTTGGAGTTTTCTCTTTGCTTGCCGCTTTCTTAATTTCGAGAGGACTCAATCCGCAAGCCGACATGAAGCGCGAAGACATGAACGACTTGATCGAAAGCGTAATGAACACTCCCGCTGTTCCTTTGGAAGTTCCGGCAGACGCTCCTGTGATTGGCGATCCCAATGCGAAAGTCACGATCGTAAAATTTAGCGACTACGAATGCCCTGCCTGCAGAATGGGTGCTACCGCAATCCATCCTCTCTTTAAGCGTTACACTAGTGGTGTCAAATTCGTGTTCATCAATTATCCTTTGGATCAGGCATGCAATCCAAACATCCCGCGAAAAATGCATGAGTTCGCCTGCGAAGCCGCTGAAGTTGCGATCTGTGCCGCTAACCAAGGAAAATTCGAAGAAAGCTATGAGACGCTCTTTGATCACCAAAAAGATTTCGAAGCAGGGAAGATTGCAGACGTCTTGGCTTCTGTCCCGGGTCTTGATCTCGCAAAACTAAAAGAATGCACAAAACTTCCGTCTACTGCTGCAAAACTCCGCCGCGATATCGATTTGGGCGGCAAAGATAAAATGAATATTCAATCCACGCCAACCTTCTACGTGAATGGACGAAAAGTCGAAGGCGGTCTTCCCACTGACCTTTGGATTGAAATCATTGATCGATTAATGAAGTAAATACTATGCTCATCGATACGCATTGCCATTTGAATTACGACTACGACGGGGGCAAGAGCCCGTCTGATCTCGTAAAGGAGGCGCTTGATAGCGGCGTCCAAACGCTAATTACGATCGCAACTGAACATGCGAACTTCAAAGCGGTCCAAGAGATTTCCGAACGCTTTAAAAATGTGTACCATACGATCGGCGTGCATCCGCACGAGGCTTCCCTCGTGAATCCGGAAGTTTTGGCCTTCATGCGTCCATTTTTAGATCACCCAAAATGCGTGGCCGTGGGAGAGATCGGCTTAGATTATTACTACGAGCACTCGGATCGCAAGAAACAGATTGAAGAATGTGCCGCTCAAATGGAACTTGCGGTAGATGCCAAAAAACCCCTCGTGATTCATTCCCGTGACGGTGAGGAAGATCTTCTTCCGCTGTTAACCCAATTTGCGAACAAAAATAAAAATGGAAATTCACCCGGTGTAATTCATTGTTTTTCGGGAACCGAAAACTTTGCGAAACGGTGTCTCGACCTAGGCTATTATATTTCTTTATCAGGAATTCTAACCTTTAAGAACTCTGAGGTCCTCAGGCAAATGGTTAAGAATTTTCCGAAAGATCGACTTCTGGTCGAAACCGATGCTCCTTTTCTTGCTCCAGTTCCCATGCGGGGGAAGAAATGTGAACCCTCTATGGTAAAATACACGGCTTTGAAACTAGCAGAAATCCTGGGACTTCCCTTCGAAGAATTGTCAGAACTTACCACTGAGAATGCAAAAACGTGTTTTAGAATTCCATGAAAGCAAAAAACACCATTCCCAGAAACCGCTTCTTGCCTGAGGGGATCTCATTACTCAGGCAGTTAAACGCAAAAGCGTTGCCCACGACGCTTAACTTAGGACTAGGAAAACCAGAAGAAGATATGCCCGTGGTTTTACGGCCCTTGATGCAAGTAGCGCTCAGTGAGTCGTCCCTTGAATACACCGAAAACGCGGGCGATTTAAAAACGCGCGAAGCTTTGTCAGGACGATTCAAACTAAACGGGGCAGCATCATTGCTTCTCACGCATGGAGCGCAAGAAGGGCTAATGGCTGCGCTACTTGCGACTTTAAATCATGGAGATGAGGTACTGCTGCCTGACCCCGGATTTCTTGCTTATGCTCCCATGGTAAGAATGCTCGGAGCAAAGCCCGTTTCTTATACCTTGAAGCTCGTCCAAAACGCCTACCATCATGACTTAACCTTGATAAAATCAAAGATTACCTCTCGGACGCGCGCGATCATCCTCTCAAGTCCTGGCAATCCGACTGGTTGCGATTTGGAAGAAGCTGAGTTTTCTGCGCTTCTGAAACTCATTAAAACAAAAAAAATGATCATCTTAAGCGACGAAGTTTATGGAATGCTTCATTTTAAGAAGCCCTATTTTCCACTAGCAACCCTAAGTGATCGCGTGATTTCTGTTAATTCTTTTTCCAAAAGTCATGCCCTGACGGGTTGGAGAATTGGATTCGTTGCCACGTGTGATCAGGCTCTCGCGCGTTCCTGTTTGGTTGCACACCAATACATCGCGACTTGCGCAAGTGTTCCCGCCCAGAGATTTCTGGAACAATTATTAAAGAGTCCTCTTTTCGAAAGCGTCGCCATGGATTACAAAAGTCGTTATCAAAATAAATTATCCCTCTTCCGAGAGCACAGCTCGCCAAAATTACGAGAAAAGACTCCGCTCGTCTCGGGCGGATTTTATTTATTTCCGAAACTTCCGAAGAAGCAAAGCTCAGTTCAATTTTGCGAGGAACTCCTGCGGAAAGAAAACGTGCTCGCAGTTCCTGGGGTTGCATTCGGAAAAAATGGGGAAGGTTCGATTCGATTGAGCTTGGCGCTGCCTGATGAGCAGGTGATCAAAGCGGCGCAGGTGTTGTCGAAGTATTATTAAATTTCTAGCTTGAACTTCCAAAACACTCCAACAGCGCACGCGCATTTTTCGGCAATGTCCGGTTCTTATTCACAATCGTGCAAAGACTAAAGGGAATCGGGCGCACTTTATGGTGAACAATCTCTAATTTTTTCGATTGAATCGCGTCCTTGCATAAAAACTCAGGCACCAAGGCAACTCCATAACCCGCAATCGCAAAGTCCATGATCACCGGCCAACTCGAAATTACGATTTTTGGGACAAGTGCTTGGCCGTATACTTTTTCATATTCGCGAAAGTATTTTTGACTCAGTCCACCCTTCTGCGTTCGGGAGACAATAAAATTCTCAAACGGATCTTTCTTTTTGAACTTTGGAGATTTCACTACAATGAGGTGATCGGTAAAGAACTTTGTGGTTTGATAAATATTTCCGACCTCACCGTCGTCGACTACAATACCGAAATCGACTTCTCGCCTTTCCAACATGTGCTGAATTTGATCTGTATTGCCGATTTTGATTTGGGGTTCAACGTCTGGATAGCGTTGTTCCATCTCGATGAGCGCTGGAGCTACCAAGCGAGACGCGATAGCTTGATTGCAACCAAAACGGAGTGGTCCGCGCAATGTTTTTAAATGTCCAGACGCAATCTCTTTTAACTGGGATACAGAATCAAAGATCGATTGACTATTTTCTAGGATTGCCTCTCCAGCCTCAGTCAATTGAAAATGATTTTGACGATGGACCACAAGTTCCACGCCGAGATTTTCTTCCAGTGAAGCAATCGCTCGGCTTACCGCAGATTGAGTCACAAAATTTAATCGCGCGGATTGGGAAACCCCGCCTCCACGAGCGGCATCGATGAAGTACTTCAGATGAAAAAGATTTAGATTATTCATATAACTCATAATTAATATTTTTATTTAGAATTATTATCATAATCACTTTTGAGTTAGGGTCCAAGCACAAACAAGAAGGGGCACCCATTCGGGTGCGCCAACGTTTGAGGAAAATAACGATGAATATGAAAAGTGCTTTAATAACAATTGGTTTTATGTTGATGGGATCACAGAGTTTTGCGACGACTTCGCCATTAGTGGGTACTTGGATTCTAGAAAAATCAGAGAATCCTATGCCGAATGGCCAATTAGTACCCTACTGTACCGGAGTCCACGGCATGATCATCTATACCGAAGAAGGTTACGTTTCAGTTGCCCTAAACTGCGCGCCAGAAGGGCACGGCAACGAACCCGCGGATATTTCGGGCCGGAAATTCTTTTACGCCGGAACTTACCAATACGATGGAAAAACCGCCACCCATCAGATGCTAAACGCAAGTCAACCCGAACTCATTGGCGAGAGCTTTAGTCGCGCAGTCACCATTCAAGGATCCGAGCTCATTTTGACCGGAGTCAATCAAGGACAGACTTTCTCCGCATATTGGAGACGAGTGAGCGCGTCCCCTACCCCTCCTGCCTATTTAAATTAATTTAGTTTATCATCAGATGCTCATTTGCAACTGAAGGTCTTCATTTGATAAACTTAAAGACGTGGGTAGAATTGGATTTTTAATCGCATGGGGAATATTCACTATCTGCGGATCAAATGCAGATGAACTCGCGTGTTCGCGGGTTGGCGTTCCGGCAGAGATCGCAAACGCAGTGCCGATGGATTATGAAACCGTTGTCAGGCAATTTCAGAATGTGCGCCGTGAAGCCTTCCTCCATCCCCATTTAATCACAGAAGATGCGAAGTTTACCATCACCCATACCGTCGATGGAACAATCAAGGTCTATCGTGGGAGCGCTACTAAGACCCTTCATGCGAACGGAAGCTTCACTTGGTCCAGAAGAAAATGGATCCCTGAATCCTTTTCGGCTCTGTCATGGACGTAATACGCGCCATTTCGTAAATCCCTTAAACAACTCATCTCCTTCAGATACCGATGCCGACGAGTAGTGAAGTATAGGAATAAATTCTTCCTGAACCTTAATTGAGCTTAAGACACCGCCTGTTTCTTTGAAATTGAGTTGCGCGGCTAGCTCCCCGCCTTTTCGGAGAATTTCTCCCAACTTCGCGCGGTACTCATAAAGACCGCCAGAAGGAGCATACACCGTGACATAATTCTTAAGTTCGCAGACAAACGCGTCGTTCGGCCTTTTGGTCTTACCTTTAACTACTCCATGGCGTTTTAGAAACTCAATCACGCCCTTAGCTTGAAGCTCTGCCTTCTTCATGGAAAGTTGCTCTTGAGCCCCTAATTCAAGCGTGTAGGACTGAGGAGCAAGCTCATGCTTCACTCCAAACTCCTCCTTGAGTTTCGACCAGGGCGCTGAAATCGCTTCATCGAGTGCGCCAGAGAATAGGGGAGGAATGGAAATGATGTACTGAAAACCCAAGTAAAGCGCATCGTCTAGACACGCTTCGTTCGCGTAGAGATAATCGACAGAGACATTTGCATTATGCAGATCAAGTACTAAATCAGCTTGAACGGCCATGCTTTGTAGCGTAAGTGCGAGTTTCTCAGCAAACCGCAAATTTAAACGGAGACGCTTCTCAATTTGCTTTTTCATTTGAAATTTCACTTCTGCAACTTCAAGTACTCCTTTGAACTTTTTAAGGTCATACGAAAGGTAAGCGCGATTCCAATTTTCACCCGTCACGGGATCAAAGCGCCCGTCTGTGTATTCGCCAGTTTTGCGGTCCATCCCGATGGGGTTCGCCAGAGGTACCAAAGTGACATCACCCAAAGGAGGATTTTCTTTGAAAATCTCAATAAGACTAAAAATCAAGGCATTACCTTGTACCTCTGCTCCATGAATAGAGGACTGGAAATAGGCTTTTTTCGCCTTCGGATTTTTTCCTTTGAAAAAATAAACTGGAATAAAAAACTGGTTACCGGATGGTCCAGTTCTGATCGGTAGACGTGTGAATTTCATTTAAACTAACCATCCTTCCGGACTTTGCCAATTACGAACTTGTCGGAGCACATTCTCCTTCACAACAAACTCGGCTGGCAAATCGTGACAAAGAAAAAAAGGCATGCTCTCCGTAAAACCATAGGCGCCGCACTGATGAAAAACAAGACTATCTCCGCTTTGAGTACCGGCAGATAGATGAAATTGCCCCAAGTGATCTAAAGCAGTACAAAGCGGTCCATGAATCTCAAATAAAATCTGTTTCTTCTCTTTTGCTTCTGATTGCAAAAGAGTTGCGGGAAATGCCTCACCTACTAGCGCGGGCCTTAGCAAATGATGAACACCGCCTTCAGTAACCAATACATTCACTCCATGTACCGTTTTGCGATCTACAATATCGGTTACATATTTTCCGAACGGTCCTATCGCGTAACGACCAAGCTCCATCCAGATCTGAGTGTCGGGCATGCGTTGTTTTAATCTCAACAATTGAGCTTTCAGGGCTTCGTATTTAACATCCGCACTCTTGATCCCTTTTTCCTGATAAGGAATGCCAATCCCTCCACCCAAATCGAGCACCTCCAAATCGAATCCAAGACAGGACGAAAGTTCAAACGCTTCCTTCGAAATTTTTAACCAAATTTCTGATAAACGATCCAAATCCAAAATATTCCCCCACTGGAAACAATGAACGCCCTTCATTTGAATTTGTTTGAATTTAAATTGCCGAAGCTCCATCCATGCAGTTGAGTCTAAACCAAAAGGAGTAACTTGATTCCCACCTAGGACACTTGAGTCAGTCTCGTCCCACTTTAACTGTAATCTGAGCAACGCCTTGACTTGCTTGCCGAGCTTAATCGCCATGCCCTCAAGGTCTAATGCTTGTTGCACACTTTCTAAGACAAAGGTTTCAATGCCAACTTCAAGTGCTTCCTTTAAAAGTGCCTTAGATTTTGCAGGTCCCGTCAGTAAAATTTCTGAAGCCGAAACTCCCGATTTAAGCGCTTGATTAAATTCGCCCCGGCTTGCGCAATCAATGCCGAATCCACAGGCGTAAGCAGTTTTGATGACGCTCGATAGGGGATTTGCTTTGGTAGCATACCAAAATTTGACTCCGGGGATTTTGAATTGGGAGAGATGGTCATTCATCCCGTCCAAATCGTAAATAAAAAATGGACGTCTTCCAAATTGCTGCTGAACTTCTAAAATAAATGAGTCCAAGGTGGTCTTCATTCTCTTAAGACGGATTCCAAAACAAGAGCCGCATCACTTTTTTCGTCACGGTATTTGACAATCATGGGACAGGAAACCTGAAGATGATGATCGCTCGCCCATGACGAACCACGCACTGGACGCGTACCCGGTACCACTACTGCGTTTGGCGGAATGCTCGCACCCCGCGGTAAGATCACTTCGTTCACTAGGTCGTAAACAGGAACTGCCTTTGACAAGATTACGCCGGGGGCAAGGACTGCGCGTTTGCCTACACGGATTCCTTCAACGACTACCACGTTTGCACCTAAAAATGCATCATCTTCAATCACGACGGGAACTTGTCCAATTGGCTCGAGAACCCCACCAATTTGAACCCCGGCCGAGAGATGAACGCGTTTTCCAATTTGTGCGCAAGAACCGACCAACACATGGCTATCGACCATCGTACCCTCATCAACATAAGCTCCAATATTTACGTAAGACGGTGGCATAATCACGACTTGGGGCGCGATATAAGCCCCTCGTCTCACGGAACTGCCTCCGGGCACGAGTCTAACTTTGTCTTGAGGAGAAAATATACGTTTCGGAAGATTGTGCTTATCTACAAAATCGCCTTGCTGAGCAAGCGTACCTGAGCGAAATACCTCAAGGATTTTTTGTTTCACCTCTTGATTCGCATGCCATTCGCCTTGGGAATTTGGAGCTGCGGCCCTCACCTTCCCACTCTCAAGTTCATCCAGAAAAAGATCTAAACTCACAGCGTACCTCTTTCTTTTAGCCAATTTTTAATTTTTTGATGTGCGCGCTCGACTCGACTTGGATCGGTCAAATCTGCAGAGTCCAAGGGCGGTCTCAGTAGAGTGGTTGGGATCTCTCCCAAATGATGATGAAGCCATTTTGTTGGAATCGGATTGCTTGCGAGAAAAAGTGTGTCCGTGCACTCGCGCCATAGATCGGCAAACGCCGAGGCTTTAATTGCGAGCGAATACTCAACCACCTTTCGCGTTGCCTCCGGCCAAACATTGGATGCGACCGAGACGAGACCCACAGCCCCAACTTTAGCAAATTCTGGCATAAGACCATCATCACCACAAAAAAGTGAAATCTTGGGATTTGAACGCTGGTACTCAAGAAATGAATCGACCGAACCTGAGCTTTCCTTCAGCGCCCAAAGATTTGAATGATGCTGAAGATCCACTAAAACCTGAGGAGAGAGTCTCGATCCGGTGCGGGAAGGAACATTATAGAGCATTACTGGAAGAGATGCGGCATCTAATATTTTTCGAAACCACTCTGTTTGTCCCTTTACTCCAGGTTTTGAGTAATAAGGACTTACCGCTAAAAAACCCTGAATCCCAGATGATTTCGCGAAGTGTACCCAATCCAGAACCTCTTCAAGTCCATGTCCTGGAACTCCCGCAATACATGGAACCTTTAAGTGAAGGCTAGCTGCAAAATTAACAACGGATTCTTTCTCCGAACGGGTGAGTGCCATTCCTTCACCCGTAGAGCCAAGAAGTACGACGCCATTTTGATTCTGTTCCTGCCTACGCAGAAGACGTTCGAACGATTTAAAATCGATTTTCCCACTTACGTCAAATGGCGTAATGATCGCGGTCCAAAGGTTTGTCTTCAACATATTTTTTCCTTCATGAGGGTTTCAAAAAAATGGAGGCCAGGTTTTAAGACAGGAAGTAACTGATCTGCCGCATAAACGGCACCTTCCGCGAAAGCGAGGCGACTCATCGCCTCATGTTTAAACGTCATGGTTTCTAAGGGAGACGAAAGTATAATCTCATGAAGTCCAGGATGCGAGCCCTCCCGTTCCGAGAAGATCGGGATGTCCGAGCCAAGCCTCCTCTGAAGCGTTAACGCCGTACCGCTTGGAGAATCCTTTTTATGAACGTGGTGAAGATCATGAATGCGAAGGTCTGGATTGCCTAAAAATTCAGCATTCCTCTTGATGAGATCGGCGAGCACAAACATAAAATTCATGCCGGGACTGAAATTACTCCCTGCTATCCACGTGAGATTCCGTCTTTTCAATTCCTCTGAAAAGCCATCATCCCAGGAGTAACCGGTCGTGCCGCAGATGACAGGAAGTCTTGATTCAAGTAGAGCCGGGAGAATAGACTGGAAAGCCAAAGCCGGAACGAAAACAATCAATGCCTGAAGACCTTTTAACTTCGAGGGTTCAAGTGGA
>Ga0302281_10001661_pt1 | contig 16047 bp, 14 predicted proteins | sample III_Fen_E1_2_FD_198762 | JGI IMG/M metagenome (GOLD analysis project Ga0302281, IMG submission 198762) | Peat permafrost microbial communities from Stordalen Mire near Abisko, Sweden - III_Fen_E1_2 | ecosystem: Environmental > Terrestrial > Soil > Wetlands > Permafrost | place: Sweden: Abisko...
CTACGCATCGAGATCAAGTGCCTTCCCTAACGAGAGCACGGAGGCTGTACGTGAATGAATAATTGGAACAGGGTCCCGCGATCCGCAGCAAAATGCTCGCAAGCGCTGCCTACGATCCCAGGTTCAGACGAAGCGGGCGCAACTATAGGCAACGGCCCGCGCGGCAGTCAACTCATCTCTTCGACAAATGATGATCCAGGTTCGCTTGACAGTCGCGGTCGGAGGCGGCCAATGAGAATTACGCCTTGTTTCGGATGCCTCGTAGGCACGCTGATCTTGGGCTTCGCGCTCGCCGCAAGTGCTGGAGGGAGACTGCTAACCACAGACGCTTTGACGGGCCTTCCTATCTATCCCGCCACAGATTCCCGCCTCCATTTAGGGAACGAACCCACCCGTTTGCCGGAGTCGACTATCTGCGGGAGCAAAATGCAAACCGACTTCTATTCAGTTTATGACTCCAAGGTGGACGCCACGCTGGCATGGTATGGTGCTCACCTTCCGGGTTTCAAGAAAACGCACGCTTACGCCGCCAACCGCTCGCAGGATACGTTCTATAACTCCACAGGTACTTTGGCTGTTTCCGTGACAGGAAGCTCGAGCAAAACAGACGAGAACACTGAAACCTATTCCGTGGTCTACTCCCGTTTTCAGCCCGCTCTTCCTGAGAAGGCAATCATCGGCCTCAATCAGCAAAAAATGATCTGCCAGTGACCGCCCGGATCGAAGCACGTGGTTCTCGTGCCTGGCTGGAAAGGCTATCGCCGGTAACAAGCAGAAGTGAACGTGACAAACAGCAGCAGGGACCTCAGTTCGCCGCACGCAGCCCTCACGATAAGAGGTTCCACGGCTAGCCTGAAGACCTGCAGAAAATGCGAACCGGCATCAGAAAGGTCGAGCTTTCTCGTACTCTCTTTCTCCAGTCCAGGCTCCTTCGAAGCCAGGCGCCAGGGCGTCGCGCATTTGCAGCCGCGCACGGCACAGTCTGGTCTTCACATTTGCTTCTGAGAGACCGAGCGCCTGCGCAGTTTCGTTGATACTGAGGTGCTGCACGTCCCGCAAAATCAGTACTGTGCGATATTTTTCGGGAAGAGATTCCAGGGCTTTGGTGAGTGCCTCACGAAGCTCGCGCTGCTCCAACGCCTCCGATGGGATTTCGCGCCAATCCGCGAAATCCTTCGGGATATAGTGACCCTCGTCGTTTTGCCGTCCCTCGTCCATGGACTCGTAAAGGTGGCGACGGTCCTTGCGCAGCTTCATCTTCGCCTCGTTGATGGTGATCTGGATGAGCCATGTGCTGAACTTGGCTTCCTGACGAAAACGCGACAAGCCTTTGAACGCCTTCAGGACTGCTTCTTGCGCTACCTCCTCTGCATCTGCGTCGTTCTTGACAATCGAGAGGGCCGCCAGAAAGACAGCGCGCTCGTACGGCCGAACCAGTTCATAAAATGCGTCGGCATTGCCATCGTGAACACGCCGGATCAGATGGGATTCGGCCGCGTTGGCCTGAAAAGGTGCCCGCATGGAGGACCGTCCGTTCAGTGGTCTCGGGTTCTGAGATAACAACTCCGTTCCGCTGTTGGTGGCCATCATTGCGCCGCCTGCTTCAGTTGCTGGCTTAGAAATTGAGAGCAGTTGACTTGAGACACTTGTCTTCGCGCGAGATCGCGCAGCAGGCCGACTCCGTGCGAATCGACGAACCACACTTTTTCGAGATCGAGGCTTACGGTTTTCTGGTGCGAGAGGGCTTCATCACTGAGTCTTTGTAGTTCCTCGACCCAAGGGCCTACGAGTTTGCCTTCCAGTTGGAACTGGATGGCTTGATCCGAGTCGCTGATGATTGAAATCTTGAGCACCGCTGGCTTTCCTCCGAAGACACCTTTGCTAAAGCAGGAGTGGGGCCGTCCGAGAGAAATGAAAAGGAAAAGCTATGCTATTGACTGTGAGGGTCTTAGATAGTTATTGAGGGAATCGCTTCTTGAAGGAACCACGAAGTTTCGTGGGTCAGTTGGTTGTAGCTTCGTGGCCACGAAATGTCGTGGATGGCAGATCAGGTTTCAGGGGCGAACGCTTGATCCCGAGTTTCTTCATCCGGCTTCGGAGGGTATTGGGATGCAGATTGAGAATCTTCGCGGCCCCACGTTCGCCCTCAATCACCCAGTCTGTCTTTTGCAGAACGCTCAGGATGTGACGCCTTTCAACGTGCTCCATTGAGGAAGATCCAGCATTGTTGCTAGCCTCTTCCGATCTGTGGCCATCCAAATCCAAGCCAGGAACATCAGCGGCGGATTTCCCTCCAGCATTCGTCGCGGGCAGCAGGTTGGCGCCTAGCTTCAAGATGGGCCCTCGCGACAGGACTACGGCGCGCTCGATTACGTTCTGCAACTCGCGAATATTTCCTGGCCAATCATACCGAGAGAGAAGGTCCATCGTATCTTGCGCGATTCCAGTGACCTGCTTGCCGAACTGCCTGGCGAACCGCTCCACAAAGAAAGCGGCGAGGAGCGGGATATCGGACCGGCGCTGGCGCAACGGCGGCAGCACGATGGGAAGAACGTTGAGTCGATAGTAGAGATCCGGGCGGAATCGGCCTTCCTGCACAGCTTTTTCGAGGTCACGATTGCTAGCCGCGATGATGCGGACGTTTACACGGACCGTGCGGCTACTGCCCAATGGCTCAAACTCCTGCTCCTGGAGAACTCGCAGTAACTTCACTTGAGTCTCGGGTGGAAGCTCGCTGACTTCATCCAGGAACAGAGTCCCGCCGTCCGCGAGTTCAAACCTGCCCGTTCTTCGTTCCAGCGCGCCAGTGAATGCGCCTTTCATGTGCCCAAACAGTTCGCTCTCGACCAGTCCCGTTGGGATTGCACCACAATTCAACTTCACCAACGGACGATGCTTGCGCAAGCTATGGCTATGGAGCGCGCGAGCAATCAACTCCTTACCACAACCGGTCTCTCCCGTAATCAGCACCGTGGAGTCTGTCGGGGCCACCGTCTCCACTCTGTCTAATACTTCCATGAGCTCGCGGCTGTTCCCCACGATCTCTTCGAAGTTATGCTCCCTGCTGATTTCTTCCTGCAAATAAACGTTCTCAGCTTCGAGTTTCTCTTGCAGCGCCTGGACCTGCTGAAGAGCCGCATGCAATCCTGCCTCGGCGCGCTGGCGCTTCAGTTCAGCCGCCGCTCTGGACGCAAACACTTTGACTAGATCAATAGCGCGCGAGTCGTGGTTCATCGGCTTGTCATCGAGAATTGCGATGTGCCCGATTACTCGCCCCGCCAGGTCGAGCATGGGAACTCCCAGGTAACTCTGTGCTTCCCAACGTACCAATCCTTTATCTAGCGGAAAGAGTTCCTGAATTCCTTCTTTGTAATGGCAGGTTTCGCCGTTGATCACTTTCATGCAGGGAGTATCTGCAAGATTGAACTCAAAGTTGTCTCCGAACCGGTCTCCCTTCCAGAATGCCAGTGCTTTGGCGCGTTTTTGATCATCGCAGTCGGTCACAAACGCATAACGAGCGCGAAGCGCTGCGGCCAGATGGCGCACCAGCGACGGGAAGAAATCGCTTCCGGTTGTGGAAGCAGTGCCCACAACAATCGAGCGGAATGTCTCTTCTGCGACGTGTCGGTCGGTGACGTCGCGCACCAGGCCAATCACGCCAATCACGTTCCCTTGTGCATCGCGATGGGGAGCGAAGGTGCAGGACTCCCATAGATCCGTGCCTTCTCCAGAATGTTTCGCTATTAAAGCGTCCTCTACCTGGACCGATTCTCCTAGCAACGCGCGCTTTAGAGCAGCTTCTATCCCGCTCGGGTGCAATCTGGGAAAAACATCGGTCGCAACCTTGCCGAGCACTTCCTGCGAGCGCTTACCCGTCAGCCGCTCCATGAAGGGGTTGAATATCTGGTAGCGCAGCTCGGAGTCATAAACGATAATGCCTTCGGCTGCGCCCTCGATGATCTCTCGATTGAATTGAATGGCTTCGAGCAGGGCAATTTCATTCTTACGGTGTTCGGTAATGTCACGGGACAGCGCCAGCAGCCGTTCCGGTTTACCGCTCCCATCCAGGATGGGGCTTACCACCACATCCCACCATCTGGACTGACGCGAGAGGCGGGTTTCGAAGCATCCGACGAAACGGCCGATGTGGCCTTCTTTTGCGAGTTGTATCGCGGCCTGAGCGGCCACTCGATCTGCACCTTGCCAAAACTCAATGTAGAAACTATTCACGAAAGGAGCAAGATCGCAGATCTCCAACGCCTGCATCCCACCCTCATTCATGAACAAGAGGCGCCCTTCCAGATCGAGAACCTTGATGCAGTCCCGACTGCAGGCGATTAGCCGGCTCTTAAGCTCTTCGCTCGCGCGCAGCTCTAGCTCAAGCGCTTCCAGACGTTTCTGATCATGTTCGGAGACAGTCATTCCACCACCAGAAGGAGACGAACCCAAAGCCGCGAAATACCTGTCCATTATTATCTCACTGCTATCAGTTTGTCTGAAGGAATCGCTGACTGAAGAACTCAGGCAGTCCAAACGGAGGACCGATGAAATACGACGGCTCCGTCGGTCTTGTAGACAAGATTGTTTTTGTAGATAAGGGGCGCGCCAGTTCAGACTTGAACAGGCCCTGCGCCCCTCGGTTGACGTTGCTTACATAACGGGAGAGCTGAAGCTGGCCTCGCCCAGATTGACTTCCGCAAACGCGCACCAGATCACCACTTTCGATACGTTCTTCACGTAGCTGGGCACGACGATCTCTTTCTTAAACTTATCTCCGATGAAAGCCTTCGTCTTCAGTTTGTCGAGCAGATAGACCTGGCCGTCGGAATCCACTACTTGCCAGTGCGGGTCCGGTGTGTCAGGAACGACGAAGTCATCCGACAACGTAAGGATGCTCTTACCATCCCGCGTGCTATGGGTCACGTGACCTTTATTGGCCTTCGGGCCCTGGAACTGGCCGGAGGTGTGCATGTTTTGGGCAAAGGCCGAGACGGCGAAAAGCGTCGTCATCATCAACAGTGAACGGAGCAGAAACTGGATTGTCTTATTCATATCTCTTTTCTTTCCTCGTGATTGAAATTTGGTGAGCGCTGTTCTCGCACCCAGCGGTGAATCGTTAACGATTCGTCGTCCGCACTCGGTGGGCTAATTTTGCTGAGTTGAGATGCTCACGTGGCAGTAAGATTCGGAACTGTCGCGAAGGTTTCAAACAGCGGCCAGTACGAGATGCCCGGACTTTGTCACTTTGAGACGCACGCGGCATCTCACATCCCGGAGCTGCTTGTGCGACCGTGACTCAGCTATTAGAGATCGACTGCCGAGACGTATGGAGAGAATTGGTCAACTACACGGAGGGCGACCTGACGCCCGAAATGCGAGACCGAATCGAGCGCCATCTCCATGGCTGCAGCCACTGCCGGGCGGTCTATGACGGCTCCCAAAACATTGTCCGATTACTAGGCGTGAAAAACGTATTCGAACTGCCGCGTGGTTTCAGTCAGCGACTGTATGAGCGCGTATCCAGCATGCGTTGACTCGCAATTCGTGTCACTTCCTACTGGGATCTGAATCGTATCGTCCAACTCCATGAATAGTGCAAGGGAAGAACTGTCCGCGAATTCGCTGAAGGGGACGTTGGAGCCTGTGCCAACTGCAGTCGGCAGCCCGGAATCGCCGAAACTTGGCCTGCTCACAGCTCTCCGTACGCACTGGCCTGAGTATCTAATGGAGGCCGGTCTGCTCGCTGCGTTCATGGTTTCGGCCTGTGTGTTCGGGGCGCTCTATGAATTCCCCGGGTCGCCTGTTCATCAAGCAATTATGTCTAGCTTCCTGCGGCGATTTCTCATGGGAATTTCCATGGGCCTGACTGCCATTGCCATCATTTACTCGCCGTGGGGAAAACAGTCCGGAGCACACATTAACCCCTCCGTAACCCTCACTTTCTTCCGCTTGGGTAAGGTCAAGGGCTGGGACGCTCTCTTCTATATAGCCGCACAGTTCTCTGGCGCGGTGTTGGGGGTTTTTCTGGTGGCTCAGTTGCTCGGTCGTCAAGTATCGGACCCCGCAGTGCGCTACGTGGTAACCACACCGGGCTCGCATGGGACATGGGTGGCACTGCTCGCCGAATTCATCATCGCGACCGGAATGATGTCGGCTGTGCTTTATTTCTCCAACCACCACCGGCTAGCCGGATACACGGGCCTTTTTGCCGGACTTCTGGTCGCGACCTACATCACCATCGAAGCGCCCTTCTCCGGCATGAGCATGAATCCCGCTCGGTCGGTCGGCTCTGCCTTGCCTCCGATGATTTGGGACGGACTCTGGATTTACTTGACCGCGCCCCCGCTGGGCATGCTGTTCGCCGCCGAGCTCTATCTGTGGTGGAAGGGACAGCGAGCAGTGAAATGCTGCAAGCTCCACCACAACAACGACAAACGCTGCATCTTCTGCGGAGCCAATGGAGGATTCGCATCATGACTGACAATCATTACGACGTGATCATCATCGGAACCGGTGCCGGCGGTGGAACGCTCGCTTATCACCTGGCGCCGTCCGGAAAGCGCATTCTCATTCTCGAACGTGGTGACTATGTTCCCCGCGAGAAAGCCAACTGGGACCCTCAGGCAGTCAACGTTGACGCACACTACAACACCAAAGAATCGTGGCTCGACAAGGATGGCAAAGACCTGCATCCACACACGAACTACTACGTCGGCGGCAATACCAAGTTTTACGGCGCTGCTCTGTTCCGTTTGCGCAAGCAGGATTTCGGCGAACTGCGTCACCACGGTGGCATCTCGCCCGCCTGGCCGATCAGCTACGACGATCTGGAGCCGTACTACACGCAGGCCGAGAATCTTTATCAGGTGCACGGCAACCGCGGGGAAGATCCGACCGAACCGCCGGCGAACTCGCCTTATCCCTGGCCCGCAGTCAGTCATGAGCCGCGCATTCAGCAGCTATCCGACGACTTCGCGCGTTCGGGACTGAAGCCGTTCCATGTCCCGGTCGGCGTAATGCTTGACGAGACGAACCCGCACAAGAGTCGCTGTATCCGCTGCAACACCTGCGATGGCTTTGCCTGTCTGGTGGGCGCAAAGTCCGACTCGCAAGTTGTGTGCATCGATGAGGCAATCAAGCATTCCAACGTGACACTGCTGACGAACTCCCTGGTAAAGCGCTTGGAAACGGACTCTTCGGGTCGTGAGGTGAAGAGCGTAATCGTGGAACGTAACGGCAGCCTGGAGAATTACTCAGCCGATGTGCTTGTCGTTTCTTGTGGCGCCATCAACTCGGCCGCGCTACTGTTACGCTCCGCCAATGACAAACATCCACGGGGGTTGGCCAACAGCTCCGACATCGTAGGCCGCCATTACATGGGTCACACCAACTCGGTGATGATGGCCATTTCGAAATGTCCCAACCCGACGATTTTTCAGAAGACCCTCGGAGTCAATGACTTTTACTTCGGCTCGAAAGACTTCGAGTATCCCATGGGCCACATCTCCTTCGTCGGCAAACTGGACGCAATCACCCTGAAGGCCGGTGCACCGGCCATTGCCCCAAATTTCACGCTGGAACTGATGGCCAAGCACTCCCTGGACTTCTGGCTCACGTCCGAAGATCTGCCCGATCCGAACAACCGGGTCACCATTGGCCGGGACGGCAAGATCGTTCTCACCTACACGCCGAATAACCTGGAAGCGCACGAAAGACTTCAGGGCAAGCTGAAACAAGCCATGAAGCAGACAAATTGCACGATGCACGGCCACGAATGTCATCAAGGGCTGTTCGGTCGAAACCTGTATGTCGGACAGCAAATCCCGCTCGCTGGCGTAGCCCACCAGAATGGAACGATTCGTTTTGGACACGATCCGAAGACTTCAGTCCTCGACCCAGACTGTAAGGCACACGATGTCGACAATCTCTACGTTGTGGATGGGAGTTTCTTCCCGTCGAGCGCAGCCGTCAACCCGGCGCTGACCATCATGGCCAACGCGCTTCGAGTGGGCGACCGCTTGATGAAGCGCCTGGGCGTGTCTCAGACGGAGTACGAACGGAATCGGCAGCAGAACCAAGAACTCGCGGTAAGCAGGTAGATAAGATGAAGCGACTCTGTCAACCCCATCGCGTGCGCCAAAGTGTGCTAGCAATCTGCGTATTGTCGCTGGTCGTGGCTCTTCCTCGCCTCTCAGCCCAACAACAGCCTGCTCTGGTGGACGGCGTGGATGCGATTGGCATTACAGTCTCTGACATGGACCGCGCCGTGGATTTCTATTCCAAGGCGCTCACCTTCGAAAAAGTATCGGACACCGAAGTTGTCGGCGAGGACTACGAGCATCTCGAAGGTGTGTTCGGATTGCGAATGCGCATTGTACGAATGAGGCTCGGCGACGAGTTCATTGAGCTCACCGAGTATCTCGCTCCGAAAGGTCGCCCGATCCCGGTTGATTCACGCAGCAACGATCGATGGTTTCAGCATGTAGCGATCATTGTCAGCGACATGGACAAGGCATACGCCTGGTTAAGGCAGAACAAGGTGGAACATGCCTCGTCCGGACCGCAGCGCCTTCCAGACTGGAACAAGAACGCAGCGGGCATTTCGGCGTTCTACTTCAAGGATCCAGATGAGCACCCGGTAGAGGTGTTGCAGTTTCCTCCGGACAAGGGCCTGGAGAAGTGGCACCGTCCCCATTCCAGTGAGAAGCTGTTTCTCGGCATTGACCATACCGCAATCGTAGTGTGGGACACCGACGCCAGCCTCAAGTTTTATCGCGACCTGCTCGGAATGCACATCGCCGGAGAGAGTGAGAACTACGGAACCGAGCAGGAGCATCTGAACAACGTATTTGGGGCACATTTGCGCATCACCGCGCTGCGGGGAGCAAGTGGGCCGGGGATTGAATTGCTGGAGTATCTGACGCCCCGCGACGGACGGCCTTTCCCCTCGGACGAACACGCAAGCGACGTCGTTCACCGGCAGACCCTCCTGTTGACCCGAGACGCCGAAGCTGCAGCCCGCCAATTGCAGACCAGCAGGGTGACCTTTGTTTCTTCTGGCGTGGTTGCGAATCAAATTGCAAAGCTAGGGTTCAACAAAGCCTTTCTAGTTCGCGATCCCGACGGCCACACAATCGAAATTGAGCAAAAGTAGGCGGAGAGTTCTCATGACACAAGAAGAGATCCGACTTTCAGAATCTGGAGCGCGCAAGAAACACTGGAAGCGCTGGGGCCCCTATCTCAGCGAACGTGCCTGGGGCACGGTGCGCGAAGACTACAGTTCCGGTGGCACCGCCTGGGAGTATCTCTCTCACGACCACGCCCGCTCGCGCGCCTACCGCTGGAACGAAGACGGACTGGCAGGGATCAGCGACCGGAAACAGACAATGTGTTTTGCCTTGGCGCTATGGAACGAACGCGATCCGATCCTGAAAGAACGGATTTTCGGTTTGACGGGGAACGAGGGCAATCATGGCGAGGATGTGAAGGAATATTACTTCTACCTCGACTCAACGCCGACGCACTCCTACATGAAGTACCTCTACAAGTACCCTCAGGCGGAATTCCCCTACGGGCAGCTTGTGCAAGAGAACCGGCAGCGCGGCAAGAACCAGCCGGAGTTCGAGTTGCTCGACACTGGAGTGTTCAACGACGACCGTTATTTCGATGTGTTCGTCGAATATGCCAAAGCCGAAACGGAAGACATCCTGATTAAGATCAGGGTTGCGAACCGCGGACCCGAAGCAGCCAATATTCGCCTCCTCCCAACCGTTTGGTTCCGCAACACGTGGTCGTGGGGAAGTTCAAATCGCCGGCCGGAGTTGCGTCAGGCAGGTCCCGCACGCAACCCGATTATCGAACTGAATCATGATCGGCCTGGCAATCGCTGGCTGCACTGTGAGGGCTCTCCAGAACTCCTTTTCACCGAGAATGAGACCAATACTCAGCGGCTGTTTGGCGTCGAGAATCGCACTCCTTACGTCAAAGACAGTATCAATGACTACATCGTGCATGGCGCAAAGGAAAAGGTGAATCCCGACCATACCGGCACGAAGGCCGCAGCTCACTACAAGCTTACGGTTGGCGCGGGCGAGACGGTCGTTGTCCGCCTTCGCTTGACGGACTCCGACTTCAAGGAGAAGAACGCCTTTGCCAACTTCGATAAGACGTTTGCGCTCCGCCAGCGCGAAGCCGATGAGTTCTACGCCACGGTTATCCCGCAAGATCTTTCGGAAGATGCGCAGAACGTAATGCGTCAGGGCTTTGCCGGCATGTTGTGGTCTAAACAGTTCTATCACTACGTGATCAAAGACTGGTTGGAGGGCGACCCGGGCAATCCTCCCCCGCCCGCGGAACGCAAGAAGGGCCGCAACCACGAGTGGACTCACCTTTACAACGCAGACGTTATTTCCATGCCGGACAAGTGGGAATACCCGTGGTATGCCGCCTGGGACCTGGCGTTTCACTGCATTCCGCTTGCACTCGTCGACTCTGACTTCGCAAAGGAACAACTCACCTTGATGCTGCGTGAGTGGTACATGCACCCTAACGGGCAGATTCCTGCCTATGAGTGGGCTTTCGGCGACGTCAATCCTCCGGTGCACGCCTGGGCCGCGTGGCGCGTCTACAAGATCGACAAGAAGCGCAAGGGCAAAGGCGATCGCGCATTCCTGCAGCGTGTCTTCCACAAACTGATGTTGAACTTCACCTGGTGGGTGAACCGCAAAGACGCCGAGGGCATGAATATCTTCCAAGGCGGCTTCCTGGGTCTTGACAACATCGGAGTATTCGACCGCAGCGCGCCCTTGCCGACTGGCGGATACATCGAGCAATCCGACGGAACCAGTTGGATGGCTATGTACACGTTGAACCTGTTGGCGATCGCCATGGAACTGGCCACGGAAGAACCCTGCTATGAAGACGTAGCCAGCAAATTCTGGGAGCACTTCATCTACATCGCGAATGCCATGAGCCATCGGGGCCACGACGGCATGGGGCTGTGGCACGAGGAAGATGGCTTCTTCTACGACGTGCTCAAGCTGCCCGACGGCACGCACTTCCCCATGAAGATTCGCTCCATGGTGGGATTGATCCCGCTGTTTGCGGTAGAGACCCTGGAACCAGAAGTTCTCGACAAGCTGCCCGATTTCAAGAAGCGTCTGGAGTGGTTCATCGACAACCGTCCCGACCTCACTGGAAACTTAGCTTGCATGCGTACGGAGGGAATGGGCGAGCGCAGACTGTTGTCGATCGCAGGCCAGGACCAGCTGCGCAGCATTCTAAAGTTCATGCTGGACGAGCACGAATTCCTTTCGCCATACGGCATCCGCGCCCTGTCGCAGTTTCATCGCGGCAACCCCTACACCCTTCATGTGGACGGGATGGAGCACCGCGTGGATTATGACCCCGGCGAATCGTCGACCGGGCTGTTCGGCGGAAATTCAAACTGGCGCGGCCCCATCTGGTTTCCGTTGAACTACCTGCTGGTCGAGTCGCTCCAGAAATTCCATCACTACCTGGGTGACGACTTCCAGGTTGAGTTTCCAACCGGATCGGGAAAGATGATGACTCTGTGGGAAGTCGCGGGAGAACTTTCGCACCGCATGACGAACATCTTCCTCCGCGATGACAACGGCCGCCGGCCGGTGTTCGGCAATCTCGAAAAGTTCCAGACCGATCCTCACTGGCGCGACCTGGTTCTGTTTCATGAATACTTCCACGGCGATTCGGGAGCAGGAATCGGAGCCAGCCACCAGACCGGATGGACCGGAGTGGTCACGAAGTTGATGCAGCAAAGCGGAGAGTCCGGCAAGCGCAAGCAAAAACAAAGACAATCGGCGACGTCCACCGTAGCTGCGGACTGAATTCATAAGGAGAAATGGAAATGAAAGCGATTAGTGTTTTTCCAGGGAAACCCAACAGCGTTCACGTGGCGGAATTGCCCAAGCCTTCCCTGGACCAGGTCCCCAATGGTCGCGGTGTGCTGGTCAAAGTTCTGCGCGTAGGCGTGGACGGAACGGACAAAGAGATCAATGCCGCCGAGTATGGCGCAGCGCCTCCGGGATTTGACTTCCTGGTGATCGGCCACGAAGGCTTCGGCCAGGTGGAAGCTGTCGGCCCAAATGTCACCGAACTGAAGCCGGGCGACTACGTCGTGGCGACCGTGCGCCGTCCGGGTACGAGCATCTACGACCTGATCGGCACGAACGATATGACCACCGACGATACCTATTACGAGCGGGGCATCAACTTGCGGCACGGCTATCTGACGGAATACTACGTGGACGACGTCGAATTCATCGTCAAGGTGCCGCAGGGGCTCAAACATGTTGGTGTGCTCCTGGAACCTACGACCGTCGTAGAGAAGGGAATCCACCAGGCTTACGAGATCCAGCGCCGGCTCAAAGTTTGGCGTCCAAGAAAAGCGGCGGTCATGGGCGCCGGCACTATCGGCCTGCTGGCCACGCTGGTTCTGCGTTTGAAGGGCCTTGACGTGACCACATTGGGCCGCACCCCCAAACCTTATCTGAACTCGAATCTCATCGAAGAACTCGGAGCACGATACCTATCTACAAAGGACATACCGATCACCGAAGCGGCCAAGGAATACGGCCCGTTCGATCTTATCTTTGAGGGCACGGGCAACTCTGCCGTGGTGTTCGACAGCATGCAGGCCCTGGGCAAGAACGGCGTGCTGGTTCTGGCAAGCGTCACGGGCGGAGACAAAATGATCCAGATTCCTGCGGACCGAATCAATCTGGAGTTCGTTCTCGGCAACAAGGTTATGGTCGGCACCGTAAACGCCAACCGCGAATACTTTGAAATGGGTGTGGGCGATATGGCACAGGCGGAAGCGGAGTATCCGGGATGGCTCAGCAAGCTTCTCACTCATCCGGTGAAAGGCTTAGACAACTATCAAGAGCTCTTTGAGAATCTGACCACTCCGAATGGCGCGATCAAAGTGTATTGCGAAGTAGCGTAGGGATCGATCGCGAAACTGAAAGTTGGTCACGGGTCCGCCAAGGCGGGCCCGGTTTATTTGGGTGGTCAGCAGACAAAGCTTGTCACTTTCTGGCATTGAGTAAGTCTCAAAGAAGGGAGACAAATGTGCCAGGAGAAGGCAAGCGATGATTAAGTTCGGTAAGGAAATCTGCGGTGATCTGGACGCTGCTCTACGCCGGGAGTGGCTCGAAACCAACGGGCTGGGCGGCTTTGCATCGTCAACGATCATGGGTTTGAACTCGCGCCGTTACCACGGCTTGCTGGTCGCCGCCACAAAACCACCTGTCGGCCGGCTTGTCCTTCTCTCCAAACTGGAGGAGACACTCTTCATCGAGGGACAGCCGTTTGATCTCTCAGCGAACCTCTATCCTGGCGTGGTTCATCCGCAGGGCTTCCGCTACCTCAAGCAGTTCCGTCTCGATCCGTTTCCAGTTTTCACTTACGAAATCGAAGGCATTGAAATTGAGAAGACTCTCTTCATGATTCAAGGTGAGAACAGCACGGTGGTGCAATACGAACTGACGAAGAACAATCATCCTGAACGGCCAAAGAACTTGTGGCTTGAGCTCAGGCCGCTGATCGCATTCCGCGACTACCACAGCACCACTCACGAAAACAGCGCATTGAATCCGGCGTTGCAAGAAGGGTCCGGATTGACGGCTGTGACTCCTTATGCGGGCCTACCTACGTTGTACCTGGCTCACAATGCGGCCGAATTGAAGAAGACAAGCGACTGGTACAGGAATTTCGAATACGAGGCCGAGCGCGAACGCGGGCTGGATTTCACCGAAGATCTGTTCAATCCTTGTGTTCTGCGATTCGACCTGCGCTCCCGCCGCCAAGCCTCGATGATTGCATCCACCGAGCGCCGCGATGTGGCGAACGTGGTCGAGTATCGACTGGCTGAGATTACTCGCCGTCGAAACACGGTGCGATCCTCCCCGCTTGAAGACGAGTTTGCCAGCAGCCTTGCCGCGGCTGCCGACCAATACATCGTCGCCCGCGGAGATCAGAAAACGGTCATCGCCGGCTATCACTGGTTCAGCGACTGGGGCCGTGACACCATGATCGCCTTGCCCGGCCTCACTTTGCCAACAGGCAAACACGACGTCGCGCGCAGTATTCTGCGGACCTTCGCGCAAAACGCTGACCAGGGCATGTTACCCAACCGCTTTCCCGACGCAGGCGAAACACCCGAATACAACACTGTCGATGCGACTCTCTGGTTTTTTGAAGCAGCTCGTGCCTATCTTGCCTACACCGGCGAGCTCGAGTTTGTGCGCGACGAACTTTACCCAGTCTTTTCCGACATCATTAAGTGGCATGTTCTCGGCACGCGTTACGGAATCAAGATGGACGCGAGCGGCCTGCTCTCGTCGGGGCAGCAAGGTGTCCAACTGACTTGGATGGATGCCAAAGTCGGCGATTGGGTCGTGACCCCACGCCGCGGAAAGCCAGTCGAAATCCAGGCGCTTTGGTACAACGCCCTCTGCATCATGGAAGACTTGGCCGGAACGTTTGGCGAAGAAGCGGACCAGAAACGCTATCGCAGCATGGCAACAGTCGCAAGCTGGAGTTTTAATCGCCAGTTCTGGAATGAGCAGGCCACCTGTCTATACGACGTCACGAATGGAGCACCGCCAGATCCATCCATTCGCCCGAACCAGATATTTGCCGTCAGTTTGAAACACAGCATGTTGTCGCCGGAACGTTCGAGAGCCGTGGTGGAGAAAGTCCAGGAGCACCTGTTAACCCCCTACGGGCTGCGCAGCCTCGCGGTCAGCGATCCGCAGTACCGAGGGCGCTACACCGGTGGGCCGTCCGAGCGCGACGGCGCTTATCATCAGGGCACGGTCTGGCCGTGGCTCATGGGGCCGTTCATTACCGCATATATTAAGGTGAACGGAGACAGTGAAGCCGCTCGTCGCCAAGCCGCAGAATGGCTGGCACCGCTCAAAGCCCACCTCGCCGATGGAGGGCTAGGGCACATATCGGAAATCTTCGACGGCGACCGACCGCAGCGTCCCTGCGGATGCATCGCGCAGGCGTGGAGCGTCGCGGAAATCCTACGAGCGTTGGTGGAAGACATTCACGGGCTACGGCCGATGGCACAACCCCAGGCAATCTCGATTCACGACGCAGGGAGCGAAGCAGAGAAGACACCTGATATGCAGGCCACGCCTCGAACCGGAACGAATCCTTAGCCGTAATGGTCACCGGCGGGTCATCTCGGACTCTTCTCGATCTGCTCCAGATTCTCCGGCACATGCTTCGTCCAGTAAGCGAACAAATCAGGCTGCTCTTCCAGCCTCATCTGGATTGCCACGATCTCGCCCGGCGAAAAATAGTTGCGCAGCTTTGTCGGTAGTTTATTGGACGGAACATGAGCGTAAACCCACACTCGATAACTCTTTAAACCATCCCCATAACCACGATGAATTGCTTCTAGATCAGTCCGACGTTCGAACTTTGCCGTGTACCGCTTCGACACCAATCGGACTAATCCAAAGCGGTGAATGCGATTGCTATGACTTAAAGAAACTACGTGCGATAGTTCATGCGCCAAAATTGCGCACACTCCTTCAGACGGCGGTTGCCCTTGAAATAATGCCAGGTTTACCTCCACGTAATATCGCATTCGCATCAACAGCGCGAAGCGAGACAGGCTGAATCTCGTACGAAAATAGTCAGACTCGCTATGAAAAGTGCGAACGCCAAGATCAATGTGGGCAAGCTCCGGGAAAGACTCGTTGCGCAGGCCGTGGATCAGATTGTCAATCGCGTCAACTCCGGCGTCCGTTCGCGCTGAGTCAACATCCTTTGGCGGGCAGTTGTGTGCGAAGCCCGCGGGAATCGTTTGGCTGTAGACGCACAAGGGTAAGAACACGAGGACCGCAAGCGGCGTCGACACTGAGAAACCGAACCGGCCAGAACGAGCACCGAATCGGCTCACGCTGGATAGCCTTCCGCCAATCGGCGATACTCGCGAATCGCTTGCAACAGCGCGCGCACTGTCGTCGGGCGTGTGCCCCTTGCGCGGTTCAG
>Ga0302281_10001663_pt1 | contig 16042 bp, 6 predicted proteins | sample III_Fen_E1_2_FD_198762 | JGI IMG/M metagenome (GOLD analysis project Ga0302281, IMG submission 198762) | Peat permafrost microbial communities from Stordalen Mire near Abisko, Sweden - III_Fen_E1_2 | ecosystem: Environmental > Terrestrial > Soil > Wetlands > Permafrost | place: Sweden: Abisko...
CTGTGAGGCTCCGGGCTTTTCGCACCTTCCGCGTTGCCCCAATGTTGCGGACGAGGGAGACTGGATTGCGGCTGATGTCCAACATGCCGGACCACATCGCAAACTCCACAAGCCCGTGCATGAGTGATCGCACGTGCGTTTTGGACTTCGGCGACAAGGGCAATTCACGGAGCCACAATTCAACCGGGCGCGGCTGCACGTCCTGAATCCGCGTATCGGCCCACTTGGGCAGAACGTGGTTATTCAGGAAAGAGCGATACACCCGTGCCGTCGATTGCCGTGAGGGCATCCGCTCCGCTTCGTACCTTGCAACCACACTCCGCACCTTGTCTCCTTTGTCTCCGTCCTGTGGCTTTGCCTGGATTTCAAGGCTCTCGACTTCCTTCCATGCGGCGGCCTTGGTTGGAAATTCTTGCTTCGTCCCAATTCGCTTGGACCGGCGACTTGGGCCGTCGTACCAGAGGTAGTTCCATGTCCCGCGCCGCTTGTCGAAGCGGACGGAACCCGTTTTGTGTCGCTGTACCCTCAATACTGCCTCCCTCCAGCAGGGACAGCGGATGACGGGTTCAGCATAGCATCTAATTCGTGCCGCAAGAAGCGCCAAGTCATACGCTGGCAGCCGGAGAGCCGGTGCGCGGGAACTTTCCCCTCACGCGCCCATTGTGCCAGGGTTCGCGGTTTGATTCTGAGGTGATGGGCGGCCTCGGTTGTGTTGAGCCATTCGGCGGTTTCCATGCTCCCTCCTTTGCCAGGACACTCGGAACGCAGGCATCCTCTGCGAAGAGAGATTCCCGACTGATTCCAGATTGGCGGGCATCCGTTGAGTTGTCTAATGAATTCCACGGAGAGCGTTATTCCAAGTGGGAATGACAAAACCATAGCAACGGGGCTTTCAGTTTTTGATCTTCTGTCGGGTTGCATAGTTCGAGCGATGCAGCACGGCGATGCCACGTTGGCTGGGTTGCCGCCCGATTCGCTTTCCGGTTCCGGTTGGAACAGGAAAAGCAAATGCTTTTCCTTGCTGAAAACAGCCGTAGCGGAGGCGGCAGTCAAGGCCGACCGAAGGGAGCCGCGCCAGCGGTCGGAGCGAAGCGCAGAGCCTTTACGGACGACCGGAGCGGAGGCTACGCGCGGCCACGCCGCGCCCGCGATGCCAGCAGCGCCGGACAACCTCGCCGGTCAAGGCTGCGCCGCGTGTTCCTCGGCGATGCCCCTGGCCACCTCGCCTTTGCGCTTATTCGTTTCCGCTATGTAGGCCTCGAAGGTCTTCACCGGCATCGGCTGACCCGTCGCTGCGGGCCGCAACAGGTTGACCAGCAGCAGCCGAACCGCCGTGATCTCCTCCAGCTCCGCGCTGGCTTTCACGCCCCGCCGGTCGCGCTCGATCTCAGCCAGGATCAGACCACGGATCAGCTCGCCCTGTGTCTGCTGGCGCTTCGCTCGCAGCGCCTCGAACTCGCCAAGCTCGCGCTCGTTCAGCTTCGTTCCGACGTGATGCAGTCGGAACTCCGCACGCTTGGCAACCCGCGCCGCGATCTGCTCCGCATCCTCTTGGATCATGCTTCTGACCTCCATCCCAGACAGATTGACGCCTGTTTCCTCAGGGAACCCCAAGCGCCCTATCTCCTTGAGACGCATAACTCGCTCGCAGGGTACCCACAGGGTTCCCCTGCACGACCCTCTCAGGGGTGGAGTATCGAGATAAACCCGGTGCAAAGCACCGTGCCTTTCGCTGGCCGTGCCGAGGACGCGGACGGAAACCCCAAAAGCTAGCAATCTGCGACAACAGGCGTCTCTGTTGCTCGAGCAAATATGCCCCGCTCGGTTCTCGGCCGCCCTGTAAGACGATTCGCGCACTCCCAAGGTTCGGATTTTATAGCCTTGCGCTTCCGATTCTATATTTGCTAAGATCTTGCCAGAATCCAAAGAAATCGTTTACTTCGAGACGCGGAGATTCTACCCCGCACGTAACACACTGATCTACTCTAGTTGCCTCGGTCACAGGAGACACGATGAATCGCTTGACTGGCACTTTTTTCCGTGCGTTTTTCCTCAGTTTCTTACTTGCCCTCCTTTCCGGATGCGGAGCGCCCTACTCGGGGCCAAATTCCTGGCAACCAATGATCACCAGCTTCGCGGCCAATCCCACTGCGGTGACGGCAGGCGGATCGACCGGCTTGACTGGGGTCTTTACTAACGGCACGGGCGTCATCACGCCGGGAAACATCAGTGTCACCAGCGGTACGTCGGTCAGTGTTTCCCCTATCCAAACGACGACATATATTCTCACGGTCACGAATACCTCCGGTGGTTCGGCCGTGCAGACGGCTACTGTTACAGTGAGCGCCGCCGCGCCCGCGATTACCCGCTTCGTGGCCAATCCCACAACGGTCACGGCGGGCGGAACGACAAGTCTCACGGGAGTCTTTACCGGCGGCACGGGTGTGATTACGCCAGGAAATATCGCTGCAACCAGCGGCACGGCGGTCAGTGTTACCCCTACGGACACGACGACTTATACTCTTACCGTTACCAATACCGCCGGAGTTACAGTTATCCAGACGGCCACAGTGACTGTGAATCCCGTCGCGCCTGCAGGACCAACGATTACCAGCTTTACGGCCAATCCCACGACGATCACGGCCGGTGCGTCGACTAATTTGACGGGAGTCTTTACCGGCGGAACAGGCGTGATCACGCCGGGAAACATCTCTGCCACCAGCGGGACTGCTGTCAGTGTTACTCCAGCAGATACGACGACTTATACTCTTACGGTCACAAACTCCGCTGGAGTTACAGCCGCAAAGACGGTCGTTGTCACTGTGAATCCAGTTGCGCCCGCGGCACCCACAATCACCAGCTTCATTGCCAATCCCGCTTCGATTACAGTAGGCGGGTCGACCAATCTGACCGGAGTCTTTACCGGCGGCACAGGCATCATCACCCCCGGAAATCTTGCTGCCACCAGCGGCACGGCGGTCAGTGTTACGCCTGCCGATACGACGACTTACACACTTACTGTTACCAACTCCGCCGGAGTTACAGCTTCAAAAACGGCCATTGTTACGGTTCTATCCGCGCAGACGATCACCTTCGCCAATCCAGGCACGCAGACTGAGGGTACACCTCTCACACTTTCGGCGACGGCCAGCTCAGGTCTGACAGTGGCATTTGCTTCGACCACGCCGACCGTCTGCACGGTCAGCGGCACGACGGCGACTTTCCTTACTGCCGGGACCTGTTCGATCACTGCTTCGCAGTCCGGTAACGCGACCTATGCGGCAGCGACGCCGGTCCCTGAGGGCTTCACGGTGAACGCGTCCGGCCTCACCGCGCAAACGATCACCTTTGCCGATCCAGGAACGCAAACGGTGGGCACGCCGCTGACGCTTTCAGCGACGGCAAGCTCCGGCCTGACGGTCTCCTTTACGTCGACCACGACCAGCGTCTGCACGGTCAGCGGCACGACGGCGACTTTCCTTACCGCCGGTACCTGCACCATCGACGCGAACCAGGCAGGCAACGGTACCTATGCACAAGCACCAATGGTCCCGGCGAGCTTCTCAGTGACGGCGAGTTCATCAGGCCTTTATACTCTGCCGTCGGAGTACACCACCTTGTGGCAGCCGGGGGTTACTTACAACGGCGGAATTCCCACCAATCGCACGCAGTGCGGCGCCACGCTCTGCCCGGCAGGACAGACCGCCTCTGGCTCCAGTTGCACTGGAACTGCATCCGGTGGCGATGACACGACGACGATCAATAATGCCATCAACGCCTGCGCCGACAATACGTTTTTGCTGCTCGGCCCCGGCACCTTCCACGTAGCCGGCAGCGGCGCCGGCATCCAAATTACCAGGAGCAATTTCACGCTGCGTGGCTCGGGCGCCAATAGCGCAGGCAGCCCCGGCACCCTGATCTCTGAGACGAATAAACAAGAGGTCATCTCTATAGGCGATATGTGGTTCCACTGGTCGTTTGATTCGACCTGTACTGCCTGCAACAACGCGACCAACGGCGCCTGCGTCAATTGCACAACGACCACGTTGGGCAAGTGCACGAATCCGGGGCCCGGTATGTTTCCACTCGCCGCCGATGTGGTCAAAGAGAGCAACTCGCTGATGGTGACCAGCTCCAGCGTCGCGGCGGCAAGTCCGGCGCTCCAGGTGGGAGAACTGCTCGCCGTCACAGAGCAGTTTGACCCGACCATCGAGTGGTACAACGAGAACCAAGAAAACAGCGGGAACGGTCCTGGCCAATGTGGAGTCTGGGATTTTTTCAATGGAGGCAACTCACCTGGAGGCGCTTGCGGAGCGGGTAGCACGGAAGACCAGAACGACGCGATCTTGGGAGCCGACGAGTACCCGGTCTCCCGCCCGACGGGACAAGTCAACCAGTTGACTCAGATTCATGACAATGGAGACGGCACGACGACATTGACCTTTGCGGCGCCGTTCCACACCCCGTTCCGTGTTTCGCTCGGCGGGGATGTGGTCCGTGCGAAAACAGCGGGCAACGGACTTCTTGGCTTGCCTACGAGTAGCGTCGGCATCGAAGACCTGTCGGTGGCGCATGCCCAGGGCGACGGCGGCATTGTCTTCTACTACACAGCAAACTCGTGGGCCAAGAACATCGAGAGCTACGACACCTTTGGCGCCGCCGTGCTCTTTGAAGGCGCCTTCCGTTCCGAGCTGCGCGATTCCTACATCCATACCGCAGGTAATCCGTATCCCGGCGGAGCCGGCTACGGAATTGCCATCGACGATTACACCTCCGACACTCTGGTCGAAAACAACATTTCGTGGAGCTTCAACAAGGTCATGGTCATGGGCTCCGGCGGCGGCGGCAACGTAGTTGCCTATAACTACTTCGAGGATGGTTACGGCGGCAACTACGGTAACTGCCCATGCCCCAGCGGCTGGAGCGGCTGCAGCACGAGCCAAGATCCGCTGGGACAAAACGGCCCTGTGCCGTGGGCTAGCGCCTGCTCCGGGATTCTCGAAGTAGGCGCGAATGCCGCGCATGGGACCAACACGCACTACACGCTTTTTGAGGGCAACCAGTCGTACAACATCGACGAAGACTCCACCTGGGGAAACTCAAACTACAACATCTTCTTCCGCAACCATGCCACGACCTCACGGCGCAATATCGGCAACGGTTCCGGTACAGAGACTGGCGCGGATTTTCCCGATACCTGTACGAGTTTTTCTTGCTTTGGCCCCATGATTCAACTGGGGGACTGGCAGAATCGGCGCGGGATCGGTATAACATCTCATCACTGGTGGCACGCTTATGTTGGCAATGTCATCGGCTATCCAAATGGGTACCTGGCAAATCCCGCCATCGGATACGCCTATCCATCCTTTAGCCCCCAGCCTGTTTACACAACCTGGATCTACGAGTTGACCGGCGCGAACAATAGCGGTTTCGATGGGAGCAACGATGTACCCATCTGGCAGCTCGCCTACGTCAGTCCCACAGAGGCGGATCAGCCGTCGGCGTTTCCCGGCGCGGACACACGCACGGTGCTCAATACCATCATCCGCGACGGCAACTACGACTATTTCAGCAAACTCGTCCATTGGCATGGTGTGCCTACGAATCTCGGTGTAGGCGCAACGAACTATGGTCCCCTCTGCACCAATGGCAACTCGACCTGCGCCACCGAGTATGTCGCTCCGCCCGCGGCTTCAACGTTGCCAAAGTCGATGTACATTCCAACAAACATGCAGCCTCCCGCGTTCTTCAACGGCGGAACCTGGCCCTGGATCGACGGCACCAACGCCTCCAATCCAATCCCTGGAACACTGCCGGCGCGTATGCGCTTCGACGCAGGAACGCCAAATACCGTGCCGTAACTACTACCGAAGCGGACGAACTGTTGTTACACGCCAAGGCTTTTTTGAACTTGGTTGGCGTTGCCATTCCGGATCTGCGTATCAGCAAAGTCGAGTTGCTGAATGCTGGCGCTGGCAATCGCCGGTTGCGATGGCGTCTGCTTCATGCTGCCGGGACTCATGTTTTGTCAAGAGGCTGGAGACGAGGCGCAACAAATGGGCGAAAAAGCGGCCTTTTAGCCCCCAAAGCGGCCTCTTTTTGACTAATAATGGCCCTTTTTTGGGGGTTAAAGTTTACTGGATAATTAACAGAAAGAAAAATTAACTGATTGATACCATGCGAGTTACGAGAATAGCTACGCAGAATAATGGGGGATTTCCACAGGGGGGGGTGGGGGGTAAGGGCGAAAAACAGGGAATAGGGAACAGGGACTAAGGGACTGAGGGACTAGAGCAATATCAAGCTAGCTGTACCCAGTTCTGACAAGTTCTGAACCAAGCTGTGGCGTTTTCTGTGGAGATTTGCGGTAGCGCGTTTCTGATGGCCTGGTAGAGTTCGTGGCTGGTCTGAGCTTTGGCTGCGCGCAATATTTCTTTCAGCTTCGACCAAGCCTTTTCGATGGGATTCAAGTCTGGCGAATAAGGTGGCAGATAGAGTAACTCCGCCCCTTTTGCTTGGATGCGTTCACTGACACCCTGCACCTTGTGGCTGCTCAGATTATCCATCACCACCACATCGCCCGGCGCAAGCACAGGGCAGAGCACATGGTCCAGATAGGCCAGGAAAATATCCGTGTCGGTGGCGGCTTCGATGGTCATGGTGGCGATCATGCCCTTCAAACTCATCGCTCCGATGACCGTAAGAATCTTCCAGTGACTCTCTGGCGTGGCCTCGTGAATGCGACGACCACCCAGGCAGCGGCCGCGCCGCCGCGTCATGCCCACCATGACTCCGCTTTCATCCAGGAAAATCAACCGTTCCGGCGCTATGGTCAAGATGCGCTGATGAAACTCGGCGCGTCTCAGACGGTTGGCTTCCGTGTCTCGCTCGACGGCGTGGAGCGACTTTTTTTGAGACGGAGGCCGAGTCGCTTGACCCAGTTTTGCGTGAGAGTCCAACTGATCGCCACGCCTTTTTCGGCGAGAATCTTGTCGCGCAACTCGGCGATGGTGATGTCCGCCTGCGCTTCAACCAACGCCAGCATATGAGCGCGAACTTCGTCCGTAACGCGCGTTCGAACGCCGTAGCGCGACTGCATCAAACGCCTTCTGTTTCCATTTCGAGTTAGTTGCTGGCGCACCTTGCGCACATACTCCCAACTGACGCCAAAACGGCTCGCAAGAACGCGGCAACTCCCTTCGCCGTGCTCCGAGGCTTCCAATATCCTGACCCGCAGATCATCCGAATATGCTCGTCCCATCGGTCTCACGTCGCGGTGACTTCACCAGAGAATTCAAGCATAAAGGACGAACATATTCCATGGGTATATCTATCTTGATACTGCTCTAAGGGACTGAGAAACGGCTCGCGGATTGGATTGGTGTTCATGCTTTGATTGTGCGCGCGGCGAGGGAAATGATCTGCAAGGCACCTGCGGTGCGGGGAGTGGCCGTCCAGGCGGAGGCGCTGCGCGCCACCAGCGGTGCGGCAGCCGCTCGCTCTTCGCTCGCAGTGGAGTGTTATATCCCCGGTCCCCAAAGGCGAGGGACCGTGGGCACCCTCAGGGACTGGCCATCCAGGCGGAGGCGCTGCGCGCTTGGGGTTCGTGGTATTCCACCCATCCGTAGAGATCGCGGATGGGGCACACGACGTTGTGGGTCGGTAAAGGTTATGAAAAACTTTGGGTGCGCCACCTGCCCGGCAAAGAAATATCAGGCACGCTGGCCTGTAGCTGCAAGGGCACGATATCGATCCAACGCCGCGGGAAAGGGTTGCAGCGCGCGCTGAAAAATTCCCAGGCTATAGGCAATCGTCAATCCATAATTGGTGATAGGCACGCCCGCCTGACGGCACTCCAGGATGCGGCTGAGCATCTGACGGCGATTCCACATACACGCTCCACAGTGAATCACCAGCTGATAGCTGGCCAAATCAGCGGGAAAGTCGCGGCCCTGCATCGGCACAAAATCGAGTTTCACGCCGGTGTATTGCGTCAGCCAGCGGGGAATCTTGACGCGTCCAATATCTTCGCCGATCGGATGATGCGTGCAGGCCTCGGCAATCAGCACACGGTCGCCGGAGCGCAGCCTTTCGACCGCCAGTGCGCCTTCAACCTGCGCCGCAAGATCGCCCTTGAAGCGCGCCATCAGAATGGAAAAACTGGTGAGCGGCACTCCGGGCGGCGTGTCGGCGGCGACCTTTAAAAAGGCCTGCGAATCGGTGATGACGAGCTTGGGCGGAGTTTTGAGCCGGTCGAGCGCCGTGCGCAGCTCACGCTCTTTGACCACCATGCACATGGCATCGGAATCCAGCAGATCGCGGATGGTCTGCACCTGCGGCAGAATCAGCCTGCCCTTGGGCGCCTCCTTGTCGATTGGCACCACCAGCACCGCCAACTCGCCCGGACCAACCAAGTCGCCGGCGATGGCCGGTGAATCGATAAAATCCGGCGGCGCAAGATCGAGAAGAGCCGCGCGCAGCTCCGTCAAGCCGTTGCCGGTCACCGCGGAGGCCTGCACCACGCGCAGCTTGGCCGCTTGCAGACGCTCGACCAGCGATTCATGCGGCGCGGCGGCATCGCATTTGTTGAAGACAACCAGAGTGGGCGTCTTTTGCTCGGCAAAGTCGCTGAGCAGCCCCTCTTCAAACTCACCCCAGACGCCCGCTTCGGCCACCAGCACGGCAATCTCGGTGCGCTCCAGCGCCTGGCGGGTCTTCTCCACGCGCAGCGCGCCGAGGCCTCCCTCTTCGTCGATGCCGGCCGTATCGATAAAAAGAACTGGCCCCAGCGGCAGCAGTTCCATCGGCTTCTCCACCGGATCGGTGGTCGTGCCGGCAACCTCGGAGACAATGGAAACCTGCTGGCGCGTGATGGCATTCAGCAGGCTGGATTTGCCTACGTTGCGGCGGCCAAAGAAGCCGATGTGGAGACGCAATCCCTTGGGTGCTGTGCTCATTTCATCGTCTCCTCAGGCGCAGCCGGCGCGGGCGAACCCAACCGGCAAACCGCCTCCGGGCTGATCGCCGCGTCGAATTCCTTTTCACTCATCCAATTGTTTTCAAGGATCACCGCGCGAAGCGTCTTGCCCTGTTCACGCGCTAACTTCGCCGCTTCTCCGGCTCGTTCATAGCCCAACGCGGGGAGCAGCGCTGTGGCTGCGGCGGTCGAGTTCTCGACGTGCGCGCGGCAGCGAGCCTCGTCGGCCTCGATGCCATCCACACAAAAACGGCAGAGCAGGTCATCGGCGCGGGCCAGAAGATCAAGATTCTCCAGCAGGCAATGGGCAATCAGCGGCAGAAATGCATTCAGTTCCAGACTGCCGGCGGCGCAGGCCGCGGCAATGACACCGTCGTTGCCCATCGCCAGCATGGCCGCTTGCGTGGCGGCTTCGGGAATCACCGGATTGATTTTGCCCGGCATGATGGACGAACCGGCCTGCCGCGCTGGAAGGTGAATCTCGCCGAAACCCGCGTCAGGACCGGAGGAGAGCAGCCGCAGGTCCGTTGAAATCTTGATGAGCGAAACCGCGTGCGCCTTGAGAATTCCGGAGACTTCGACAAAGACATCGGTGTTCTGCGTGGCTTCGACGAGGTTTTCCGCGCGGGCAAAGCCGATGCCGGTGAGCGAGCGCAACTGCTCGACGGCCTGAAAGATGAACTCGCGCGGCGCGGCCAGACCGGTGCCGATGGCCGTTCCGCCCAGATTGACCAGGCGCAGCCGCTCCTCGCATTTGTAGATGCGCCACCTGTCCCGATTCACCGCCTCGGCATAGGCGCTCATCTCGCGTCCCAGCGTCGTCAGCACCGCGTCCTGATACTGGGTGCGTCCCACCTTCACCACGTGCGCGAAGTTCTTCTCGGCACGTTGAAAGGACTCTTGCAGGGCAACGACGTTTTGCTCGAGCGCGTGCAGCAGCCGGATGGCCGCCAGCCGCAGCGCCGTGGGATAGGTGTCGTTGGTCGATTGATGCAGATTGAGGTCGTCCAGCGGCGAGACGCGGCTGTACTGGCCATGATCGAGGCCAAGGATTTCCAGCGCGCGATTGGCCAGCACCTCATTCACATTCATGTTTGTGCTGGTTCCGGCTCCGCCTTGCAGCGCGTCCACAACGATCTGCGCATCGAGCAGCCCCTCGCTCAGCTCGCGGCAGGCACGCTCGATCGCGTCGGGCTTGGCCGCATCGCCGCTCCATGCGCCCAGCGCGCGATTGGTCTGCGCACAGGCCAGCTTGACGTCGCCAAAGGCGTGCGCCAGCGCCGGATGCACCGGCCGCCCGGCCAGCGGGAAATTCTCCATTGCACGCACCGTGTGGATGCCATAGAGGGCATCGGCGGGCACCGGCCGCTCTCCCAAAGAATCCCGCTCAAGGCGCTCTAGCTGGCTCATGCTTGCTCTCCGCATCCCTGCATCTCTTATTGTCCATCGGAAGAGCGTGAATGACCAAATGACCAAAGTGGCAGCAGGACGCGGCGGCTGTGCTTCGCACAGGAGATGGGCAGATGAAAGCGGATCTTGTCGATGGCGCTCGGGCGCGGGTGAGGTGTTGATCTATCTCCGCCAATCCCAGCACAGCCGCCTCCGGCTATCCTTGAGAGCCGGAGGCGGCACGTAACTTGTGATCCAAGCCAATCTCTATTGCGGGATCAACGCCTGTTGCAGTGAGTTGAAGTAGGTGACGATGTTGCGGGCGAAGACGAGATTGATCTCGTCGTTGGCGGCGAATGGCGCGCTGGGATACTGCGCCGCGAGCCACGAGATGAGGACCTCCGGGTCGCCGATGGGGAAGGTGTCAAGAAGGCTCATGGCCTTGTAGACCAGCACATCGGCGAAGGTCTCGGCATTGGTGTTGAGGTTGGGCCACTGCAGGATGCCCTGAACCAGGACGTAGCCCTGGACCGGGCCAGTGGTCGTGTTTCCATGCATGGACTCCGCAATCTTGAATCCTGTGTAGGGGGCCGAGGCGCTGGAGCCGAGAAAGACTCCCTGGCCGGAGACGGTGGGCTCGGAGGTCATGTTGGAGCTCTCGCCGGAGACCAGGTAGTAGCGCCACTCGTCGCCGGGATGGCCAAACAGATCGTAGTCGCCGAGCAGGTTGAAGGCGGACTGATCGTAGGTGGAAGGCGGCTGGATGTAGTACATTACGGTGCCGTCGGTGGAGGCGATGTAGTCGGACTGGAGCGAGATGAAAGACTTGCCGTCGTAGTACTGAATGGGGTTGGAGTTGACGTCCTGATAGACGGTGACTCCGGGATTGACTGGCACGTTGACGGTGAGGCCGTTGGGATCGGTGTAGATGGTGTAGAGCGGGCCGCCGCTGACCGGATCCATGACGTCGGCCACCTTGAGGGAGCCGGGAAGCGCGGCGGCCGACATGGGCACAATGTTGAGGCCGAGCGCGGAGGTGGTCAACTGCGCGATGAGCTTGGCGTTGACGGTATCGCCCCAGTCCACAACCGTGGTGAAGTTCTTCAACAGATCGAAGGGGATGACGTTGTTGGCCAGCACCGGCGTACCGGTGTTGGGCCCGGTGAGCGGCACCGTGCCGGCGCTGAGTCCGGAGACGGTGGGAGCGGCGAGCACGATGTTGTTCTCGATATCGTTGGCCGGGTTGAGGGGCGAGGCCGATCCAGTGCCGTTGTTGAAGAGGAAGTCGGAGGCCGGGTTGAGAACGGGAACGGCCATCAGCGGCTTGATCTGCGGCACGACGATAGCCTCGTTGGCGACCGGCGGCAGGAAGCGCTGCGTGTAGGTGACGCGATAGAGCAGCCGCCAGGGAATCGACTGATTGGCCTGGGCCGAACGCATGGCATCGGCGTCGGCGTCGGGGCTGTTGAGCAGCCAGACGGGATCGATGACGGTGTTCCAGAACTCGTCGGCGTTGCCCTGCGAGGGCTGGAGGAAGAATGCGTAGGTGCGGAAGAGGCTGACTTTGCCGGGGCGATCGTAGGGTTCCAGATTGCCCGTCAGACCGTCGGCGTTGCCCGTGGCGTAGGCGGGCTGGGGCTGCATAAAGGTCTGGTTGCTGTCGATGTTGTCGGAGATCGGCAGGCCGGCGCCGGAGGAGACCGAGGGAACAATGTTGTATACCAGCCCGTCGGAGCCGATGACGAGATTCAGTCCGCTTTGGTTATCGGGGTTGAACATGGAGTTGAAGTTCATGACAAAATGGGCGTCGTTGGAGCTCGAGTAGCGCATCTGGGTGTCGGTCTCGAGGCCGTCGAAGGCGGCGGCGATGTCGAACGACTGAGTGCCGGTGGTGTTGTAACTGTATTTGGCGGTGCTCTTGGTGGTATTGGTCCAGGCGAACTTGCCGTTGCAGGCGATGGTGAAGAGGCTCAGTTTGAGGTTGAAGCCGTTCATGACCGCATCGGAGCTGATGTTGGAGGTGGCATAGACCTCGTCGTAGGTTGTGGTGTAAGTATGCTTGACCTCCTGCGCTCCGCCGCGCGAGGACCAGACGTACTCGTTGTAGAAGTCGAGCCCAGGCAGCAGGGAGGTGTCGTCGCCGGCCATCGGCGTGCCGTTTTGGAAGGTAGGGTCGCTGGAGAGAGCGCTGCCGGCGGTTTGATAGATCGCCAGTGAGTTGAACGACTGCTGGTCGATCTGCTTCTTGATCTGGTAGGCCTCGACGATGCGCATATAGCTGGCGTCGTGGCCCACCTCACCCGCGGAGAAGTTTCCGTCGTAGACCACCTGCATCTGCCCGGTCGAGGTGGTATAGGTCTGGGCGCCGTTGGGCAGCGTTGCCGGGTTATAGGCGTAACCCACTACGCCATCCAGCACACCGGGGCGAAGGTACTTGCTGCTCATGCGGAAGGAGACGATGTTGAGATCGCGCGGGATCTGCGTGTTGGGGATGCGCACGAAGCCGTAGACCGTGTTGGTCTGGAGCAGCGTCTGCTGGTAGACGTCGAGCGTCTGCGAGGTGACAAAGGCCGTTCCGTAGGGCGATGGGATGTACATGCGCTGGCCGAACTTTTCTTCCGTGGGCGCGGTCTTGGGCAACTGGCCGGGAGGGTTCGACGTCGTGAAGCCGCCGAGGTTGGGATCGGGCAGGATCGCGGTCTTCGAGGCCTGTGTGCCGGCGGTGTTGCTGGGGGTGGTGAGAGCGTTCAGGCTGGCCATGAACTGGTCGTTGGTGTAGGGCATGAGCGTGCCCTGCATCTTGAGCGTGTACTTGTTGGACTCATCGAGCTTGGCCGAGGAGGTCTTCTGCGTGTTGGTGTCGCCGGAGGTAAGAGTGGTCTCGTCGCCGTCGTAGGTTGCGGTAAGATCGACCACCGCCTTCTTGTCAAAGTTGACGCCGAAGCCTATCGGAGCCAGATCGGCGTCGAAGCCGAAGCCGGCGCCGTAGTCGACCGATTTGGAGAATTTGCTCTCGGAGGAGCTGTCGTCCGATTCCTGGTATTTCATGGTGACGGAGGTGGGCGCGGTAAAGGTGACGGAGGTTGCGCCGGCGTAAGTGGGCTTGAGGGTGAGATTGGCCATCGGCGCGGGAGGCGCGCCTTCGATGTAGCCGAGGATCTGCACGTTGCCTTGCTCCTGCGAGACCCATGAGAGGACGAGGTCGCCGACCTTCTTGCCCGCGTAGAGAGTGAGGACGGAGTCCTTGATATAGACGTAGGCCTCGTTGATCTCGCCGGCCAGCGTGCCGGTGGTGGTGTTGAGCGTGACCGAATAAGTGGTGAGGCCGGGAGGCGTATCGCAAACCGTCAGAGCAATGTCCGGCGGAGTGTAAAGATTGGGCGTGACGAGCGGACCGCAGCGCCCGACGGCTGGGCATCCGGAGAGATCGAGCGACGCGTTGGAGAAAGCAAGATTCGTCGGCGCGCCGTTCGAGACCGTGATGTTGTCGATGTACTTCTTCATCGAGAGGTCTGGGCTGAACAGCGGCGGCTGCGTGGCCGGCGCGGCGTTGAGCGCGGGAGCGACGAAGGAGCCGTTGAGGTAGACGACGAGGGTCGGCTCATTGGAGGGGATGAGCTGGCCAAACATATCGTCGATGATCTGGTATGCCTGGCGAGCCATCTGCCAGATGCTGATCTCCTGGAGCTTGTACAGGCCGGCGTTGAAGTCGAGCTGCGAGGAGCCTGCCGTGTAGCCGGTCCACGAGGCGGGAACCGATCCGGAGGGAACGAGCGTGAGCGGCAAGGAGACGCCGTCGATATACAAGGTCGTTCCTTCGAATTCGTGGCCGGTGAGTGGCGCGAGGTATGCGTAGTAGTTGTTCGTCGAGATGGCCACGGCGCTTTCATCGTAGGGGTTGTTGACGATGCCGCTGGGGTTGTACTGCGCCTGCCAGAAGCCGAGGATGCCGGCCTCGTTGAGCTGCTCCAGGTTGGCATTGGCGATGTCGATGGTGCCGGCACTGGTGGTGATGCCGTCCGCGTCGATGGAGGTGTTGAAGAGATAGACGTCGCGAATGTTGATGCCGCTTGAGCCGCTCGGCGGTATTGGCGTCCCGTTGTCGTCGTAGGCCTGGCCGATCAGCAGGTGGGCTGAACCGGTGGAGTTGACGATGAGGCCGGTGTCGCTCGGCACCGGGTTGTCGGTCGAGACAGACGTCCAACTGCCGAAGGTGCCATCGTCATTGACCGTGCGAATGGAGATGGTGACGGTGTAACTCGAGGTTGCGCTCGACAGGTTTTGCAGCTTCGTCAGGAAGCCGTCCAGCGCAGGCGTGGCGCTTGGGGTGTTGGGCGCGATACTGGAGATTTTGATGCTGCCCGAGGCCTGGGTGGGCAGGGCGGATGCATTGAAGCTGGTTCCGTTCGAGGTTGCCGGTCCCAGCACGCTCACATCAAAGGGCGGAGCGTATGGGTCTGCGCTGCCCTCGTTTCCGGTGGGGCTGGTGGTGTTTTTAACGATAATCAACTGGTAGTAGAGATTGGGTTGGATCGGCGGCCCAGTGAAGACCGGACTGATGGTCCCTGTCCCGTCCTTTATCTGCAGCGTCACGCTTCCATTGGCCACTCCCACACGGTAGGACATATCGGTGTAGGGCGAGGTCGTGCCCGATGCCGTTCCCTTGTAGAGCAGTCCCTGGGCGGTGTTGACGTCGGAGACGCTGAAGGTCATGGCGATGCTGAAGTCGCGCGTGAAGTTGAAGTTCTTGCCCTGCGCCACCTCAAAGCCGGCGCCGCCGTTGCAGACGATGGTGTAAGGCTGCACGTAGCTGAGGGCGAAGTGCTCCCACCCGGAGGAGATGACCGGCGGCGTGGGCGCGGCCGTCATGACGGTGTTGTTGACGCCGAGATAGATATTCGGGTTCTGATGTGCATCGAGCTCGAAGTCGACATCGACATAGTAGACAACCGGCGTGTTGGTGCTGGCGGAGTAGGTGAAGGGGTGATAGCTGGAGGGCGGAGAGAGCGGAAGCGAGTGCCAGAACTCCAGACTGAAGTCGCCCTGCGGGCCCAGAAACGTATCGATGAGCGGGCTCGATGATGTCACTGGCGTCTTGTAGGAGGCCGCGAAGCTCTCGCTGGGCATGACGGTCTCCGCGACGAAGGTGGTGAAAGCGTTGTAGCCGCCGGTCTGGAAGGTGAGCGGGGCGGAGGGAACGAAGGTGAAGGGTCCGGTCTGCATGAAGGTTGGCAGCAGCGTGGGCAGATCGACCTTGACCACGTTGGCGTTGCTTCCAGGGTTATAGAGGATGTCGTAGAGCGTGGTGAGGCCGGTCGTGTCGGTGACCATGAACTGGAAGGCGCCCGACGGCGATTGCGTAACGTTGATGGGCTGCGCGGTGAATCCGTAGACCAGGCCGAACTGCGCTTCAACGGGGGCAATCGCGGTCGCCGCCCACAGATTGCCGGGGTTGATGCCGGAGGGCGTGGGAGCGCCGGCGGTGGTGCCGTCGGTGACCATGTAGGTGTTGCCGTTGAGATTGAAGACGGCGAGTTGCTGCTGGTTCGGCGTCGGCATGGCGGCGAAGACAGCGAAGGACTTTTGCACGGAGACGTATTTTCCCTCGGATGCGAGCAGGGTATACATCACATTTTTGTAAAGGAAGAAGTCCGCGTTGCCGGATTGAGGCACGCC
>Ga0302281_10001669_pt1 | contig 16011 bp, 8 predicted proteins | sample III_Fen_E1_2_FD_198762 | JGI IMG/M metagenome (GOLD analysis project Ga0302281, IMG submission 198762) | Peat permafrost microbial communities from Stordalen Mire near Abisko, Sweden - III_Fen_E1_2 | ecosystem: Environmental > Terrestrial > Soil > Wetlands > Permafrost | place: Sweden: Abisko...
CAGCGGTCCCGTAGGTCTTGAGCTTTCCATGATCGTAGCGCACCAATCCCGATATCATTCCTATCCAGATCGCTCCTTGCCGATCTTCAACAATCGACATGACATAATTGCTGGGCAACCCATCTTTTTCGCTGAGCTTTGAAATCCGGCCGCGGTCCCAAATGGTCAGCCCTTCGAGCGATCCTAACCAGATGCGACCTTCCCGATCTCGATAAAGAAGATGCACCGATTCCGGAATTTGTAGACGCGCGCTCAACCGAATCCAAGATCGTCCATCAAATCGATAGGTTCCCTTCATCGTGGCTGCCCAGACTTCGCCAGAACTATCTTCTGCTAAAGACCAAACGGATCGCTTTCCGTTTTGCTTTGACGCAACCGGATGAAACTGCCCACTGGATCCGCGACTTAGCCCGTGCCCACCCACCCAAATGTCTCCCTTCGAGTCCTCAAAAAGAGTGTTAGCGACATTGTCCGCGAGTCCTTCTCTTGTTGTGTACGTCCGGAACGAACCGGATCGATAACGCACGACCCCCGAATCGCCCGTGCCGACCCAGAGACTTCCGTCGCGATCTTCAAAAACTGAATCGACGTCTTGCGTCGGGCTCTCCTCTGGCTCGAATACAAGGCCCGCACCCTTTCTCAATCGGGCGAATGTCTTGTCGGTGGCAGACCAGATACTACCGCTGTGGTCCTCATAGAAGCAGAATGATCTGCCCGACAGACCTCGAATAAACTGGACCCGGCCGGAAGTATCGAGAAGCGCGCTGCCCGTGAATGTGCCCACCCAGAGCCTTCCCTCTCGATCACGAAACAATGTTTGGACAGAATTCGATGGAAGACCATCTTTGACAGTCAAAACAGTCATTTGACCGTCAGAGAGATGGACAAGACCTTTACTGAATGTCCCAACCCATAGACCACCAGCACCGTCGTCAGCCAGAGCCGAGATGGGGTCCTCAGCGAACTCGTTCTTTAGTTTGAAAACTCGGAAGCGGACTCCGTCGAACACCGCGAGTCCATTCCACGTGCCAACCCATATCTTCCCGGAGCGGTCCTCAGCTAACGTATGGATCAGCTTGGCAGGCAGACCATCCGTCATGGTGAAACGCCTGAATTTGCCATTCTCGTAGCACGACAGTCCGTCCCCGGTCGCTATCCACAGTCTTCCAAGATGATCCACCAACAAGACGCTGAACGAATTGTGCCCAATTTCAGGGGTCGACTCCTGCCGGTAGATCGTAAATTTGACACCATCAAAACGTGCGAGTCCGTCGTTGGTGCCAAACCATAAGTAGCCATCCTGCGTCTGGGCAATCGTTCGAACCTGGTTCTGGGGAAGGCCTTGTTCAGTGGTGTAGGTCCGAATCGAGTATTGAGATAGCGGTCGCGTTTGTTCTTGAGCGCATGCAAGGACCGCGAGACCAATGATTACCGAGCAAAGGAGGTTCCTGCGAATTCTTCCGCGCGCTAGCCGGTTCCCACGGCACTCAGAATTTGTCCATCCAACTGTGGCCCTCAGAGCCATTTGCAATTACGCTCCCTGCTGCATGCAATAAAAGAATAGCCCACAACCGCACCGGAATATGTAAGCTTTCCGGACTAGAAGCCGCAAATCCCGTCGAAGTCAGAAGCCTACCCGAATGGGTAGGATCATGCCTAGCCGGGTTGGGGATGCGCTGCTGCTATCAAATTCACTAAACTTGCGATACGGAATGGGGCTGGTCCTGGTCCATCCGATCCTTGGCACTAGAGCAATTGTGAAATGCCGTTCAAACATGTCCTGGCAGGCCGACGCTAGCACGTCTCTCACTTAGAACCTTCTAAGGGAAGAGTAGTTTCTTCACCCAGCAGGATCAAAGATCGTTCTGTGCAATTCTGAATTGTTGCATGATCAATTATGAGCCGACGGGAAACAAGTCAATCCAAGCAACTACAACAGGAGGGGGTTCATTGAAAATCAGCCGCTTTTTAGGCCTGGGTCTTTTGTTGCTGGCAGCCATCGGTGCGGCCGAGTCTCACAAACCGATGGCGGGCGATCGGATGGCTCAGCAGGTAAAGATTTATCGCGATGCATACGGCACTCCACATGTATTCGGAAAGAGCGATGCCGACACAGTGTTTGGATTGGGCTATGCCCAGGCAGAGGATAACTTTAAGCAATTGGAGGAAGATTTCGCGCTCGCGATCGGTCGCGGTGCTGAAATCTACGGCACCTCCTTGGTGAATGAAGATCTTTTGAATCGCACTCTTGCAATTGAAGCTCACGCGAAAGATGATTACACCCACATCGATGAGCACATGCGCTCTCTCTGCGACGCCTATGCGGCCGGCGTCAACTTCTACATAGCAAGGCATACTCAACTACATCAGCGACTACTGAAACGAATCGAGCCGTGGTATCCGTTGGCATTCATTCGCTATAGCTACTACCAAAATGGCTTCGTGCGCGATCCAAAACTTGGTAAGACTGATTTCGAAGCCGATTTGCTCCGGTTTACGTCAGTACACACTGGCTCTAATGGGTGGGTGATTTCGCCGTCACGATCCGCTTCTGGCCACGCGATGTTGTTCATCGATCCGCATCTACCCTATTACGGTCCAGGTCAAGTATACGAGGCACATATCCACAGCGAGGAAGGTTGGGAATTCAGTGGGTATACAAGATTCGGCTTTCCTTTTCCGTACGTTGGCCATAACTCGTTCCTGGGTTGGATGAGCACCGACAACATGGCCGACATGGTAGATGGTTATGCGGAGCGCTTCGATGACTCGCGCGAGCCGCTTCATTACAGATACGGCCTTGAGCATAAGCTTGCCACAAAGCGCGAAGTTACGATTCGGGTTAAGACCAAGAATGGAATGCAGCTAAGAACCTTTGCAACGTTGTGGACGATTCATGGACCAATTGTGGGCAAATATCAGGGGCTCCCGTTGGCTGCGCGATTGCCGATGTATGAGTCTCACGGATGGCTTCGTGAATGGTATGACATGACGAAGGCCACGACGTTGAAGGAACTCATTGCTGCGCTTGAGCCGCATGCAATGCTATTTGGTAACGTAATGTCAGCTGGCGTGGATGGCCATATCTATTACGTCTACAACGCGGCGATTCCCGAACGAGACCCTCGCTACGACTGGTCGAAACCAGTCGATGGCAGCGACCCCGGAACCGAATGGAAGGGATACTTCCCTCTGTCCGAGCTTCCGCAACTAACGGACCCCGCGACCGGGTGGATGCAGAATTGCAACACGTCGCCATTCCTTTTGACGAGCGACGGGAACCCAAATCCCCAGGACTATCCGAAATACATGGTGCGGGAAGGGATGGTAGCGGGTTGGGATGCACAGAATCCTCGTGGAATGGCATCGCAGCGTGTTCTTACATCCCGCTCCGCGTTCACTTTTGAGGATTGGGCAGCGGCAGCTTTTGACACTTATGTAATTACTGCGGACGAGATCTTGCCGAGATGGCTTAGGATCGTTAGTCCAGATCTACTTGGAGGGGACTCAGCCGAGCGGCTTCGGAAAGCAATTCGTCTCCTACAAGATTGGGACCATGTTAGCCGCGTTGAGTCCGTCCCTATGTCGATTTACACGATGTGGCATGAAGCAATGAAACAGCGCCCTGAAACATCCGAAAACGTCACTTTTACGCTTGATCAAACTTTGGCTGAACTGGCGCGTAAATTCGGCGACTGGAATGCTCCTTACGGAGAAGTGAATAGGCTTGTTCGCGTGACTCGAACGGCGCAACCTCCTTTCGGCAATCCAGCCTTTGACGATCATGAGGCGAGCACCGGGATTGCCGCCGTTAATGAGGATGACGGAGCCGTCTTTACAATGCGCACGGTTCCTGGAATTCAGGATCACCGTCGTTACGGGGTGCACGGTGACACCTACGTCAGCGTCGTCGAGTTTGGTCCGACGACTAGGGCATTGTCAGTGATGACGTTCGGCGAGAGTGGCGATCCTGCAAGTCCTCACTTTGATGACCAGCAAGAACTATTCACAAAAGGTCATTTCAAGAAAAGCTGGTTTGCGCTTCAAGAAGTGAAGGCAAACGCTGTAAGTGTCTACCATCCGGGGGACGAAAAAGGCAGGAGGAACAGAAGGTCTGCGAACGCCAGCGTCCGGTGATTCTCGGTTGTGTTAGTTTGCATTTCGCCTCGGAAGGCCGATATTCGCGCGAACATCAATCGGTGATTGAACTGCTTCAACATCCTTGATGGCCACTACAGTGTGGGTAGGAACGCAACTCACTTTGATGAAATTATGAAGAATGAGTCCGGTTCTTCTCTGATCTTTTCGACATTTGATAGGCCAGAAACGGGGTGAGACGAGCAAGTGCTTTCAGCCCACTCATGCAAGATTTCTTTTCCAACTTGAGTCCTACCCAAACGGGTAGGCGCGAGCCTAGCAGGCTTGGGGATGCATCCCTCTCTCGAATTCACTAATCTTCCGCTGTCACCTGAAAAGCGGATCAATTCCGCGGGAGAATGCGACGAGAAAGGCACAACCGATGAGCGCAACAGTCGATATTCTGAACCCGAGCAAGCCGAAACGCGTGGCAATCATTGCCTCCAATCCTGCAACGTCAAAGCAGACAGGATGGCCGATCGGATTCTGGTGGAGCGAACTGACGCATCCTTATTGGGAGTTCGTCGAGCATGGGTACATCGTGGACGTCTTTAGCCCGGATGGTGGCGCGCTTCAGGCAGACTCGTGGAGCGACCCGCGAGATGAAAGCAAATATTCCGCTCACGATCTTATCTCGCTTGGGTTCATTTGCTCGACGGAACATTTGAAGCTGGTCGAGGGCACCAAGCCAATCAGTGAATTGAACCCGACGGGTTACGATGCACTGTTGTTCGTTGGTGGGCAGGCGCCGATGTATACGTTCTATGATGATCAGCGGGTTCATGAGCTTGCGTCTAAGTGTTATCAGGCAGGCAAGGTCACGGCAGTGCTGTGCCATGCAACGTGCATTTTGCTGAAGGCGAAAGTGGATGGCAAGCTACTGGTGACCGGAAAGACCTGGACCGGCTTTGCCAATTCCGAGGAACGCTTTGCAGATGAGTTTGTTGGCAAGCGCATTCAGCCATTGTGGATCGAGGATGAAGCGAAGAAACTCGCGGATACAAACTTCATCGTCTCCAGCCGATTCAAGGCCCATGCGGTACGTGACGGGCACTTGATCACCGGTCAACAGCAGTACTCGGGAGCAGCAGTTGCCCGTCTTGTTATTGACGCGCTGGGGATATAGGGTACAAGAAGGTTCAGCAGAGCACTTAAACTGAGGATGACGCCTGCCCGACATTCATGCATGAGGGCTCTCCACCCACGGGTCTTGGCTTCACCGGGCTTAGCCGTCATGAGCAGACGATTGCCATGCACAACGCCCGGCGTCGCACTGCCGCTGACGGTCATCACGGCCTTAAGCCTTTCATGGTCCTTCTCAGCTTTTCGGTTGCACATCGGAAGCTTAGGGAATTCGAAAGAGCGGTGCATCCCCAACCCGGCTAGGCCCGCGCCTGCCCGTTTGGGTAGGATTCAAGTTAAGAAAGAAATTTGCCAATGGTGACCTGAAATACTTGCTCATCTCACGCTCTTTCCACGCTCAAGCAGGTTCCTTGTAGGAATTTGTCTTTCGTGGGTCCATGCAAACCAATGTCATGTGCTCCTCGGCAACACAGCTCTGGCATCCTTGGCACAGCTTGCAACCTTCACTCACGGACACTTCGATCAAAGCTGGCCGCGGCCTCTGCCGTGACCCCTTCCATCACTCCACCACGACCGTCAAGTTCACGGAACGGACGATTGCGCCCGCGCTTCCCGTGACCTGCAAAGCGGTGCTCCCAGTAATCACCTGGTTGAATCGGTTGGAAGTTGCTGCCTCGTCATTCTGGTCGCCGCTGTACTTGGCCACCAGGATATGCGTGCCCACGTTGAGCGACGTGGTCTGTAACGAGGCCGTGCCGTTACTCAACGGAACGGGTTGGCCGAGTTGCGTCGCGCCATCGAAGAACGAGACTGTTCCCGTGGGAGACGATCCGGAGGCAAGGACCGTCGCGGTCAGATCGACGGGCGCACCGCTCGCAACCTTAGAGGCGGTAGAGGTCAACTGGACCAAGGTTTTTGAGACCGGCGCGCCTCCACTGCCGCTGCCGCAACCGAGGCTGTAACCGATAACGCAGAGAATAGTCAGCAGGGCAGCAGATTTGCGGCGGCGGCCGCGTCCGGCTCCCAGCAGAAAGATACCGGCCAGTGCACCAACTCCACTGACTGCCCACAAGGAAGTCCTTTGTGCAACTGGCATGGCGGAAGCCGCTGTCGAGGATGGGCTCAAGACACTAACGGACAGGTTTGCCGTTTGCGGGCTGCCATTCAATGTAAGAGTCGCGGGTGTAATCGTGCAAGTTGCGCCCGCTGGAATTCCGGTGCCGCACGCCAGCGTGACAGTGCCTGCGAATCCCAGGATGGACGATGCAGTGAAGGTTGATGTGCCCGTCGACCCGGCCGGAATGTCCAACGTTGGCGGAGTTGCGCTTACCGCAAAGTCCGGCGACTGCACACTGATGGTCACAGGCGCGGTTGTGGCCGGAGCGAAATCCTGGGCTCCTTCAAAGTACGCGGTGATCACGTTGATCCCGGTTGGCAGATTCGCCCGCAGGCTATAGACGGACGTTGGGGCCACCGGTCCTCCCATCAACTCGAACGGCCCCGCCAATGGCTGCGCTGGTCCTCCATTTACGGCATCGAGAAACAGCACATTCCCATTCGGGGCATTGGCGGAGGTGGGGCTCAGGATCACTCCCGTTGCGGTGAAGTTGAGACTGGTCTCACTGCCAGTAAGCACATAGTTGGAAGGCGTGGTCAGAGAAACGGGGGTCGCCACCGGATTCTCGGTCAAGGTCACGATGCCGCTATAACTATTGGGGACGGAATTAGAGTCTCCACTGTACTGCGCGTAAAACTCATAGAGCCCCGCATCGGTGGGCGGGATCGGAATAGTGACTACACCATTCTGCAACGTCCCGCTGCCAGAAAAGAATCCGGTCCCGAAGATCTGGATGGTACCTGTCGGTGTTGGGGCGCCTGGATTCACCGGTGTCACCTTCACCAGCAAGTTCACCGATTGGCCATAGGTGATGACCGATGGAGAACAGATTAGTGAGACCGTGGTCGTGGCCTTCCCCGTCTTCGGCATGGTGACGGTGACGCCAGTCGCGTATTGCGAACTAGGATCCACCGGGAGGTAGTTGGGGTCCCCGCTGTACTGAGCGGCGATGTAGTGCTGCCCGGCGCTCAAGGGTCCAACGTTGGCGGTTGCCTGGGGATATCCGGTGCCGGCTAGGCCGTTCATGGTGATGGTCGCGGGAGCACCAATGGGCGTTCCATTATCGTAAAACTGGACCGTACCACTGGGCTCGATCAAACCGGATGAAAACACGAGCGCGGTCAAGGGTCCGACTTGACCGGGAGGAATGTTCGCACTGGCTTGCGTGTAAGTTTGATAACGGTTGACGTTCACAGTGACCGGAGGCGCGCTGCTCGGCGAAAAACTGTTATCCCCGCTATAGGCGACACTCAACGTATGTGTGCCTCCTGGCAGAGTGAAGTTCGCGGTGGCAAACGGACCTCCGCCTGGGTAGATCTGAGCGCCCGACGCGTTCAAGGGAAACGTCGCAATCACCGCGCTTCCATCCATGACGTTAACTGTGCCAGTCGGGGTGCCCTGGCCAGAAGCCCCCGTGACTGTCGTGTTGACGTAAAGATTCTGGCTGTAAGTCAACGGTCCCACCAAAGGCACCAGATTGCCGGACTGGTCCAGGACTTCCAGGAAGAAGGAAATGGTGCTGCCTTCCGGTGTCACGGTGAAGGGCACCGGATTCGAACTGCTGCCGGAGAAGGTAGCATCTCCGGCATAGTGCGCGCTCAAGTTATAACTACCGCCGGGCAGATTGCTGACCGAACCGGAATAGCTGCCGTTGGTCAGAGAGAATTCGCCAACCGCTCCATACTTGTCGGTGGAAAGGGAAAAATCACCGCTGGGAGTTCCGTTACCGTTCGCATCGGTGACGGCGACGTTCACCGTCAAAGGTGTGCCATGTTTGAAGCTGGATGAGTTCGCGGTAAGAGCTGTGCTCGAAGGTTGAAATGTAGCTTGCGCCCAGTTCGCGACCAGATTGGCTGCGTTCACGCTTCCGAGGCCCGTCGCCAGATCGTATCCTGTTCCTGCTGCCCATTGCGCCTGTGGCGTTCCGTAGCCCGGAAGGCCAGGATCGCTGTTGTTGCCCAGCGTGATGTCATAAAACATGCACGAGTTAGGTTGCTCGGGGTTGGTCAGGTTCGACGAATTGCAAGCGTTCAGGTCCTCCTGGGCGGCCAACTTGTACAGCGTGTAATTGGCTTGCCCCTGAAAGGCACCGTTTTGCTGCTCGACCAGCGCCATAACTCCGGCCATAGCCGGCGTAGAGACGGAAGTCCCGCCGACTACGTCCGTTTGAGTAATCGTGACCTGACCATTCTGGACGATATATTCGCACGCGGAGATGTAACAGACCACATACCCCTCATCATTGGGGGAAGCATTGAGCGCGACGTCGGGAATATCTCGAGCATGGTCGTTGGGAACACCCGTTCCCGTCTGCCAGGCAGGTTTGCCGTAACCGCTAACGCAAGTCACTGTTCCGTCCCGGTTCGCCGTGGAGACGCTGCAACTGCTCGGGCCGCCACCACCGCCTTCAAAGTTGTAATTCTGCTGTCCGTAAACACAGTTGGTGCCCCCTGCGGGCAACGTGGGGTCGCAGCTCTCGTTCCAGACCTGCTCCGGGATGTAACCGAAGGCAGAGGAAAAATCGGTGCCGTTGTTGGCACTCCAGTAATTCCCTACTTGCGTGATGCTCTCATCGAACTGAGTTCCGCCCACAGCCAAGTCGTACGGTGTGGAAGCCAGTCCGTTGACCGTATAGCCATACTGCGCCGGGCCCGGGGGTTCGATTCCTGCATGTTGCAGGTCGCCATCGCATTCCGCAGCTCCGGAGTCGCCGCTGGAGATCAGAACCGTGATACCTTCCGCCGCCGCTTGTTCCCACAAAGCGTTGATGAACTGATTTTCAGCGGTGCCGAGCAGCATTTCACAGGCGCCGTAGCTTTCACTCAGGATTGGCGCCACCACGTTATCGACGATGTAGGCAGCCGACAGATCGACACCGTCGGTGGTCTCCGTGCTCGCGGCCTCCACCAGGCTGATGGTGGCCTTGGGCGCCACCGCGCCCGCCCACTCCACATCGAGCGCAGACTCGAATCCATCGCCGGGCGACCCGAATCCCGGGTCGGGGCCGCTCACGATGAAATTAGGATCATTTTCGGGCAAGCCAAAAAGAAACCGGAAAACCTGCACATCGGTCAGAAAAATGTCGGCGCGGCCCACGATCGCAATCGAAACCCCGGTGCCGTCGATCCCCGATTGGAGTAACGGCTGGACGTTGTAGATTTTATGGAAGTCCCCCGGAGCTACAAGGTAAGACGTAGTGCCACTATTGGGGTCGGTAAAGGTGAAATCAGGATTGACTCCTCGATTCATTCCGCGTTGGTCCAACCCCGCTTTCTGCATGTGTCCGCTTTCGTTCCGCTTCATCATGGAGGGCGGAGTGTGGGTGGGACGTTTCTCGAAGTTGTGCAGCGACAGGACGCCGCTCACCACCGGCGTCAAGGCTTGGGGCAAAGAAATGTCGGTGGCATTGGCCACATGCTGCGCACCGTTGTACTGGTAATTGTGGATGGAGGTCTGGAACGCGCTTTCCACCTGCGCCGCCGTTCCCGAAAATTCAATCCAGCCCGCTCCCCTCGCCACTTTTACTTCGGAGAAGCCTTGCCCTCTCAGCCATTCGGTCACCCGTACCAGGTCTTGCGACGCGGCACCAAATTGCGCCGAGAATTTTTCCGGCGTCAGCCATTTGTGGTAGTTGGGAGAGCGTTTGTCCTGCTGGCTGTCGAGCAAGGCGCGCAATGCTTTCTGCTGGGCATCGCTCTGTTTCAGCACCAGCAGCATGCGCCGCATCGGCAGATTGGAATCCACCGGACCCAGGTCCTGGGCACTTCTTATTCGAGCATTCGTGCTTCCCGGAATCACCATGCGCAAGCTGTTGTCGACCGACTGCGTGATCCGGATGGCCGGTGAGCTAGGGGCAGGAGTAGCTGCTCTGTGCGCTGAGGCGAAAGCACTGATGATGAGCGTAACCAATACTGCAATAACCCGGGTTGGTGCGGAGAAAACGTTTACGGTAGGTGGAAAAGACTTGTGCTTCTCGATTTCTACGGTCATTGGGGCCCTCATCTACTGCGGAAAAAAAGGTGCGAGTCGTTGGAATCCCAAGCGTCGGCTCAAATCGAAACGGCACTCGACTCAAGGTTGGGATTGTCAGAACAGCAGGCAGTAGTTCCCTGGAAGCTCTAGTCCATCGGACGGGGGACAGTTCGATAGAGCAACTTGGGCGAGGAGCGTACTGTGTTGGGCAGCGATGTCATCTTGCTCTTCCGCAGAACGAAGCGAGGATTCTGCCTTTAGACCCGCCGACTGTCAAATCATTTTCAGCATGGATCACATCTGATTGAAGAATTGTGACCTGCGGTCGCGTAGGGGACGGAGAGAACGTCTGCCTGCATCGGCAGCCTCGGGGGGCCGGATTCAACTCTGCCTTTTTTCATAACGGATCGCCTAAAGAGGGTGCCTTCATCTCGTACCTTAGATGCATTGAAGCACGCGTACCCGGTCAGGCGACCTGGAGTTTGACGTAAAGCTCACGAGAACAGTTCACGGTTGTCCTGAAGAAATTGCTCGAAGGTTAATGGGCTTCTGCTCAAGATCTTGTTGATTGAATCTGACACGTGGGCTGCATCTCCTCGCTTGCTAAACTGAAAGAGTTCCAGCAAAGAACTGACCATCCAGGCCGGCAAGCCTGCATCCCTCATCGATTGCTCCGCCTGGGCAGTACTCACGTCAACATAGTGGACTTGCTTACCGAGCGTTAGCGACAGTTTGTCTGCGACATCGTTGTTTGATAATGCTTCCGCCCCGGTCACATCGTAAATTCGCCGCTCGTGGCCTTCTTGCGTGAGCACCGCCACGGCGAGAGCCGCAACATCTCGCACATCGACCAGGCTTACTCTTCCTTCTCCCTGCGGCATGTAAAATGCCGAATCACTCTTGATGCTCAACGAATTCATCGCATAACTCTGCATGAAGGTATTCGGTCGAAGGATCGTGTACGGGATGCCACTTGCTTCAACGGCTTGCTCAACGGCTTTATGGGCGCGACCAAGCGCGATCCAAGATTCGCTGGCTCCTATGAAGGATGAACGAACGATGCGGCGAACGCCCGCTTGCTTGGCTGCCTGAATAGTATTGACGCCCAATTCTGCTAGGTTTTCCACAAATGGAGTGACGGAAAAGAACCGATCGACTCCTTCAAATGCCGGAAGCATCGACGGGATAGAAGCCATATCAACGGCAATCTGTTCGATTTTTGCTTTCTCCCATTTGGGATTCTGCTTTACCGTTTTTGCTAATACACGAACTGCGAAACTTCTAGATGCCAGCTCTTCCGCCACTAAATTTCCGATGTTCCCACCCGTAACTAGAATTGTCGCCACTAGACGCTCCGTCCAACGATCGCTTAGCGCTTTTGCTGCACTAACGACCGTTCCTGTATTTAGAATTCTTCACCGTGCCCTTCGCCGTCATGCTCACTCCTCCATTCCGGAGTCCATCCACCGGCGGAAGAGTTCGACATTGTCTTTAGGCCAAGGTCCATCGCAGGGCATCGTCCCGTTGTCGAGCCGCTTGAATATGTCTGGCGCGTGTTTGCGCACATCAGCGTAGGACCACAGATCGAACACAAAGCTCATCGACTCCCGGTCCATTTTTCGGAACAGCGGTTTGATGTGATGGACAAATGCCACCGGCTGATCGGGGCCAGGAATGGCAACTGGCTGTTGGACCTCTTGTTGCGGAGCCAATGCCGAAACCCTCGAACCGGGCGTCGCATTGCACACCCACCACCATCGGGGAACAGGCATATTCGGTGGAGGCATTGCGCCCTGCTGAGAGTTTTCCTTGCCAATCCGCGAACCCCATTCGAGATACGCAACGAACGCGGCGCGAAATTCAGGATCATTGGGCAGCAAGGCGTCGTCGGCGCTCTGGCAAAGCATTTTTACCCACCGCGCTCGCTGTTCCTCGCTGATGCATTTGCCCACGTGCTGCGAGATCATCCGCGAATAGCCACCGTAGCGGTCCGAATAGAATTTCGGTCCACCAAAGACCTCGCTTAACCACGCTGCGACGCGTTCCGGATGATCCGGCGACATGTTCTCAAAGAGGGGGCCGACCAGGGGATCCTGGGGAACGTACTTACTGTAGAAGATGCGCGTCATGCGCAACAAAGCTGGGAATCCGCCTGCCCACTCAAAGAGCGTGGGCTCATGCTCCGGAGACGCTACAGGGTCCGCGAACTTGACATACCAATGCATTCCACTGCAAAAAGGTTTGTTCTGAGAGTGGCCGCACCGGCACAGGCTGAAGTGTTCGCGCGAAGAACCTTCGGCCCGAGGAACCTCGTTGCCGAGTTCGTCAACGAGATGGACGCTCCCCGTTACCCGGTACGGGCCGTCTTTTGAAACTTCGATGCAGGGTGGCCGTGATTGATCGACCTGAGTACGAGCTTCGATCCGGTCGATTGCATAACTGAGAGCCCCGGACGGACAGGCGCGGACGGTCTGGATGATTTCGTCGAGCCTTGCCCCGCTCGGAGTGACGAACGGCTCTTGCCTGACGTGAAATACCGAGGCGAGCCGGTCGGTACAAAATCCTGAATGCGCGCAAAGACCGCGATTATCGAAAATCTCGATCTGCTGCCCTGGGTAGGCATCGCGTTTGTCAGGCACTCGCTTCGGGTCTTTGTCTCCGGAAAAACTCGTTTTTGCATGAGTGCCGTCGCAATACGGCTTTGTCGAGGATTGGCCGCATCGGCATAGCGCCACTTCGGACTGATGTGGCAGCTCTTCTCCCAGCCAGTTCCTGAATTCCGCTAGGTTCGAGACCACGTAGGGACCATTGTGCGAGAGTTTGATTTCTGGCCGGATCTCCGGCCGCCCTTTTGGCAATTCGGTCATTTTCCACCTCAAGCTAAACGATTCCATTAGTCGCGGCGTTCGACCTCACTCCAAGAAGTCGGAAAATACGGGCTTGCCATCTACACCGCTTCCGAGCTCCCTAAAGCACTTTTCGAAAACGGCCGCTGCATCCATACCGGGGATCGGCAGGACCGACCCAAGTTCCGACAGCATTCGCGGGGGCATATCTTCCATTGGAGTGTCCGTGACCTCGCACCACTTCTGTCTGAAGTTGCGAAATCGCCGCTCGGTCAATGCCAGTCGAATGACGTGATCCAGTAGTTCACCACCTCCCGCAAGGCCGCGAAGCTCATCCCGTACTGCCAGGAGTCCGGATTTTCAACCGGTTTTGGAAACGCAGTTTCGCGAATACAAACTCTGATCCGCTCAAGGTTTGGTTGCGGAATAGCGATGCGAAAGGCACAACTGATTCTGCGTGGGACACCGCCTCAAAAGTTTCGATGAGATTGATTCGTTCCGTAGCTTGAACTCGAACTGGTGTTCGGAACGGATCTTCCACGCAGTCACGGCACTGTATAGTAAACCTGTTCCAATAAAAGCCCGCCGATTAGACTTTGGCATTTCCAGATTCCCCTCTGGACTCAGTTTGCATTCCTCGATCCGCGCATTGCGCAGAACCAGGGGCGGTGATTCGTTGGATCCCTGCTTTCGTTGTGAGGACCATTTACGTCACAGTCCAAATCCTATTTGAGTGTGATCGAGATAGTCTCCCCTCGACTGGATAGGATTATGACTACCCATTCGGGTAGTCCATCCCTTCTTTGTCTTGTTTCGGGGACGTCGATTCGGTCGAACAAACATCCGAGCGGTTTCGCTGCTGTGTCAATTGAAGTGTGCGGGAACGGCATGACTTGACCATCCCTGATAATCGATTAATATTCAACGCAAGGTCGAAATAAACTACCCGTGAACGTCATCATTTTGGACGCCGAGAATTGCGTCGAAATTGAACCCGGGGGCAAACCCATGAAGTACATGCTGATGTTCTACCTCAATCAAACAGAATTTAACTCGCGGACTGATCCAAAGACGAGAGACGCGTTCTGGGGAAGTTTCCTGCCCTACCTTAGAGCCGTGCGAGAAGCGGGAATCTTTGCCGGGGGCGCTGGGCTTGAGCCGCCGGATACAGCAACCTCATTACGAATTCTCGATGGGACGCGTCTGGTCCAGGACGGTCCATTTGCCGAAACGAAAGAACAGCTCGGTGGCTATTTCCTGATTGATGTGCGCGACCTTGATGCAGCATTGGAATGGGCCGCTCGCTATCCAGCCGGCCCTGGAGGCGGAGTCGAAATCAGGCCCACGATGACTGGTCCTGGAGAGGAATGACGGAGACGCATGTCGCGGTTGAGCAGGCAGCCCGAGACTCATGGGGCCGCCTACTCGCTTTTCTTTCGGCTCGGTCGGGTGATGTGGCCGCAGCCGAGGATGCACTTGCCGACGCGTTCCAGGCTGCTCTCGAGACCTGGCCACGTAGGGGTGTTCCAAGCAAGCCAGAAGCGTGGCTCCTGGTCGCCGCTCGGCGAAAATTGATCGATGCCGCTCGACACCGCAAAGTGCATGAAGAAGCAACGCCTGCACTCATCGCGATTACCGACGTCGCCCAGCAGATGGCCGATTCGGCCGAGACATTTCCCGACGAACGTCTCAAACTGCTGTTCGTGTGTGCTCACCCGGCTATCGATCTGAATTCTCGAACCCCATTGATGCTTCAGGTCGTACTGGGTCTTGACGCTGCGCGCATAGCTTCCGCATTTCTGGTGAAGCCTTCCGCCATGGGGCAGCGTTTGACGCGTGCGAAGACCAAGATTCGCGTAACGGGTCTGAGATTCGAATTACCGGGCGCCAGTGATCTGCCCGGTCGGCTTGATGCCGTGCTTGAAGCAATCTATGCCGCCTACGGTAGCGGCTGGGACGATGTTGCTGGTGCCGATAACCGGCGAAAAGGATTGGCCAAAGAAGCGATTGATCTGGGTAAGCTGCTTTTACAACTCATGCCAGCAGAACCGGAGGTTCAGGGCCTCCTGGCGTTGATGCTGCATTGCGAGGCTCGTCGTGAGGCACGCCGTTCCGATCGTGGCGCATATGTTCCTCTATCTGAGCAGGACGTAGTCCGATGGTCGAGTGCAATGATCGAGGAAGCAGAGCGATTGCTGGAAAACGCTGCGCAATTTGGGCGCATCGGACATTTTCAGCTCGAAGCAGCAATCCAGTCGGTACATGCGCACCGCGCGCAGTCGGGACAAACCGATTGGGAATCAATCGCAGTGATGTACGAGGCCTTGGTTAGGATAGCGCCGACAATGGGCGCACTCGTTAGCCGTGCAGCGGCTGTGGCCGAGACCCGAGGTGCGGAGACAGCATTTCAGTTGCTCAAAGAAATCCCCATTCAGTCAGTTGAAACCTATCAGCCCTATTGGGCACTTGCCGCGCATCTGCTAAAGCGCATGCAACGATTCGACGATGCCAAGAGTGCTTATACGCGCGCCATGGGCCTCTGTGAGGATTCCGGAATGCGCGAGTTCTTGAGGCAAAAAGCTGCAGAGCTGAATTGAAGTGACTTGAACCGAGTCCGTTCATGACTGAACGGACTCGGTTTGCACCCAATGTTTCGCCCTCTGAGTCAATTTAGCGATTCAGGATTGCCCCGGCGCCGGAAGGAGACCAAGCTGCGCGAGCATCCCAAAGGTGTCAAACACACCCCAGTGTGCGACTACCTTGCCGTCATCGTTAAAGCGAAAGATGTCGACGCCATTGACTTTGAACTGCTTCCCGGTTGGCGCCATACCCATGAGATGACCTTTGTGTGTTCCT
>Ga0302281_10001677_pt1 | contig 15963 bp, 14 predicted proteins | sample III_Fen_E1_2_FD_198762 | JGI IMG/M metagenome (GOLD analysis project Ga0302281, IMG submission 198762) | Peat permafrost microbial communities from Stordalen Mire near Abisko, Sweden - III_Fen_E1_2 | ecosystem: Environmental > Terrestrial > Soil > Wetlands > Permafrost | place: Sweden: Abisko...
ACCTGGTCCCCTCTGAACATCCTTTTCAATACACTCGGAGGGACGACCTTGGCCTACGTGACTGATGGATCGAGTGTCTATCAGTGCTCGGTCAGTTCAACAGGCGTTCTTTCTTCATGCACTCCATACAATGGTGGCGCGTCCCTGACGCCGACTGGAATTGCATTTCAACCCTAGTAGAGCAACCTAGGACTCCACTCCGTTTGTTTTCAAAAACTCTTCGAGTAAAACAGCGAGGGGAAGCTTGACTCCACCTTGAGCACTTTCAGCACAACAACTTAAGTATTCCAACTGATGAATGAGTGAAATTTTTCTACCGGCCATTTTTGCCCAATTTTCAAAAACAAGGACAGCCTCCATCCACTCTGACAACGCATAAGCTGACTCGTCAACGAGTTCAAGAAAGCGTTTCACTTGATCGTCAGTAAAGGCTTGCGCCTGCGAAATCACTTCCTCTGGTCCTTGAAGCTTTTTCAAATAAATCGAGAATGGATTTTTCATAGGTTAGGGGAAAGAAGTGTTTTCGCACGTTCCAGGCTGATATTTTTCCGCCTCGCGTATTCGCGAAGCTGTCCATCATCAATCTGGCCGACGTTAAAATAACGAGCCTCATTGTTGAAAAATACTACGCCTGAAACCGAGGATGGGGGAGTCATTGCGTAGCTTGAGGTGAGTTCAACTCCTATGGCAGTAGATGGATCAAGCAGTTTCCATAAGGTCTCTTTTTCGGAGTGATCCGGGCATGCTGGATAACCCAAAGCAGGCCGGATGCCTTGATACTTTTCGTCGATCAAATCCTCAGGAGTAAAGCTCTCGCGAATCCCCGCTTCGTACCTCATTTGCCTATGAAGCCATTCGGTCCCAGCCTCCGCAAAGCGGTCCCCAATTGCTTTTACCATGATCGAGGAGTAATCGTCGTGATCCTTTAGGAAGGACTTCGCAAAAGTTTCTACGCTCTTTCCGGCCGTCACGCAAAAAAGGCCTAAAAAATCTCTTTCGACGCCTTGAGTTCTTGGTGCAATAAAATCGACCAAAGAATAATACGTTTGTTGACCCACTTTTTCTTTTTGTTGTCTGAGAAAGTGAAAGCGCGCCTTTTCTGTATTTTGCGAAGAGGTCAGAATCACGTCATCGGTGTCGTTCGAGTAAGCGGGGTAATAACCATACACAGCTTTCAATTGAAATCGCTCGTTTGCAATAATGTCGCTCAAAAGTGCTTGAGCATCCTCATAAAGTTTTTTTGCAGCATCCCCGTGATCGGAATGTTCAAAAATACTTGGATATTTTCCTTTCAGTTCCCAGCTCCAGAAGAATGGCGACCAATCAATGAGTTTCGCTACTTCTTTGATGGGCAGGGAAATCGTTTTGACCCCTTCAAATGGAATTCTAAGGTCACTTTTCTTTGACCAATCCATTTTGAACTTCTGATTTCTCGCAGCTTCAATCGGGTAGAGCTTGGAATCGGTTTTGCTTTTTTCATAATGCTCTTTTAATTGCTGCTGTTTGTGCTTTAAGTCAGATACGAACGATTCACGTAAGCCCTTACTCTTCAGTTTCGTGCAAATTTCAACCACTAAGGATGCGTCTGGAACTTGCACCACAGCGGGTTCGTAGTGAGGAGCGATCTTAATTGCCGTATGAGCTTGCGACGTAGTGGCGCCACCGATCAAAAGCGGAAGCGTGAGACCCTCTCTCGTCATCTCTTTTGCGATGTGAATCATCTCATCTAATGATGGCGTAATCAGTCCACTTAATCCCAATACTTCGGGCAGGTGAATTCTTACCGCTTTTAAGATGTCTTCCCATTTGACCATGACGCCAAGGTCGATTACTTCATAACCGTTGCATGCTAATACTACGGCGACAATATTTTTACCGATATCGTGAACGTCACCCTTGACCGTCGCAATCACGAACTTTCCTTTTTGAGTGAGTACGCCACTCGCTTTCTTCTCTGCGTCCATGAAAGGAGTTAAATAGGCGACTGCTTTTTTCATCACGCGGGCGCTTTTCACTACCTGTGGCAAAAACATTTTACCTGCGCCGAAAAGCTCTCCAACCACCTTCATGCCACTCATGAGTGGGCCCTCGATCACGAGTAAGGGCGAACCCAGATCCAAGCGTGCTTCTTCTGTGTCGACATCGACGAAATCGGTTATTCCATGCACCAGGGCGTGCTCAATCCGTTTAGAAAGGGGAGTAGACCTCCACGCGAGCTTTTCTTTCGAAGTCGCCTTTTGCGAGGAGCCTTGATTCTTTTTTTCTTCCGCAAGCTGGATCAATTTCTCTGAGGCATCCGCATTACGATTGAGGACCACGTCTTCCACGCAGTCTCTCAATTTTGGTTCGATGTCATCGTAGACCGCGATCATGCCAGCATTGATGATGGCCATGTCCAAACCGGCCTTGATTGCATGATAAAGAAACACACTATGCATCGCCTCGCGCACTTCAGAATTTCCTCGAAAAGAAAACGATACATTCGATATTCCTCCGCTAGTGCGAGCGTAAGGACATTGTTTTTTAATTTCACGAACGGCTTCAATGAAATCCAAAGCATAAGAGTTATGCTCCTCCATTCCGGTTGCAACTGTGAGAACGTTTGCATCAAAAATGATATCGGCAGGATTGAAATGAAGCTTCTCGGTTAAAAGCTTGTAGGACCTCACACAAATTCTAATTTTATCTTCTCGGGTCGCAGCTTGTCCCTTTTCATCAAACGCCATGACAATCACGGCAGCACCATATTTTTGAATCATCGCCGCGTTTTTTAAAAAGGTCTCTTCACCTTCTTTTAAAGAGATGGAATTGACGATTCCTTTTCCTTGGAGGCATTTTAGACCATTTTCAATTACGCTCCATTTGGAGCTATCGACCATGACGGGAATGCGAGAAATATCTGGATCAGATGCCAAAAGATTTAAGAATTTCGTCATCGACGTCTCTCCGTCGATCATTGCCTCGTCGAAACACACGTCGATTATATTTGATCCATTTTCGACCTGTTGTTTAGCAATTCGGAGCGCTTCCTCAAAACGATCGTGCTTAATGAGATCCGCGAATTTTGGGCTACCCATCACGTTCGTCCGCTCTCCAACAATCCAAAACACGTTTTGTTCTTGTTGGTGGACCATGGGCTCAAGCCCTGAAAGGGCGAGCTTGCCATGCAGAGGCACTTCACCTTCCTTGGGTATTTTGCGCGGGGGAAGGGTAGCGACTGCCTGTGCGACTGCAGCAATGTGGTTAGGCCCAGTACCGCAACAGCCGCCGACGATATTCAGTAATCCTTCATCCGCGAAATGCTTTAATTCGGACGCTAAACTTTCTGGTGTCTCATCGTAGCCCGTGGGCGCAAGAGGATTAGGAAGTCCCGCATTGGGATAGCAACTAATCGCACAATCCGCGATTTTGGAAAGAGACTGAAGGTAGGGCCGCATTTCTCGTGCGCCAAGCGCGCAATTGATCCCAACACTCATGGGATTTGCATGCCTAACCGAAAGCCAAAACGCCTCGATGGTTTGCCCAGATAGGGTCCTTCCAGATTGGTCGGTAATAGTTGCTGAAAGCATGAGTGGAACTACTTTTGATGGAAATTTTTCTTTAAAATTCTCATAGGCGAAGATCGCTGCTTTTAAATTCAACGTATCAAATGTCGTTTCAAACAAAAGGCAGTCGACGCCGCCCTCAATGAGACCTTCAATTTGTTCCCCGTAGGCCAAGGCGAGCTCATCAAAAGTAACACCCCGGTATTCGGGGCGATTTACGTCGGGAGAAAGGGTCGCAGTCTTCGTCGTAGGACCCACAGCTCCTGCAACGAAGCATTCCCTAGTCTCTCCCCGAAGTGCTGCTTCATTCATGACTTCTTTGCAAACTTCTCTGGCAATACGAGCTGCTTCCACGTTCATTTCACGTGAAAGCGATTCTAATCCATAGTCTGCTTGAGAAATTCGATTGGCACCAAACGTATTGGTTTCAATCAAATCTGCGCCAGCAAGTAAGTATTTTTTATGGATTTCTTTGACAACTTCGGGCTTGGTGATTACGAGTAAATCGTTATTGCCCTTTAAATCCTTCTTTGAGTAATCTTTCAGTCGCTTGCCGCGATAATCGGCTTCAGTCAAGCGATACTGCTGGATCATCGAACCCATTGCGCCATCGAGGACTAAGATTTTCTCTTTGATTAAGGACTCTATTCGAGACATTTCAACACCTCAAGCGCCACATCCACTCGACCGAGCGGGGCACTGATTGCAAATCCCTCGCATTCATTCCAAAGTTTTTTCATGATCTGGCTTGCGATTTCAATCCCGCGTTTCACAGAAGCTTGCGGGTCGTCTTGAACCTCCGCCATCTTTTCAAGTGCCCACGCGGGCACATGAACTCCTGGAACCTCATGAGCCATGAATTCGGCGTTTTTATAACTCACAAACGGCCAGATTCCAACCATGTGCGGTTTGTAATCGGCGCCAAGCTTGTCTTTCCATCGCAGGAAGGTTTCCGCATCATAAATGGGTTGAGTGAAAGCAAAGTCCGCTCCCGATTCGACTTTGTATTTCCATCTGCTGACTTCAAGCTCGAGGTTAATTGCAGTAGGATTTGATGCCACGCCAATTCCAAATTCCGTCGAAGATCCTAAAGCATCTCCTTGAGGAGTAAGACCTTGATTCAAACGATTCACAAGATAGGTTAGGCCAATTGAATCAATATCGTAAACCGGAGTTGCGTCGCGGCTATTGCCAAGTTTTGGCGGATCACCCGTAATGAGGAGTAGATCATTCACCTGATTAATCGAAGCGCCCAGCAAGTCAGATTGGAGGGCAATGAGATTCCGATCCCGAGTGGTCAGATGGGGGATAATCGTCACTCCTAGCTCAGGCTTCGCATTGATGAAGCTTGCGAGGTGCAAAGAACTAACGCGAGTAGAAGCCCGTGCCCCATCAGGTACATTGATGAAATCTACTTTTGCTTTTTTGACTTGCTCTAAAGCCAGCATAAATTTCGCAAGGTCGGTGCCACGAGGAGAAGTGATTTCTATGGAAATCACTTTTTTACCCGCCCTTAAACTCGAACCCACCTTAGAACGAGTTCTCTCGTCTAAGTCACGTGTTTTGATTTTTTCCTGATCGATTGATGAAACCTCAATGCGCGAAACAGTACTCCGATTCATCGAGAGGCCCTTGGCATCGAGCATTTTCACGGAAGACGCAATCGCACGGATGTGATCGGGGCCAGTACCGCAGCAACCGCCCACACCAAAAGCTCCGGCTTCAATATAGCGTTTCGCGAATTTTGCGAGGTAATCGGGACTGGTCATGTAAAAATAACGGCCATTAATGCTTCTTGGAATTCCCGCATTGGGTTGAATGACGATCAATTTTTGAGTAAGAGGCTTTAAGATTTTCAATGACTGAAGCAAATCGTTGGGACCTTCAGAGCAGTTCATCCCTAACGCCTGAACATCCGCTCTTGAGCCGATCTGGCTTGCAAACTTCTGAATGAAATGCACCTCAGAACTCATTGCAGTGATGCTCGCAAGAATAGGACGGTCGCTATCTACCTGCCTAATCCCATCAATCGCCGCTGCGAGCTCCTCTACGTTTGAAAAGGTTTCTAGATTATAGAAATCAAAGCCACCGTGCCCAACTGCGTAGCGCGCTAACTGCTCATACTCTTGCCTGACTTCTTCTAAAGAAGTGGGACCTAAGGGCTCGATCAAAACAGACATTGGGCCCAAGGAGAGACCAATCCTGCCAGTCCGCTTGTTCTTAACCGCAGTTTTCGCCACCTCAATTGCGGCGCAAAGCAGATCTTTTTGCCTATCTTTTAGGTCGAATTTTTCAAGCTGAGGGGAGGTAAGAGAAAAGCTGTTGGTCGTGATGACATGGGAACCCGCATCCAAATAACTCTCATGCACGGCTGCAACATCCCTCGGATGGGTGAGATTCAACTCCTCAAAAGGCCGATTGATGTAAAATCCGCGTTCATAGAGTTCAGTCGCGATCCCACCGTCAAAAATCACATAGCCTTGAGGGAAGAGTGTTTCAAAGTCCTTCATGATGTCCTCTAAAGTATATGAAAAACCATAAGTTTTCATTGGAAATCATCCGTTTTCACTGAGATAATATTCTGGATGGCAGGCGAAAGTCGAAAGAGAAAGTCCCTACTCATTAATCCCAGGTTTCAATGGCACATCATCGGCTATGCCGGGGTGATGTCCATGCTTGTTTTGGTCTTCGTTTACGGCCTTTTGGGATTTGGATTTCATGAGTTTGTAAAAGTGGGTCTGAGCGCAGGCCTGCCCCCTGACCATGCCTATTTCCAATTCATTGAAGTGCAAGAAGCCGCATTTGACCGGATCGTACTTGCCATTGCAGTATTAGTTGGAATCCTTTTGTTTGTGGGGGGTTTGGTGATCTCTCACAGAATAGCCGGGCCAATTCGAAGGATGCAAAAGGAACTCATTCGAGCGTCTGAGGAAAAGCCATTCCAATTGAAGTCCATTCAATTCAGAAAGGGCGATTATTTTCCTGAGCTCGCTGAGGCATTTAATAATCTGGTCGAATCCTGGAAAAATCGCTCATGATTCCCAAGCACAGATTTCCCATTCCGGATGGTGTGGTGGCGGTTTACGATGATTATCAACTCAATCTCGCGCACTATGAGCTTTTACAGTTAAAACCAAGAGGAACAGTTTTATTTTCGGGCGAGGCAAAAGAGATACGCTTTCAGTTTTTTGCAGGCGAGGCGCGCTCCGAAGGTATCTTCGCTCGTCTGGATGAGCCGATGGGCCACAATACCAGCCGAATCTTTAGTTATTTAGAAACCCATTCCCGTCCCAGAGTTGAAAGCCTGATTACCATCTCACTTCTGCAGTTTAGGCTCTTGTTTATCGCTCCTCGCTTGGAGGTTATCTTTGGAGCGCCACAAAAGACCATTCGTTTCGAATTCCCGAGTCAAATTCTAAAAACACATCGCCGAAAGTTCATCCGCATCCCGTTTAACGAAAATTTTCCTGCCTCCCTTCGCTTTCAAACCGATAACGGGCCTGTGGTTCGGAAATTAAAAGATTTGAGTAGGGAAGGCATGAGAATCTTGCTTGAACCCGGAGACGAGCTTCTCCTCAAGAAGGGCAAACCCCTCAAGCAAGCAGTACTAAAGCTTCTGGATAAAGAGATCCCATTGGGCGTTTCTGTTGCGTCCCTCCACTCCTCGAGCCAAGCAGGCCTGCGCATGATTGCAGCCACCGAAGAGGATAAAGTTTGGATCAAGGACATCATTCGAGTTCTCATGAAGCAGATCTTAAATCTCAATGATCCTCGCTTTGACGATCAGATTGAGAAAGACGAATAACATTGTTCCATGTATGGAACAGATTGTCTTGAACTTCTCTCTAGAATAAACTCTTATTTTTAGCGATACTCTATTCAAGTTTCGAATTAATTTTCAAGAAAGAAGGCCATTATGAATTCTCTACTCGCGTTACTCTTCACATTTCTCGCATCCGGCTCTGCATTTGCCAGTACCCCGAAAATCGATCCTGGTACATACGCTGTTGACCCAGTCCATTCCAAAGTCGGATTTGAAATCGCTCACCTTGTGATTTCAACCGTCGAGGGACAGTTCACTTCGTACAAAGGAACAGTCGAGTTAGGCAAGAGACTGGAAGACACGAAGATTGAAGCAACCATTGATGTCGCATCGATTTCGACCGGGAACGCTGATCGCGACAAGCATTTAAAGAGCCCAGATTTTTTCGATGCTGCGAACGATAAGTTTAAGACCATTACTTTCGTTTCTAAAAAAGTTTCCGGAACTGCTGATCACTTGGTTGTAAAAGGGGATATCACTCTGCGTGGCGTGACAAAGCCGATTACTTTGGAGGGCAAATACGCGGGCGTTGTCACCGATCCCTATGGCAATACGAAAGTCGCGTTCTCTGCTAAAGGAACCTTAAGTCGCAAGGATTTTGGTTTGGTTTGGAACAAAATGATTGAAGCGGGTCCGGTGGTCGGCGATCAAGTGACCCTAGACCTTCGCATTGAGGCTGGAAAGCCCCAAGCGAAGAACTAGCTTGAACGTTACTCACTGCCCCCGTTGAGTGTAGATAGCACACTCAACGGGGGCAGTGAGTAAAAGCTAACCCTTAAACGATTGCTTTAAGAAGTTCAGAAACAATCTCACTCTGAGGGGCATGTAAGACTGTGCCGGGTACACCACATGTACCGGTTCACGGTCCATGCCCCAATTTTTTAGGATGCGCACTAGCTCGTTTTTCTTTTCACTCTCGGTACTTAAAAAAACAGGAATCATTCCGATACCGGCTCCCTGCACCGTTAAAGTTTTAACCATGCCCAATTGATTCGACGTTACGAAATGGGCTGGTTTCACCGTTTGTTTAGATCCTTCTTTATTGCTCAAAATCCAGATCGAATCAGGATGCAAATTTGTAAACACGATACATCGGTGTTTTTCAAGATCCCGCGGCGTCTTTGGCTCCCCAAATTTTCTCAGATAAGTGGGTGAGGCGTACAACTGGAATTCTGAAATTCCAAGTTTCTGAGCTTTTAAGCTCGAATCGGGTAGGGCTCCCGCACGAACGGCCAGATCAATGCGTTCTGCTACCAAATCGACAATTCGGTCATCCAGCAAAAATTCGATATTAATTTCGGGATAGGCCACCATAAAATCTCGGCTTACCGAGGCTAAGAAACTCGAGGCGATATCCAATGGCGCCGAAATCCTGAGGGTTCCTTGAGGTTTGGTTTCGGCTTGGGACGCGAGCAGTTCTGCACTCTCCAATTTTAAAAATGCCTCACTGCAAAGCTTTAAATACTCTTGCCCTACCTCAGTCAATTGAACTTTACGAGTGGTTCTTCGAAGGAGACTTACCCCTAACCGCTTTTCAAGATCAGATACCTTACGAGAAAGTGTGGACTTCGGAACGTGGGTTTGGCGGGATGCCGCACTAAAACTTCCTAGGCGTGCGACCGATGCAAAGTATTGAATTTCATTTAAATCCATGATTTTTATTGTTCCTCACATAGAACAATCTGTCTATATCTTTCCATCTATCGCTTTTGCCAAGTTTCCATTAGGATAAGGGCTAAGGAGAGGATTCAATGTTACAAGTAAGAAAAGCATCAGACCGAGGACAATTTGATCATGGTTGGTTAAAAACCGCTCATACATTTTCCTTCGGGGAATATTACGACAACCGCTTTTTGGGTTTTAGGGATTTGCGCGTAATTAACGAAGACCGTATTCAGGAAGGCGTTGGATTTCCAACCCATCCTCACCGCGACATGGAAATCATCACCTATGTTTTGGATGGAGAACTCGCTCATAAAGACAGCATGGGAAATGGCTCAGTGATTCGGGCAGGAGATGTTCAATACATGAGCGCAGGTTCTGGCGTTACCCATAGTGAATTTAATCCATCGCCCACCACTCCTACTCACTTATTACAAATCTGGATTTTGCCAAAAATTCGAGGTGCTGTACCTCGCTATGGTCAAAAGCAGTTCGCAAAGCAAACTCGGCTCAATCAACTGCGTTTGGTGGCGTCTAGCGACGGCCGAGATGAATCGATTGAAATCAGGCAGGATGCGTCCTTGTATGCTTCGATACTCGAAGCTGGCAAAACCTTGGAACTGCCGCTTGCAGCTAAGCGCCACGCTTGGATTCAAGTCGCGCGCGGTAGCCTCACCATAAATGGACAAATACTCAATGCAGGCGATGGAGTCGCAATTACAGACGAGAATTTACTTGTGATGAAAGCTGCGAGTCTAGACGCCGAGTTTTTGGTGTTTGATTTGACATGACATTTATTTGACAATAAAGGGTCATGATCGGTTTGACGATGAGGTAAGGAGAGAGTGAGAACCTGTTGTTTTCAAAACTATTGCCTCATCGCATTTTCCAGCTATGTCTATCACTGGTTCTAATCATGGAACCCAATCATGCCATTGCAGGTACGTCCTCCCAATGTCTCCAAGAAATTGTTCCCGAGACGTTTCAAGGTAAATCCTATTTCGTGAATCGCCTTTCGTCGGCACGAGAGACCAATCTTGCTGATCTCGGAGATGTGCTCGGTGATGGCAAGCATATTGTTTTAGGAATAAAGCCTAGCGGTACAATTTACTTAAGGGCTGGCGACATGCTGTTTCACGGTGAACCCGGTGTAAACGCAAGCATCGGAAGAATGAAGCATTACCATCATGGAACAGTGTTGGTCTTCAAGGATTTACCCGATTCGATCGCACATCAACTTGAATCAAACCTCACCGAACTACAAAAAACTCTGGTGTGGTCGAAGCATTGTTATGCAGGCGTGTGCGACCAACTTGAAACCGTCGGAATTCATTTGGCCGAGGGTCGTGCTTATCTTCCCACTTCTCTTTTCAAGAAAATGCTCACTTCAGGCTTTGTTGATGCAAATGGAAAATCAATACCCTATGAGATTTACCGAACCGATCAGGCTACTATTCAAAATCTCTATCAGAATTTAAAAAATCTTCAGACAGAAAGCATGATAAAGCCCCCTGCGATCATTGCCGTCGTAGTGCTTTCGGGCGGCACTTTCGTAACTTTGGTCGTTGTCACCACAAAAACAATTTCGCGTATCTACCACTGGGCCAAAGAAAAGACTCGATGACCGCCCGACGTGACGCGTAAACATTTAAACCAAGGATCATGCATTACAAAATTTAATCCATAAGAATCCCATATTTTGTCGCAAAGCCTTGTCTATTTGCCTGACTGGGCCTAGGGTTAAGCCATCATGACTTTTGCCGAGATCGTCGTTTTTATTTTTATGGGCATCGGGGTATTTTATTTATTGAAACCCCTTCAGCGGAAACTAGAGTCCCGTTTCTATAAAATTTTTCGGAATAAAAAATCTGGTCCTGGCCCAGTCATCGATATCACCCAGTCATTCAAAAAAAATAAGGATAAAGACACTCATGGCAAGTTTTGATTTTCAATCGCCCGATTTTTTGGCCAAATTTTTAAGCCGAGCCGTACTAGCGGTGGCTGCTTTGGCGATTTTAATTTTTTTCTTCAGTTCATATTCGGTGATTTCACCCGGTAACACGGGAGTGATCTTTAACGTGTGGACGGGATCCCTTCGAACCGTGCCTCAGGGAATCGCGTGGAGAGTGCCCTTCATCACGAGTGTTCAAAGTTATCCGACCGCCTTAAGGACATACACGATGGTGAGACGCTCCGGTGAAGGTTCAGCCGAGGGTGACGACAGCATCGATTTACCGAGTCGCGAAGGACAACACATCACTCAGGACATCTCCGTAACCTACAACACCTCAGAGGAGCTCGCAGGCCAGGTGTTTAAGGCTTTTCGCGGTGCTGACATCGCAGACATTGAAGCAACCTTTATCAGGCGCACGATCATTACTGTCGCACAAAATACGGCGGGACAAATGTCCTTGTCAGAAATTATTTCAGCCAAGAGAAACGAGCTTCAGGACAATATCCAAAAGAATTTGTCGGGCGAACTTGAAAAAATGGGATTTCATTTGGATAAGGTTAACTTAGGGGCCAGTCATTTGCCTCAAACTTTGGAAAAACAGATGCAAGAAAAAATGGCAGCCCAACAACAGGCTCAACAGGCAGAGTATGAACTTCAAAAACAACAAATGCTTGCCAAAGCCGAGGTCGCAAAAGCGGAAGGTGAGGCTCAATCCATACTCGTGCGCGCCAAAGCTCAAGCCGAAGCCAATCGTTTGCTTCAATCGACTCTGAGTCAGAACTTGATTCAAAGTAAGGCAATCGATAAATGGAACGGAATCCTACCACAAGTGGCAGGCGGATCTACCCCGTTTATCGACTTAAGGGCGATGAAATAAAAAATTAAGAAAACGACTCAGAAATGATGAGGCCGGGTTGCTCGATCGAAAGTTCTGCATTCTCTCTTTTAATTCGGTAGCTTTGAGATCCTTTATTAATTCGCGTTAGGGTCACCGCGATCGTATTGAGATGCAAATGTTCATTCCATCGTAAGCCCCATACCGATTCAAAACACTGATCGATTTTTACAGGCTTCTGAAATTGGCTTAAAAAACTAAGAATTTTAATCATGGGAGAGTGCTGCTTAAACTGCAAATGCGATTTATCAGATAACGAAATGACGTAACCGTTTTCACAGTCCAAAATCCAATCGAATGCGGTTTTATTTAAGAGAATTGCTTGAAGTTGAACGAGAATAGACTTGGTCTTTGATGAAGGAGGGGACAAGCCAACCGTAGCGCGAGCTTCAAGCACTTTTTGATATATAAATTTAAGTGATTCTGGCCACAGAGGATCAACCTTCTGAGGCTGACCCTCAAATACGTCGAGCCACAGTTTCAGGTCATTTTCGTTTTGAACGGAGAAGCGGGCGAGCGCCAGTATCTCCTTTAACAGTTCCATACCGATGGAGATCGAGAATGCCTGTGCCATGAATATCAACTCAATGAGGGTTTTCGCCGCATAGATCGGATCACCAATTGATTTCGAAATCAAAAAAGCGACAAAAAGTTTTTCAAAACAACGCTGTTCGGATCGAGCGAAAAGAATAAAGGCCCAAGTGCGATATACTCCAAGAATCCAGCGAAAGTTTTCATTCTCCTTTGAAACCTTTTTGAGCGAAGCCGAAAAATAGTCATTTGATTGGGTAAGATCACCCTGAATGGACGAAAGCTTAGAAAGAAAAAGCAAAGCTGATAACTCGCCCCAACGATTCCCAGTCGATTTAGAAAGCCTGAGCGCATTTTTGAGTCTTTCCTGCGACTCTTTGAACTTTCCAAGTTCTAAGAGACAATGCCCTGCGAGTTGGCTTGCGACTCCTCGAGTGGAAGTGAGCAAATCTGAACGCTTTAGGAGCGACTGGATCTCAACTATTGCCAAAGTGTAGTTTCCAACAAGACTGAGCGCTCGTGCGCGATTGATAATAAATTCAGGATCCATTTGACGAGATAGATTGGGATTCTCCAACACATCTTGGTATTGACCCGCATCAATCTTGGCCCTCAGCATCTGAATGTTCTTAGAAGCATCAGTGGAAAGCGCCCCCGAGGTGCCTTCCATCTCTTGGATAAAACCTGGCCCAAAACTCTTTAATCGGATGATATCAAGCAGAGAAAAGATGTCCTCGGACTTAAGGTTTTTTAGGTTTAAGACAATCTCCTCTGGCAAGTCGGTGAGCTTTCCTTCCTCAAGCTTTTTTACGATGTCCCTTAATTCCTGATTGTCTTTTGGTACGTTCATTTTATTCGGCTGCTTCAGCTCCATTTAAACAAGGAAGCGCACTCACAGAGGACATAGCGCCGTGTGGATGACTGCCCGTGTTTTCAGGGTGAGTACCATCCAGAATCGAGCACTCGCCGTCGGTAATTACGAAGTAGAATGGAAGACCATTATCCCATTCACACGGCATTAAACTCGCAATGTGCTGGGCTTGGCTACAAGTGAGTTTAGCAGGCTCCGGTTTTTGGAACTTCATTTCAGAAATCTGATCCGTTTGCTCGAAGGATTTGAAATCGGGCAAGGTCAAGCGGTAACGATCTCCAAATAATTCAATGACTTCAGGAGGAAACTCCGCCTCTGTTTTTGAGCGGAATGTGTTAAGTAAACGCGTATCCGAATCAACCTTATTATTCCATCCAATCAGCTCTTGCTGAGCTTTCTTTTGATAATGACTGTCTTCGAGTAACGCAAGAATCGCTGGGACTCCTGCGGCCATCAAACCTTCCGCTCCAAGGGAGAGAACGATATCTACCAGGTTGTTGGAACCAGCCTGTCCACCAGCGAACTGGAAAAATTTTTCGCCCGCACTGGGTTTTGGATGGTCCATGTAGTAGCCATATGCTCGCAATGAAAGTGGATTATAAAATCGATCCGCGTTAAAGCTTTCACTGATGAACTCCGAATCGTGCCAACCTTTAGCAGATGGACTATTTCCACCCCACTGACGAGTGAGCTGACCAGCAAAGCGATAGAGCAAGTTTGATTCGTGAATCGCATGCAATTCGTCTTGAATGACCGACCAGAAGATTGTCTGCTTCAGTGCCAAATCCACTTTGTCTGAGGACGGCAATTTTGCTAACTCTTCGAGGCGTATCCGATAGTTCTGCGCGGTCGTGGTGTTTTCGGATACCGCATGCCACAATTCGTGCTCAAATGCGTAGACGGTCTCATAAAAGTCTTGGGTGAAATCGATCAAAAATGAATTCAAATTGGGGACGTAAGCCGCGACCGTGAACCAGGTTCCTGATCTTGTTTTTGAATTAAAGCCTCGTTGCGCATCCTTGCCCCCGCAGTCATTCCGAATTGATTTTTGTCCGAGTTGCTGCCTAAGGTCCGGCGTAAGAGAAATCATCGGCGTTGTTCTTTCAAGACGAGTCAAAGTTTCATACGCGAAATCAGCCGTCAGGAAATTATTCGGATTAATCGAATCATCATTCCGATAAGGAAAACTTGGAAGTCTTGAATAAGCCGAATTGGTAAGAGACTCGAGCGTTAACCAAAGTGCCTTGGTCATGACTTCTTTTAGCGATTGTTCAGCGCTCGGAATCTGCCAAAAATCGTGGTAAAGACCGGGAAGATCTTTGTAGCAGTAAGGATTACTTAAAATCTCTTTTTTAGTCTTATGCGATAGTTTTCCAAGAGAATAGAGATCATGTTTTGCATTCTGGATTGCGACATCTGACTTTTTGAGAATAACTCCCTGAGTGAGCACGATATTTTCGGAAATCTTCTTAGGGATTTTCTTCAGTTTCTCCTGCTCTAATGCAGTTGCGATTCTACCTACGATTTCGCTCGAATAAATCCCGTGATCACCTAATAATTCTTGTTCACTCAGAGGTGATGCTTCGAATTTCGGGTACATCTTAAAAGCCTCAGGATCAAAATAGTCAATCAGGATACATCCGTCGTCTAAGTCTTTGCAGAGGGATGGCTTTTCATGAATCGCTTGAACTGGCCATTGTGTTTGCAAGGAACTGGTTGAATTCTTAAGAACGAGGTAGGGTTGCGCGCTACTGAAGATCTCACTGATTTGTTGTCCCATCTCAAGAAGCGAGCGTGAATTGATCGGATATGCATGAAGCGAAACTTCGTTGTTATCCTTTTGGGTCTCTGCCCTTGATGCAGAAGTCACGAAAGACGCTCCAAGCAAGAGGCCTAGGAGCACGCCAGGAGTTCTAAGTGCAAGCGTTTTCATATTCATTCCATTTCAGGCGCTTTTCTCAAGCCCTTTTGAATATTATCGATATTTTCAATCACAAGTGCTTCAATTTCTTTTGTGCTTTTTAAAGCGTATTCATCGTCCCGAACAGTACAAAAGGTATTGTTTTCATTTCCTTCTCTGAGTAGAGCGAGGAGGTAGGTGTCATCTAAAGGTGAATGAAGCTTAGAGCGAATTGCTCTTGAGAGTTCTACGAATTCCTTTTGAGAGGAATCGTTGTTATCCGCTTCCAAAAGAAGAAGAGATGTTTCTTTTTCTGCTCGTATCCTTCGTTCGGCAGCGACGCATGAAGGACACCTTAAGGATGGGACACCATACATTAATCCAGCTGTTGATCCTCCCAAAGCAAGTAGAGCCATTGCGGCTGGATTGATTTTGGATTTATTTCCATTAGCGATATCCTCCGCAGCCTGTTGTTGAAGCTCAGCCTCGGTCTCTGGGCCTTTGTTTTTTTCCATCATTGCAATTGCGCCGACCGAAGATCCTGCGACTACTGTCAAGACGGCGATGACCGCACCTTTCTTCATCTTTGCTTTCGGGATTTTACTCCATTGCTCTTGCATGGCTGAATAAAGCTCGGGGGTCATGCAGGTTGCACGAGAAGCTTCTGAGGTAATAAGATTTAAAAGCGAAAAGATTAGAATGGTGGCAGATACTTTTTTCATGATTTACTTCTTTCCCGTTTTCAATAAACGGAGTTAAGCCATTGGGTCCTGATTGTATAA
>Ga0302281_10001679_pt1 | contig 15962 bp, 9 predicted proteins | sample III_Fen_E1_2_FD_198762 | JGI IMG/M metagenome (GOLD analysis project Ga0302281, IMG submission 198762) | Peat permafrost microbial communities from Stordalen Mire near Abisko, Sweden - III_Fen_E1_2 | ecosystem: Environmental > Terrestrial > Soil > Wetlands > Permafrost | place: Sweden: Abisko...
CCATCGAGCCTTGATGTTGACTCATCAAGGCTGCCCTCAGACGCCGGGCGGGCGCATCCGCGCCCTTGGCTTCGCGCGCATGGGCGCGCGGGGCCGTCGTCGCGGCCCGATACCGGCAGTGTGTCATCGTTATAGCTCGCCGGTATCATACCATCGAGCCTTGATGTTGACTCATCAAGGCTGCCCTCAGACGCCGGGCGGGCGCATCCGCGCCCTTGGCTTCGCGCGCATGGGCGCGCGGGGCCGTTGTCGCGGCCCGATACCGGCAGTGTGTCATCGTTATAGCTCGCCGGTATCATTGGACCCCCCTCTTCTCCTTAGCCCCGCTCCGGCCCTCGCGCCGTTGTTGCGTTTGATCACGGAGCCAAGGCCATCCCCAACCGCGCCAATACCGGGGCGGCCTGCCTCTCGACGTCGGCCCAATTTCCGGTTGCAACAACCTGTCCGGCGTCCAAGACAATGACATGATCGCTTCCGCGAACCGTCGAGGGCCGATGGGCGATCATGACAATTGTTAGCTCATGACGCAACGCATCAAGAGTGGCAAGAATATGCCGTTCGCTCTCACCATCGAGGGCGCTTGTCGCCTCATCAAGGATCAGCAGATCCGGAACCGTCAACAGAACCCGCGCCAGCGCCAAGCGTTGACGCTGCCCTCCCGAAAGAGAGCCGCCACGATCCCCCACCACCGTCTCTAACCCCGCTGGCAATGCCCGAACAAAGTCAGCCGCCGCCACCCGTTCCAGCACCGCCCACAGCGCCTCTTCTTTGGTCTCGGGAGACGCCATGATCAGATTAGCCCGGACGGTCTCATGAAACAGAAACGCATCCTGGGGCACATAACCAACCCGCCGCCGCCATGTCCGGCGAAACGGCCCGGTCAAGAGTTGGCCATCCACCAGCACTCGCCCCTGATCGGGTTCGGTCAACCCCAAAAGCAAATCGGTCAGTGTCGATTTGCCTGCCCCCGACGCCCCGACTAAGGCAGTGATGGCCCGAGCGGGAATCTCGGCGCAAAGGCCTGTCAAGGCTGCGGAATGATCGGCCTGATAGCGAAAACCGACGCCCTCCAGTTGGATTCCTTGTTCGAGCACCGAACGGGCCGCCACGGTCCCTGCGGCTTCCTCCGTTGCCGACACAGGCTCGCGCGCCAGCCAACAGTGGGTCAGTAAATCTTGGATCGCCTCATAGGCTGGGACCGCTTCCGCCACGGTTCGCCAAGCGTCCTGAATCGCAAAAGAAGTGCTCAACAGCCGCGCAAACACCACCATCAGAGCCACGGTCTCGGCCAGTGCCATTCCCAACACCCGAAGACCGAACCAAACCGCCGCTGCCGCCGCCACCGCTGCCACCGATCGCTGAACCACCCGCGCCAAACCGATGGCGCGTTGCTGATCCCGCCGCGCCACCCGCAGCACCGCCATCCTCTCATCGAAACGACGACACCGCTGATCTTCTAGCCCCAACCCTCGCACCACCCGCATTCCGGATAGGTCGTCCATCAAGTCGGCATAGAAGGCGCGCCCGGCCTCTCCCAATGTGTAGCCAAGACTATGGCTCCATCGGTCGAGCGGACGGGTCAACACTAGGCACAGCCCGGCCAACCCCAAAGAGGCCACCGTCAAAGCCGGTGACATATGCAGAGCCACCGCCAATAAAACCGGGATTTCCACCGACCAACCGGCCAAGCGCAACAGAAACTCGACACCCTGTCCAGTGCGTGCCGCCTCGGTGCCAACGATGTGGACCAGATGGGCGCCTTGCAGACGACTGAATGCCCGCCACTCCATGGCCATCAGGCCCTGGTGCAAATGGCGGCGCAGGTCATCCACATAGTCGGCCTTAAACGCCGTCACCACGATGCCCCGAGTAGCGACCACTCCCGCCGCCAGTGCCACCAGCGGCACATATACCATCAGGGCCCCTTCCAACCCGGCCCCGGCCTGCTCTGCCAGTTTCAGGATCGGCACCAGCAACAGCAACCCCACGCCTTCGGCCCCAACCGCCAGAACGGTTAAAACCCCCAGCCACCATAACCGCCCCCGAGCGAACCGCGCGATATCGCGGATCCACGCAACCAGGGCGCCCCCAAGCCCGTCTCGACGGCGAGTCTCCGCCATTACCCCAGATTGAAATGCGTGATAACCGAAGCCACATCTTCGGAGAAGTCCGGCCCCAACCGGATCAAGCCGACGCCCTGGGGAATTTCCCTCAAGGCAATGCTGTCCAAATCCAGGCTGGTCAGCAACGCCATCGGCACCTTGCTGGTTACAGAAATCGCCTGCAACCCCCGGATCAGGTCCAAGCCGGACAAGCCATCCATGACCATCGAGGCGATCAGCATATCCGGTGGCATCCGCACCGCCAAACTGATCGATTCGATTGGATCCTGAACCCGAATCGGGCGAAACCCGCAGGCCGCCAATTCCATCGATACCTTCCGGGCCACCACCTTGGACGGCGTGACCAACATCACTTCGACATTCGGAACCTCGACGTCTTTCACATCGAAGACATAACGAACGGGAAGAGACCGAAGGATTCGATTGGTTTCAGCCAAATCCGGCTGTTCGCAGCGATCCACCAAAGCGGACGCGCGGTCAAGGTAGATATCGATGTCGACGATGTGGCGATCATTCAGCGCATTCAGACCGCTGATATAGTCTTCAAGGCGATGGGCCACGAGACTGACCGCCGGATAGCCGAAGGCAGTACCACAGCCCTTAAGGTTGTGAGCCTCGGTCGATAGCGTGGAAAGCGCATGAAGGAACGAGACCGTCCCTTTCCCCACCCGCTCGACGGTTTCGTACATACGCTGAAGCCGGTCACGCGCGTCATCGACAAACTCGAGACGCAGGCGATCTTCCATATCTTCTTCGGAAAGCTTGGCGGCCATGGGAAACAGCAAGGCTGTGAATCGGGTGGCCTCACTGTACACGAGCGATCCCGATTCTTGTCGTCCTTTTTTCAGTCTTTTTTCGGCTCTAACGGCGCAGCCCGTCCTCGCGCACTCTTTTTTCCTCCTGAAGATGCTCAATCACCCCATTGAACCATGCTAAACGAGCCTTAACCTGTGTAATATCATGCTCCAGCCATGCTGCGAACAGGCCAGGGTCGTCGACATGATGAGAGGCAAGATCATTCAAACGTGCCAATTCGGTTTCATATAGTTCAAGCAAGGCATCTATCTGCTCTCGGCGCGATAACGGCTCAAGACGATGTAAAAATCTCAATTTCAACGCTATAACCAGCTTATTAATACCATCGGAAGATGGGGCACGCACACTTGCCCGCATCAGAGCCTCGAAAGCTTGACGGCCTGCGGCGGTGATGGCAAGGCGACTGCTCTCGTCTATCCCGCCGCCCCCATCAAGGGCTTCGATTAGGCCTTCTAAACGAAGCATTTCCAGAGAAGTGCCCATTAAATCCAAAGATGGCCCAACGATGCGGCCAGTAAAATGCCGAACTGCCGCCGCCAACTCTCCATATAGTTGAGGACCGTCATCCAGAAGAATGCCTAGCGCGGTCAAACGCACCGTCTCCTTGGGCATCAGCGAGTTATCGCGATACATTTGGCCCTCCTGCTCACGATGAAACCCCAACTTATACCAACGGCCCTAGACAATGATCCGTGCCGTTGGTATCGGCGGCGACCGCCGCCGCGCGCCCCCGCGCGCCCCATGGCGCGAAGCCAAGGGCGCGGATGCGCCCGCCCGGCGTCTGAGGGCGCTGCGGACGTGTCAACGTCCAAGGCCAGTGACATGACTGTAGCCGTGACCATAGCTGGTGTCGAGCGCAAGCCGCAGGCCGCAAACCATCGGAGTTGCGATCCGGCGGAGTTCGATCAGGCAGAGCGTAGCGTCGTCAGCACGGTTCCCAATTCGTTACTCATCGCTTCGACCGGCGCCGAAATATCCTTGGCCGCCCATAACATCCGAATCAGAGCCGCATTGGAACTGGCCGAAGCCCGAGCAATATCGCTAAAACGCGATGTAAATTGCTCGGTATCATCGGCCACCAAGTCAACGATTGCATGAATCGTCCTGGTTGACTCTTCCTGAGCATGAACAGCCTGAGATACCACGGCAGCAATACTACTCATGCGCTCAATTACCATGCAGATATGCCCGATCGCTTCAACGGCCTGCTGTGTCGCTTCCTGAATCCCATCGACTTGACTGGCGATATCGCTGGTCGCTTTGGCGGTTTGACCCGCCAAATTCTTGACTTCGGTGGCCACTACGGCAAACCCTTTACCGGCTTCTCCGGCCCGTGCCGCTTCAATCGTCGCATTCAGCGCCAACAAGTTGGTCTGGCTAGCAATCGAATTGATCAGATTGACCACGGCCCCAATTTTCTCCGCCGCATGAGCCAACCCTTTTACAATTTCATTGGTGATCTTAGCCTGCCCCATGGCTTCGCTAGAAATGCTGGCTGTCTCGGAAACCCTGAGCGTGACTTCTGCGATCGCCTCTTTCAGTTCATCCCGAGAAGCCCCCAATCGAGAAACATGCTCGGCGGTTCGCCGTGTCGCTTCTACAGCATCCAACGACCGTTGTGCCGTCCGATTCACGCCCTGCCCCAATCCTGAAGCTGTCGAAATAATAGCCTTAGCCTTGGCATGCACCGTATCGACAGCGCTATGAACTTTATTTTCGAACGTATCCGCCAGCTCTCTGGTAAACTCACGCCGCTCTTCACGAGATTTTTTCCGAATGATCTCACCTTCTTCACCCATTCGGCGCATTGCCAGCGCATTGTCCTTAAAAACAACAATCGCTGAAGCCATTTCGCCAAGCTCATCGACTCGATCCAAAGCAGGAACCGTTACGTCTAAATCGCCTTTAGCCAGCACCCGCATGGTTGTGGTCATGGCTTCGATCGGACGAACAAGGCAATGAATGACCTGAAAGCCGCCAAATGCAAAAATAATCAGGAACATGGCCAAAGTCACCCCGAGCTTTGTCCACCGATCATTCATAAATCCATCGACCCGATTCGTCAGTAATCGCTCTAGATCAACTGCTGCGGCCATATTCAGATCATGCAGAGCTGACAAAGTTTGGCGTTCCAACTCGAATATCATTCGGGAATCACTTTTCCCTACTTTTTTCAGAACTTCTGCATCGGTCGCCACAAGCAAATCAGACACCAACTTATTAAGTTTTATATACAATCGATCAAGATGGTCCTTGACGCTACCATCTGTACTGCCTTTATAAGCATGGGTATAATCAGATTCGAGATTAGCAGCGGTGGTTTGCAAACCACCTTTCTCAATCAGATACTCTGTCTTGTCGTCTGCCAATAAGGCATCCTTGGCAGAAATATCCGCCGCCAAAGCCACAATTGTATGGATGCGATCCGCCAAATCCGGCATATTAACAACAACCGAATCCATGACATAATAACTATCGAGATCAGGATCTAGAATGAGCTGACTGGTATCGCCAATTTTTGATATTAAATCACGAAGAGCAGGCCGAGCATCATCGCTGTCAAGACTGGCAATGACCTTTTTGGCTTCTTCGGCACTGTCTAGACCAAACCCATAATCGGATTCGGCTTTTCGTAAAATCTCTGCCAAGGTCGCCGTCTTAGGAGTCAATCCCAGTAATGAAAATTGAGTTTCGCGAAGAATCTGAATATATGAATTCCCCTGTCGCTCTTGATTCGCACTATCAATTGCAACATTTTGTGTCGAAATTAATGAATAAATAAGATAGGCAATGGGCGCTATAAATAAAGCGAAAACGACATAGAGTCGCGGACCGACCGTTAATTTCAACATTGAACTTTCCCCCAACGATCATAGCAACTTGGCGCCATAGCGCCACGTCGTCACCAAGAGCTATGCAAGATAGATGCCGAATATCCCAAAGAAAAGGTAAAGCCCGAAAAAGAAGAGGCTGATCCGAGGGTTCTCAGACCATCGAGCCTTGGAGCATCAAGGCTGCCCTCAGACGCCGGGCGCGTGCATGCATGGATAGGCAAGGCCACGGCTGCGAGCTGACGACACACCAATCACTGCCTTAATAATAGGCTCATGGATATTTTTCACTCACACCACCAAGCCTCAAGGCCGCCCCCCGACACCAAGCGGGTGCATGGGGCAATCGCGGCCCGAGGACCGGCGATGGGGCATTGCCATGACTAGCCGGTATCAGAAGGATATCGGATTGATCAAGGGCTTCCAGCAGGCCATGATCTATTCGATATCACCCAAAAAAGCGATCAAGGACTTCCCAATCAAATTTAGCCGCAAGACAGCGCAATCCCGAGGCTAAACGACTCTGATCGGGTGGCAATTGGTCGATAAGCATCATTAATTTTTGATCATCGGAACGGAATACGGCCTTTTTCATGGCTTCAAGCAGGTCCGGCGGAATAGCATCAATCATCTCGGGCTGCAAAAGAACCTCGCTGGCCTCGGCAATCGCAGATTCAGTTTTTTCATTCGGCATATCGTCAAAAGATATTTTTAGATGCCGCTGAATCATTGCAAGCATATCTTCTTCTAAAACTGGCTTTCGTAAAAGGTCAGAGGCACCAACGGCAATGATTTTTTCTCGATCTTCGTCGTGAATGGTGGCACTCAATACAATAATCACCACGTCCCGACCCTCTGGGGCTGTCTTGATCTGGCGAATCACCTCGCAGCCATCCATCACCGGCATCGCCATGTCCATGACGATCAAATGAGGATGCCATTCACGCCACAACGCCACAGCCTCGGCTCCATTTGTGGCTTTGCGCACGGCAAAACCAAAGGGCTCCAACAGGTGGACCAAATGCGAGCGATTGTCTCGCTGATCGTCGGCCACGACGATCCGAATCTCGCGATCCGCACGCCAAAGCCCCTGCCTCTGAAGAAACGGACGAACGGCACTGACCTCGTCAGCACTGACGTCTTGCGCTGGCAATTCCAAACGAAAGACACTGCCTTGCCCCAAAACACTGCGGACGGAAATCTCCCCTCCCATCAAGCGGGCATAACGCCGACTGATGGCCAACCCCAAACCGCCACCTCCTTTGCGACTGCCATTCGCGGTCTGCTGGAAAGGTTCAAATAAACAGGCCAATTCTGTTGCCGGAATTCCAAGGCCTGTATCTTTAACATCAAAAATCAAATGACAATGATCATGATTACTAATATCAACCTGCAACGAGACGCGACCTTTTTCGGTAAATTTTAAAGCATTGCCAATTAAATTAATTAAAATATGACGTAATTTTTCTCCGTCAATTTTAATATATTGAGGCAGTTTTGTTGTTTTTGTTATCTCGAAATGCAGTTTTTTATTATCGGCTTGTTTTGAAAACAATCGCATAATATCATTAAGGAGTTCATAAATATCAACTATAACTACGGCAACCTCAATACGATCGGCTTCGATTTTAGACATTTCAAGAATATCATTAATTAACATCAAAAGATTACGACCACTGCGATTAATAATTTTTATAGTCTCACGATCTTTTTGATCGATATTTGTATTTTTTAACATAATATGGCTAAAGCCGAGAATAGCATTCAGCGGCGTCCGAATTTCATGACTCATATTGGCTAGAAATGCACTTTTCGCACGACTTGCAGCATCGGCTCGATCTTTAGCCTCCGCCAATTTTTGATTAGATTCTGTAAGTTCTACAGTACGTTCGATCACTAAACTTTCCAGATGATCGCGATACCGGCTGATTTCTTGTTCGGCCCGTCGACGTTCAGAGATATCCCGTGACGAAGCATAGAGATACTGGTTCCCTCCCAATTCAATCCCGCCGGCGCTGATTTCAACATCGAATTCGGAACCATCTCGACGACGATGCCGAGTCTGGAAAACCGCTCGCGTTTTAATCAGCTCGCGCGTTCTCGCGATCAAGACATCTTCGGGGAAAAACGCATCCCACGACCTGAGATTCAGAGTCCGCGCTTCTTCGTTAGAATACCCCAACATTTGAATAAAAGATGGACTCCATATTACCAAATTCCCTTTTTCATCAAGAATATGAACCCCATCGCACGCAAATTGTAGCATGCACCGAAAACGCTCCTCGGATACCTTTGCTATTTCTAGCAATTTCGATCTCCATATAACATGGAATGCTGTAGCAAAACTGATCGTAATAACAAAAAATAACATTTCCCAACTGAGAAGACGCGACATCGGCAATGACGGAACGGTACTACCCCAACCTTTTTTAGGAATAGCGGCCAGTTGCCAGCTACCATTAGGAAATTCAACATCCAATAGGACCGGATGATCATAGAAAAGAGCAGCATCTCCCTTAATCACCTCGCCCTTCTGACCCAATCCATCCTGACCGCGAATGGCCACTTGAATTGGTAAATCTTCACGATCCAAGCCGGATTGTGCATAAATGGCCGGAATATCAAGAGCAACACTGACCACCCCAAAAAACCGGCCCTCTCCCCCGCCCGGCGCCATCAGAATCACCGGCTGGTGAACAATCAACCCAAAACCGCCACCAATTAATGATTCAGGCCCCTCAATCATCACAGACTGGCCTTCAATCGCCCGCTTAAGCGTCGGCCACTGACGCTCGACATCCTGATATTTGATTCCGAGTGCCTGTTGATGCCCCTCAAGCGGATAAATTAAATCAACCATTGTTCCATGGCTGACAGAAATATAGCTAATTGTTGAATGCCCCCTCAATAATATAGATGCAATTTTATTGAATTCATCGGCCTGAATATCACCATGCGCGACAATTTGAGCCTCAATCCCTCGCGTTCGTGCCATTGGCACGACCAGAGATCGCTCTAATTGAGAACGGATTAGCTCTAATTGATCATGAACTTGATTCCGTTCAGCGGCACCCAACACCTGGCGTTCGTTATGATCTGCCCGCACGACCACCACACCCGCGATCAGTGATACCACCAACGCCAGCACAACAGGAATAACCAGAGCCAATGACTTTTTGGTCAAAACAAACGGAAAGATCATGAGCCTACTCTTACCAAGATGCTATCTTTCATATTGCTTCAATAAGTTCCTCGGAAGATTGGCTAAATTGATAGAAGGGTTTCGCCCAAGAAACCACGCCAGCTTCATCAATGCATAGCCTGTACGTACTTAGCAAAATCTTTGTCGGTACTTTAGGAAAGTTTTACTTAATAACCCGTTAGCCCCGGCTCTCTGCGACTTTTTGTCTCACATGAAGGGATCGCAAGCCGCCTTAAACCTACCTTTGGATGGTGTCATTATGGACTAATTTCAGACGACCTTCTAATCAGGCTAGATCATCAAGCCAAGAAAACAAGGCTAGCAAACAAAAATATAGATAAATCGCTCTTGCTTTGAAGTCATTCGCCCTCAACGACGTTACTTTTGTTTCTAATAGCGGAAAAACATTTTTCTTAGGAATTTATCCTTCGCATCATCGGCGCCTGTGCGGCTGATTCTTGACAAGCGAGTGACTCTTGCTGCACAAAATCGTAATGTAAGCGCCAATTCCTGGATATAAGCTTCGAATGAGAACAAACCTGGCAATAAATGAGATCGGCAAACCATGACACTGGTAGAGTGACACCATCGGGCCTTGATGGTGACTCATCAAGGCTCGCCGGTATGACACCCCTCGAGCCCCGACTGCGAAGCCAAGGATGCGGACGCGCGCGCCCGGCGCATGAAGGTGGTTTTGATGGGCCAACATCATAGCTCGGTGGTATGGCGAGCAAAATTTCGTTTCTTTATTTTATGACGCTCGTCTGCGCATAAATTAATGATATTCATCCCTGTCTCATGGTACTTTGCTATTAATATCCCTCTAAAATTATTACGTCGAGACCAAGAGGAGTGAATTGCGATCCTATGGATAGATTTCACGCCGATCAATCTGGAATGATCGTTTATTCCTGCGTCGGTCGCCGTTTTTGGCTTCCGGCTCATGCGGTGATCGGGATTGCCCGTGCCACGGCGGCGGCCCTGGTCCCTTCTGCGCTCCCGGCCTATGAAGGCTTGGTCGAACAGGATGGCGTTTTGGCGCCGCAGATCGATCTCTCCCACGCCATGGGCGGCCCGGCACGAACCGGGGCTTATTCGGTCCTGCTTCAATCAGCCACCGGCCTGTTATGCATCCGGGTTGACGGTGTATCCCTAATACCGGCAGGCCATGACCATAACACACCGCCGGGTAGCTTTAATGTATCCACATTACAGCTCGATGATATGAATCCATTGGCCCCGGATGACGCCCCTCTTCCCGGACTGACTGAAATTAATAGCCTATGCACGGATCTCGGCCTGATCGCTGCCGCCCCCCCCCTGGATCTGCAAACGAAAAAAGCGGCTCAAGCGAGTCTACAGCCATTCGAGGCGTTACTGGTCCGCAACGGAACATCCCTGTTCGCGCTGCCTGCCCTGGATATCGCGCGGGTCGAACGCCGCCAAGGAACAGCGCCTCTACGCAAAGGCGAAGCGGCTGAACGCTTGGTGGCCATTGACGGAGAGCTTCTGGCCGGTTGGTCCCTAGCGGCGTGGCTCAACGGTGCCCCCGACCGGGTCTCTGGCGATGATACAGATGAAGATTGGGTGCTGGTGGTCCGGGTCGGCTCCCGGCTGGCGGCCCTGACGGTTTCGGATATTCAACAGTTGATCTCGGTCCTGCCCCAACACCTCCGTCACGTTCAACACCGAAGCGGAACACTCACGTTCATTCAGACTCCCGAACACGGGCTCATCGAAGTCCTGCGACCGGAACTCTTTGACGATAGCCTCTCTCACATCAAGCGTCCCTCGAATGACGGGTCAGAACCGATGCTACAGGCCTGGCACCGCGACACCGAGCGGCGCCTGACCGAACGAGGGCCGCTGGCCATCCGGTTTGGTTCCTTGTCCTGCGTCTTTCCAGAAACCGCGATTGCCGAAATCTGCGGAGAGATCACCCCGGATCAGATTAGCCCTCGACGCACAGCCGGCGCCTACCCCCTGTTTGACCCCGCCAAAGTGTTGGGGCTGCCCGAACTCGACACATGGCCGAGCCGCGTCCTGCGGCTTGCACGACCAGGCCGACAGCCCATCGCTCTCTTGGCGCCTCGTATTGGCCCCATCGCGACACATCCAACCTGGCAACCTTTGCCTTTAATGCCGCCCCTTTTCCACGATTTTTTTCGGCGGGTGCGTCTGGATGGGCCGACGGTTGAGTTTTCAATATCAAACACCGTGCTCTCCCGCCCACCTTCCCCTGAGATTGCGGGCCTTTTGAAAACAGCAATGAGGGGCTGGATCAGCACGCGCCCAGTTCATGCCGGCGAGCTTTAATGGTGACGCCTTAAAGTGGGTTGCAGTCGCGGCCCGAGGACCGGCATTGTTTCATTGTGATGGCTTGCCGATCTCACTGAATCCGTGCAGACAACGGTGCAGACACAATGGGCGCTAGGCGCACGTCGGCGAAGGTACGGCACAGACTCCCCAAAACATCTGCCACGCGATCGGCTTCGCTGGCAGCCCCCCATTGACGCCCTTTGGTGCCGGCAGCGTCTTCTTGGCCAAGCGCCTCGGCGATCTGGTGCGCCAGATGGGTCGCCGTGGCGGGATGAGCCGTCAAAAGACGGCGCAGCAAAGTATGATCAAGCTCGGCGATCAGGACCGGCGTTCGGGCCCGCACCGTGCGCGGATAGCCGTCGCCGATCAAGGTTGCCTCCCCTCCGATCAGATGGCCGGGGCCAAACCAAGACGACAAAGGAACCCGACCATCGGCAAGAGCAGCCCGAGCCTCACGCCGCAACGGCTCGGCTTCCACCAACCCCTCCAGCACCAGGAACATGGCGGTGGCGACCTCACCGCCCTGGGCCAAAGCGTCACCGCTGACCACGGTGCGAAGCCGCGCGCCGGTCGCCAGCAGTGCCAAGGCGCCGCTGTCGAATCCCGAGAACAGCGGCGTCCGTCCCAACAGCGCCGCCCTATGCTCTGCTCCAGGTGCCGTGTCCGAAACCCCGGTCCCCAGTGACGACGAGGTCGGCTCGCGGGTGGAAGGCCGCAAACCTGCCTGACTCAAATGGGTCAAAATCATCTTCAGAAGGATCGAACGCACGGCATGGCGCCGCTGCAAGGAGGTCGGCAGCGCCACCACATATTCAACGCCGTAGGCGGTGATATCATGGGTCCGAACCATGGTGTCTGCTGCGACGCCGGGCATGATCTCAGCCACCGCCTGAGCCACAGCCCCCAGTAAAACCCGCTCGACCCGTTCGGGAGGAATCGTGATGTCCAAGGTAACGCGCACCATCGCCCAAACCGATGGGTTAGGTTGAGAATAGTTGGTGATGGTCGAAGAGGCGAGTTTGCTATTCGAGAGTACGACAACGCTGCCATTAAGGTCGACAATGCGGGTGGTCCGCCAACTGATCTCAATGACCCGACCCTCGATGGTCATATCTCCAACCCGATGCAGCAGCACCTCATCGCCGATACGCAAAGGCCGGTCGATATTGATGGCCAGTCCCGTGAAGATATCCAGGATGATTTCGCGCAAGGCCATGCCGAACACAAATCCGGCGATCCCCGAAGCCGCCCACAGCGCGGTCAAGTCTTGCTTAAAGACGATGCCAAAGATCGCGGCAAAGCCCACCAGATAAATGATCAAAGCCGACAACTGGGACAACAAGCGCGGAACCGGCGTGCCCAGCGCCGAGGCCACCAGACCTTCCAGCAGAACGAACTGAACCAGCCGTTGGGTAAAAATAGTCAGACAGATCAGAACCCCGACACCCAAGATATAGCCGAAGATTTTCTGGGTGGTATCCAGAGCCGCCGCGCCGATCAGATGATAGGCGGGGCCTCCATAATAAAATAGAGCACCAAGGATACTGGCAAAGCATAATGGTAATACCAATTGCTTGATACGACCCATTATACTACCATATGATGATTTTTGATCGATCATGATGATCATTACGCCAGACTAAAGCGTGCAACTTGGGCACTTGTACGGTGAATTATCCTGGATAACTCTTCCATTGTTGCGCTAATCTCTTCTGCTGCGCCAGCATTGCTTTGACCTTCGCGCTCCAACTCTTCAATGCGCTGCGATACCAACTGAATCGCTGCCGATTGCTGGGCAATTGCGGCGGCAATGGCCTGAGCCGCCGTTCCGCTCTGCTCGATCGCGCCACCAATCCGCTCCATGGCCGCGCGGGCGCCGGTAACACCGACCACGCTGCTTTTCACCCCTTCGCTCGCCTCGGCGATGAGGCTGCCGATGTCGTTAGCGGCCAAGGCGGCTTCCTCAGCCAACCGGCCAATCTGATGAGCAACCACACCAAAGCCGCGACCATCGGCCCCAGCCCGCGCCGCTTCGATGGCGGCATTGATCGACAAGACCTGGGTCTTATCGGCAATCCGCGTTATAGTCGTAGTGATAGCCTCGATACGCCCGTGGCGTGCGGCAATCCGCTCAACTTCGCTGACCAGCGCCGATAGTTCGCTGCGCCCCGACGCCGCCAAATCTGCGGCGGTTCCGGCCAAGGCACCGCCATTGGCGGCATGGACCGCTACCGAAGACACCGAAGACGCCGTTTCATGGAGTGCTCCGGAGATATCCTTCAGCACCGTAGTTTGACGGGCCGAAGACTGGGCAACCTGACGCGCGGCGGCGGCGGTCTGGGTTGCGGCCACCGCCGACTGCTCGGTGCCGAGGGCCGCTTCCCCGACCAGCTCCCGCAATTGGGCCAGGGCCTGATTGACGTTGGCCCGAACCTCGGCGAAGCTGCCCTGATAATTGCCCTCGATGCCCTGGCGCAAATCCGCCGCCGCCATCCGCTGGGCTGTGGTTGCCACCTCCCCCAGCAGCATGGCTAGGGTATCCAGACTCCGGTTAACATTAGCCTTGAGCGCCCGCAGGTCGCCTTCGTAAAGGCCTGTCATCCGACCTTCCAGGGTTCCCGACGCCAGCTTCCGCATCACGTCCGCAACCTCGACCAATGGCTGACTCAGGGTTTCGATCAGCTCGTTGATCCCAGTCAAAAGAGTGGCGAATTCCCCGCGAAACGCCCTGGCGTCGGCCCGCTCGGACAAGCCGCCGGCCCGAATCCCGGCGATCAGGCGGTTCAACCCCCCCACCGTTCCTTGAATCGCCGTCACGGTAGCGGCCGTTGCACGGGCGATCCGTCCAATTTCGTCCTTGCGATCTTGACCGCTGATAACCACCGAGAAATCCCCCTGACCGACCACCGCAATCTCGTCCGCCAGCGCCTCAATCGACCGAGAAACTGTTCGCTCCAACAGAATAACGCAACCAAATGCACATAACAGAACCAGAAATCCCGCCATAAAGGTCATTGACTCGCTCTCTGAATACAACTGATGAGCATATGCGACCTTTTCAAGGGCTTGATCTCGCTTCAATACGACCAAAGCATCCAGATTTGCACTCAATTTATCAAAAATTGGCTCCATTGCAATTAATTGTTTATGAGCCGCATCGGTCTCATCTCGACGAGAGATTGGTATAAATTTTTTATGTTCTTCAAGGTATTTAGCATAATTTACAGAAAAGTCGGCATACAAGGCTTTTCCTTTGGATGTGATGATCAAGGGCTCAAGAATTTTCCGAGCCTTTTCAATTTCGCCCTGATGAAAGGCCAGAGCTTTTTCAATCGCATCCATGTTGGGCAGGTCTTGGGTCAGGGCGTGAAGCCCTTCTTTTGCCCGAAAATCACTGAGTTCGGTATTCATGCTATTACTAGAGAGAATCGACGGCAAAGCATCATGCTCAATTTCGCTTAATCGAGCATCCAATTCGCCTAATCGATTTAAAGAAAGCAGCCCAAATAATACAAAGACACTTGTTAAGGCAATAAAAATAATACGTAACTTGAGACGGATGGTTAAATGACTCATATCATCTCCGATGGTCTGGATAACACAGGGGCAGAAGCAACAGATGAAGAATAGGGATCGTTGGGCAGCCATCCGATTATTGCGGACGCCGCCGCCTTTTTTGCCGCCATGGGCCAAAGCGAAAACGCCAGCCCTGGACACAAACGCAGCACCCAGGTCATGAGGCCGGCATCCCAGCGCACCGCTTCGATCAGGGCTGCCGCGCCCATGGGCAGACAGGGCGGTTCCAGCCAGGGGGACTCAGGATGTGGGTCTTCTGGAGCCACTCCATCAACCACCAACACCGCACGCACCTGACCGGGTGGCCCCAATCCTAGCCACAGGCCCGAACCTGAGGCCGGGCGGGCGCATGGGGGGGCGGAACGGCAGTCCCGGCCCGATACCGGCGGCAACTCGTTGTCAGGGCTCGCCGATCCCAACAGGCGGCGACCGTCCACAACCGGGATTGCGCCCCGTCGGGGCCGTCCTGGCACCGGAGCCGGGGCTGGTAGGGCCTGCCAATCCAAAACACCCCTCACCACCGCCAAGGAGAGCGAAAGGCTCATCCCCCCGCAGGTCAGACGCATGGCTTGGATCGAGCGGATCGCTTCGGATGCGGGCCGTTCTTCAGAGCCCCCCACCGCCGATCTCCGCCGAAACGGGACTTCCAGTTTCGGCGAGGCCCCCGAACCACCGACCAAGGTCGAAAACGCATAAACACCAACCGGAGGCTCCGCAGCGCCGCTTTGCCACCACGCCACCGCCCCCGGTAATGCCGGGATTCGATCCAACGTCTCCAGGGCGATCCGGTCAAAACCGGCTTTTTCCGGCAAAATCAGGGCCACTTCGTCGTCGTCAGCAGTGATACCATCGGGCCTTGATGGTGACTCATCAAGGCTGCCCTCAGACGCCGGGCGGGCGCCTCCGCGCCCTTGGCTTCGCGTCCACGAGGACGCGGGGCCGCCGTCGCGGCCCGATACCGGCGACGTGTCAGTGTCAGGGCTCGCCGGTATCATACCATCGGGCCTTGATGGTGACTCATCAAGGCTGCCCTCAGACGCCGGGCGGGCGCCTCCGCGCCCTTGGCTTCGCGTCCACGAGGACGCGGGGCCGCCG
>Ga0302281_10001680_pt1 | contig 15959 bp, 13 predicted proteins | sample III_Fen_E1_2_FD_198762 | JGI IMG/M metagenome (GOLD analysis project Ga0302281, IMG submission 198762) | Peat permafrost microbial communities from Stordalen Mire near Abisko, Sweden - III_Fen_E1_2 | ecosystem: Environmental > Terrestrial > Soil > Wetlands > Permafrost | place: Sweden: Abisko...
GGGATTCTTACCTACGCCAAGCTGCTGCGAAAATGGGTCAGCACCGGCCAGACTTCCAATGAGAAACGGGAAGAGGCCATGCAATGCCTGGAACTCATTGCCGCTGAAAGCCGCCGCTGTGGCGACCTGATCAAGAACCTCCTCACTCTTTCTCGCACGGCGCCCATGAACGTGCAGAACACCGACGTGCATACGGTGATCGACCGTTCGCTCTTGCTGGTACGCCACCAACTCGAACTGGGAGGCGTGGAGATCCAACGGCAATTTGCAGAAAACCTTCCGCTGCTCGCGTGCGATCCGGCACAGATCGAGCAAGTTTTGCTCGTTCTGATTATGAATGCGAAGGATGCAATGCCCAAGGGCGGTACGCTCTGGATTGAAACACGCCTGAGTCTCAATCAAGCGGGCATCCAGATTCGAGTGCGTGATGACGGAGCGGGAATCGCTCCCGACATCTTGCCCCACATCTTCGAACCTTTCTTGACCACAAAAGAAACTGGCCGCGGAGTCGGGTTGGGGCTGGCCATCAGCCGTGGCATCGTCGAGCGCCATAGCGGGCGCGTCGACGTCGCTTCCGAATTAGGACACGGCACGACGTTCACGATAACTCTGCCCATCGACACGCAAGAAACTTCTCCCCAGAAGACTGGCGCCGATCTCGCTGCCGCGAAAACGAGGTGATTCAAGTGAGCACACACGGAAAACTGCTGATCGTTGACGACGAACTGAGCGTCCGCGATTCGCTCGGTAAATGGTTTCGAGAGGAGGGCTACGAAGTCGCCACAGTCGAAAACGCCAACGACGCGTTGACTCAACTGGCCGAACAGCGCTGGGACGCCGCACTCGTCGACATTAAGATGCACGGCACCGACGGCATCGAACTGCAGCGCCGCATGCACGAAGTGGACGCCGAGTTGATCGTCATCATGATGACCGGCTATGCCTCGGTCGAAACCGCCGTCGCCGCGCTCAAGAACGGTGCCTACGACTATGTGACCAAGCCGCTCGATCCCGAGGAGATCGCCCACCTCGTAAAGAATGCCCTCGCTCATAAACGCACGGCGCAAGAAAACGTGCTGTTGCGCGAGACGGTGGCCGAGGTCGCGCGTCCCGGAGATATCGTTGGCCAAAGCGGGCCCATGCGCAAAGTATTCGACGCCATCGCTACGGTTGGCCCGACCGACGCAACCGTTCTTATCACCGGCGAAAGTGGCACCGGCAAGGAACTGGTGGCGCGGGCCATCCATCACGCCAGTACTCGTAGATTTCACCCCCTGGTCGCCATTCATTGCGGCGCCCTTACCGAGACGCTCCTCGAAAGCGAACTTTTTGGACACGAAAAAGGCGCGTTCACCGGAGCGCAATACCGCAAGAAAGGTAAGTTCGAAATTGCCGAAGGCGGAACGGTTTTTCTCGACGAGATTGGAGACATCTCACTTAAGACGCAGACCGACCTCTTGCGCGTGCTGCAGGAACGGGAGATCACCCGTGTCGGTGGCAACCAAACCATCAAAGTCGATTTCCGCTGTGTGGCCGCGACCAACAAGAACCTCGAAAAGCTGATTGAGGAAGGAAAATTCCGTCCCGATCTTTTCTATCGTCTCAATGTGTTTCGCATTGAGCTTCCTTCCTTGCGCGAACGCCGCGACGATATTCCGGCGCTGGTCAATCACTTCGTCCGGAAGTTTTCCGAAGCGATGAACAAGCGCATCACCCGCGTGGCTCCGGCCGCCATGAATCTATTGCAGCAGCAAACTTGGCTGGGCAATGTCCGCGAACTGGAAAACGCAGTCGAGCGCGCCATGGTCGTCGGGCAGGAGCCCGAACTCAACGAACAAGATTTCATTTTCAAGCAGCCGAATGCCGCTTCCAGCGCGGGCAAGAAGCTCGAAGAGATGGAGCGAGCCCACATTCTGCAAGTGGTCGAAGAGTGTGGTGGCAATCAGAGCCACGCCGCCGAGGTGCTTGATATCGACCGGGTCACGCTCTATCACAAGCTGAAAAAGTATGGTTGGACGCGAACGCCGGTCGAATCGCGCTAGTTGAAAACTAGTTTTTCGATTCCCGGTTCGCAGTTGTCAGTCGATGTTGTCGGTCGATGACTTCCTACTACGGCTTCCCACGGAGAACTGACAACTGCGAACTGGGGACCGAGAAGCGGGAACTGCTCCTATGAAACTGATCCACCTGCTGCCGATCGGCAATGTCGAGGACGGGCTGCTGCGGGATTTGCGTCCGGTTGTCGAAGAGACGTTTCGCGTTTCCTGCAAGGTGCTTCCGGAGCGGCTCGATCCGCAGTTCGCTTTCCACGGCGAGCGGCGGCAATACCATTCCTCCGAAATTCTGTTTCGCATGCAGAGCTTCTTGACCGACGACTCCTGGCGCATGCTGGGCGTCGCCGCAGTCGATCTCTACATCCCAATTCTGACCTTCGTTTTCGGAGAGGCGCAAATGGGCGGTCCCTGCGCCCTCGTCTCCGCGCACCGCCTGCATCAGGAGCTTTACGGTCTCCCTGCCGACCCGGAACTTTTTCGCCAGCGAGTTATCAAAGAAGCAGTCCACGAACTGGGACACACCCTGAGCCTCACCCACTGCGAGGACTACCGCTGCGCCATGGCTCCGTCCCACGCCGTGGAGTGGATCGACCTCAAAGAAAAAGCGTTGTGCGACGCCTGCCGCGCCGTGGCGATTCCAAGCCGCCAGACACTGGCCACTCCCGACTTCTGAAGCAGTCGGTCATTCTCCGATCTTTGTCGTCTCCGCCGCTCCGCTAATGCTCCGATAGCAGAAAGAATTTCAGAAAGAACTCAACGCCACCCGTTTCCAGGTATTTGTCGCGACGCAAACATAGAAGTACTTCCCATCCGCCCCGATCTGGCCCGCCGTGCACGGGGATGACGAACTGGATGGCGTCGCCAAATTGACGTGAAAGCTTCCTGTGGTGAAAATACCGTTTGCATTCACCTGTAAATTCCCGCCAGTCGATGTGTTGACACTAAGCTGACCGTTGGCATCGTTGATCAGCCTTACATTCTGCGCGGCGCCAAAGCCGTCCAGATCGATATAAGGAGTCGCCGAGGTGTTTACTACGTTGCCGACATCCACCGATCCGTTTGTGGGATCGCCATTCAGTTGGACGCCTCCCAGATATAGACTGGACCCCGCAATGTTGCCCAAGCCATCGACGGAAAACAGTGGACTCCCATTGCTCAGATATTGAATGGCGTACTTCCAGGATGCGTTCGGGCTACTATTCTGGATTTGAACTCCCGTACCGAGCGCGCCGTAATCCGCAGTGTAGACGGCCCCGATGTAGTCCCCGTTCAAGTGGTCGAGAACGCCCTCTTGCACATCGATGCCGTAAGTCAAAATATTCTGCACCGGATCGACGATGGAGGAGGCAAACTCGGTCGCCGAGAGAAATCCGTGTCCCTGATTCTGAACATTGACCAGAATGCCGGACGAATCCGAGTGCGGGGCATTCTGCCGGACGAGGATATTCAGGCCGTCCACCTCGCCCACTTTCCCACCCTTCCACCAATTATCTTTGGCGAAGGTAATTGTCATCCCCGCCTGCGCCGTCGCTGGACCGTTGACACCACTGCCTCGCGCGCTACCCGTGATGGTTGCGACCGAGCAGGGTTTGTCGACGCAGTTCAGATCCACGGGACCAACGACCAGAGGTGGATGGCTGTCTTTGGCTGGAGTGGGCACGGGCTGGGCGTGTCCGTACAAGGTTGCGGCTAACAGAATGAAGCTGAGGATGCGGTTCATGTTTTCCCCTTAACAACCTCATCATATTACGGCCTTTGCGGACACGAGTAGGAGAGGTCGACAGCGCACAGAGACTTTCTAATGCACCGCCGCCCGGTATCCTGGCTTTTCAGTCTAGGATCCGGGCGGCGATGTTGTTTTGCGGTCTTCGTGTTACGGCGAGGTGGTTCAGGCCTCGCCTTATTGAGTCGGTCGATACCGACTTATGACAGGAAGAACTCTTTCGCCAGCGGCAACCATTCCTGATCCGGAATCTGCGAGACCAGGTCGTTCACTGCTACTCCACCGTCTTGGGCTAAGGCACCGGCGAAAGCTAGCGGCATACGGCGTTGCAGGCGGCTTGCCGACTCTTCTGTCCACCAGCGGGCAAGTGCGCCGCCCAGCAAGTTGCGGAAGCTCGTCTTAGCGTCGGGGGCGTGCACGGTTACCAGCCAGCCTTCTCCATACGGATCGCTCAGTGCCAGCTTAGGGTCGGTAGCCAACGCCTGGTTAATATCCGATACGCTGCCTTCGATCGGAGAGACCATGTCGACTGCGACACCGTCGCGATGGAAGGTGCACATCTTCTGGCCCTGGCGAATCCATTGGCCGCGCTGCGGCAGCGTGATGCGCTCAACTTTGCCGGTCAGCTTGGAGGCGAAATCATCCATGCCCACGCGAACCAGGCTGGGACTCTCGCTTAGCGCCCACGTGTGACCTGGATGGTAGCGAAGATTTTCCGGGACTGCGAAGCCGCCAACTAACGCCGACTGAAGGCGAGGCGCCGTTGTCTCGCACCTGACTGTAGCGGGTTGCATCACCGGTTGCACTGCGTGGCTGCTACGAAAATGATCGATCAGTAAGAAGGTCGAGAAGAAGAAGAGAACCAGTAGGACTGTCATAAGTCACCTCGTCGGAGGGCCATCTGTTTTTGAGCCGCTCACACTTCTGATAAGGCAATCACCATGCCAAGACGGGGAACGCGGCGGAAGAGTTTGGACGACTCCGCGATCTAATTTGAAATGAGATAGATGGAGGAAAATTGATAGGGAGGACTGTCCGGCGACGCTGAAAATGTCAACAGCGGGTTGATGATAATCACAACATGCTAAACAACATATCTTGGGGCGCGGACGGATGCTTGCGGAGTTAGCGCCGTGGAATCATAAGGTTGCGGCGTACCAATGCGATGATGAATCTCGCAACAGCTAAAGTTGAAGAATGCAACGCTTAAGGTCGGGCTCTTAACCTGGGAAGCAGTTCTATCCGATCATTTTCTTGAAGCAACCGCTCGGTCCCCAAGGTGCCCGCGGAGTGGGATGCTCAACGCTCTACCTCGGCCTTCTACTCGGGAGCGTATTGTGCGTGCAGCACGGCATCCGATCGACTCGGGGCGGTTGTCAGGGCAGCGATCCCGTATTCCAGTCCTTTTTCGAAGGCTTTCAGGTTTACTTCGCGGAAGTTCGAGGGGACGGAATCGGCGACTGCCTTGCGCACGGCGTCCGGTTCCAGCAGATGTGTGACGGCGGTAAAGAATCCGACCATGACCGAATTCAGCACCATGCGCTTGCCTAGCTCTTCCGCGATTCGGGTCGCGGGGACGCTGTAAATCTGGAATTCCTTGTTCAGGTCTGAAACGCGTACCAGATCCTGCTCCACGATCAGGATGCCGCCATCCCTTAATTCGGGGGCGAAGCGGTTGAAGGCTTCCTGCGACATGACGACCATGATGTCCGGCTTCGTAACATAGGGATAGAGCACCGGATTATCGGAAAGGATAAGCTGTGCGCTGCACGCGCCGCCCCGCGCTTCCGGGCCAAAGTTTTGGGTCATGGTGGCATAGGCGCCTTGAAAGATCGATGCGGCCTTGCCTAAAACGATGGCCGACAGGATTACTCCCTGGCCTCCAAAGCCTGCCAGACGAATCTCAGTTAGCTGCATACGGGCTCCATCTCCTGCTGTTCTACGAATCTGTCGCCTAGGGATTGGTTGAACTGGGCGCGCATCATGGTTTGATAGTCGGGACGCTCGCGGTCGACAAACTTACCCACGATGATTTCTCCGGTCATGGTCATGCCAACTTCGCTGGTCGGGCATCCATTGCGGACTTTGCTCTTTTCTTTGTAATCGCGCATGGCGTCGAGTCCGTCGCCCAGTTTGTTACGGCGCTGGTAGAGCGTCGGACACGGCGAAATCACTTCGATAAATGAAAAGCCCTTCTTGTTGAACGCCTCGCTGATGGCGCGCGAAAGTTGGCGGACGTGATACGTCGTCCAACGCGCAACATAGACGGCCCCTGCAGCTTCGACCAGATGCGGCAAATTAAAAGATGGCTCGAACACACCATAAGGATTCGTCGAAGTGGTCGAATGATCGGGGGTCGTCGGAGCGGTCTGACCACCCGTCATCGCATAAATCAGATTGTTGACGCAGATCACTTTGAGGTCGATGTTGCGGCGCGCCGCATGAATCAGGTGATTGCCGCCGATTGCCGACAGGTCGCCGTCTCCCGAATACACCACCACATTCAGTTTGGGGTTGGCGAGCTTCAATCCGGTCGCGAACGGGATGGCGCGCCCGTGTGTGGTGTGAAATGAATCCAGTTTGACGTAGCCGGCAACGCGGCCAGTACAGCCGATGCCCGACACCAGGGCCAGCGATCCAAGATCGATCTTCGAATCGATGAGCGCGCGCGCGAACGAATTGACTGTCGTGCCGATGCCGCATCCGGGGCACCAGATGTGAGGCACGCGATCACTGCGCAAGAACCGCTCCACGGGATTCTCCACCGGATTCAAATCCAGATGGACCAGATCGTTCTTCAGCAGTTCGTTGTTGAAATCATTATCGAGATCGTCGTTGCAGTTATCGCTCATCGACTTGCCTCCACGATTACCTTGAGGATGTCTTCGGGGTTGTGCACTCCCCCGCCAGCGTGCGACACGGCATACGTCTTTGCTTTGCCCCCGGCGGCTCGCTGCACCTCGCGCACCATCTGCCCGAGATTCAGTTCGGGGACGACGAATGCCTTAATCGTCTCGGCCAGGCCGCGGATTTTTGTATCCGGAAATGGCCACGCAGTGATCAATCGCAATTTGCCCACGCGCAGGCCGCGGTCGCGCGCCATGCCAATCGCACGCTGCGCCACACGGGACGTAATACCGTAGGACACGACCACCACATCGGCCCCTTCCAGTTCTTCTTCTTCGAACATCGCTATGCGATCGGCAGCGTCGGTAATCTTGGTCTGCAGCCGGCGCACCAGCTTGTCCTGAATCTGCGGCGTCATGTTGGGATAGCCGCGTTCATCGTGCGTCAATCCCGTGACGTGAAAGTTGTAGCCATCGCCGGCGTGCGCCATCTCCGGAACCTGGTCGCCATTGGTTCCATAGGGGAGATACTCTTCGACCGATTTGTGCGTATGTTTGCGGGGCACAACTTCGATCTGATCCGCGGGAGGTATCACGACCTTCTCCGTCATGTGTCCGACAACTTCGTCCATCATGAACATCACGGGCACGCGAAATTCTTCGGCGAGATTGAATGCTTTGATCGTGAGATCGAAACATTCCTGCGGAGAATTGGGGCAGAGTGCAATAATTTCGTAATCTCCGTGCGATCCCCAGCGCGCCTGCATCATGTCGGCTTGCGCGGGAAGCGTGGGCAGGCCCGTAGAAGGCCCTCCGCGCTGCACGTCGACGAAGACACAAGGCGTTTCCGTCATGGCCGCGTAGCCAATGTGCTCCATCATTAAAGAGAAGCCAGGGCCGGAGGTGACGGTGAAGGCTTTCGCGCCTCCCCAGACTGCGCCTTGCAGCGTAATCGAAGCCGCGAGTTCATCTTCCATCTGTATAAATGTTCCGCCGACCATGGGGACGCGCGAGGCAAAGCGCTCGACCACTTCGGTGGAGGGTGTGATGGGATATCCAGCGGCAAAACGGCTACCAGCGGCGAGTGCGCCTTCGCAGCAGGCATGGTCGCCGTCCATGAAGTGTGTGCCGGTCAGAACTCCGTGCGGATCGGCCTTTACGGTGTGGGCCTTCATTTTTCACCTTCCTGAACCGGGCCGACATTCTTCTCATTAGACGAGCCCGCCGCGCCGGCCTTCTTCGGCTCCACTACCTTGCTGGCGCAGATGGCGAAATCGGGACAATACATGCCGCACAGATCGCAACCACTGCACTTTTCGGGATGCACAACATGCGGCGGATGGTAGCCCTTGGAATTGAAAGCGGAAGACAGCTCGAGCACGTGGGAGGGACAGAACTCCACACAGAAGCCGCAAGCTTTACAGCGCTCGACGACGATGGAAACACGTCCTTTTGGCATGGAGACTCCAACCTGAAAGCGATCGACTCGGATCACGAAATCTCGCGTGATTATGACTTTGATGGTGTACGTCACGATGTGACAGAAGTCACCGATACACGTGCGCCTGAACACACCGCGCGCGTATCGTGCCGGCTAGGGGACGGCGTCCGCCGCCGTTGTTCGCGACAAGATAACCAGAAAGGTCTTACTGGCTTTAGGTGAGGCACGACACAATCGATTGTGTTGTGAATCACAGCAATCGCCACCCCTCGGACTCACAATAATGAGTTATTTAAGGATTTCCGACTTTGTTCCCAGGGGGACTGCAATGTTCGAAGCTGAAATGGAAATGGAAAAACGCTCTTCTTTCTTGCCGTTAGTGCTCATGATGTGCCTGCTCGCAGGCATCGTGGGACTGGGTATTTATATCGTGCTCCAAGTCCGTCAAAGAACGCCTCTTGATGCCCAGCAGGCGACCAGCGTCGTGACCGCCACCCTGAAAGACGCGGACCCTGCCGTGATTCGCTTCCGTACTGGACTACTGAAACCGAGCGACGATACCAAGCCAGGCGATCCCAACTATCGACTGCTGGAGAAAGCCGGGATTGTGAAGCTGGCCAAGGCCTCGGGAGGCGTCGATGTTACGCTCACGCCTGAAGGAGAACGCCTGCTGACCTCGCTCCCCGGATTCAAAAAGACGAAAGAGGACAAGGGCACGTTCTTATTTGAGGCGCCCGTCGCGCGTCGGGAATTCGTCAGCGTCGCTGGCATCGAGATGACCGGAGTGAATACTGCGACTGTCCAATATAACTGGAAATGGGTCTCGAATCCGCTGGGCGATGTGTTCGATGCGGGCGGCCCGCTGGTCAAGACTTTCAATCTTTGGGAGCGCCAAACGTTGATCAACAAATATGGAGTCGACTTTTATCATGGCGATGTTGCACGGTCGAGCATGGGCCTGTTGCGTACCGGCAAGGAATGGAACATCGCAGTGCGCTAGAAGCCGCCGGACAAAGTCGGATATCTTGTCCTTGCTTTGAAATTCGGATCCTGTTCTTGCTTTGAAAGGGAGCAGCTTTAGCTGCTCCGTCACATCCGCAACACCAATCGGGCTTCAGCCCCTGAGGGGTGAGCCAGGGGTTGCGAAACGAGTTTAAAGAAACAAGTTTAAAGCTCCAAGGAGAGACCGCGATGTCTATCAAAAACTTACTCGTGTTACTTACCGCGCTAATCGTATGCGCCGGCACCGTTGCCGCACAGGACCAAACGCCGAAACAATCCGACACAGTCATCAAACATGTGCCGATCAAATCCACATCGCCCACCTCGGGCAAAGAGATGTACGCAGCCTACTGTGCAGTTTGCCATGGCACTGACGGCAAAGGTGGAGGCCCCGCCGCCAGCGCACTCAAGACCCAACCTACCGACCTGACTCTTCTCGCGAAAAATAACGGCGGGAAATATCCGGACATGAAGGTGTCGTCCGCGATTCGCGGCGAAGGCGGACTTCCTGCCCATGGCTCCAAAGATATGCCGGTATGGGGATCCTTATTCTGGAGCATGAGCGCTGGACACGAGAGCGAAGTGCAGCAACGCGTCTCCAATCTCACTCACTATATACAGGGTCTGCAAGAGAAGTAAGGAATTTGAGCCGTAACTTATAACTTGTCATCGTGAGGTGGTTCAGCTTTCATCACTTGTCATCCCGAGCGCAGCAAGGGATCTCTAGCCGACCGCGAAGGTGCGGAGTCCTCCTGCGCTCGGCGCAAGATCCTGTTTATCATTTCTCGCCGGACCCGACCTCCGACTTACTCTTGAAATGGTGGAAGCGCACACTCGTCACGATCACTTTTGGGTCAGCATATTTGGCTGCGCCATGAATACTGTGTTGCAAGTTGTATTGGTAACATCCCTCGGTGCTCGCGATTCCATTCGCGGTCGCGCCTACGTGCCCGCTGAAGATAGCAGCAGTTGCCGGAGGAGTGGTGCTAAAGGGATGTGGCACGCCAAAGGTTGCAATGAAATCGGAATCGGCCTCTTGCGTTGACCAAGAAATCGTTGTTCCAGGATTCACACAAATCGGCTTATTGTGGCCGCCGACATGCCCACCGGCCAGGTTTTGAGCCGTCGCGTACGCTTTGCTTTGTCCTTCCGAAACCCAAACGCTGCAGGGCACACTCGGTGAACCACAAATTTTGGCGGGCTTGCATTTCGGAATATGTCCTGTGCATGCCCCAGGCGTACCGGCGTTGGCTACGTTTGCAAATACTACCGCTGTTAGAACGGCGTGAAACAAAAAGTCGCGGGAAGCGCTACAGACTTTCATGGCGCACCTATTTCGTAGAAGTATTGAGGGACGTTTCCACCTTATGCGGGACCGGATAGCGGGAATCAGAGCGCAACGCCCGAAGCTCTGGTTCATGTTCAACATCTTCGATCGAATAGCCGGCCTTCACCGCCTCATCAATCGCACTCAGGGCCTGGGTACGGTTGCCGATAATCTCATAAACCAACGCCGATGTAAACAGGACGTCGCTATTCTTGGCTGACAAACGAAGTGCCTTGCTAATTGAGTCGGTCGCCTCTTTCTTGCGGCCGAGATGTGCGTCATACAAGGCAATCCCACTCAACACCTCGGAACTCTTGGGATTTACCGCCAATTCGGCTTGGGCCGCTTGCAAAGCCTTTGCGTAGGCCGCAACCGCGTCAGAAGATCGCGCCGGAATCTGGCGATAACTGTCCCCCAGATTACGCCACAAAACATCATTGTGCGGATCCAGTTCAGTCGCCCGCTTCATCGCGGCCGCCGCTTCTGGATACCGTTCGAGATACATGTAAGCCGATCCCAAGTTACTCCAGGCCGCGGATGTCTCTTTTAAGGCTAATCCTTTTTTCAAGGTGCTAATCGCATCGTCACGACGGCCCATCGCCATGTAGACCGCACCCAGATTCTGGTATCCCACGGAGTTATCCGGCTGTAACTCAGTCATCGCCTTGAACTGAGTTGCCGCCTTCGAGAAGTCACCATGGTTATAGTAGAAACTACCCAGCCCGCTATAGCCCGCCCAATAGCCCGGGCGGCGATTGACTACGGACTGCAGAGCCTGTTCTGCCTCGACTAGTTTGCCCTGTGTTTCGTAAATCTGTCCGGTGAAATACGCCGCGTCGATGGAAGATGGATCTTCGTCAATTGCCTGGTGGAACTCGGAAAGCGCTTTATCCAACTCCCCGGTTTCACGATAAATTTTCCCCATGGTGACGTGAACTTCCGCTAACCGGTCGTTTAGCTGAAGTGCGTGTTGCCCGCTCCAGATCGCTTTCCTGATCCACTCGCTGTCCTTGGTGAGCGCGTATTTACTGGCATAGGCGCTACCCATGCCGGCATAGGCAAGGGCGTAATTTGGATCCTTTTCTAATGCGCGCGTGAACAGACCAATGGCGCGGTCCAGACTATCTTCGTCATAGCTCTGCGAATACCCGACGCCTTGTTCGTATAATTCGTAAGCGCCCGGCAACATCGTTTCTCCGCGATTGACTGCCTGCGCTGCCTCGGGGCTGATCTGTAGATCAATCATGTCGGCGACCGATTCCCACACACGGCCCTGCAATTCCTCCAGATCGGAGGACGAGACATGGATGGTTCGCGACGCGAGTTGTTTGTGGTTCACCGCATCCACCAGGTTTGAAGTAAGAATCACTCCCGATGCCGTGTGCTGGATACTGCCCGTCACCGCCAAAGTTATATTCAGCCTGCGATAAGCGTCGTCCAAGCTCTTGACTTGCCGGGCGTCAGTAGACGGAACAACCCAGAAGGACTTTTGAAAACGTTCCAACTGCGACAGTTTACTGGTCAAAGTTTCAATCACACCGTCACTAAACGCCTGATCGCCGGCATTCGCGTTACCGATACTTTGGAAGGGCAAAACCGCGATATGCTTCTCATCGGGAACACTGCGCAGCGGATTGCGAAGAATTCCCTCCCAGAAGAGCCCGGTGGCAACCAACAACACGAGCGCGGTGACGGCTAACACGGCCGTAAGTCGTCTGTAACGGGGAGTGTTCGTCACTACATGAAAATCATCGACCCAGTCCTTCCCGGACAACATCTTCCATACGTCGCCGACCCGGTGAACGCGTGCCGCCGGATCCGTCGCGACACACTTGGCGATCGAGCGCTGCCACCGCGGCCCGATTTCTCTCACCGTTTTCGCTGGAATGCCTTCGAAAAGCGAGGTCCTTGAAGCAGGCAGTTTCCCCGTCAGCATTTGGAAGATAGTCAGGCCGAGCGCGTAGATATCCGTTTGCTGTGAATACTCTCCGCGAAACTGCTCAGGCGCCATATAAGGAGGCGTGCCTGCGACTTCGATAAAGGAGCGCGTTGAGTTCTCTTCCGGCCGCACACTCCGCGCCAGACCAAAGTCGGTCACCTTTACTAGAGTCTTGCCGGACTCCTCTATCAGAATGACGTTTCCGGGTTTGAAGTCCCGGTGAACGATCCCTAACTGATGAGCGGCGGCAAGCGCCGAAATCATTTGCCTGATCAAGGGCAGCGCCTGATCACAGGTCATAGCACCGTGTTGTTCGAGGCGCGCCGCCAAAGTCTCTCCCGACAGAAGCTCCATCGTAAGGAAAAGTATCTCGCCACAGGCTGGATGGCTATGATGTCCAAGATCGTAAACGCGGCAAACATTTGGGTGTGTTACCTGCCGCGAAAGTTGGATCTCCCTTTTAAATCTGTCCGCCAAACGAGCCGGAAAAACAGGAGATATAGTGAATGTCTTTAGCGCGACCTTTGCCTTAAGGTCTTGGTCCTCCACTTCGTAGACTTCACCCATCCCGCCTTTCGCGATAAACCGGATAACTCGATATCTCGCGTCGATCACGTCTCCGTCAGCAAAGATGCATTCGCTACGGTGCATCTTCGGGGAAACGTTGCCAAGCCGCGCAGCGTTAACGATGGAGTAAGTCGCATCAGCTTGGGTGAGAAGCTCCTCGACATGCCCTTGCAATCCTGCGTCCCCGGCGCACGCTTCTTCGACGAATGCCGCACGCCGATCGGCGGCTATCTCCATCGCCTTCTGAAAGATCGTGCTGGCTCGGCTCCTCATGTCGGTCCCATGGTTTGCTAGGGGATTATAGCGCCAAGTCTGTTCGCGGACAGGAACGACCTAAGTGGACACAGATCGGGCAAGTGAACCGGTAAGCCGGTTATTGGAAGGTGGAGTCGACGCCGCCGGCAATGCCCAGCTTACGGCAAGGCAAATTGCCGCCGTCGGATTCGCAACGGCACTATCGTCGAGTTCTTCGTCTCTTAGTCCGCCGACACCAGCATCTGGTTCTGCTCGGGGACCGACTGCAGGTCCGGTGTGCGCGCGTCGACGACTGCGATCGCTACGATCTTCACGATTTCCTCGACCTCTGCGCCACGCGGTAGCAGGTGCACCGGACGGTTCATTCCCATAAGAATTGGACCCAGCGTCTCGCATCCTCCGATGGTCGCCAGCAATTTGCACGCGATGTTGGCGGAGGCGAGATCCGGAAACACCAGCACATTCGCGCCTCCTTGCAATGTGCTGAAGGGATAGGTCTGCTCCAATATTTCGGGAGAGACAGCCGCGTCGGCCGTGATTTCGCCATCCACAATCAGGTTGGGATCGGCTTTATGCAACAGTTCAACCGCTTTGCGAACCTTGTCGCACTGTTTGTGTTTCGTGCTGCCGAAACTGGAGAACGAGAGCATCGCCACTCGTGGCACAACATCGAACCGGCGAGCCTCCTGGGCGGTGCAGAGCGCGATTTCGACCAGGTCTTCAGCCGTCGGATCGACGTTGACGCTCGTATCCGCGAGGAAGAATAGATCGCCATTGCGCGTGATCATGGGATAGCATCCGGCCACTTTGTGCAGGCCTTCGCGCACCCTTACAATCTGCAGCGCGGGACGAATCGTGTCGGGAAAGTGTTGCGTGACGCCTGACACCAGAACATCGGTGTGCCCCATGTGCACCATCATCGACGCAAAAATATTGCGATCGTCGATCAGTTTGCGGGCCTCGGCGAGCGTCACTCCGCTTCGCTGCCGCAGCCGGAACAGTTCCTGTATGTAGGGTTCGCGCAGATGCGACGAGGCGGGATCCACAATTTCCGCTTCCTGCAGGTCTAAACCGAGTTCGGCAATTTTGCCTTGAATTGTCACCGCGTTTCCCAGCAGGATAGGCGTGGCAATTTTTTCTTCCAGCAAAGAGTGGCAGGCACGCAAGATTTTATCGTTATCGCCTTCAGGAAAAACAACGTGCTTCGGCCTGGACTGCGCTTTCTGGATCATCATGCGCGAAATTTCATGTGCCTTGCCCAAATGCCGTTCCAGTTTCTTGCGATATTCCCGGATGTTGATGGTCTGTTGCGCGACGCCGCTTTCCATCGCCGCCTGTGCCACCGCCGATGAAGCCCACACCAGCACGCGGGGATCGAACGGCTTCGGAATCAGGTAATCGGGACCAAACTTCAGCCGTGCAACTCCATACGCTCGACACACTGAATCTGGAACATCCTGCTTCGCGAGACTTGCGAGGGCGCGCGTAGCGGCAAGCTGCATCTCTTCGTTGATCACTGTGGCGCGCACGTCGAGCGCTCCGCGAAAAATAAACGGAAAGCCCAAAACATTATTCACCTGGTTCGGGTAGTCCGACCGTCCCGTGGCCATAATGACGTCGCTGCGACTGGCTTTCGCATCTTCGTAGGTAATTTCAGGATCGGGGTTCGCCATAGCAAAGACGATCGGACGATCCGCCATGGAGCGCACCATGCCCTGCGTAATCGCGCCTTTGACGGACAAGCCGAGAAACACGTCGGCGCCTTCCATCGCTTCCGCCAGCGTGCGAAGTTCGGTATGCAGAGCGAAGCGTTGTTTGTACGCGTTCATTCCCTCGGCGCGACCTTCGTAAATCACACCTTTGGTATCGCACAGGATCACGTTTTCCCGCTTCACACCCAGGCGAACGTAGTGCTCCGCGCAGGCAAATCCCGCCGCCCCTGCCCCATTTACAACAACTCGAACCTTGCTGATATCTTTCCCTACAACTTCCAGCCCATTCAGCAGGGCCGCCCCAGAGATAATCGCGGTACCGTGCTGGTCGTCGTGAAAGACGGGAATCTTCATCGTCTTCCGCAAAGTCTCTTCGATGTAGAAACATTCTGGAGCCTTGATGTCCTCCAGATTGATGGCGCCGAAAGTCGGCTCAATCAATTGGCATACGCGAATCACTTCGTCCGGATCATGGCTGTTGATCTCGATATCGAACACATCGACATCGGCAAAGCGTTTGAATAGCACCGCCTTCCCTTCCATTACAGGCTTGCCGGCCAGCGCTCCAATATCACCGAGTCCGAGAACCGCGGTGCCATTCGTGACAACGGCAACCAGATTGCCACGTGCCGTATATTTGTAGGCGTCCTGCGGATTCCGTTGGATTTCGAGACAGGGCTCGGCAACTCCGGGAGTGTAGGCGAGGCTCAGGTCGCGCTGCGTCCGGCAAGGCTTGGTAGGAGTTACTTCAATCTTTCCGGGACGCGTTCCAAAATGATAGTCGAGCGCTTGCTGCTTCGTAACCATAGATGCTCCTGGCCGATACCGTTAGCGGCAATCTTCTGGTGGTGGTGCAGTTTGAATCGGTTTTGAAAGGGCACAGCTTCAGCTGTGCCGAAAGCATCGAATTTTCATCGCGGCTTTAACCGCTGAGGGACGGCAGTTCTGAAACTGTACGACTACCAATCTTCTCAGCAGTTTGACACAGATGGCATACATTCGCGCGACAACCATCGAGCGCCATACATACCGCACAACTATGGCGCTGAAGACGCTAGTCGGCTGTGATCTCCTCACCGCGCCTTTGTCAGTC
>Ga0302281_10001681_pt1 | contig 15953 bp, 16 predicted proteins | sample III_Fen_E1_2_FD_198762 | JGI IMG/M metagenome (GOLD analysis project Ga0302281, IMG submission 198762) | Peat permafrost microbial communities from Stordalen Mire near Abisko, Sweden - III_Fen_E1_2 | ecosystem: Environmental > Terrestrial > Soil > Wetlands > Permafrost | place: Sweden: Abisko...
TCGTAAAAGCTGTCGGCGGGCACCAGACAGCGGCGCTGTTGATACGCCTGCTTGAAGGCCGCGCGCGTGGTCAGCGTTTCAATCCGGGCATTGATCAGCGCATTGCCGGTGGTTTCATCTTTTGCCCACGGCGGGATTAGCCCCCCAGCGCATCAGCTTCAGTTCCGGTTGCTGCCGGCCCATGAAGATCCCCGGAGCCATCTGTGTGGGCGCGATGTTGTAGCGCGGGCCAAAGAAGGCCGCGCGCATGACAACGTCCACGAGCTTGATCAGCTCGGACAGATCCTTCGCGTTGGAATAGCGGCCGCACATCGCCGGGAGTCTAACCGAGCCGGGCGGCAAATGAAAACCGACGTTGCTGTTCTCGTTTCACCGGCCGGCTGAACACAACGTCATGGGCGAACAGCGAAGCCCATTCCTTGGCGGCGGTGAAGTCGCCATCCGTGCCACCGATCAATTCGTGCCGCCCGTTCGCTCGGCGGATCAGCCAGGCGTTACCGAAGCGGTTGATGACTTTCGGGGTGTTTACGAGGCATTTTCCGATGGTTTTGATTTTCATGCCCACCACCGTAACGAGGCGGGTTGGACATCCGCTGTCCATGTGAACAACTATTTTGAAATAGTTTGCTTGGGGAAATCGGTAGACGAATTAAAGTCGGAGGTGCAACATGAAACCCGCGAACCGCATCCTGCACGTAGATGGCAACAGCTTCTTCGCCAGTTGCGAAATCGCGCTCGATCCCAAGCTGGAGGGCCGCCCCGTCTGGGTCGGCGGCGGCCGGCGCGGCGACGGCATCATCACCGGCATTCGATTTTTACTCGCCAAGGTTGCTTCGCAATAGCGTGCTTAACCTCGTTGGTGAAAGCACCGTGACCGTTTTACCTTTGACAGCAATCAGTTTTTGTTCCCGAAACTTGGCCAGCGTCCGCGAAAATGTTTCGCTGACCGTGCCGAGTTCGGCAGCCAGCACGCGCTTGGCCATTGGCAGCTCGATTTTAACGGCCGCTTCGCTCGCCGGATTCGGGCAGCGCTTCACCAGCCAGTTGGCCAGTCGGGTTTCGACATCCTTCACGGTGAGGTCTTCAATTTGTCCCACCAACACGCGCAGATGGCTGCTCATCGAGCCCAGCATCCGCAGCGCGAGTTGCGGCTGGCGCTTGACCAGCGCAAGAATGCCGTCCTTTTGAACCAACAATACCTGCGTGGTTTCCAGTGCCCGGGCGTCGGCGGGATAACCGGTCGCCGTGGCTAGTGCCGCCTCGGCGAAAGAATCACCCGTGCGGAATATGTGGATGACCTGCTCCCGGCCGGCGGCAGTCACGCGATGAACATTCACCGCCCCACGCTGCACGATGTAAAAGCCGTGCGCCGGATCGCCTTCGTGAAAAAGGTAATCGCCCCGCTCCAGTGATTTCACGGTTGTGATATTTGCGATGACTTCCAAGTCCGCCGGTGACAGTCCGGTGAAAAGCTGGCAGCTCCGCAACGTGTTGGTGATGGCAAATATTTTGAGGCCGGCCAGCGTCGTCATGGCCAGATTCAAACAGCCGTGCGCCAAAAGTAAACCATCCAATCTGCACCGTTGCCGCGCTCGACCTTGGAAGAAAACCCTTCGCCTGCAAGTTTCTCAATCAACGGCGAGGGCAGGAACGGGGCGATGACAATCAAACCTTCATCCGGCTTGAGCGCGTTCACGCGTTTATGTATTTCAGGAAACGGCTCGACGCCACGCTGGAGCAGGTCGCGCACGGCAAAGCGTTTGAAACGGTTAATGGGCGGCATCATTTGCTTGCGCAAGGGTTCTTCGGCCTGAACCTCTCAATGCCCATCGCATCTGGTCGCCATGGGCACTGCCGGTTCGCCAAGCGGTTTAAGCTTCGTGATTTTGATGCGGAATTCGCCGGGTTCGGCGGCCAATTTTTCCCAGGTGAATGTCCCCGGCCATTGCGCGGCGAACTGGTCGCGTAACCGCGCCGGTTCATGGCCGTTGCGGAGGATGAAATGCTCGCCGACCGGTAGTTCGATGAAGGTTTTGACGAGGAGCGGATGTTTGATGGAACAGTCGAGTTCGCGCACGTCCAGCACTCTGTCCGCGCCGATGTAGTTTTCAGTGGTCATGTTTTTTCAGGTTAAAGGTTGAGGCTGGAGCCCGCAACTCCGGCTTGGTCAGCGTGAGCAGCATGGAAAATTGCGTTTTCGCCTTGGCCGCGTGCGGCAGGTTCGGTGGCAGGTAGAGCAGGTCGCCGGCCTTCAAAGGATGCGGCTGGCCAGCGAGGGAAAACTCGCAGTCACCGGATAAAATCTGGACGACCGCGTGCTGCGTGGAGGTGTGCTCGGTCAGTTCCTGCCCTTCGGCGAACCCGAACAGCACCACGCGTGAATTCGCGGTTCGCAACAAGGTCCGGCTCACAATACCGTTGGGCGCAAACTTCGTTTCCTCGGCCAGCGAAATGACTTTTGCCGCGCCGGAATCAATGACAGGTTGTTCACTCATTTGCCCACACACTACCTTACGGGGCGGCAATCCGCTTTGACCGAGGTCAAGCTTTTGGCGGAATAATGGTCGGCTGGTTTTCTGGTTTTCTTTGACCTGCGTCAATGCCGGGCCGGACGCGGTCTGGCATTTTCTTTCCATCAACCGCCACGAAGGCGGTAACAAAACAAACAAAACACTGAATCATCATTATGTTCTGCTTTCAATGTGAACAAACTTCCAAAGGCACCGGCTGCACCGATTTCGCGGTCTGCGGCAAAACCGAATCCACGGCCGTCCTGCAAGACCTGCTCGTCCATGCAGCCAAGGGCATCGCGCAATATAGCCATCGCGCCCGGTTGCTCGGAGCCACGGATGCCGCGCTTGATCGCTTCCTCTTGGAAGCGTTGTTCGTCACGGTGACAAATGTGAATTTCGACGACGCGGCCATCGAGAAAACCATCCGCCGCGCCATTGGGCTGCGCGAACAGGCCAAGTCGCTTTATCAAACGGCGGCGCGCAAGGCCGGAAAAACGGTTGAAGAGATTCGAGGCCCGGCCACCTGGTCGCCGGCGCGCACGACCGAAGCGCTCGTTGCGCAAGGCGAGGCGGTTTCCAGTCTCACGCGCCGCGACAGTTTTGGCGCGGACATCGCAGGGTTGCAGGAACTACTGCTTTACGGTCTGAAGGGCATGGCCGCATACGCTGAACACGCGCTGGTGCTGGGCCACGAGGACGATTCGGTTTATGCCTTCATCGCCGAGGCGCTGTTTTATCTCGCGGAAGAAATTCCCTCCGTGGAAAAATTGCTCGCGCTCAATCTCAAGTGTGGCGAGGTGAACCTGCTCGTCATGGAACTGCTCGATACCGCGAACACCGGTGCCTATGGCCATCCCGTGCCGACGCCGGTGCGCGTGGAACCGCTGAAGGGCAAGGCGATTCTCGTCTCCGGCCACGACCTGAAAGACCTGGAAATTCTGCTCGTCCAGACGGAAGGCAAGGGCATCAACATTTATACGCACGGCGAAATGCTGCCGGCGCACGGCTACCCGGAATTGAAAAAGTTCAAACACCTCGTCGGCAACTACGGCGGCGCGTGGCAGGATCAGAAAGTTGAGTTTGCTCGGTTCCCGGGCGCAATCCTGATGACCACCAATTGCATTCAGGAGCCGCAGGAAAATTATGAGAATCGGATTTTCACCAGCGGCTTGGTCGGTTGGTCGGGTGTGACGCACATTGCCAATGGCGATTTTTCACCGGTGATCGAAGCCGCGCTCGCCGCGTCGGGATTTGCGGATGACGGCCAGGACAAAACGATTCTCGTCGGCTTCGGTCACAACGCCGTTCTCGGTGTCGCCGACAAGGTCGTGGACGCCGTGAAGAGCGGAGCCATCAAGCATTTCTTCCTCGTGGGCGGCTGCGACGGCGCGCGGAGCGGACGCGATTACTACACTGAGTTCGCCGAGAGCGTGCCGAAGGATTGCGTGATCATGACGCTGGCCTGCGGCAAATTCCGTTTCAACAAGCTCGACTTTGGCACTATCGGCGGCATTCCGCGTCTGCTCGACATCGGCCAGTGCAACGACGCGTATTCCGCCATCCAGATCGCGGTGGCGTTGTCCAAGGCGTTCAACTGCGGCGTGAATGACCTTCCGCTGTCGCTGGTGCTGTCGTGGTATGAGCAAAAGGCCGTGGCCATCCTGCTCACCCTGCTGCATCTCGGCATTCGCAACATCCGGCTGGGGCCGACGCTGCCGGCGTTCGTCACGCCCAATGTGCTGAAGGTGCTGAACGAAAAATTCAACCTCATGCCCATCAAGACGGCGGCGCAGGACTTGAAGGATATTCTGCCGTTGGCGGCTTAACAATTAAGCACCATTCAGCTGCACTGCGAAATCCCGCCTGCTGGCATTGCGCAACCGTGACGCCGCCCACATCACGCCGAAGGCCAAGTGCCCGTTCACGCCGCAGCGCGAGATGGTGCGGAATTTGTGGAGAACGACCGTCTAGGACACCGGCTTGTGAACTCGGCAGCGACGGGACGCACGGTGTTGGAATCATCCGCGCCTTGTTTCAACGGCGTTTCTGTATCATGCTCGTGAGTCAATGAAGTTGCGGAAAGATTTACTGCAAGGCATCGGGCGCTTTCTCGCTCTGGTGCCGGCGCAGACGCGCCAGCGTGGGCGTGATTATTTCGATGGCGGGAATGTGCTCGAGTTAAAGTGCGTCGAGCCGGATTATCTTTATACGGCGGTCGTGCGCGGTGGCGCGGACTATGAGGTGGGGCTGGAATTCGCCGACCGGGTGTGGCAGTCCGAGTGTTCGTGTCCGATGCAATACGACTGCAAGCATACGATCGCCGCGATGCTTGAATTGCAGCGCCGGGCGACGGCGGATGACGCCCCGCCCGCTGCCAGGACGCCTGCACAGTCATCCGACCCTGAACGCCCGCCGCCGCCGGTTCCAGAGTCACCGCTTGGCCAGCGGCTCGTCAAGCATCTTGGGCGCGCGCTCAGCCCGGTGGAAGCCGAGTTTATTCGCAATGTGCAGCTGCTTTATGCGTATGCGAGCTACCGGCTGCTCCTGGAAAAGGATCTCGGAATAATCGTCCGCCTGCCCGTCCGGAAGCATGACCGGGTGCCGTTGGAACTCTGGCGCGATTTTCCGGCCGACGATTTTTATTTCTGGCTCCATGTTGCGTGGGAGCTTCGTCGTCGTAAATGGGACTATCCTAAGTTCATGGATGGCATCACGGACTTGAGCCTGATCAAATCGGAAATGGCCTCGTGGGAACGTGATGATAAGGTCGCGCATTGGAACAATTGGTTTCGCCTGTTCGACGCGCGGGCGCCCGTCACCGATGCCGGCTCGCTGGATTTGCGGCTCGTCATGCACTCGGATGTGGCGCATTTGGAATGGCGAACCGGCCGGGACGCGGAGTTTGTCGAATTCAAGGAGACCCAGGCCGTCAAATTCGGTGAACAGTTCGAGCGAGGAGTCCTTGATCTCGGCCCCGAATCGCTGTTGCTATGGAGCGCAGTGTTTAAGCCGTGGCACTACGAAAGCTGGTGGTCATTCAAGTATTCGGATGCCACAGCCCGTTCGGCGCTTAATCGTCTGCTCCGGCTGCCGCTGGCACCGGATCGGGTCATCACTCAGGACGGCCAGCCCTTGGTGCGCATGAGTGAGGCGTTGCGATTACACCTGCACCCGCCCGCAGATGCCAGCGGCAAATATGAACTGGCGTTGACCACCGCCGAGGGGACACCGCCGCCACGCATTTATTGCACACTCGCCGGCCAACCTACGCTTTACCTTACGGAGCGCGGACTTTTTTCGGGTCCGCCCGCTGACGCGCTGGATACGGATTGCTGTAAAACCATTCCGGCAACCGCGTTGGAGACCGCTGCCGGCGTGCGTTTTCTGCACGCCGCGGGGGTTCCGCTGCCAGACTCGCTGGCCCGACGCATCCGCGAAGTGCCCGTGAAGGTCACGCTGTCGTGCGAGCTAATCGACTCTCACTCCCGGGTCGAGACAGAGGACATCGTCATCCGTGTGCTCGCCAAAGCGGCGGGGATGAAGACGGAGAAGTTCACCCTGCACGGATGGCAGCCCCACACAGACGGGATGGCGGAGACAATTCACGCGCCGGAAGAAAGTGTCATCGTGGTGCAGGAACTCACCGCCCAAGGGCATTTTCCCCGGGTGCTCGAACCGCTCAATGTGAAATGGGATGAGGATGCGGGCGACTGGAAGCTGCGCGTCACCAAAAAAACTCCCGAAGCGTTCGTGGTCTGGCTCAAGTCGCTCCCGCCCGAAATTGAAGTGTGGCTGGATTCCGAACTCTCCTCGCTCCGGAACGAACCCGTCAGCGGCAGCGTGTCGCTGGACATTAACGAGTCCGGCATGGACTGGTTTGATCTCAAGGTCGTGCTCAAGGTGGCCGACACCACGCTCACCCCGGCAGAATTGAAGCTCCTGCTCAATGCGCGTGGAGATTATGTCCGCCTTGGCCGGAGGGGCTGGCGGCGGCTGGACTTCAATCATACGCCGGAAGACGACGAGCAACTCGCCCGGCTCGGCCTCAACGCCCGGGATTTTTCTGCCGAGCCGCAGCGGTTTCACGCGCTCCAGCTTGCCGACCCTGCCGCGAAAAAATTCCTCGCGCCCGCCCAGGTCAAAATAATCCAGCGGCGCGTGAACGAAATAAAGGCGCGCGTCACCCCGGCGCTACCGCCGGCCATCCGCGCTGAACTTCGGCCGTATCAGATTGAAGGCTTTCATTTTCTCGCCTACCTCACGGCCAACCGTTTTGGCGGCGTGCTTGCCGACGACATGGGCCTGGGCAAAACCTTGCAAACCCTCGCCTGGCTGGCGTGGTTAAAATTGGAAGGTGAAGGCGGCGGGACCGCCACCGCACCGCTGCCAAATCTGGTGGTCAGCCCCAAATCCGTCACCGACATCTGGCGGGCGGAAGCGGAGCGGTTTTATCCAGATCTGCGCGTCCGGGTCTGGCGCGGTGAACCTGCCGAAAAACTTACCGCGGCCCGCGAAAGTGCCGACCTCATTGTCATCAACTACGCGCAATTGCGTTCGCTCTCACCGGCCATCGCCGATGTCTCATGGCGGGCGGTGATTCTTGATGAGGCGCAATCCATTAAAACCCCCGATTCTCAGACCGCCCAGGCCGCGCGCGCACTGACCGCCGAATACCGCCTCGCGTTGACCGGCACACCGATTGAAAACCGGCTGCTCGACCTGTGGAGTATCATGGCGTTTGCCATGCCTGGAGCGCTGGGCAACCGCGCCCACTTTGTTCGCCAATTCAACGCCCAGGACGATCCGCTCGCCCGACGGCGGCTGGCGTCGCGGGTGCGGCCGTTTTTGTTGCGGCGCACGAAAATGCAGGTGGCCAAGGATTTGCCCGACCGGGTTGAGGAAGATTTGCTCTGCGAAATGGAGGGCGAGCAGAAAATGCTTTATCGCGCTGAACTCAAACACGCCCGCCAGATTATTTTAGGTCTTAAAACGAACAAGCAACTCAACGCCGAGCGATTTAACATCCTTACCTCGCTGCTACGGTTGCGGCAGATTTGCTGCCACCCAGCACTGGTGGACGCCAAACTTCGCACGGCCGAAAGCGCAAAATTGGCGGCGCTGGAAGATCTGCTCGAACCGCTGATGGAAGAAGGCCACAAGGTGCTCGTGTTTTCGCAGTTTGTGACCATGCTCGACATTCTCCGAGACATGGTGAAGCAGCGCGGGTGGCCGCACTATTATCTCGCCGGCGACACGGAAAATCGCGGCGAGCTGGTGAAGGAGTTTCAAGCCGCCAAGGGTGGGGCGGTGTTTTTGATTTCGCTCAAGGCGGGCGGCATGGGTTTGAACCTGACCGCCGCGTCCTATGTTGTGCTGTTCGATCCGTGGTGGAATCCGGCGGTGGAAAACCAGGCGATTGACCGCACGCATCGGATCGGCCAAACGAGCAAGGTGATGGCCTACCGGCTGTTGATGCGCGACAGCATCGAGCAAAAAATCCGGACGATGCAGCTACAGAAGGGCGCACTCGCCGCCGACGTGCTGGGTGAGGAGCGCTTCGCCCAAAGCCTGACGCTGGAGGATTTGCGGGTCTTGTTCGCGGAATAACACACGGGCTATGCGGTTTCAGGGCACGAACACTTCTGGTTATCGGTGTGATGGAGACCAAGACGCCGCCCATCTCACGCCGCAACGGGAGATGGTGCTGAATTTGTGGGGACGGTGATTAACGCGCGCGGCTGGAATCATTCGGCCGTAGGCGCAGGATGAAATTTAGGCTGTGACGTTGTGCCGTCCGTCCGGAATCAATTTGGAGCCGGCGGATTGCGACGCACAGTCCACCACGTCACCAGACCGGCTCCGACACAAATCAAAGCCCCCACCGCGATTGTCCATGGCACGCCCACGGCGTGTGACAGGAAGCCCGATTCGAGGCCGCCCAGCGGCATCATGCCGCCGAACACCAGTGCCCAGATGCCCATTACCCGTCCACGCATGGCGTTCGACACGTTGCTTTGAATGAGCGTGTTGGTGGTGGAGAAATAGAGCAGCATTCCCCAGCCACCCACCGCCAAGCACAGGAGCACCAGCGGATACCAGCGGACGACCGCCAGCAGCAGCAACATCGCCGAAAACAACCATAGCCCGCCCAGAATCAACAGTCGTGGCCGGACGCGGCTCCCCCATGTGGCCACGGTCAACGCCCCCAAAAGCGCACCAAAGCCGTTCGCACTGAGCAGGCCGCCATAGCCGCTTTCGCCAACATGGAGAATGTCCGTCGCGTAGGCGGGCAGCAGCACCGCATACGACCAGCCAAAGACGCCCACCACGCCAAAAAGCAGCAGCAGAATCCGCACGCGGCGATGGCCAGCCACATATTTGAAGCCTTCGAGGATGTGCCGCCCCGCAGAATGCGGCTTGGTCGGGGGGATAAACTTGGGCAGGCGCATCATCATCAGGCCAACGATGACCGCAATAAAACTGACGCCGTTCAGGATGAAACACCATGTGATGCCAACGCCAGCCATCAGCCAACCCGCCACGGCAGGGCCGATAACCCGTGCGCCATTGACGATGGAACTGTTCAGCGACACCGCATTCATCAAATGTTCGGTGCTGGTCATTTCGACCATGAATGCCTGCCGTGCAGGCATATCGAAGGCCATCGCCACACCGCCCAGCGCAGCCAGCACAAGGATGTGCCAAGGTTGAATGTGCCCGCTCCCCACCAGCGCGGCAAACACGAAGGCCGTCAGCATCATTCCAATCTGGGTGATAATAATCACGGTGCGCTTGGAATGCCGGTCGGCCACGGAGCCGCCCCAAAGGGAGAGCAGCAGCATGGGCAGCGTCCCGACGGCGGCCACGGTGCCGAGCAGAACCTTTGAGCCGGTCAACTGATAGACCAGCCAGCCTTGGGCGGTGGCCTGCATCCATGTTCCGGTGAGCGATACGAGCTGGCCGACGAAAAACAACCTGAAATTCCGGTGCTTCAAGGCGGCAAAGGTGTCGCGCCATGTCGCACCACCCACGCGCCGAGGTCGGCCCACGACCTCTGGCGGAGTATCGGCAGCCGGGATGGTTGTTTCAGTTTGTTCAGAGGGCATTGACGTGGGTATGTTACTCGTCTGCCGCATTTAAATCGAGTTTCAGGATGAAGATCCAGGACACCCGGCGAAGCCCTGCTTTCAATTTATATCTTGATGCGTGATGCTTTGCAAAATGGCAATATGCCGGTATGAAAAACGTGTTGATTGACAGAACGAAAACGGCGCTGGTGGTCATTGATCTCCAAAAGGGCGTGGTTGGGAGACAGACCGCTCCTTACGCATCGGACATCGTGGTGAAAAATGCGGCTGCTCTGGCCGATGCGTCCAGAGAAAACGGAATGCCGGTTTTTTTGGTCCGTGTGGCATTTTCTCCGGACTGCAAAGACGCACTGCGACCCGTCGTTGACGCGCCATGGCCGGCTCAGACCCCGCCGCCTGACTGGACGGACATTGTTCCCGAAATGGGGCCGAAGCCGGGCGATTTCGTGATCACCAAACACCAGTGGGGTGCTTTTCACGGGACAGAACTGGATTTGCAATTGAGGCGGCGCGGCATGACCACCATCATCCTGTGCGGGATTGCCACCAACGTCGGGGTCGAGAGCACGGCCCGGTTTGCCTTTGAATACGGCTACAATCAGGTTTTTGCGGAAGACGCCATGGCTGCCCTGTCAATCGAAGAGCATGTGTTCACAACTGGCAAAATATTCCCCCGCCTTGGCCTGGTGAGAAAGACTAAGGAAATACTGGCTGATTTAATGACCGCTTGATTTTTGCAACTTCAAACGGTCTCACGGATTCTGTGCTGTCTAAGACCGTCAACCGCACTCACGCCCACACCAGCCAAGGCAATGTGGGTCGCCGGGGAACTTCAGTTTGGCAATCATTACACGCGGCGGCGTGAACGGGCATTTGGCTGCCGGGATGTTTGCCGTGCACTGTCACTTCCTTCAACCCTTCAGCGATCAGCCTTCAGCCAATTTGCTCAGGTGGCCATCAGGGTTTCACCCCATGGACACGGCCGAACCTGGCGCGTAGGGTCATTGTCAGCAGGACAAAATTATGAAAACCAAAATCGCAGTCTTGACGGTTCTTTGCAGCGCCTCCCTATGGGTCTGGGCTCAGACCCAGGCCGGCGGCGGTTCAACGGCCAGCGCGGGGAATGCCGCCGGCAGTCCACCCATGGGCGCGGCCGGAAAAGCGCCGGGCAACGCACCAGGCAACGCACCAGGCAATGCGCCAGGCAATGCGCCAGGCAATGCGCCGGGCAATGCGCCGGGCAACGCACCGGGCAATGCGCCAGGCGGCGGCAATTACAACAATATTATCCCGGGAACCCCACCGAACAACGGCTACAACAACAATTCCGGCACGATCCAGCCGGGCAACGGCAATAACAATATTATCCCGGGAACTCCGCCAAACAACGGCTACAATAACAATTCAGGCACAATCCAACCCGGCAACGGCAACAAGGGGTCGAGCAACGGCGGGATGACCAATCATTGAACTGCTGGCATGGCCAAACCGTGCAGCGTTGGGCAAGGTGTCGTCAAAGAAAGAAACAATATATGGCTATATTCGCACTCGACCTTACCAAACAAGCCCCTCGTAGTCCACGCGTGCGCTTGGGCGGCTTCGTCATTCTTCCGCGCTGCCTCGATAAAGGCCGCGCAACCATCATCGGCAAGCAGGGTGAATACCACTTCGATTGTCCGTTGGATCATCGGAGCCAGTTTCAAAACCTGCCGCCATCAACCAGCGGCAGGTTTTGAAACTGGCTCGCCGTGACGACTGAGCACGTTTAACAGCATCGCGTGCGTGACCTGGAAACGGGAAGCAAGCTTTTCCGGCTGTGCCGCGATCAGGCGGATGTAGGTGTTCTTGTCCCAGTTGACGAAATTCTTCTCGGGCGGCTGGCGCTTCACCGTTTTCTTGCCGTCGCGCGCCGTCTTTTCTGCCAGCTTGAGGTTTTCAATGACGTGCTCCGGTGCCTGCGCGACAACCCAGCCCTTGTCGTCAAAGCCTTTCCGGCCGGCCCGCCCGGCGATCTGGTGGAAATCCCGCGCGCTTAAAATGCCCGTCTTCTGCCCGTCAAACTTGCACAACCGAGTGAACAGCACCGTGCGGATTGGGACGTTGATGCCGACGCCGAGCGTGTCCGTGCCGCAAATGACCTTGAGCAATCCCTTCTGCGCGAGCTGCTCCACCAGCACGCGATACTTCGGCAGCAGCCCCGCGTGATGCAATCCGATACCGTGACGCAGCCATTTCTTGATCTCTGGGCCGTAGGGGCTGGTGAACTTGAACTGTTCCAGCGTGCTGGCGATGGCCGCCTTTTCATCGCGCGTGCAGACGTTGATGCTCGTGAAATCTTGTGCGCTCTCCGCCGCGTCCAATTGCGTGAAATGCACCACATACACCGGCGCACGTCCGCTGGCGACGAGGCTTTCCAAGGTCTTGGCCAGCGGCAGCTCTGAATATTCATGCGCCAGTGGCACCGGCCGATCCGTCGAGGCGACCGTCACCGTCTGCCGTCCTGTCAGCCGCGTCAGCTCTGTTTCAAAAAACGCGGTGTCGCCGAGCGTGGCGGACATCAAAAGAAAGCGCGTTTTCGGCAGCGTCAGCAGCGGCACCTGCCACGCCACGCCGCGTTCGCGGTCGGCGTAATAATGAAATTCATCCATCACCACGTCCTGGACGTTGGCCGTCGCACCTTCGCGCAAGGCAATGTTCGCCAGGATTTCCGCCGTGCAGCACAAGATGGGAGCGTCGCGGTTCACCGAGGCGTCGCCGGTGCTCAAGCCGACATTGTCCGGCCCGAACTCACGGCAGAGCGCCATGAACTTCTCATTCACCAGCGCCTTGATCGGACAGGTGTAGATTGAACGCCGCCCCTTGGCGATGGCCTGAAAGTGCAGCGCGGTGGCCACCAAAGATTTTCCTGATCCGGTCGGCGTGTTGAGAATGACATTCTTCTCGTCGAACAATTCCAGAATGGCGGACTCCTGCGCCGGATAAAGCTCGAGCTTCCGGCCCGCCACATAGTCAAGAAAACGACCCAACAGCAAATCATTGCTGAATTTCTCGTCGCGCGGAATCAGGTCGTATAGGGTTGCGGCCACAGGTCACCAAACATACCGGTTATCGGCGTGGGCGAGAAGGAAGATGAAGGCGGGGCGTTAAACGGCCGATCACTGCTTCCCCATCAACGCATCCCAAGAACAGCCCAGTGCCTTGCGCAGGCGCAGCACCGTCGTCAGAAGGATGTTGACGTCGCCAGCTTCGATCTTCTGGACGGTTCGAATGTTCAGATCTACCAGTTCGGCGAGCTTCTCTTGGGTGATTTTTCGGCGCATTCGCTCGCGGCGGAGGTTCACCCCGAAGGATTTGATTTGCGCTGCTTGTTTGGAATTTAAGGACACGCCCTATTGAGGCGCAGATTCACCTTGACGACCACGGCATGATGGGGCGTATTCTTCGGCATGAGCGCGAAATACTTCTACACGGTCAAGGGCGCACGGCAGGGGCCAACAACGCTCGACGAATTAAAATCATTGGCTGCCCGTGAGGAGCTAAATCGTTCTGATCTCATATGGGCTGAGGGCATGGGAGCCTGGCAGCCGGCCGGATCAACTGCTGATATTTTTCAAGGTCTGCCGCCGGATTTGGATCCTGGGATGGTCGCGAACACGGCGTCCGCCGACACCATGCCACCGCCGCTACCGCCGGCGATGCCGCCGACTATGCCGGGAACATCAACACTGAACCCGGCACAGCACGGTTCGCTTTTTTATTGGTATGTCCACGTCTTAAAAAGCTATGCGGGTTTTGAGGGTCGAGCTACAAGAAGGGAGTTTTGGTCATTCTTTTTAGTCAACTTCTGTATCGGCTTTCTGACGGCTTTAATTGCTGCATTATGTGGCGATTCCGGTGTTTTATCCCTCCTTTATGGTTTTGCCACACTCATACCATACCTTGCAGTTGGCATTCGCAGAATGCACGACACCGACCGGAGCGGTTGGTGGATACTCCTACCGATTGGAAACCTCATCTACTGGGCTGAAGATGGCAAGCCGGGCAGCAATCGCTTCGGACTCAACCCGAAGACCGGCACGTTGTGATCGCTTGGTTTTCGCGGGGATGAGTGCTGGAGCAAAAGAAATTGGCAAAATATATGAGCGCGAAATACTTCTACACAATCAAGGGCGCTCGGCAGGGGCCGGTAGCACTCGAAGACTTGAGATCGTTGGCACAGCGGCAGGAGCTAAAGCGTTCTGATCTCATATGGGCTGAGGGCATGAGGGCCTGGCAGCCGGCCGGATCAACAGCTGATATTTTTCAAGGTCTGCCGCCGGATTTGAGGCATATTGAACAAAAGCTGCCCCCGATACCGCCGCCACCCGAAGCCAAGACCGGCGGATCACATTCGGAGGCGAAGTCATTTCATGTAGGCTTTGGCATCATTGTTTTGGTGGTGGTCATCCTGATAATGCTTGTCATCCATCAGAAACAAAAAGCGAAGCAAGACACGCAATCTTCATGGATGGAAAACTCCTCGAATCAGAAATATTCAGGATCAACAATTCAGCCTCCACTCGTTAGCCAGGACGAGCAGGATTATCAGCAGGCCAAATGTGAATATGAAGCGAGCTTGGCCTCAAGCTATCGTATCCTAAAAGACACTTACCCAAATAATCGTGAGACACTAGAGGAATTTATTCAGGAAGCCTATCGAGAATTGGGTCCCCTGACCCATGAAGAGTTTGTCAAACAGTGGCAGGCGTCCAAACAGCACCAATAGTCAAGCCAGTGAACTAATAAACCGCAGGATGTTGGCAATGAACTCTAAAATCTACTACGCCCATGCGTCAGAGGATAGATGGGAAGGGCCGGTAACAATCGACGAATTAAAATCATTGGCCGAGCGGCAGGAATTAAAACATTCCGATCTAATATGGGCTGAAGGCATGACAGTCTGGCAGCCAGCCGGGTTAACGCCGGCAATATTCGAGGGTCTTGAGCGGCGATTGCTGGATCTGAAAGATTCGGTCACGCATTTGATCCAGGCCGGAAATTACAAGCTGGCGGTTCAGGAGTTGGACAAAACGCTGGTGGAGTTTGGCCCGGAAACTGAGTTGTGGGAAACCAATGCACAAACGGAAACCGCAAGCACTGACGGAGTCGTTGAGACTTTGTTAAGGGAGTTGTTCAATCTCCGCAAGCAGGCACAAGCAGGCCAAGAAAATCTCCTCAAGCAGGAACAGGCAGACCAAGACCGGGTGGCGGAACTCACTGAAAAACTGATTCCGACCTTGTTGACGATGCGGAAGTTTGCCGCCGTGTTGGAATGTATTGACGAATCGGTTCAGTTGGGGGCGGACGAAACATTCGTGCGGCCGATACGTCAACAGGCGGATTCGGCAATCCAGGAGGCCGGAGCCCTTGCCGAGCAGGGTGGTCAGTTGCTTGCGGCAAAAAAGCCAGCCGAGGCAATCAAAGAATTTAACAAAGCCCTGCAAATCTGCGCTGACTTTTCGCGCGCCACCGAAGGTGTTGCCAGCGCGGCGCAGGCCATATTTAATAAAAACGCAATGATTGTAGCAGTGTCGGTAGTGGTGATCGTCATTTTATTGAGGATTGGAATTCCCGCTGTGCACAATTGGAAAGCCAACAGTGCATGGGCGCAGGCACAGCAGGACATCAAGCTTGCCGGCGATAACCAGTCGCGTATCAAAGATAGCTACCAAAAATATCTGGCTTCATTCCCCGATGGGAAAAAAGCTGAAATCGCGCAACAGGTGGTGGCGCAAATACAACAGGCTGAAGATGCGCGGCAGCAGAAGCTTGCTGAGGAAGAAAGGCAATGGGAACTCGCAAAAGCGGAGGCAGAAAGACAACAAGAACTCGCCGAACATGAGCGGCAGCGGCAAGCCCACTATGACAGCGGTGTTGAGAAGCAAGCCAAGAGAGACCTGGATGACCATTTACGAGGCGACCGGGACGGCGCTGCACGGCGAACTCAGCCTGTTCGACAATTTGGATGTCGTCACCCTGCCGTTTCGCGGGACGATCAAGAACGGCCAGGCTGATTTCATGGCCAAAGTGCCGAGAAGCATGACATCAATCACCTGGCACGGAATTATTTCAGGCACGGAATTGACCGGAACCTACAGCGCCCGATGTGCCAGTCCGAACGCCGATCCGTCCCTGCGCCATCAGGAGGGCGTCTGGTCATGCAAATTGATACGGCAGTTGGGTGCCCCGAAGCCGGAAACCGCACATTTTGTCTGGGTTTATCACGATGGGGTTGAAGATGGCCCGTTCACGCCGTCTGAATACATGCAGCGCCTGAACGCCGGCCACTGGTGTCGCAACGCCATCGTGGGAT
>Ga0302281_10001687_pt1 | contig 15937 bp, 10 predicted proteins | sample III_Fen_E1_2_FD_198762 | JGI IMG/M metagenome (GOLD analysis project Ga0302281, IMG submission 198762) | Peat permafrost microbial communities from Stordalen Mire near Abisko, Sweden - III_Fen_E1_2 | ecosystem: Environmental > Terrestrial > Soil > Wetlands > Permafrost | place: Sweden: Abisko...
GGCTCTGCTTGGGCACGAGCGCTTCTCCCATTTCGGCTTGCGAATTGTGGCGGCATTCGATACCGATCCCGAGAAGATCGGCCAATGGGTCCACGGGAAGATGGTTCTTCCTTTGGAAAAACTTGCAGATCTTTCCAAAAGGATGAGCATTCATCTGGGCATCATCACGGCGCCTGCTGAATACGCCCAGTCGATCGCCGAAGAGATGGTTGCAGGCGGAATTCAGGCGATATGGAACTTTGCGCCCGTACGGCTCAAGCTGCCGCCGCAGGTCATTGTTCACAACGAAGATCTCTACTCAACGCTGGCTTCGCTTTCGTGGAAGCTGGCACAGCGGTTCAATATTTCACTCCAACAAGATGGGGGCTCGCACTAATGGCCACTGCGCACGTTGCGGTTGATCGCGCGGGAAAATTCCGAAAAGTATGCTGCATTCTGGAGCGGTACGACTACCGGCCGTCCGGACTGATCCCGATTTTGCAGGCGGTACAACATGAATACCAATACCTGCCTGAGGAAGTACTCACTTTTGTGGCGACTTCGCTCGATCTACCCCCCGCACGGGTATTTGGAGTCGCCACTTTTTACGCCCACTTCGCCCTTGAGCAAAAAGGTAAGCATGTGATCAGAATTTGCGACGGAACCGCGTGCCACGTAAAGCAATCGCTGCCTATATTGAGCGCCATCCACGAAATGCTGGGGACAAGCGAGAAACAGAGAACCACAGTCGACGCGCTTTTCACAGTGGAGACGGTGGCCTGCCTTGGAGCCTGCGGCCTGGCGCCGGTGCTGGTGATCGATGAGCAGGTGTACGGCAGCATGACGCCCGAGCGGGCCACGGCCCTGGTGGACGACATCAAAATGCAAGAGAACACGGGCGACTCGCAGGCAGCCGGGGCGACAGTGAATGGAGAAGCTCATGTCAATTAACGATGGCCTGATTCAACTGAATGAGCCTTCGAAACCGCATGACGGACAAACCGCGATGCGCCGCGTGATTCTATGCGCCGGCACTGGCTGCATGGCCAACGGCGCGATGAAGGTTTTTGAACGCTTCCGCAAAGAGATAGATCGAGTGGGGCTGAATGTTGTTCTTGAGCTTCGGCCCGAAGCCGGAGACCGGGACGTGCGCTTGTCGAAGAGCGGATGCCAGGGCTTTTGCCAGATGGGCCCCCTGGTTACGGTCATCCCCGACGGAATTCTCTATACCAAGGTGCGCGCGGAAGACGTGACCGAAATTGTGGAGCACACCCTGGTGACCGGTGATGTTGTTGACCGGCTGCTCTACAAAGATCCCGCGACGCGCAGGCACTGCCGCGGCCTCGAGGACAATCCCTTTTATGCCAGGCAAGACAGGCGAGTACTGCGGGACTGCGGATTCCTCGATCCCGAAGACATTCACGAATTCATTCTGCACGGTGGTTATTCTGCCGCAAAGAAGGCGTATCTCGAAATGTCTCCGGAAGAAATCTGCAAGCAGATCAGCGAGTCGGGGTTGCGGGGCCGCGGAGGCGGCGGGTTCCCCACGGGACGCAAGTGGGAAGCAGCGCGGATGCAGAAGCCGGGAAAGAAGTACGTCATCTGCAATGGAGACGAAGGCGATCCGGGCGCGTTTATGAACCGCTCGGTGATGGAAGGCAATCCGCACAGCGTGATTGAGGGGCTGATGATTGCAGCCCGCGCCATTGGCGCCGACCAGACACTGGTGTATGTGCGCGCCGAATACCCACTGGCGGTGGAACGCATGAAGCGCGCAGTTATCGATGCGGAGCGTGAAGGAATTCTGGGCAGCAACGTGTTTGGCACTGGCCTCTCGTTGAAGTGCGACGTAATGGAAGGCGCCGGAGCGTTTGTGTGCGGCGAAGAAACGGCCATGATCGCCTCAATTGAAGGCCGGCGCGGAATGCCTACGCCCAAGCCGCCATTCCCGGCGCAGAGCGGTCTCTGGGGCAAGCCCACCATTATTAATAACGTTGAGACGCTGGCCCATGTTTCGCGCATCATCAACGAAGGCCCTCAAGCCTTCCGCAGCATCGGCACACCGGAGTCACCGGGAACCAAGACCTTTGCGCTTACTGGGCACGTGGCCAACACCGGGCTGGTTGAAGTGCCCTTTGGAACCAAACTGCGCGACATTGTGCTCGAAATTAGTGGCGGCGTAACCGACGACGCCGGCAAGCCGATGAAGAACGGTTTCAAGGCCGTCCAAATCGGTGGCCCGTCAGGTGGATGCCTCACTGAGGATCACCTTGACCTGCCGCTTTCATACGACTCGCTTCGTGCGGTGGGTGCAATGGTGGGTTCCGGCGGATTGGTGGTATTGAACCAACGCACTTGCATGGTAAGTATCGCGCGCTTCTTTATGGAATTCACGCAGCGCGAGTCGTGCGGAAAATGCGTACTTTGCAGGGAAGGCACCAAGCAATTGCTGGCACTGCTCGACGACGTGATTGAAGGACGCGCCGACGCGGGCACGCTCGATTTGCTTGAGAAGTTAGGCCGCGCGGTGCAGGTTGGCTCGCTGTGCGGGCTGGGCAAGACCGCGCCCAATCCGGTTCTGTCCACGCTGCGCTACTTCCGCAAAGAGTACGAAGAGCACATCTTCGAGAAGCGGTGCCGCACCGGCCGCTGCAAGGCGCTCCTCAAGCCGGAGATCAACGAGGAACGATGCAAAGGATGCGGCCTGTGCATCAAATCGTGCCCCACCGGCGCCATCACAGGCGATAAAAAGAAGCCTCATCATATCGACCCGGACCTTTGCATCAAGTGCGGGGCGTGCGCCACGGCCTGCAAGCTGCAAGCCGTAGAGGGAGTTTAGCCGTGAAAGAGCTTACGCAGCCTACATTAATGATCGACGGCAAGACAGTGTTGATTGAAGGCGAACGCAACCTGCTTGAGCTGGTGCGCAAGGCCGAGATCGATCTACCCACGTTCTGCTACCACTCTGAGCTGAGCGTTTACGGCGCGTGCCGCCTGTGCCTGGTGCAGGTGGATGGACGCGGCATTATGGGCGCATGTTCCACGCCCCCGGAGCCGGGTCTCAAGATTTCGACCACGACTCCGGAGATCCGCGAAATTCGCCGCATAGCAGTGGAATTGTTGCTGGCGAACCACGATCAGCAGTGTCCCACCTGTGCGCGGAGCGCAAACTGCCAGTTGCAGATGCTGGCGCAGCGGCTGGGCATTCGTAAGGTGCGTTTCAAGGCGGTGCACGCTCCGGTTCCGATCGATGATTCGTCGCCGTCGTTAATCCGCGATCCCAACAAGTGCGTTCTGTGTGGCGATTGCGTGCGCATGTGTTCTGAGATTCAAGGCATCGGCGCAATCGACTTCGCGCATCGCGGTCACGACGTGTGCGTAACCCCCGCGTTCAACAAGCTGCTGGGCGACGTGGAGTGCGTGAATTGCGGCCAGTGCGCGAGCGTGTGCCCAACCGGCGCGCTCACGCCGAAGCCAGAAGTCGACGAGGTATGGGCGCTGCTCGCCGATCCAACGCAGACAGTGGTTGTGCAAATCGCACCAGCGGTTCGCGTGGGCCTGGGCGAGTGCTTCGGTCTCAAGCCGGGCGAAATCACCACCGGCCAAATTGCCGCGGCACTGCGGCGACTGGGCTTCGACCAGGTTTACGATACGTCGTTTGCCGCGGACCTCACAGTCATTGAAGAAGGCACTGAGTTCCTGAAGCGCAAGACTGAAGGCGGCAAGCTACCCATGTTCACTTCGTGCTGCCCGGGCTGGGTGAAGTACGCCGAGCAATACTTCCCAGAGCTGCTTCCGAATCTTTCCACTTGCCGTTCGCCGCAGGCCATGTTCGGGTCGCTCATCAAGGCTATGGCGCCGGAGCAGCTCAAGGTCGAACGCAAGAATGTGAAGGTTGTGGCCATTATGCCGTGCACGGCCAAGAAGTTTGAAGCGCGGCGGCCAGAGCTTGGTGTGGACGGCGATCCGGACGTGGATCATGTATTGACTACGCAGGAACTGGCGCACATGATTCAGTCGGCAGGCCTCATCTTCAATTCTCTTGAGACAGAATCATTCGACATGCCGTTCGGCTTTTACACGGGAGCCGGAGTCATCTTCGGCAACTCCGGCGGGGTTATGGAGGCGGTACTGCGCTTCGCCGGCGAAAAGTTGAAGGGCAGCAAGCTCGACCGCATCGACTTCCAGGAAGTGCGCGGCGAGTCAGGTTTGCGCGAAGCCAGCGTTACAGTCAATGGCACGGAACTGAAGCTCGCAATCGTTCACGGACTCAGAAACGCGCGGGTGGTTGCCGAGCAGGTACGTGCGGGCAAATGCGATTACGACGTGATTGAAGTGATGGCTTGTCCCGGCGGATGCATCGGCGGCGCCGGTCAACCGGTAACAACAAACCGCAACGCCCGCGCGCTCCGAACCAAGGGGCTGTACGAAGCCGACAAGATGCAGCAGCTCCACAAGTCGCAAGACAACGTGGTTGTGACCGAGTGTTACACCAAGTTCCTCGGCGATATCGGCGGCGAGAAGGCGCATCACCTGCTGCACACCACCTTCCAGAGCCGACATCGCATTTTGGACGAGGTCTTGCCGCTAATGCAGGCGCACGGCAGCAGAAAAACCAAGGTGAGTGTTTGCCTCGGCACCAATTGCTATCTGAAAGGTTCGCAGGAAGTGCTGAACACATTGCTTTACCACGTGCAGGCGACAGGGCTCGAGAACCAGATCGATGTGCGCGCAGCTTTCTGCATGGAAGAGTGCGAATGCGGTCCCAATGCGATCGTTAACGGCGAGCATGTCCATCAATGTGTTGCCGCCAACGTGATTGAGATTCTTGAAAACAGTATCGAAAGCGAAGACAAACGCGAAAAGTAACGATCGACTCACCAGAGCTCTATGAGGAGAATGTTTTGATTGCTCGAGAACATGCGGATTTTATCGAACCGGTAGAAATTGAAACCTTGCTGAAAGCGGGGCCGCGGCCCAGCCGGCTGCGTGTGCGCGAACTGCTGGCCAAGGCGCGCGAAATGCATGGCCTTTCGATGGAAGAAGTGGCCTGCCTGACCTTCGTCGAAGATCCTGAGCTGTTGGCCGAGCTCTTCACCACGGCGAAGGGCATTAAGGAAGAGATTTACGGTTCGCGGCTGGTGTTCTTTGCTCCGCTCTATATTTCCAATCGCTGCGCGAACGAGTGCACCTATTGCGCTTTTCGCGCAACCAACTCCGGCCTCAAACGGCGCACGCTCACGCAGGAAGAGATTGCCGAAGAGACGCGGATACTGATTCGCCAGGGTCACAAACGCGTGCTGGTGGTCGCCGGCGAGGCGCTACCGCCGCGAGGCTTCGAGTACATCACCGATTCAATTGCGACGATCTACGCAACGCGCGTGGGGCCAGGCGAGATTCGGCGCGTCAATGTCAACCTGGCGCCGCAAAACGTCGAGCGTTTCAAACTGCTGAAGCAAGCCGGCATCGGAACCTTCCAGCTTTTTCAGGAGACGTACCACCGGCCGACCTATGCTTCTGTTCATCTGAAAGGCAAGAAGCGCGACTACGATTGGCGCGCGACGGCCTTCGATCGCGCCATGGAAGCGGGCATCGACGACGTCGGCATGGGGCTTCTGTTCGGGCTCTACGACTGGCGTTTCGAAATGCTGTCGATGATGCAGCACATCCGTCATCTTGAAGAGACCTTCGGCGTGGGTCCGCACACGCTTAGTTTCCCGCGCATCGAGCCGGCGGTGGGTTCAACGCTCGCAGCCGCTCCTCCGCATGCCGTCAGCGATACGGACTTTGTCAAGATGATCGCCATCATGCGCCTCGCCGTGCCGTACACGGGCATGATCATGTCGACGCGCGAGGGTGCAGACGTGCGGCGGCAAACGTTCGCCGTTGGCATCTCACAAATTTCGGCGGGCAGCCGCACCGATCCCGGCGGATACAAGGATGGCGAAGGCGATCCCAACGGAAGCCAGTTCCAACTAGGTGACCATCGATCGGTTGAAGAAGTGGTTTCCGACGTGGTTTCGCTCGGCTACACGCCCTCGTTCTGCACCGCTTGCTATCGCCTGGGGCGCACAGGGCAGGACTTCATGGACCTCGCCAAGCCGGGCGAGATCAAGTACCACTGCCAGCCGAATGCGCTTTCAACGTTTCTCGAGTATCTGTGCGATTACGCCGGGCCGGTTGCGAAATCGGCGGGTGAAAAGCTCATCTCGATCGAGCTGCAGCATATGGACAACCAGCAAACAGCTTGCACATTGCCGATGCTCAACCAGGTTCGGCGCGGCGAGCGCGACGTTTTTGTTTAAACAAAAGAGGAGGCAACATGGAACGCGCAACATCAAAGGGATTCAGGCTGCACATTGGTTTCTTTGGCCGTAGAAATGTGGGCAAATCGAGTTTGCTGAACGCCGTTACAAAGCAGACGGTTTCGATTGTTTCCGATGTTCCCGGCACGACCACCGACCCGGTTGAAAAGCCGATGGAACTGCAGCCAATAGGCCCCGTGCTGTTTGTGGACACCGCGGGCGTCGACGATGTGGGCGCATTGGGAGCGCAGCGCATTGAGAAGACACGCCAGGCCATTGCCCGTACCGACATCGGCGTCGTGGTCACTGAAGCCGGAATCTGGGGCGAGTTTGAAGACAGGTTGCTTGCCGAACTCCGCACACACAATATTCCCGTGGCAGTCGCTTTGAACAAAGCAGACTTGCAGCAGCCTACGATCGAACAGATCGCGCTTTTCCGGCAAGAGAAGCTGGCCTCAGTCCAACTCTCCGCAACTACTGGCGACGGCATCGATGCTTTCCGTGAGCTGCTGTGGCAAATCGCGCCGGCCGGCTCAGACGAATCGCCCATGATCGTTCGCGACCTGGTGCGGCCGGGTGAGACGGCTATCTTCGTAATGCCTATCGACAAAGAAGCTCCCAAGGGCCGCATCAAGAATCTGCAGGTGCAGGCAATCCGCGATCTGCTCGACGGCGAATCGTTATGCATGGTTGTGAAGGATGCGGGCCTACAGCAGGCACTCGACAATATGAAGACGGCTCCGAGCCTGGTGGTGACAGACGCGCAGGTTTTCGATCAGGTGGCGAGAATCACTCCCGAAGCAATTCCCTTGACAGCTTTTTCGATCCTTCTCTCGCGGCTCAAGGGAGACCTGGTCGCGCAAACACAGGCGGCCCTCACCATCGACGAGCTGCATCCCGGCGACAGAATCCTGATCGCGGAAACATGTACGCACCACCCCATCGAAGAAGATATAGGTCGCGTCAAGATTCCGCGCTGGCTTGAGAAGCACGTAGGCGGCAAGCTTGAATTCACGCACGTGAAAGGCCGCGATTTTCCCGTGGATCTGTCGCCGTACAAGCTGGTGATTCATTGCGGCGCATGCATGTGGAATCGTCAGGAAATGATGAGCCGCATTCACGAGTGCCAAAGGCAGCATGTGCCCATCACGAATTATGGACTGGTGATTGCCATGGCGCAGGGAATCCTGGAGCGGGCTCTTGTGCCGTTTCCTGAGGCTCTCGCCGCATTTCATCAAGCACAAACAGCCAAGACGAGTGCAGTACTGGTGAACTAATCGTGACTGAGCTCTCTCAATCCGAAATCCTCCATTGGCTGAAGGAGGTACGCCCCGGCCCACTCCACGAGCTGTATACGTGGGCCGATGCGGTTCGGAAGCAGAGTGTGGGCAACGCGGTGCACCTGCGGGGCTTGATTGAAATCTCAAGCCACTGCCGGCGGCAGTGCATGTACTGCGGGCTGCGCAAGGCGAATCGAAAACTCGAGCGCTATCGCATGACGCGTGAAGAGATTGAGCAGTCTGCGCTGCTGGCCGTTCAGCTCGGTTACGGAACGGTCGTGATTCAAGCCGGTGAAGACGGTGCGCTGAAAGCGGAGGGCATTGCAGAAATTGTCAGTTGGATCAAGCGCAACACGCCGCTGGCTGTAACGCTCAGCCTTGGCGAACGCAGTTTAGACGAGCTGCGTCTTTGGCGCAATGCCGGCGCCGACCGTTATCTGCTGCGTTTCGAAACCTCTGACGCCGATCTCTTTCGCGCCATCCATCCCGGCCGCTCACCCGCCGCGCCTGACCGAGTCACGATCCTGCGGCAGATCAAGCAACTGGGCTATGAAGCTGGAGGCGGTGTGATGGTCGGCATTCCCGGGCAGTCATACGAGAGCCTGGTGCACGATGTGCTCACATTTCGCTTACTCGATTTAGACATGATCGGCATCGGGCCATACATCGCGCATCCGGCCACGCCACTCGGCTCGGGCCTGCTTCGTCCGCCCATCAACCCAGGCGAACAGGCGCCAAGTAGCGAACAGATGGTCTACAAAATGATCGCTCTCACGCGCATCCTGTGCCCTACGGCAAATATTCCCAGCACCACGGCGCTCGCCACCATTAACAAAGCTCATGGCCGCCGGCAAGGGTTGCAGGTAGGCGCAAATGTGGTCATGCCAAATCTCACACCGGTGCATTATCGCCCGCTCTACCAGATTTATCCCGCCAAGGCATGCATCGACGAGAGCGCGAACGACTGCAATCAATGCCTGCGCGGCCAGATTCGCTCGATCAATCGTTTTCCCGGACGCAGCAACGGTGGAAGAGGCGAATTAGAAGTCGAGGCGAGCGTCCTTGCAAAGTCAGCCTCGCAGCTAGTTCAGCTCCAGAATCAAATTCAGGAGCAAAGCTATGGCGGATGACAACAACACCGCCGACGTCGTTGTTTGTCTTGGCAGTTCCTGCTTTGCGCGGGGAAACGCGCAGAACCTTGCAGTGATCGAAGCATACCTGCTTAATCACAGTATCCAGAACTCCATTCGGGTAACGGGATGTCTTTGTCAGGATGAGTGCAAGCGCGGACCCAACCTGATTATGCGTGGCGAACATTTGCACGAGATGAATCCATCCACACTGCGCGAAATCCTGCTTACATTAGGCGCGGGGCAAGTTAAGCCATGACGCCGCTCAACGCCATCTACACCGTGCGCCGCGAATGCCAGGATTGTCACAAGTGCATCCGCGAGTGCCCGGTGAAGGCAATCCGCGTGCAAGATGGCTACGCGCGCGTGGTTCCTGAAATGTGCATACTCTGCGGCAATTGCATCGTTGCCTGCCCGAGCAACGCCAAGCAGGTTCGCAACGATCTGCCCAAAGTAAAAGAGCTGTTTGCAAGTGGGCGTAAGGTCGTCGCCTCGCTGGCGCCGTCGTTTGTGGCGCAGTTTCCCGGCGTGCGAGCCGGCCAATTGATCCGCGCGCTCAAAAATCTTGGATTCTTCGCCGTTTCAGAGACTGCGCTCGGCGCGCAAAATGTTTCAGCCAGCGTGCTCGAACTGATGCAGCAGGAGCCGGGGCATATCTGGATTTCCTCTGCATGCCCGGTCGTGGTGGACTTTGTCGCAAAGTATCATCCCGAGTGCGAATCCAATATCTCGGCACTCCTATCTCCGCTGCTCACGCACTGCAAAATGCTGCGTGCGCATTACGGTGACGCGATCGCAATCGTTTTCATTGGCCCCTGCATTGCCAAAAAACAGGAGGCCGAGCAGCATCCTGAGCTTCTTGACGTGGTTCTCACGTTCGAGGATATCCAGAACTGGCTCGACGAAGAGACCATCGACCTATCCAAGCTAGTGGATACAGAAGACGATCGCTTCGCTCTCCAGGAAGCGCGTGAAGGCTCGCTCTATCCCATTGAGGGCGGCATGACGCCCGGAATCACGCGCGGCGGCCAGGTGAACAGCTCGCAAGTGATGTCGTTTTCGGGCATCGCCAATGTTGAACAGGCGCTCAAAGGCATAACCGAGTGGAAGCCCGAGCACAACATCTTTCTCGAGCTCACCGCATGTGCCGGCTCGTGCGTGAATGGCCCCAAGGCCGCGCGCAATCAGTCGATCGCGAGACGCAGATTTGAAGTTCTGAATCATGCTCGACCCGCAGACCAATCGCCGAGAACCGCGAGCCTGGCGCAAACCGGGCCCTACGCAGCAGCGCCCGTTTCGCGCAGCGAGTACAGCGAGAAGCAAATCTCGGAGGCGTTGCGGAGCGTGGGTAAATATTCGGCTGACGACGAATTGAACTGCGGAGGGTGCGGCTATGAGTCGTGCCGTGACTTCGCCAACGCACTTATCGCCCGCAACGCCGAACGCATGATGTGCGCCACTTATACGCGTAAGCTTGCGCAAAAGAAGGCCAATGCACTGCTCAGAAAAATGCCGTCTGCCGTGGTAATTGTCGACGAGCAGTTGAAGATCATCGAGTGCAACGCAAACTTTCTGCGCCTCTTCGCTGAAGATGTAGAGCACGAAAAAGAGCTCGAGGGCGCCGCTCTCGATGCGATTATTCCTTTTACCAACTTGTTTCAGCGAGTCCTGGAATCGGGCGAGGATGTCGTCAGCCACGACATACGCTATCAGCGCAGCATTTTGAACACCAGCATCTTCAGTATTGAGCCGCACCTCGTGTTGTGCGGCATCTTCCAGGACATCACCGAGCCCATCTTCCAGAAAGAGCAAATCATAAGCCGCGCCCGTGACGTGATCCAGAAGAACCTCAAGACAGTGCAGCAGATTGCCTATCTTCTCGGCGAAAATGCGGCCGATTCCGAAATCATTTTGAACTCCATTGTGCGCTCGTTCAGCCCCGAGGATTTGGATGAAAGCTCCATCGAGAAGCCGAAATGAACGCCGCGGAAGAAAACTTTATCGAGGTGGATTACTGTCAGCGCGCCAAGCATGGCCAGTTGATCTCGGGCGATGTGTTCCTCACCGAAAAAGTAAAGGAAGAAGGCCGCATCGTCTCAGTGCTGACTGATGGCTTGGGAAGCGGCGTAAAGGCAAGTGTCCTGGCCTCGATGACCGCGACCATGGCTCTCAAGTTTGCCGCCAGCCCGATGGACATTCGCAAATCGGCAGAAATCATCATGGATACGCTTCCCATTTGCAGTGTGCGCAAAATCAGCTATTCCACGTTTACTGTGGTCGACATGGCTCGCAGCGGCCAAACACGAATTATCGAACACGGCAACCCGTCATTCCTGCTCATTCGGCCCGAAGGTAAAGTGCACATTGAGAAGACAGAATTAAGGCCGGAACGCTGGCGCGACCGCGTCATCAGCTACACCAGCTTCGATGTAAAACGCGAAGATCGCATCGTATTCATCTCCGATGGCATCTCGCAGGCAGGCATGGGTGAGTTTCGCACTCCATTTGGTTGGGGGCTGCCGGGGGTCGAAGCCTATATTCGCGAGCAAATCGACAGGCACCCGCACATCTCGGCGCGCGATCTGTCTCGCGCTCTTGTTACCCGTGCAGAAGAAGTAGATGGCCTCACCGCGAAAGACGACATCACCTGCGCGGTAGTGTATGTGCGGAGCCCGAGACAGCTTCTCGTCATGACAGGCGCACCGTTTAATCGTGTCCACGACCAGGACCTCGCGGCAATGGCCGAACGGACACCCGGGCGAAAAGTCATATGCGGTGGTACCACCGCAAATATCATCTCCCGGCAGCTCAACCGCGCAATCGATATCGACCTGCGTCAACCGCGTGATTTGCGCGTTCCGCCATTGGCCAGGATGCAGGGGTTCGATCTTGTCACTGAAGGAATCCTGACGCTTGGCGAGGTGCTGAGAATTCTCGAAGAGGGCTTTGCACCGGAGGAATTGAAGCCTAATGCCGCGGTGCGTCTCACTCGAATGCTGCTTGATAGCGACATTGTGCGGTTCGCGGTAGGAACCCGAATCAACGAAGCCCACCAGGATCCCAATATCCCAGTCGACCTCGATCTGCGGCGCAACATCGTCAAACGGATTGCCCGAGTACTTGAAGATAAGCACATGATGCGAGTGACCGTGCAATATATTTGACGGCCGCATTCCATTAGTGGCCTCATGCTCCAAGCTCGTCGATAGACCAATCAATTTCATGGCGTTTTACCTCACGCCTGGGCCTCTGCCTCAACCGAGGGAGTCAACTTAGCTGCGACAGCTTTTATGGCGCGGAGATCCATCTTTCCTGTCCCTAGCGTGGGAATCGACTCGACATAAACAAATTGGTTCGCCTTCGGCTTCCACAACGCAGGCAGATCGCATTTCGACAGCTTTTCCAGAACGGTGGTCAGTTTTGTTTCCGGAAGGGTGTGTATCACAATAATCCGTTCGCCCTTCTTCTCGTCCGGCAACGCGGTCACGGCGAACACCTGCTCCGTAACGTCAGCGAGTTCGTGCAGCCTTTCCTCGATGCGAATGTGTGGCACCATCTCGCCCCCGATTTTGCTGAATCGCGAAAGCCGGTCTGTGATAGTGACGAAGCCATCCTCCTCAATCATTCCAACGTCGCCGGTCGTGTACCAACCATCGTGCAGCACTTCGGCAGTCTTCTCTGGCCGGCCAAGGTAGCCACGCATCACGTTCGGCCCTTTCACAAGCAGCATTCCCGAAACTCCCGGAGCCACTGGCAGTCCTGTATCGATGTCAACCACCTTCACAGAAACTCCAGGAAGGGGATGGCCAATCTTTCCGCGTTTTGCCGCAACTTGGCGAAATCCCGGAGCGCGATAATCCTTACCATTCACAGTCACCACCGGCGAGCACTCCGTGCAGCCATAGCCCTCCAATGGCCGAATGCCGAATTGATCTTCAAACGCCACCGCCACGCGCTCCGGCAGTTTCTCTGCGCCAACCAGCACGTATTGCAGCGAGCCAAAACTCTCTGGCGTGCAACGGCGCATATATGCCTGCAAGAAAGTTGGCGTGGCAACCAGGAACGTTACTTTGTACTTCTCCACCAGTCCGCCGATCACTTGCGCATCGAGCGGATTTGGATGAAACACCACGCCAACACCCTGCACCGCCGGCAGCCACAGGCCGGCTGTGAATCCAAAAGAGTGAAAGAACGGCAGTATACCCAGAACCTTGTCGCGCCCGTCGAGCATGAACACCTGGGTCACCTGGCTGATGTTTGACGCGATATTGAAATGCGATAGCATTACGCCTTTGGGGTCGCCCGTGCTCCCGCTGGAAAAAATCACGGTGGCCAGTTCATCCATCGGCGAGGCTTTCCCCGCTCGCACCGCACCTGTCGCGCCGCTCATCGGTTTCACGCGATGCGCACCAAGCGCGCGCTTCAGCAACGCCGCCGGTAGCAGCCACGCCATCGCCAGCGCAGTCATCTTCTCGCTGAATCGCGGACCGCTAAGAGCATCTTCCAATAGCAATGTCCGTCCCGGCATCGTCATATTAGGAAAGCGCTCGATAAATGTTTTCGAAGTAATGACAACATCCAGTTCGCATTGCATCGCGCAACTTGCGATCGTTTCATTTGATGATGTGTAGTTCAGATTCACCGGCACGCGGCCCATCAGCATCAGCGCATAGTTGGTCAGCGCTCCACCTACTGAGGGCGGAAGCAGCACTCCCACCATCGGCTGCTCCCCGATACTGCGCCGTAATCTGCGTGCAATGTAGACGGTCTTGTTGAGAGCCGATCCAAATGAAACCTTCGGCGTCTTTCCATCCGCCATGAAAAATCGCCATGGCCGTTGCCGCGCCGTGCGTATGAAAGCCCGGTCCAGTGTTTTCATAGACGACTTCCGCGTATCGAAAGCAGTGGCATTCAATTCCTGGACGGCGGCCCGCACCTCGATTGCCGTGGATGTAGGCGCCATCGGTTTGCCAAAACTCACTGTCACGCGATACGGAATCCGCCTCGGCATCTTCCACAGAAACCGGCCGCGATCGAAGCTGAAGATGCTTCCCCATACGCCGTCAAGGTTCACAGGAATGATGGGGACCTCAACGCCTTTCATGATGCGTTCCAGTCCGCGGCGAAATGGGAGCAATTGCCCGGTGCGCGTGATTTGTCCTTCGGCGAAGATGCACACGATCTCATCGTTCCGCAGCGCATCGGTTGCGGTCTTGAGAGAGTGGAGCATTTCACGCGGATGCTGCTCGCTTGAAATTGGAATTGCCTTCACCATCCTGGCGAATGGCTTCACCACCGGGTGATCGTAGATTCCCTGGTACATGAGAAAACGGATCGGCCGGTCTGTCGCAGCTACCAGCAGAGCGACATCCACAAACGACATGTGATTGCAGACGAGCAGGGCACCCGTCTTCTCAGGAAAGTTATCGCGCCCGATCACTCGCACTCGATACACCGTCCGCGTTGCGAAGAACAGAATCAGCCGCCCAAACCACTCCGGCAGCAGATACAAAACATATGCCGTGCTGACCGCGGTGATGCTCGACGCGGCCACAATCACGCCGCGCGGATCGAGATGGATGTAGGCGGTGAACACGAAGTACACGCCAGATGAGATCGCGATTCCGACGAACGACAGCAAATTTGCCGCCGCAATAATTCCGCCCTTGTCCTTCTCGGCGGGCTGGTGCTGGATCAGCGCATTCACCGGCACAGCAAAGAACCCCGCCCAGAAGCCGAGCATGCCGAGCAGCGCCGCAGACCCCGCCATTCCATGCGGCATCAGGCCAAGCGCCAACCCCGTGCAAGTCATGCCGATCGATCCCAGCGGAATCAGCCCGTACTCAATCTTGTTTTCGCTGAGCCATCCGGCGGCCATGCTGCCAATGCCGATGCCCACGGCCAGCATCGCGTTCAGATACCCGGTTTTCGTCTGGCCGATATGCAGCACATCGGGTCCGTAGATCACGATGGTTGAAAAAAGCAGCGAACCCAGGAACCAGAAATAGGCATTGCCCAGCACCGCCAGAAAAAGCGCCCGATCTTTGCGCATCTTCCCGATTTGCGTCCACAGATCGCTGACAATATTTATCCGGAACGGTTTGTCCGGCGCCGCTGCCGGCACCTTGTCAATTCCCAGGCTTGATGCGAATCCAATTACAGACAATCCCAGCAGCACATATCCCGCGTACATTTCATGACCGCTGAAACTCTCGCCCATCCACGCGCCCGCAACCGTTCCTATGATGATTGCCAGAAACGTTCCCAGCTCGATTACGCCGTTGCCCCATGACAATCTCTTCTCGGGCAGCAACTCGGGCAGCAGGCCGTATTTCGAAGGTCCAAACAACGCGGCCTGGCTCGCAACCAGCGTCAACGCAACCAGTGAAAGTGCCATGGAATGGGTCGCGAGCCCTGCCGTAGCCAACAGCATTGAGCCGAACTCCATCACCTTTGTCCAGATGGTGATCTGGCGCTTGCTGAAGCGGTCTGCCAGCCAGCCGCCCGGCATGCTGAAAATGAGAAACGGCACCGAGAACAGAAACGTGACAACAGAAACAAACGTCTCCCGCTCGCTCTTCGCCAGGTTCATCCCGATGATCATCGAGAGCAACAGGTTGCGCAGAATGTTGTCGCTGAAGGCGCCCTGGAACTGCGTGGCAATAAGCGCCCAGAAACCGCGACGGCCGCGTTGCAAGCCAGTCGCAACAGAAGCAGTTTGGTCTACTACAACGGGATCAGTCGAAACGGTATTCATCAGTCCTGCCTCCTCCGGAGTAGCGGAGATGGACTGAGATTAGCCACCTTCTACTGCCCAAAAAGGCCTTTCCAGACAGTTTCGCGAGTGTCACAAAAATTGCGAACTATCAGAGAATTTGCTCAGCTCCAGTTGGAAGGCATCGGCCAGCAATGAAAATTCAAATACTCGCGGTCCTTTAGGTAACTCGCGCGTTACGACTGTATGTGCGTCGCAGATAATCGCACCGGTCTGGTCCAGGCCGCGTTGCCATCGCGGCTTCCGCGGGTTGCGCACTACCAGCAAGTCCGGATCAACTCCCGCCGCCGCCAGCATTGTCCTTGCAATTTCCCTGAAGTCCACCCAGTTCGATACCACGCCAATGAGTTTTCCCTTTAACGATGGCAGCTCCGGATTGAGCCATTTGTTCGCCGACCGAATCTGCAACGGGATCAGCTCAATCCCCGCCGGCAACACCGCGCGCACTATCTTCGTCTTGCTCGGCCG
>Ga0302281_10001690_pt1 | contig 15927 bp, 15 predicted proteins | sample III_Fen_E1_2_FD_198762 | JGI IMG/M metagenome (GOLD analysis project Ga0302281, IMG submission 198762) | Peat permafrost microbial communities from Stordalen Mire near Abisko, Sweden - III_Fen_E1_2 | ecosystem: Environmental > Terrestrial > Soil > Wetlands > Permafrost | place: Sweden: Abisko...
GAACTGAATCCGCACAGCGACATTGACTTCATGTTTCTCCATGAAGGCCAGGTGGCGCTGACCAAGCCGCTGCCGTACCTGGCCAAGCTGATCGACGGCGTGCTGTATCCGCTGTGGGACATCGGCCTGAAAATCGGCTATTCCGTGCGCGATCTGGCCGATTGCGTCAAGGTGGCCAACTCCGACATGCAGTCCAAGACCTCGCTGATTGAGTCGCGGTTGATTGCCGGAAGTGAAACGCTGTTTGCGAAATACCAGAAAGTCGTCGTCCAGAAATGCGTCGTGGGCTACGAGGAGAAATACATCGCCGCGCGGCTCGAAGACCAGGCGACGCGCCGGGCCAAGTTCGGCAACTCCGCCTGCATGCAGGAACCCAACGTGAAGAACGGCTGCGGGGGCCTGCGCGATTTCCAGAATCTGCTGTGGATGGCCTTCTTTAAATACCGCACCCGCACGGTGCGGGACTTGGAGACGCAGGAATTCGTCAGCGATGCCGAACGCAAGCAGCTGGATGCCGCCTACGATTTTCTGCTGCGCGTCCGGACGGAGCTGCATTACAACACCAACCGGCCGCAGGATGTCCTCGGGAAAAACCTGCAACCGGCCGTCGCCACCAACCTCGGCTACACCGATCGTTCGCCCAGCCTGCGCATCGAGAAATTCATGCGCGACCTTTACGTGCACATGCGTAATGTCTATCTCACCACGCGCACGCTCGAGCAACGGATGGCGCTGCTTTCGCCGCAGCAAACCAGCCGGCTGGCCCGGCTGCGGCGGCTGCTGCCCGGTTCGGCGGCGCGCAAAATGCCGGAGCCGGTGGACGGCTTCCTGTTTGTGACCGGTGAAATCCGCGCGGCGAACAACCGCATTTTCCGCGATTCGCCGCGCCGGCTCATGCGGGTCTTTCTCCACGCCCAGCAACGGCACCTGACGCTGCATCCCGACCTGGCACAACTCATCCGCAACCAGCTGTCGCTCGTCAATCGCGAGTTCCTGAACGACGAGCACGTCCGGGAAACTTTTTTAACCATCCTCGAGCGGCGCGGCGAGGTGGCGCAGGTGCTGCGGGCCATGCATGAGGTGAATTTTCTTGGCAAATACCTTCCCGAATTCGGCAAGCTGACGTGCCTCGTGCAGCACGAATTTTACCACCAATATGCGGCGGATGAACACACGCTGGTCTGCCTTGAACAGCTCGATAAAATCTGGGAAGCGCAGGAACCGCCCTATAAAAATTACGCACCCATTTTCCAGAGCCTCGAACGCCCCGGCTTGCTTTATCTGGCGCTGCTGCTGCACGATGTCGGCAAGGCCATCCCGCATGAAAAGGGCCGCCATGCCGAGGCGGGGGCCACGCTCGCCATGCGCGCGGCCAAGCGTCTGCAGCTCGATCCGGCCTCGGCTGAAACGGTCCAGTTCCTGGTTGAAAACCATCTGCTCATGGCCACCGTTTCGCAGCGGCGCGACCTGGACGACCCCACCGTCATCCGCAACGTGGCGCGTCAGATCGGCACGCCGGAAAAGTTAAACCTGTTGGCGCTGCTCACGTTCGCGGATTCCCAGGGCACCAGCGACAAGCTCTGGAGCGGTTTCAAAGATTCATTATTATGGCAGATTCATTCCCGCGCGCTGGCCCTGCTGACCGGCGGCACGGAATTCCGTCGCGCCTCCGCGCAGGCCCGTGCCGCGGTGCGCGATCTCGTCCGCGAACTGGCCCCGCGGCGCATCACTGACGAGGAACTGGACGCGCATTTCAACCAGTTGCCCCAACGTTATTTTGAAATCTACACCCCCGCGCAGATCCAGGACGACCTGGAGCTGACCCATCGTTTCATGCACCGGCTGATCCTGGAAGGCCAGCGCGCGTTGGCCCCGGTCACCGCGTGGATTGATGAGCGCGACCGGGGTTACAGTCTGGTGAAAGTCTGCACCTGGGATCGCGCGGGGCTGTTCGGGAAAATCGCCGGCTCGTTGAGCGCCGCCGGGCTGAACATTCTCGGCGCGCAGATTTTCACCCGGGCCGACGGCATCGCGCTCGACACATTTTTTGTCAACGACGCCCGCATCGGCATGCTGGCCGGGCCGGACCAGCGCGAAAAATTTTCCGACCTGCTGGAAAAAGTCCTGACCGGTGAGACGGTGGATTTTCCTGCGCTGATCGCCCGGCAGACCGCGCAGCGTTCGAGCTACTCGGCCTATCTTGGCGAGCGGCTGGAAACGCAAATCTACTTTGATAATGACGCCTCGGAAGAGCGCACCTTGATCGAGATCGGGACGGAAGACCGGCTGGGCTTGCTATACACGATTTCCCAGACGTTCGTGGAACTGCATCTGGACATTGCCGCCGCCCGCATTGTAACCGAACGCGGTGCGGCGATTGACAGCTTTTACGTGAGCACAGTGGGCGGTGGCAAAATTGTTTCCGCGGCGCGTTTGAAAGAAGTGACCGCCCGTTTACGCGAAGCCATCGGCAAGCTGGAAACGACGGTTTGATTCGCAAACCAGTTGCCGGGCGGCCGACGGTCTGGTAGAACTATGCTCAGCGCGTGTGGATTCGGCGCTTAAAATCAAAGCGGGTGTGGTTCAATGGTAGAATGTGGCCTTCCCAAGGCTGAGACGAGGGTTCGATTCCCTTCACCCGCTCCAACTTCGATTCTGTTCAATAGAATCAATTACTTTATGAGTTTATACGTTTTTCAAAATTAGCTAGTGCTAAAGTCCAGTGCTAAAATGTCCACATGTTTCGGCTATGTTTGGACACGACCAGCGATGAAGTTTTTCACCCGTCTGAAGGTGTCGCTAGTGGTTGTTCAGCCGGGTACGACAGAGGCGAGCAGCGTGGCAAACTGCTGCCAAGTTCGCCCCTCCTGGAGAATCTAAAAACTTTCCTGCCCGCGACCGTACAAGGATTCATTTCAGTGATGCCTTCCCAGTTTTTGAACCGATCCCAGCCCATCAATTTCAGGCTTCACCCCTGTGACACTCGTGACGGTCGTGACACTCGTCGTCTGTCACGACTGTCACGAGTGTCACGCCCCCAAACTGTCACATAAACTTTTGCATCTTGTGGTAAACCAAAGTCACGTGTCCGCCACCTTCGGGTTTGTATTCCGTGTGCGTCAGCTCCCCGTCCGACTCCATTTGGGCGAGCAAGGTGTCGGCTTCAACCGCCGTGTCCACAATCCTAGCCCGTTGAACGTCTCGCGCCGTAATGCCCTTGGGCGTGTCCGCCAACAGTTCCAAGACCTCATCACACTTGGCGCGTTGGGCCGCATGGCGTCCATGGGCTAGGATGCGAAGTTGTTCTTCCGCAAACCAGTCGGCCAGCGCAATCGCGTTTGCTGCCGTATCCGCTTCCAACTGCCGCCCGCCTGCGTCCACGCCGTAAAGCCCGGCGTGAATCACGACCGCAAGTCGCCATGCCTGTTCGTTCCACCGGGCTGCGAACTTCGTCACGTCCCGCAAGTCGCTCAGCCGTCGTTCCACGATGCGGTTGAAGTGGTCTTTCATCATTTCCCAGGCTTCCGGCACGGGTTCAATCGTGAAGGGCTTGGTGGCCATGCGGAAGGTGGTGACCAGATTTTTCACCAGCACGGCCCATGCATCTGCAACTCCCGTCGGAATGCTCTCCACGCCATCCACAATTGGTTGGGGCATGGCGCCGGTTTGGCAAACCAGCAGGCGCGGGATCAGGCCGCCGTCGGTCAATTCACTTTTCTCCAGCAAAGTTTCAAGCTTGTCAGGTTGCACGAGCCACAGAGCCGCGAGACATGGGCGCTGAAGCAGGACAGGTTCACGCCCGATCCGATCCACCCGGTAGTTGTCCCCGCTGAAGGCTTTCAAATAAATGCCCTCATCCGTGCGATCCAGTTTAGAATATCTGCCCAGAAGATTATTCACGATGTCGCCGGCGTCCGGGGATAGGCTGGCAAGCTGTTCCTGATTTTGGGCAAGCATCACGGCCAATTTTTCCGTGGTTACGTTTTCACAAGAAAGCGCCGGGCTGATCAGTTTTGCGTCCACGTCTGCCAGCGCCGTTTTCCTCGCCTGTAATTCATCCCGCAATTCTTCACGCTCTCGCCCTGATTTAACTTTGGCCGCCTCTTTTTTCAAACGGCCGATTTCGCTTTCCAGCATTTCTTTTTCCGCCTGAAGGCGGGGCAGATCATTCTCTTTCCAGCGTTCAATCAGATCATGCTCGTGGGCGTAGAATGGTTTTGCCGCATGCCGATAGGTTTCGCTCTTTCCGCTGCCGGATTCCGCGATCGGCATCAAGTAAAGATTCCCGCGCGTCACCCGATTTGGACCACTTGCGACCTCAAGGCCAGCGCCAATGGACGCGGACATGAATCCCAAGACGCAACAACCGGCCAGGGTTTCGGGTGTCCGCACCGCGCGGGCGACGGCTTCCGCCATTGCTCGTGCCACCGGCGGAAGAAGCTGAAGCGGAAAAGGCAAAACCGTTTCCTCAACTCCGATCTCAGAATTTACCGTGCTGTCCGGTGCCGCGCTGGCAGGTGTGTATATGCGAGTTGGTTTACTCATACTGGCAAAATCCTCCCAGTTTGGTTGTAGCTTTCCGCATCCATCAGAATGGCATCGTTCAAGTCCTTGACCGGCTTGCCGTCCTCTCGCCGTAGTCCTGCGAAACTGAAGGCGTCCACTTCCGCACCCACTGATACCAGTTGCCGCGCCCAGCGTTCCACAGCTGCCCGGCCAGCATCATCATCGTGGCCGAAGATGCGTACACGCTTGCCGGCAAATAGCGGCAGGGCGTCCGCGTGAATCCGTTGAGTTGCACCCAACATCGCCACGGGCGAACACTGCGCTTCCATGAACTCGTGGTAAACGAGGTGGCAAGCCGCCAGTAGATCAGGACCACCCTCACAGAGGGCAATTTTCTGGAACGGCTGGGATTCGTTGATACCGATGGGCCAGGATGCCCACGAGCCCGGCAGCGTCCACGCTTTCGCGCCAATGTGTTCCCACAGTTGCCCGTCCATCCGTCTCGCCTGTGCGTTGACGCGCGCCGAGTCGGCCACTACCCACACGGGACAATCTTTCAGCCGGCCAAACCAGAGCAGGCCGCGTTCACTCGCCAACTCCAAGCCCTCGCGGCTAATCTGCCGAAGGCTGACGAGTTGTTGGATGTCCGGCGCAATTCCCTTTCGGAAGTTTGGTATGGAGGGCTTGGGTTTAGGCTCGGCCTGCTGGTGTTGGAACTTTCGGCGATCCGCTTGGACCCAGGGGATTATTCGACCACCGGCAAGCTGAATGAATTTTAGGCAGGCATCTTTCTTCGACAGGCCGGTGGCGCGCTGGAAAAAGTCGACCGTGTCGCCGCCGTCACGAGTGCCGAAGTCAAACCACAAGGTCCCGTCAGCGTTTACGCTGAAGCTGGGCCGGTTGTCATCACGGAAGGGCGAGCAGCAGTTCGCTTTGGCCTCGCCTTCGAATCCAAAGTGATTCCAAAGATCATGAATGTTAATTCGCGCCTTCGCGTCCGAAATAGTTAACTGCCCCGGAGGGCTGGAATATAATTTGTGCATAATAGTTTGGGTTTTCGCCGCGTAATTCCTGCCACGGAGCGCGGCGAATTTTATCAGTTAGTTGCTCCTCCGTTCGCCGCTTCTTTTTCGCACTTTTCGATGAAATCCAAGATGGATTGGAGATGGAAAAGTCGTGTGCCTTTGATTTGTCCGGGTTCACGGATGCTGACGCTGCGAAAGTGTCCCTTACTCGCGCCCTCGTACAATTTTGCACGGCTGAAGCCGCAGTAGAACTCCACGCCTTGCTTTGGAGAACGAACCCAGACGGGCCGTCCGTTGGATTGGTCATTCAGTAATTCCTGTGCCTTTGCAGACACAGGCCTCGAGTTGCTGTTAGTGTTAGATATGTTTGCCATAACACTCTTGCGCAACCGTCTCATGGCGCAGGCTCAAAAAAGCAGACATAACTGACAAAACGCTTATTTTACTAGGTGATCATGCAAGAATGGTCGTCTCATTTTTGTCTCATGAAACTCGAGTGCTTTTTGATCCTTTCGTTGAATGAGCGCTGCAATAGCCCGTCCCCTTGTGTGATAAATCCTTGGTAGAGACCTCCGTTCGCTATCAGTCCACCGTGCAATTCCGCCCGGGGGATTTTTCGTTTAACCCTCCACCGAAAGGATTCGTTATGTCCCCTCAAGCAGGATTTGTACTCCAAGATCAGGTCGTGCCCCGTCTCCGTTCCGCCATTCCACGCACCGTCAACTGCGTCGGCTCAGAAGATCACGCTGAACTGATACAGGATGCCACGTGCATGGCAGCCCGGATGATTGACCGGGTCGAAGGCCAGGGAAAGCTCGGCACAATCACCGCAAGCAACATCAGCTACTACACGATTCAGCATTGCAAGTCAGGTCGTCGTGCCAACGGCACCAGCAGCGTTGACATCATGGGCAGTTCAACACAACTCAACGGTACATCCCGGTTGCACTCGCTCAACGAGGTCGTGGCCGAGGATGAAGCCGGGTGTGAGGTCTTCGAACTGCAGGACGTGTTGTCCAACGACAACGAGGACCCAGCTGCGGTAGCCGGGAGGAAGCTCGACTGGGACAGGTTCCTGGATCAGTTGTCACACATCGAGCAGCTCGTGATCGAGTTCTTGTCCGCCGGCAAAACGCTCAGGGATGTCGCGCGTCAGGTCGGAGTGAGCGATTCGGCCATGCAGGGCTACCGCCGTAAAATCGCTGTGAAGGTGCTCGAGTTCATGGGGGCGGAGATCCTGGACGACATCACCCACGAGCCCGGTTGGCGGATCAACCTGGACTGCACACGCGCCGCGCAGGCATGCCGGTACGAACGGCGGGCGCTGGCTTGTACGGCGTAATTGAACATCAATGGCCGGGGTTCGTGTGAACCCCGGCACATCACACAAGGAACACCATGGAAGATATAGCATTTGGCATTGGGCTGGTCATTCTGGCGCTACTGGCGATAGGCCTAGTCTGGAACATCTGGCCGTTCATCGTCGGCGCGCTGGCACTGATTGGCGCGGCCCGGGTGTACTGGGTTTGGAGAAATCGCTCGCGTGGAGAGTGAGCCTCGCATCTGCTCCCGGCATTCCTGCCGGGGGTGGATGGCGGGAGTTTCTGCAAATTTTTATCTGTCACATCCCGGAGTTTGCCGGGATACCACCATCTGGGTGCTGGTGCAAATCGGGTTGAAGGTGTGAACGTCACCAAGCAGGGCACCACGGTTCATCTCACGCCGCCCCGGCGCTGATTTTTCCGGCCGATAATTATTTCGGTTGGACAGCATTTGTCCTACCCCTTGGTTAAGCTTTCAAACAGAGATGAACAAAATTGTGAACAAATTTGCCTTGTCACAGGAATGTTTACTGATTACCAAAGGTCACAGCATTCCAGCTTGAGGGGATACGTGTGAAATATTACGCGCACACTGCGGCCGGTCAAAACGGGACACCACTACCAGAATCCTCTGGCCAATGGCAGCCGCTGGCCACGCATTTGTCCAGCGTCGCCAAACTCGCCGGGCAATTTGCCGCGTCATTTAATTTTGCCGATGAGGCCATGCTGGCCGGGCTGCTGCATGATCTAGGAAAATACGCTGACCGTTTTCAAGGGCGGCTTAAAAATCCAGCCATTCATGGTATCAACCATTGGGCGGCGGGAACTGCGCAGGCTGCGAAACTAAAAGCGTGGGCAGTCGCTTTTGCTGCTGATGGACATCATACGGGCATCCCCGCGCTGAATGAAAGTGAAGCGGGCTTGCCACTGCGGGCCACCGTTCAAAAATTTGAAGATAATAATTGCCGCTTGGAATTAACTGGTCAGTGTCCAGAATCGCTCGATCAGTTGTTATCCAGGTTTGCGCAAGACGGGTTGGATTTGCCTCGGTTTTCACCGGCAAAAACTCTGGACAAATTCGCTGAATCATTTCGTTCACGAATGCTGTTTAGCTGCTTGGTAGATGCCGACTTTCTTGACACAGAACGGCATTTCAACCCAAGGCAGGATGAACAGCGAATGGTGCCCGACCTTCAACCGGAGCGTGCGTTGGAAGTTTTAAGAAAACATTTGGCATCTAAATCCAGCACAGGGCCGGTCAACGCACTGCGTAAACAATTACTCGATGATTGTTTGAAAGCCGCTACGAACCAACCAGGTTTGTTCACGCTTACAGCGCCCACCGGCAGCGGCAAAACACTTTCCTCACTTGCCTTCGCGTTGCAGCACATCATTCATCACAATGCGGAACTCGGTCAGGTTGACCCGCAACGATTCCGCCGAATCATCGTGGTGATTCCATACACCAGCATCATTGAGCAAACCGCCAGAGTGTATCGCGAGGAATTATTTGAAGCGGTATTCGGTAAAAACTATGTGCTTGAACATCACAGCGCGGTTGCGCCGCGTGAACAAAAAGGAGATCAAGGCCGCGACGCCGAGGAAGATCGTTTGCGGCGGGCGCGACTCGCGGCTGAAAATTGGGCGTCGCCGCTGGTTGTTACCACCAACGTCCAGTTTTTTGAAAGTCTGTTCAGCAACCGCCCATCAGATTGTCGCAAGCTGCACAGCATTGGTCGTTCGGTGGTGTTGTTCGATGAAGTTCAAACTTTGCCGCCACGTCTTGTGCCATCAATGCTGTCCGGTGTCCGGCTGCTCACCCGTGATTATGGTGTGACGGCGGTGTTTATGACGGCCACGCAACCCGCGTTCGCCTCGGCGGGTGAGGCGTTGCCTTACGACTGGAAGCCAGAACCGATTTCAACCAATGAAGCGGGTTTGGCCGAAGCCTTGCGTCGCACGACAATTCAACTACCGCAGCCCGGCGAATCTTTTTCATGGGCCGACATTGCCGCAAAATTGGCAGCCGAGCCGCAATCACTCTGCGTGGTGAATACCACCAAGGACGCGCGTGAACTTTTCCGGCTCGTGCATGGCATCCAGCCGGACGGCGTATTTCATCTATCCGCGCGGATGTGTCCAGCGCACCGTCAGGAAAAGCTAAAAATCATCCGTGACCAACTGTCCGCCGGACAGCCTTGCCGCCTTGTTTCAACACAACTCATCGAGGCTGGCGTGGACGTGGATTTTCCCATTGCGTATCGCGCGCTTGGCCCGCTGGATTCAATCATTCAAACCGCTGGTCGCTGCAATCGTGAAGGTCGCTATGCCGAGCCGCGCCCGGTGATTGTTTTCCGGCCCGTTGAAATGAAGCTGCCGCCGGGTGCTTATGCGTTGGCCACCGCCAAGACCGAAGAATTTCTAGCCCGGCACCCGGACGCGCCGCTGCACCAGCCGGAAATTTATCAAAAGTATTTTGCCGAACTTTACAAACTTGTCGGGCCGGAAAAGGCGGAAGCGGATAAAGTTTTCAAGCTATCTGCCGATTTTAATTTTCCCGCCGCCGCCGAAGCCTGCCAGCTTGTCGGAAACGAAACCCGTGCCGTGCTGGTGAAATGGAAGCGCGGCGCAGAACTGGCTGAAAAACTCCGGCATGAAAAATACTTCACTGCTGCCGAATGTCGAGAGGCCCAACGCTACTCCGTGAATCTCTACCAAGGCGAATTCTTTGACGCACAAGCCAGAAGTTACATTTACCAACCTGCCAAAGATTGGGATTTCTGGGTTTGGGGTTCCGATTACGACGATCACCTTGGCCTCGGCCATCTTGATGCAAATGCCTTTTGCCAATGAGCCATGAACTATTTTAAGCAATTTACCCATACCTGATGCTATGACTATCTATCTACGAACCTGGGGCGACCTTGCCTGCTTTACCCGGCCAGAAATGAAAGTTGAGCGCGTGAGTTATCCTGTTATCACGCCTAGCGCGGCGCGCGGATTACTTGAAGCCATCATCTACAAACCGCAATTCCGTTGGAGCGTGCGGCGCATCGCGGTCAAGAAGACGATCCGCTTTCTGGCTTTTCGGCGCAACGAAGTGAAGTCGCGCCTCTCGACACGCAATCCCGAACCATTACTGGCTGACCAAGACCGAACGCAACGGAATACACTGGCGTTACGCGAAGTGGAATATGTCATTGAAGCCAGCATGAACTTGACCCCGCTGGCCGGCTTGCCGCGCCGCAAACCAACCGACGGCGAGGATAACGGCGACGACACGCCGGTCAAATATCTCGCCATGTTCCAGCGGCGTGCGGAAAAAGGGCAATTCTTTGCGCAGCCTTGTTTCGGGTGTCGTGAATTTCCTGCAAATTTTGAACTGGCCGACGAATCTGCCATGCGTGTGGAATCCAAGCCAAATCCCGACACGGATTTGGGATTGATGCTTTACGACGTGTTCAACCTTGATGTCGCCGCAAACCAGTCTCCCGGTAAAGTAGAGAAGCCCAACCCACGCATTACATTTTTCAAAGCCGCCCTGAAAAACGGGATTGTCAACGTCCCCGACTGGGCTGAAATGAAAAAGCAACTTGGAGGTGCTTCGTGATGCTTCAATCCCTCATCGCCTACGCTGAACGCAACGGACTTGGCGACGCAGATTTTGAACCTATCGGTGTTCGCTGGATGATCTCAATAGATCGGACTGGCAATCTGGCCGGCTTAATACCGCTTGCTGAAAATTTGGGCGATAAAAAGCTAAAACCCAAGCGGCTTGAGCGTCCAAAATCGGACCCGGATTTTGTGTCACACGGTCGTTCTTATTTTCTCTGCGACAGCTTGGAGCGTTCCGTGCTGCTTGTGGAAGATGATTCAAAACGTGAGAAGCGTAAAATTAACCAAGCATATTTCGTCAGCTTGCTTGATACGGCTGCCAATGAATGTCCGGTAATAGGGAGCAAACTTAAGTTGCTTTCAACCTTCTTGCGCGATGAAAAGCAACTCAAGTCCCTTCACGGTCAGCTTTTGGCATCCAAGGCAAAAACGAGCGAGAACGCTATATTTTCAGTGGATGGCGAAAGCTTGATCGAGTCGGAGGAACTTCGCAACTGGTGGCGACTTCGTAGTGAAAAGGAGCGTGGCGAACACGAAAATGAACAGTCGGTTTGTCTTGCAACTGGCCGCTTCGGTGCGGTTTGCCGGACGACTGGATTTATCAAATTGCTCGGCGAGGATACAAAGCTGATTTCCTTCAACAAGGAATGCCCGGCGTTTGAATCCCTTGGCCTGTCTCAAGCCGGGAATGCACCAATCAGTTCCGATTCCGAAGTGAAATTTCGTGCCGCACTGAACACGCTCATTGAAAAGAGCCGCGAGCAAAAACTTACGTTCAACGACACGGCCCACTTGCACTGGACCCGTCAGCCCATTGAAGTTGACCCGATTGATTTGCTCGCCAGCGCGGATGAAAATGTCGTCGCCGCGCTTTTGAAATCTGTGCAAACCGGCCACCCGCCGGTTGAATTGGAAGCCAATAATTATTACGCCATGAGTTTGTCTGGCAATGGGGCGCGCATAGTTGTGCGTGACTGGCTGGAAAGCACCGTGCCGGAAATCAAACAGCACGTCGCCGAATGGTTTCAAGACTTGGGCATTGTGTCGCCGGACGGTGTGGGTGTGAAGCGAGACTTCAAATTCTACGCGCTGCTTTACGGACTGGTGCGAAAAGAATTGGACGAACTGCCGCCACAAATTTCCACCCAGCTTTTGCACGGTGCATTGCGTGGTCGCTCCACTCCTATGCCACTGTCGGCGCTGGCAGCCGCGGTTCGCCGGCAGCAGCTTGATCAGGAGAACAAACTTAATCCAGCACGCATCGCGCTTATCAAGGTGTGCTTAATTCGCACGCAAAACAATTTGCATCACAATAATCAACAAACAACACAAACTATGACTGAAAGCCTAAATGCAGAATCACAAGACTCCGCTTATCTGTGCGGGCGTCTATTCGCGGTGTTCGACCGTTTACAATACCTTGCCCAAGGGCAAGTAGGTGCCGGTGTCACGGAACGCTATTATGCCAGCGCAAGCGTAACCCCTGCGCTAGTGATGGGGCGACTTTTCCGCAACGCCCAATTTCATTTGGCGAAAGCCGGAGGCGGAGTTGCCGAAAATGTGCGCAAAGACTTTGAAGAAATTTCCTGCGCCTTGGGCGATCAATTCAAACCAACGCTGACACTTGAAGAACAGGGGCGATTTGCCTTGGGTTTCTATCACCAGAAAGCCGAATACCGCCGCCGCAGTGCGGAGCGGAAAGAACAACAACCTGCCGAAGCTACAAAATAAATTCCACCTTTTAACCATCAACAATAAATACAACCATGAACAATCGTTACGACTTCGTTTACCTGTTCGACTGCAAAGACGGCAACCCCAACGGCGATCCCGATTCTGCCAATTCACCGCGCATTGACCCGCAGGATATGCGCGGCCTGGTATCAGACGTTTGCTTAAAACGAAAAATCAGGAACTTTGCATTGCTGGCCAAGGAGCGTGCCGCCGGTTACGACATTTTTGTCCAACAGGGATCGGTGCTAAATGAGGCCATCCAGAAAGCTCACGCAGATTTGGGGCACGACGTGGACGGCAAGAAAAAGACGGCCAACCGAGAAGAGGTAAAATCCGCCCGCGCAAAAATGTGCGAACGCTATTTTGATGTCCGTACCTTTGGCGCAGTAATGTCCACTGGCTCAAATGCGGGCCAAGTTCGCGGCCCGGTGCAGATAAGTTTCAGCCGCAGCATTGACCCCATTCTGCCACTTGATTTAAGCATCACGCGCATGGCGGTCACGGAAGCAAAAGAAGCTGATGCACCCAATCAAACGATGGGGCGCAAAAACCTCATTCCTTATGGGCTTTATTGTTGCCAAGGCTATATCAGCGCGCACCTGGCTCGTGAAACGGGCTTCAACGACGCGGATTTAGAATTGTTGTGGCAGTCATTGACGCAGATGTTCGACCATGACCGTTCCGCATCGCGCGGCACGATGGCTCCGCAAAAACTGATCGTTTTCAAACATGATTCTGCGCTGGGAAATGCCCCGGCGCATAAATTGTTTGAACGCGTTACCGTCCAGCGCAAATCAGACGTGCCGGTTGCCCGGTCATTTTCGGATTATGATTTTGCTGTAAATGAAGCCAACCTCCCAACCGGTGTGAAGGTGATCCAACTTTTGTAATTGCGCATTGGTTCAAAACTGGCAATCAGTCCAAACATCGGCTACATATAAAACCATGAGTGCGAAAGAAATTCTGTTGGAAGTGGCGGAAAATCTGCCGCCAGATGCCACGCTTGTTGATGCCATCTACGAGCTGGAATTCAGGCAGGCAGTCGAACAAGGGTTGACTGAACTGGATCGTGGCGAAGGCGTACCGATTGAGGAGATCAAAGCCAAAATCGCCGCATGGGCTGGAAAATAATCATCGCCCCGTCGGCGCAAGCGGATCTGGAGGACATTGTCCGCTACATCGCCCAGCACAATTCCGATGCGGCGGCCCGGATGGGTTATGAATTGATTACGCGGGCCGAGAGCTTGGCGGCGTTCCCGGAAATCGGCCGGGCGGTGCCGGAGTTCAGGCAACCGAATCTGCGCGAGGTGATTTGCCGATCGTTTCGCGTCATCTACCGGCTGCGGAGTGACGAGGAGCGGATTGACATCGTGCGTTTCTGGCACGGGGCGCGCGGGTTTCCGCATATTCCCAGCGGAGGATGAAATGCTGGAGGCACTGCCGCTTTCGCTGCTCAACGATTATCTTTATTGTCCGCGCCGGGCGGCATTGAAGGTCGTTGAAGGCTGGCGTTCGGCCAACCAGCACACGGCGCGCGGCGACATCGCGCATGAGCATGCCGATTTGCGCGGTTACGAAGTGGTGCAGGGCGTGAAAATTCTTCGGGCGTTACCGGTCTTTTCCGACCGGCTGGGTTTGAATGGCAAATGCGACATCGTGGAACAACGCCCCGGCGGCTCGCTCTTCCCCGTCGAGTTCAAAGTCGGCAAACGTCGCCAATGGGAAAATGACGATGCTCAGCTTTGCGCCCAGGCGTTGTGTCTGGAGGAAATGTTTCACGCCGCCATTCCGCGCGGCGCGGTATTTCATGCGGACAGCAAACGCCGTCGTGAAATTGAATTCACTTCCGAACTGCGGGCGGTGACGGAGAAGACCATCGCCGACCTTCACGCCTTGCTGGATTCAACGGCCATTCCGCGTGCGGAATTTCGCGAAGCGTGCGAGGAATGTTCGCTTTACGAGATTTGTCTGCCACGCGTGACCAGCCAGCCGGCGGCATTGCATCAGGCTGCGGAACGGCTCTTTGAAACCTGACTCAGCAACCATCATAAATCATCTTGGACATTCAACAAAACACATTGTATCTGACGACGCCCGGCAGCTACGTCGCACGCGATCATCTCACGTTGCAGGTGGAAGTGCCGTTGTTTCCGGCGGACTTGCCGGTGCAGGAATGCACCCGCGACAAGGCGGATGATTGGCGCAAAGTTTCCATCCCGATTCATCATCTGGAATCCATCTGTGTTTTTGGTGCCAGCACCATCAGCCCGCCCGCTCTGGATTTATGCTGGGAACATGGTGTGGCTGTGAATTTCCATAGCCAGTTTGGCTATTTACAGGCCCGGCTGACCGGCGTGGCCGATACCAGCGTGACGTTGCGCCGCGCCCAATTTCGCGCGGCGGACGAACCGGCCAAGTGCGTTGCCATTGCCCGGCAGATCATCGCCGGGAAAATTCAAAATTCCCGCAACAGTCTGTTGCGCGCCGCCCGGGAAAATGACGATTCAACCGAACGCGAAAAATTGGCGGAAGTCATCGAAGCGTTGGCGCGACAGTTGCAGGTTCTGGCTGGTCAGACCGACATGGAAAAAGCGCGTGGCGCAGAAGGCATGGCGGCTCAGCTTTATTTTTCCGTGTTCACGTTCATCCTCAAGCAGCAGCGCGAAGCCTTTAGCTTTTATACCCGTAGTCGTCGGCCGCCGCGAGATCGCGTGAACTGTCTGCTGTCATTTCTTTATGCGCTGGTGCGGCATGATTGTGTGGCGGCGCTGACGAGCATTGGTCTTGATCCGTTCGTGGGCTTCCTGCATGTGGATCGTCCTAATCGTCCATCGCTGGCATTGGATTTGATGGAGGAATTTCGCCCCTGGCTGGCGGACCGGCTGGTCGTCACGCTCATCAATCGGCAGCAAATCGCACCGGAACATTTTGTGGAGCGCGAAGGCGGCGCGGTGGAATTCAGCGACACCGGACGCAAGCTGGTCATCAAAGCCTATCAGGAACGCAAACAGGAAACCCTTAAACATCCATTGCTGGATCAGAATTTGCGCCTGGCCCAGATGCCATATATTCAGGCGCGAATTCTGGCGCGTTATTTGCGCGGCGACATCGCCGATTACGTTCCGCTCGTTCCCAAATAATTCTTTCAGCCATGTTAATTCTCGTTACCTATGATGTTTCGACGGTGGAAAAACCCGGCCAACGCCGGCTGCGCAGGGTTGCGCGTGCGTGCGAGGATTACGGCGTGCGGGTCCAAAAAAGTGTATTTGAATGCCAGGTTGGCCAGACCGAATGGGTGCAGCTCAAGGATCGTCTCCTGCGGGAAATCAAAAACGACGAAGACTCGCTACGGTTCTATTACCTTGACGAAACGGCCAAACAAAAGATTGAACATCATGGCATAGACAAGCCAATAGACTTGGCCGAACCGCTGATATTATGACTACACTTCCGCGAACCCTAAGTGACGACTTGCAGGCCGAGGTTTCGCGCTGGGGCGCTAACCCAATGGCATCACATTGTTTTCAACGTTCTTTGACATTCAAAATTCTGTTACGGGAGATAAGTTGGCAGGTTGGCGGAATTGGGGTACAAAACACTTGCGACTTCGCTAGTTAGGAATGTCGCGGTCGCCCCGGTCGTGAGACCGGGGCGCGGATTGAAACTTGAAGCACTAGCAATTCCTTCAGTACCTTGGTGGTCGCCCCGGTCGTGAGACCGGGGCG
>Ga0302281_10001692_pt1 | contig 15921 bp, 20 predicted proteins | sample III_Fen_E1_2_FD_198762 | JGI IMG/M metagenome (GOLD analysis project Ga0302281, IMG submission 198762) | Peat permafrost microbial communities from Stordalen Mire near Abisko, Sweden - III_Fen_E1_2 | ecosystem: Environmental > Terrestrial > Soil > Wetlands > Permafrost | place: Sweden: Abisko...
CGGCCATGCTGCCCGACTCGATTCGCTTTATCAATCTGAGCCAGGTTGTCTTGGAGAAGGATCTGGGCGCGGTTTTGGAGCAGATTACCAAGGAAGTTGAGAAATCCAACCCAGCCGTCGTGGTTGTCGACTCGTTCCGCACCATGGTTCGGAAACCGGAGAGTGACATGGACCTGCAGTCCTTCATTCAACGGTTAGCCTTGTTTCTGGCTAGTTGGCAAGCTACGACATTCCTGATCGGGGAGTATGCGGAAGAGGAGCTACGCGACAATCCCATCTTTACCGTTGCCGATGGCCTTTTATGGCTGCGCCAAACAGCGGAACGAAATTCGATTGTTCGGAAGCTGCAGATCATAAAACTACGCGGTCAGGATTCCGTGCCGGGGTTGCACACTTTTCGCATAACCGATGCCGGAGTGCAAGCCTTCTCGCGCACGTTTGGGTTAACCGCGCGCAAGAGAAACCCGCCCAGCAATCGGCGTCTCTCCTTCGGTATCCCAGAGTTGGACAAGATGATGGATGGCGGCGTGCGCGAAGGCGATAGCCTTCTGGTTGCAGGGTCTTCGGGAACCGGGAAATCGGTTCTGGCGACCCAATTCATTGCAGAAGGCGTACGCCATGGGGAACCAGGAATCGTGGCGGTCTTTGAGGAACGCCCAGAGGCATACGCGGAGCGCGCCACCAGTTTAGGTTTGGATCTGGAAACGCCGCAGAAAGATGGGAAGCTCACAATTCTCTATCTCCGCCCACTCGATCTGTCGGTAGATGAAACCATGCAGTCGATCCTCGATGCCGTACAGAAGATCGGGGCCAAGCGCCTGGTAATCGATTCTCTGGCGGGGTTTGAGATGGCTCTGTCTCCTGGCTTCCGCGCCGACTTTCGCGAGTCTCTTTACCGGATGATCTTCGCTCTGACGGGAATCGGGGTGACAATTCTAAGCACCGTCGAAGTGGATGAGTCCTTCACTGAATTCCCGTTCAGTACCTACTCAATTTCTTTTCTCACAGATGACATTATCCGGCTTCGGTACGTATCCATCGATGGCCAGCTTCGCAAGATCATGGTGGTGATCAAGATGCGGGGCGGAAATCATGCCAAGGATATTCGTGAGTATGAAATCACGTCCAAGGGCGTCGTGATCCTCGGCAAACGCCTCACACATTATCAGGGTCTTATCAGCGGTATTCCCGTGCATTCGGCCCAATCTTCCTCGAAGGAAGAGCCCCCGCTGGATACAGGAATCGAGCATAAAACCTAGCCAAAGACATTTGGGATTTTGACACCACCGGTCGTCTATCTCAATGATCTTGTTGTGAAGACCGAGAGTTGAAGGGCGACCGGTGGAGACGTTTACAGAGCTGTTTGGCAGCCTCTTTCTGTTTATATACCACTGCTTTGACCGGGTGGTGATTCACGGATTCGGTCGCATATCCCGTGGGGAGTACGTCCAGTCGCTGGGTCAGGCCAGGGGATCGAACTCTGAAATCGAGACTCAACTCGTAATCGGGAGGCGCATCGGCATAGGTGTCGACCCCGAATTCCGGACGGCCCAGTCTCTCAATACCGAGGTTGGAAAACTCTTAAATGGGCTGATAAAGTCGCTGCGCAGCTCGACGGGCTCTCGACCGCGGGACCTCGGAATCAGGGAATCAGGTGATGTTAGCGCGGATTCTCGCTGGCTACTGCTGGAGTGCTCAACCACTCGGCCGTCCCATGCCGGACCGCTGAAGTGGTTGCGGAGAGTAAGTGCTCAGCCCGAACAGGCGTGTATCAGTGCCCGGCTATTTGCACAAGCAAGCTCATGTTGATCGGCAGGTCACAAACAAAGGAGAAAGAGGCTATGACACACAGCAAGACAATATGGAGTCGGCGGGAGCAGCTATCGGATTACACTGAGACACCGCACAACCCATGTCGCAATTTGGCGAACTATGTCTGATGCTGATGGGATACTTGCGCTGATCGAACAACCAGCTCCAAGAAGTACGCTACCGCGCCGTGGCGCTGCTGCAGCATCCGGCAGACCCAGAAATTCTTTTCGACAATGGCGTCGGCGATGCCTTTTCGAGCCGCTGTTTCGATAAACAGTTGCGCGCGCGTTCAAACGGCTTTTTATCGCTTTTTAGATGGGCTGTTTCTGGCTTGACATTTTCACTAAATATGTTACTTTCAGCAAATGCTGAAAGTATCGAATTCGGTGAAAGAGGTTGAGGAGCGAGGAGCGGCCAAACTGGAACGCCTGCTCAAACGCATCCCTCGGATCAAGCTTAAATCATTGAAAATAGGGCCAATGCAAAAAGACCCTGGATCCGATGTGCAGGTCCGCATGGAACTCGATGGAAAACAGCATACGCTCATCGCCGAAGTGAAAAACAGTGGACAGCCACGCTATGCCCGGGAGGCGATTTTGCGGTTGAAGGCCATCGCCGCACGCTCCAATCCGCCGGCCATACCGGTCTTCATCGCTCCCTTTCTCACCGAATCGACCAGAGACCTCTGCTTTCAGCAGGGGGTCTCCTGCCTCGATTTTGAAGGGAACGCCCGTATGGCGTTCGACTCCGTCTATCTCGAAATCGCCAGCCCCCATCGACCGTCATCCTCGCGGCGAGAGTATCGCTCACTCTTCAAAGGCCGCTCGGCAAAGGTGCTTCGCGTTCTTCTCAGCTCCCCGGACCGCAGTTGGAAACTCACCGACCTTGCGCAGGAGTCGTGCGTCAGCATTGGTCATGTCAGCAATGTTCAGTCCTCTCTTTTGGATCGAGAGTGGGCCGAACGGAATGACTTGGGACTTTCTCTGACCGCGCCACGCGCTCTTCTCGACGCCTGGAGCGCAGCCTACGAAAGACCCCTCGCCGCAGAGCGCAGGTTCTACACTACGCTGCACGGATCGATGTTGGAAGAGGCGCTCCGCGACCTCTTCCGTTCGGCAAAAGAAACTGCTCATCTCGCGGTGGCGTCCTTTTCCGCTGCGCAATGGATATCGCCCTTCGGGCGGACCGCGACGCAGTATTTCTATGCGGACGAGGACAGCGTGGGCCTGCTCAAGGGCTCCCTGCGCTTGTCCTCGGCTTCCAAAGGGGAAAACGTCGTCGTGTGGATACCGAAAGATCGAGATGTCTACTTCGGGAGCACTGAACAAGCGCGCGGGATTTGCTGTACCAGCTCATTGCAAACCTACCTTGATCTTATGCAAGGCGGAGAACGCGGACGCGAAGCCGCCGATCATCTGCGGAGGACCACACTCTCATGGACCCTGTAATTCCTCAGAAACCTCAGTCGGCCAACGACTATGACGACCGCACCACAAGAGCGGTGAAATCTGTCCTCGTCGAAATCGGTCAAATCCTCGCCAGCTTTCGCGGCAAGTTCGCGGTCATTGGCGGCTCGGTGCCGTGGCTGCTTCTGGAGAACGCCGACAATCCCCATGTCGGCACGCTTGATGTGGATCTCAGTCTGGACGCAGAGGCGCTTAAGGATGGTCAATATGCAGATTTGATCCACGAGTTGATGGGACAGGGTTACGACAAAACGAAAAGCACACGAGAGTTTCAACTGCAACGGACGGTTCCGGCCACAGATGGTGGCCCGGCCATCGAAATTCTTGTCGATTTTCTGATGCCCAAGCACGCGGATATTGAGAAGAACAGACCGAAGCTCATCGAGAACTTCCGAGTACAGAGAGCCGATGGCGCCGACCTTGCCGTTCACTTCCATCAGCTCGTCGCGGTATCCGCAGAGACCCCGACCGGCGGTCGCAACACCGTTGAAATCGCGGTTTGCTCGATCGCGGCGCTTCTGGCGATGAAGGGCTATGCCGTGGAACTTCGCCAGAAGCGCAAAGATGCGTATGACATTCACTACTGCATTCGGAACTATCCAGGCGGAGCCGGGGCGTTGGCAGAGGACTGCAGGAAGCTGCTCGAACACGAAAGCGCCCGGACCGGCTATGAGTTCATCAACGCGAAGTTCGAGACCGTTGAGAGCTATGGACCAACCAGTGTTCGTCTCTTCGTGGAAGAGTCGGCGGTGCTCGGCGAGCAGACTCCCGCACAATGGCAACAAGATGCGTATGGACAGGTCAATGAATGGCTCATAGCACTCGGCTTGCGGAAGCCCCAATAACGAGATGGGCCGCGGAGAAAGGTGAAAGGCGACGTGGTGAAGCTAACAACCAACGAGAAGGAGATCCTCGAAGAGCTATTCCAGATGCGCGGCGGATGTGTGCTTAATTTTTCGGATCGAACGTTCGGGGAGTTCTTCCAGAACGACATGGCCCTCAATATCTTTGACCCTGCCAAATTGCCCGAGGTCAGCGAAAAGGCCCGCGAGCGCGTTCAAATGGGGTATCAGGGCTATCCGCTCATCACCCCACAGAACGCCGCAGCAGCGGTGGGGGCAATGCGCTGAAGCGGGGCAGGGGTGACGACAATATCCAATTTCACCCATTGATGCCAATTTGTGCGGATAGGAGTTCGCGCTGAGCCTAATCCGGTCTAATCGGGTGATTTTTCCGGTAGACAATTGGGTATAATCCGGCATAGTCCCGGGTATGCTCAATACCGACACCATTCACGTCACGCAGGAGTTGCTGGCCCTCCTGTCGGAGATCGACGAATTCAAGGGAGCCTGGCGCTCCCTCGGCACCATTGCGCCCGAACGATTAAACGCCCTTCGCCGCGTTGCGACCATTGAGAGCATCGGATCATCCACCCGCATCGAGGGCAGCAAACTGACCGATCGGGAAGTGGAACGGCTGCTCGGCAGCTTGGAGATTAAGCGCTTCAGCACTCGGGACGAGCAGGAGGTAGCCGGATACGCCGAGGTGATCAAAACCGTCTTCCGGGCCTGGTCGGACATCCCTGTTACCGAAAACTACGGCGGGCTCAACCGGTCGATGCAACACTGGCTTGAAGTTTACTCGCCGGCGTTTGAAAGCCCAAGGTCTCTCGCGGGCGTTGATTGAGACGCAGCGCGATCTTGTTGAGGTGAGCTTGAGAGTAGACCGACAAGTCCGTTTTCTTACGGAAGTATTGTCTTAATAGTCCATTGGTATTTTCATTGGAGCCGCGTTGCCATGGACTCTGAGGGTCACAGAAGTAGACTTGCACGTTCGTGTCTATGGTGAAGGTTTTGTGTTTTGCCATCTCGTGCCCCCGGTCCCAGGTTAACGAGCGCCGCAGGGTCGCAGGGAGTTTAAGCACGTGCTTGCTCAGCGCGGCGACGACTGTATTCGTATCTTTACTGGGTACTTTGATGAGCATGACGAAACGCGAGTGTCGTTCCACCAGTGTTGCGATATGAGTGTTCTTGCTGCCTGCAAGCAGATCTCCTTCCCAGTGACCCGGAACAGCGCGGTCTTCAACCTCCGCAGGTCTTTCCCGGATGGAGATGGCATCGACGATCTGACCCTGCGATTTTCCACCGGTCCGCGAGTGCCGTGAGCGACGTATAGATCTCTTGGACCGCAGATGCTGAATCAGCTCTTTTTTCAGCACTCCACGGGCCTGGATGAATAAGCTGCGGTAGATAGTTTCGTGGGACACATGCATGCTCTCGTTCTTGGGATAGCTTACCTTCAACCATTTCGAAATCTGTTCCGGCGACCAGTCCAGGATCAGTTTACTGACCACCATCGACCGCAGTTCCTCGTGGTTGGCAAGAAGACACGCCTTCGGTCGCAGAGCAGACTCCCAGGCCTGACGATCGGCTTCACTGGCTCGGTAGAGTGGACGGCCGCCGTGACGCGATACCTCCCGGCTTACCGTCGACACAGGCCGTTGCAACCCGCTGGCTATCTCACGGATCGACAAACCGGAAGCGATTCCTCGTGAGATGTCTTCCCGCTCGGCCAGCGTGAGCGTCCGCGGTGAGCGCCGACGAGTAGCTGGAACGATCCCGCCGCGTTGCTTTAACAGGAACCGAATGGAATTGTGCGCCTTACCGAAGGCACGCCCAATGTCATGCAATGACTCGCCAGCCTTCCAGAGGCGCCACATCTCGATCCGTTGCTCACTGGAAAGCCTGTTCCTTTTTCCTTCTGCCATAAACACCACCTTTTGAAATTGAATTCATATCAGATGGTGTTGCATCGACCAGTTGAGACCGCCACATTAAGCAGCTTCATCGCGACCTGCTCCACTACAGCGACAAGGATGAACGTCATCGCGGCGAGTACAAGAATCTCCGTAACGATGTAGGCGCCTTCGACGCCGACGGCAAAATGATCGGCATTGTGTTTGAGACGGCAACTCCGTTCGATACACCGCACCGAATGACGGAGCTGCTAGCTTGGCTGAATCAAGCTCGCGAACTGCGCCGCCTGCATCCTTTGTTGATCGTCGCCGTGTTCATCGTCGTCTTCCTCGCCATTCATCCCTTCCAGGACGGCAACGGACGCCTCAGCCGCGTTCTGACCACTCTGCTCCTGCTGCAGGCTGGCTATGCCTATGTGCCATACTCGTCGCTCGAAAGCGTCATCGAAAACAGCAAGGAAGACTATTACCTGGCTTTGCGCCAGACGCAAACCACCATCCGAACCGATGCGCCGAACTGGCAGCCCTGGCTGCTTTTTCTCATGCGCGCCTTGCAACAGCAAAAACGCCGCCTCGCGGTGAAAGTCGAGCGCGAAAAGAATGCGCTCGCCGCCCTGCCGGAACTCGCCGTCAAAATCCTCGACTATGTGCGCGATCAGGGTCGCGTCACGACACGCGACATGGTACGCGAGTTTGGCGCAAGCCCGAACACGCTGAAAGCCACTTTCACGTCACTGGTAGAAAAAGGCCTGCTGGTACGTCAAGGCGCCGGGCGGTCCACCTGGTACGGATTGCCATAATCGAATGAGAGGAAGAGAAGCTCAATGCAGCATCGCAAAGCGACCCCAGCTTGCCTCCGCCGTGGTCCAGACACACGAGTCTAAGTGGGGCAGCAGAACCTCATGAGCGAGAGCGACCTGAGCGATCACGAAATCTGCACCAAGTACATCACGCCCGCCGTTAAGCGGGCAGTGGCGCTTGTCGTCGACGGTCCTCGAGCGCAGCCCTAAGGACCGCAATCAACTCCTCCTCCGTAAGTGGCAGTGGATTGGCTTGCATACTGCTCGCTTTCGCTGCCTTCTCAGCTACCCTCGGCAGATCAGCTTCGGTCACTCCCCATGCACCGAGCGCAGGGATACTGAGTTCGGCGGAGAGTGCTCTTACCCAATCGATGCCATCCTCTACGCTTGCCTCACTCCGGCCGGTCAGCAGGCGCGCGATGGCAGAGTAGCGCTCGAGAGCTGGATGCTGTGGTGCACGGGCCCGCAATCGAGCTACGTTGGCTGCCATGCCGTGTGGCAACAGCGCAGCGCAGAGCGCTCCGTGCGGGGCCTTCCACTGGCCTCCGAGCGGTGCCGCAAATCCATGTACCACACCTAATCCGGCGTTTGCAAGTGCCAGGCCGCCGAACAGGCTTGCCAAGGCCATATCGCGTCGCGCATCGCGATCGGCGCCGTTGTGGTACGCACGCCGCAACGCGCCTGCGATGCGCTCGATCCCGTCAACACAAATGGCATCGACCAACGGATTGGCTCGTATGCTCACATAGGGCTCGATGAGCTGCGTCAGGGCGTCGAGGCCGGTAAATGCGGTGACTGCAGGCGGCAGCCCGTATGTCAGTTCGGGATCGACCACTGCGACCCGCGGCAGCATCAGAGGACTTCGCAGGCTCGCTTTGACGCCGTGCTCAGTCGATCCCAGAACGGCATTCCGCGTGACTTCGCTGCCAGTGCCGGCCGTAGTCGGTACTGCAATGAACGGCAGGGGCGGGACCGTGATGGCGCGGCCTTTTCCCACCGTCTCGAGAAACTCGAGCGGCTCGCCTCCGTTGGTAGCGAGGATGGCAATCGCTTTGCCGGCGTCGATTACGCTGCCGCCGCCGATCGAAATCACCACATCGCAGGCGGCGTCCTGCACGTGCCGTGTGCCCTCGCGGACCAGGTCGACTGTCGGCTCGCCGGAGACCGCGAAGGTCTCCGCCGAGAGTGCCGAGACAAGCGCTCGAGCGAGCTCTTTCGATGCGCCAGTCACTACGAACGGCCGTGCGCCGAAGGTTCGAGCCAGATCGGGGAGGGTGGCAGCCGTACCTTCACCGAAGATGATTCGGGTTGCGGTCGCAAACTCGAAACGCATGGTCTACCAGTCCTGGTTCTACCGATCCTGCGGTTCAGGAAAAACGTCGTTGTACTTCACGCCGTGACGCGGCTCCGCCATCATGTCTGCCACCTCATCGCGCCACTTCGCATAGTGAGCCGTCCCTTTATGTGCGGCCGCTGCTGCCGGCGAGCGATAGACCTCGATTAGCACGAACCGAGTCCGATCGTCCTGCTGCTCGATAACATCGAAGCCGGCTATCCCAGGCTCCTGAACACTCAGGCGGGCATTCTCTAGGGTTGTTTGCCTGAAGTCTGCGACCGACTCAGGCTTGACGTGCACATGCACGTGAACGATCAGCATCGGCTTTGCCTCCGCACCCCATCCTACTGCTTCTCTCTCGTCACGTAGTGGCGGTGATTGACGGAACGATTCACGACACCCACGATTCGAGTCGAAACGGCACCCGCTGCGTTTACGGCTACTTCCAAAAACGCCCAGCGTAGCTCTCATTATCGTCAAGCCAGCCCGGAGGCCATATCCGGGCATTTTTGCGTTACGAGGAGTTCCAAGCATGACCCCAATCCAAGAACGGGCTGGCTGCCTATGGCAGTCCGCAGATCCTGCCGATGTGGCTCAACGAGTCGGGGCCGGAGTCCCCAAAGGTCATCACCTGTCAAACCCCCCAAGGCGGTACGGCGCTCGTCCGAGTGGAAGATCTGAATTTCATTGGCGCCGGACTGTTCGGTGCGGGTCGCCCATGCCTCGGAGGCTCCGCCAAATGGACAGGTGACTCGTATAGGTATGGAATCTACACCACCCACAAGCCCTACACCGGCCCCGCAATCGTCCTCCTCCAATCTTCTGGCGGCGGCATGGTTGGTCTCCAACTCGATTTTCGCATCGCATCTGAGACGTGGCAGCATCTGGCGGCAACGTGTAGTCCTGAGATGCTCTGGAATTTGTGCCACGAGATATTTGAACTGCATCGGGAGACTCTCGAAGGGCAAAAGCGCTCCATCTTTACCGCTTTTGCCGAGGGCCGACTCAAGAAGTCGAAACGAAATGGTCGCTACAACGTGACGATGGAGCCACAAGCAGCATGAATCTCTATGGCATTTCAGGGGACGTAATTCTCGTCGTCTTGGTTCCGCTCGCGGCGGCGTTGCACGAGCGGCACCTTCGGCGCAACGGCTACAGCGAGGACTTCGATGGAACCATTCAAGGGAGTCGTCGGCTACCACGTGTCCTTGACTCGAAGTATCCAACGGATTTTGCGAAAGGTGTTGGTTCCGACTCGGGGGCCTCGATCACGACTCCTGGGCGAGTCGCGTGACGCGGTCTACCTTCAGGGACCGTGATGCCGTCGATGACGCGCTCGGTAGTTGGTTGGGCGATGCGTTGCCCGATGTTCCGCTGACGTTGCTTCGGGTCGCAGTTCCCGAGAGCGCACCTATTGCCCTCGATTAGGCACCTGCCATTTTGCCAACAATTCACTGCCATTATGGCAGCTTCCGGAGTACACTAATGAGCATGGCAGTTCCTAACACCAAAACCATCGCCACGTTCGTCGGGTCAGCGACCATCATGCCGGGAACACGCATCGGCAAAGCGCTCGGACTGAAAAGTATGGAAACCCCATCGCTCATGCATGCGGCTCAATCCGGCCTGAGTTGGAATGCTGTACGTAAGTTCCTCGATTTCACCGGGCTCTCTCAGCAGGACCTAGCGAAATATCTCACGATCCCCGAGCGAACCTTCGCCCGCCGCCGAGAGGCCGGAACCTTCGACCGCAGAGAGTCCGAACAACTGCTGCGCCTAGCGGAGATTTCTCAGGCCGCCCTCGAACTTTTCGACGGTGATACAGCTGCCACCCGAACTTGGCTCACCTCCCCGGTCCGCGGCCTCGGCAACGCACGCCCTATTGACTTCGCCCAAAGCGAGTTCGGTGCTCGCGAAGTGCGCGATCTGATTGGACGGCTCGCCGATGGAGTTTTTTCTTGATCCAAGCCTGGCGAATCACTAAGACCGCAGATATAAGGAAGGCGTTTTCAGGCGAGGGATCCAGACTCTACGGTGGGCGATGGAACAGCAAGGGCATCGCCGTCGTTTACGTTGCCGCTACCCGCTCTCTGGCCATACTCGAAATCCTCGTTCATATGAGGAACACCCAACAAACGGCTCCTCCTGTCCCCTACATGTTGTTCCCCGCTTCATTTGACGAGCGCCTGATCGAAGAACTTCCGCCTTCGAGCCTGCCGCCGGACTGGGATCTCGAACCGCCAACTGACTCAACCAAGTCCATTGGAGACGCATGGGTCTCCGCAGCCAGCAGTCCGGTCCTATCCGTGCCCAGCGTCATCGTTCCCGAGGAACGCAACTACGTCCTGAATCCGAACCACCGGTTGTTCGGCCAGATTCAGTTAGGATCGCCCGTTCCCTGCAAGTTCGACCCTAGACTGCTCTGAATATTGCCCTAGCTCTTTTTCTCTAGCAAAGCGTTTTACCCAGCTCTCCTGGAATATCGGGAGGGCTTTGCTTTTGCTCCTTACATTTCGAGGTCTCATGCAATACACACTGGCATTTGCATTGAACCAGCGATGGTGCGATGGCCGGGCGAGCTACAGACCCCCCACGGAGCCCATCAAAACGGCCGAGTACGACGTCGCGGAGATTCCCGACGACACCACGGCTCGTGAGTTCATCATGCAACACCACTACGCCCACAGCTACCCTTCAGCGCGCTTCCGCGTCGGCCTTTTCCGTCACGGCGAGCTCGCCGGTGTTGCGGTGTTCTCGCACCCATGCTCGAACGCTGTCCTCACCAACGTCTTTGAGGCCCCAGTACTGACAACCGTTGAGCTTGGCCGCTTTGTGCTTCTCGATTCCGTTGCGGGGAACGGGGAGACATGGTTTCTTGCGCGATCATTCGACATCCTACGCAAGCAGCACTCGATCGTTGGGGTGGTCAGCTTCAGTGACCCTCTCCAACGTAGAACCGCATCGGGCGAAGTCGTCCACATGGGCCATTTTGGGACGATTTATCAAGCTCACAATGGCATTTATCTTGGTCGCGGGACCGCCCGTTCGCTGCATCTTTTACCGGACGGCCGAGTCTTCTCAGAGAGAGCCGCGCAGAAGATCCGCAACAGTGAGCGTGGATGGAAATACGCCGCCGCGCAACTCGAGGCCTTCGGCGTCACGACAGTCCCCGTCGATCCGTCGGAGCGCACGGAATGGCTCAACTCATCCCTGCAATCACTGGCAACGCGGGTCCGGCACAAGGGAAACCACAAGTATGCCTGGCCCCTCAATGTCGCGATCCGGCGTCAACTGCCGGCGAGCCTTCCTTATCCGAAGTCGCTGGACCCCATTTACACCGCTCTCTAAGAAAAGGACACCTCACAGCCGCTAATCGCGGACTTTGCTTTAGGAAGAAGGCATCATGGCAGATTGGAGTGGAACGGCGCGCAGCAACTACTTCGAGGTGAAAGACCTCGCTGCATTCAAAACGTGGCTCGAGTCTCACAGCCTCAGCTTACTTGAGGACGATGCAGATCCGAGTAAACCTTCAACTAAGGTCGGTTTCACGGCCGCGAACACCGATCACGGAGCATGGCCATCGTCGATTTGGAACGAAGAGACTGACGAGTATGAGGAGTTCGACCTTGTTTCCGAGCTATGGCAACACCTGGTCGAAGGACAGGTCGCCGTTTTGATGGAAGTCGGGTCGGAAAGATATAGATATGTGACCGGGCAGGCGATAGCAGTTCGTTGGGACGGCAGGGTTGTCCACCTCAGCCTGAACGACATCTACGAGAAGGCTGCCCAGAAATTTGGGGTTGACGTGAAGAGCATCACCCCGGCTGAGTATTGACGCTCAGCCGAGGGGAGGAATGTGACTATGCAGCACTGCGAAGCAACACCAAGGGATATCAACTGGCGTAGCCGGCGGGGCTGCTGGCGCCGTCAAAGTGATTCTTCCCAAGAATCGACAACTCATCTCGGGACAGATCATTTTGCTGCTCCCAAGCTTAGCGAGCATCCGCACCTCTTCTGAAGAGATCGTCAATGTCAATTTCACCCCTCTTACGGATATCTGGAAGGGCCGTCATGACCTTGGCGAAGAAGTCCTGTGCGTTGGTGACTTTGTGGATGCGTTTGTAACAAAAAATACCTACGGGGACTATATAGTCCATAGGATGTATGCGAACATACTCAATCTTAGTGGACAGATAGTGGGTGCCAATGGGGCAATCCTGGAGGTGTTGCCTCAAAGCCGCAATTCTGATGGTGCGAATACTAAGCCGGCGCGCACTGTTCTTTTGAACCATAAAAATACAAAGACTGTTATATGGTTTGCCGAAGGCTGCAAAGCGGAAGTAGGCCGGCACATCAGTGTCGTCGGATGCCTGCAGCCGGATGGGCGAGTTGTAGTTACACGTGCTTGGTTCTACCATTCTCCCAGCTAAAGGTAGGGTCATCTATGATCTGCATACGGCTAGTCGCGAGCATTGCCTTAATATGCTCCTATAGCTTGCCCGCGAATAGTCAAGTTGCCCAAACTCGCAGCTACAGGCTTGCTTACATAGAACGTGGTGATGTTTGGGTAAAGAGCGCTTTCGGAAGACCGCAGCGCTTAACTTCCGACGGAGCGAATCATCGCCCGCTCTTCTCGCGCGACGGCGCGCAACTGGCGTTTCTGCATGACCAGAATGTCTGCCTAGCTTCTATGGGTGATAAGAAGGTCAATTGCGTCAGCATTGGCCAGGATTTATTGGGCATGAAGTGGTTAGTAGGAGAGGTTGAGCTCTTAGTCTGGAGTAGATCGACAGTGTTCCTTCTCCGCGAAGAGGATCACTGGACTCAAGAAGTAGTCTTCTCCGCGGGACCAAAACAAATCGTGCTTGATGTCATCGGAACCATAGACAGCAAGAGTATTCTGGTGTCTGTGGCAGTCAATCTGGGTACCGATCTGCCTTCGTCGGGGCTCCTTCTGCGGTCCGCGCTAAGTTCGAGAACCCCTCCCGAACTACGTCTGCAGTTACCGTATACAGGGATCTTTTTCGCAAATCTTAGCATAATAAACGACACGCTCTACTTCTGGGAAGATCCGGATTTCTCGCGATCACGCGCCTCCGATGGGTTAGAGCTCTTTGGTATGACGGTGGAGGGCACGAGTGACCCGGTTTCGACCGGAGTGAAAACCCTGATTGACAGCTCAGACATGAGTGAGGCAAGTCAGACAGGTGAACTCGTTGTGTCGTCTGTCGCATCAGATTGTGGCCGAGAGACGTGGGGCTTGCGGCCGTTGGTAGTTTTCGGCGGTGTGGCGCCGGGCGAGGCGAAGACGATCGAATCTGGCGATGCAACACTTGCTCCGCGCTGGTCGCCGAATGCCGACTACATTGCATTTGTCCGGGCAGCTGTTGGAAGTAAAAATGTGCATCAGCGCAGGATTTGGTCGATCCAGCCGGGCACAGGAGCGCTACGCAGGCTGACGCCGGAGAGCGCTTATCGGGATGAACATCCGATCTGGCTTACGAAGGATAGCCTTTTGTTTGGCCGCGTAGATCGACACAACAATCTCAGCTTATGGCGTTTAGGGATACACAATCGATTGCCGACGGAGATTGTAGAGTTGCCTCCAGCTTTGTTGCCGGAAGCGGACCAGTACGGAAGTATCGATTGGGCTGATGTTTGTGATGTGTTCCCGATCCTCTGACCACCTTACACGCTAGCAATCGGCCTAGAGGCTGTTTCATGACCATCTGAGGGCGATCATGAAGCAGGCAATGTGGAAGAAGGCATCGTAGATGCGGAGTAGGCGGTCGTAGCGGACGACCAAGTGGCGGAAGTTTTCCAGCCAAGCGTTTTTGGCAGAAGCGAAACTTCCATCGATAAACGCTTCGCTCCAGTTCAACTGCCCCTTCCGGATCAACTCTCCCAGGAAGATTCGCCAGATCTTCAGCCAAACTCCGCGCTGTTCCCAGTCGCGCAATCGTCGCCAGCAGGTCACCGGCGATGGATACTCGGCAGGAAGGTCTTGCCACCTTGCGCTGCTTGAGTGACCTGAGGGCCCAGGTTAGCTCCACTAGTCTACGGTGACGAAATTAGCCAAGTTGCGGGGTTGGTCGACGTCGCAGTCGCGCAGAAACGGTGGACAGCTATGCGGTAGGCGAGTAGAGCATTTCTCGGCCTTTGCGAAGAAGATTTGATAATGAAAATTCCCTCCGGCGATCACGCCGCATCGAAAGCCAATAAGGCTTACGCATATCCCGCGACAGCATTACTGCCCCCAAGAAGGCTCACAACAGCCAAATAGATGGATAATCTGAGTTTAAGCGCCAAGATGATTGAGATGATTGGCCTAAATATCCATAATTCAGTTTGAATTGTCCATGTTTTGAGCACCCAGTGTTTAGCGGCTTTGAAGAGTGCAAAATATCCGCAATAATTGTCTTCTCAAGACCACTACTAGAAGAGGCACCCTTGCGAAGCGGACCACTGCTCCTCGAATCTGGGTAGGCCGTATCGCGCCTTCGTTTCAACTACCGAGGGTCCTACAGCGAAGTAGTCTTCTCGCGTCGGATATGTTGCTTCCGCCTTTCGCTGGACGTAGACGTAGTTGATTTCGCCCACGCTCTCTGCCTGGAGCCCCATGCTGGCGGCAACGCGGTCCAAAGCGGCGTGAGCCTCGACAGATCCAGCGAACGATTCGAGCTTTTCGACCGCTCGAACCGCTTGTCCCTTCTTGCCCTCCATCTCCCGTCCATCCTCGCCGCGCTTGGCTTTGAAGATGCGGCGAATGCGGTAGAGGGACCAGGGCGAGGCCTCCAACTTTTGTGCAAACAAATTCATCGCAAGCTGGTTGCCACTGGACTGAGTGATCTGGACGAGAGACTTGTCACGGTAGAGCTGACCGCGGGGATTGAGCGTCATGCTGACGTGTTCCAACATGAGACCTTCGGCAACCTGCTCCGGGTGGGCTTTGTGTCGCTCTATCGCCCCTGTTTTCAGAGAGTTGAACGGGCAGAATACACAACAACTGCGATTCCAGACTGTGCCGAGCGTGCGCTGAAGATAATCGATGCAGTCTTGTCGGGTCCATCCCCACTCAACGAGCGGAAAGATGGATACCTTCGTGGGGGTGTCATATTGACGAGCTCGATCGACTCGTCTACCTTCATCCACATTGAAGCCGAAGGCGAGGCGATTCTGATCGGCAGCCACGCACTTTGCTACACGCTTCGGCTCGTCGACGTTGTAGCCGAAAGCGTGCGAGATAGCTGGTGATTGACCGGACAAAATGCAAGTTTTTTCGAACCCACGTAGCCACGCCTCAAGGACGAAGGCCTTGAATTTCAAACTGCAAATGTGCTCCCCCGCGAATTGTGGGAGAGTTCCGGCCGCGCGCAGCTCATCAGAGAGTCGGTAGTCCCCATCTGCAAAGAGACGATCAGGGTGAGTGGTGTCTGACAGGACGGTGATGCCGTCCGCTTCCAGATGACCATGACGGGCGACTTGGACGAAGCGTACTCCGTGGGCGCGCAACATCGGAAGGATGTACTTTTCCATGTCGCTCACGGTATCGGCATATTCGTCTCCAGTCATCGCGGTCAACACAATCAGCTTATCGAGAGGACAGGGGCGAGTGGCGGGTTCCGTCAGCCAACGCACGAGAATGGCCGTACTCTCCACGCCCATGCCGAGCGAGAGGATACAGAAGGTGGTTTGCACGTTTGTATCCCTTCGAGGAATCGATGCTTTTTAAGTCAGTGGTCATGCGGTGAA
>Ga0302281_10001697_pt1 | contig 15894 bp, 8 predicted proteins | sample III_Fen_E1_2_FD_198762 | JGI IMG/M metagenome (GOLD analysis project Ga0302281, IMG submission 198762) | Peat permafrost microbial communities from Stordalen Mire near Abisko, Sweden - III_Fen_E1_2 | ecosystem: Environmental > Terrestrial > Soil > Wetlands > Permafrost | place: Sweden: Abisko...
GAATCGTTGGCATGAGCTTGGCAGCGCCTCCGGCGGGCTGAGCGAATGCCGGTCGGCCGGGAAGGCTCGGGACGCCAGCCCAAGCGGGAGAAATGCGTGTGCCTTCCGGAGGCAGTTTGGAATCGGGGGTATCGGTGCGGATCGTAATGTAGTGACTCGCGTCGCATTTCTTGAAGGGAAGCTCGCCTGCTTCATAGGCAGCGCCGGCTGGAAGAAGCAGAGTATCCCCGCATTTCGCGTGGTCGACCGCGTCGGCGAGATTTTCTTTCGCGCCTACGTGAATCTGTTTTCCCGGCGATGGGGTCGCCTCGAGACCGGTGTAGTAACAGGTTTTGGGCAGTTCGGCGGGACCGTCTTTCTCGCCAAACTGGGGCACGTCGCCCTTGCCGCAGTAAGCATTTTCACCGGTTGGAGGCGCGGTTGCCGCTGCCACCCCTGTGGACAAAGTTACAAAAATCGACAGACCCGCGAAAAGAAGGGAGCAGTGGAATGGTATTGAGCGGGGAAACAGCCATCCAGTCCGGACCATTCTTGTTTTCTCCTGAAGCATGCCCCATTTTGAGGATATCACGGTTGTTTTCAGACTGATAAAATCGCGCTGCAACAGACAAAAGATAAGGTCCGCGAGAGAAACCGCGGACCTTTAGGATGCGGAACCGGTACAGACTTATTGCACTCCAGCCAGCGCTGCAGTGAGTCCGGCAATATCGGCTCCAAGATCTTTGCCGTCCGTGCCCTTGTTCTTGTACGGGCTGCCCGGTAGCAGCGCATAATTTCCGCCGTTGCCGTTGTTGTAGTTGACAAACCCGACGGCCAAGACCGTAGCCGGGAAGAGATTCTCTTTCGGCCAAGCGGATTCCGGGAAGGCGGACGGACTCGCGATCAGTCCATTGTTCTGGAACACATAGGTGGTGAAGCAATGTGCAAAGCTTTGCGCTGGCACATCCCCAGCGGAGCAACTGTTCAAGACTAGGTCGTTCCAAACGGGATGCTGGCCCGTCGTCACAAGATTGTTCGTGAAGACGAAGCCAAACATTGGATCGTCTTCCAGGAAGTTCCCCAGCAACATGACGTGACTGGTGGGATCGGGAAACGCGGTAACGTGGTTGATGGTGAAAGTGTTGATGGGGTTCTTGGGCCAGGCGTTCGTGATTTTGAAAGCATCGCCTCCGCCCACGTACTTTGTGCTGAGGTCATCGAGGACGAGGTCGTGAAGGCTCCAGCGTTCCCCCGCCAGCGCCGGAGCGCCTAAGGTCCGGCTGGGAGAGATCTCAGTGGCGAGCGAGATGCCCCCGCCCGCATGCGAGATCTGGTTGTAGCGCATCGTCACATCGGTAACCTGGCACAGCGGACAAACATTCGCGCCCGATTTCGAGTGTTGATTCGAAGGCGACATCACGATGGCATGTCCAGCCTGCGTGAAGCCGCCCCAGACGTTCTCCAATAGGTTGGCTTCGAAGAGGACGCGCACGGCATTCTTGAGCTCAAAGTGATTCTTAACAATGAAAGGTTTGCCGTCCGGCCCGCCGACGAATGGCGTGTTTCCCGGCATCCATTGCCAGGGCTTCCAGAAATGATTGCCGATGATTTCGATGTCGGCGGGGTTTTTGGTGGCGGGTCCGCCGCCGAACAACACTCCTTCGCCCGAAGCCTCGAGGAAGTTATTCTGGATCAGATAGGGACCGTCTTGGGTTTCGGTGTTGCCACCCGCAATGGCGTGAGCGTCGGTGCAGCTGCCGGTGTCTGCAATGCAATGGAAGTCGTTAAAGTAAGAATCCACGATTGCGATGTAGGTGCCCCCACCCAGGTTCATGCCAGTGCGGGTTTCGTCCTGCGCCTGTCCATGCAGCCAGGAGCGATCAACAATGATGTGGTCGGCGGTTCCTCGCACGTCTCCTTTGTCCTCGATTGAGATGAGGACGGCGCTCCCCTTGACTCCAATCGGGCGAGTGAGTTCCAAGCCAACCAACCGGTAGAAGTTCGCTCCGTTGGCCAGACTGAAAGGACCGCCGTCCGGGTTTGGCATTTGCACCTTCGCCAACACATTTTGTGGATTCGGGCAGTTGTAAGCCGGGCGTCCTTCGAGGGAACTGACGCCCCCGTAGCAGGGCGTCACGCGCTGCCCTTCGGCGGGCAGAGCGCTGTCGGGAGAGCTGGTGCGGACGATGATCCAATGGTTGTTGTCGCAATTCTTGGCCGGCAACGTAAACGAGCCGTTGAAGGTTGCGCCGGCTTGAAGTTGGATGGTTTCTCCGCACTGAGCGCTGTTCAAAGCCGATTGCAAATCACCGCCGGCGTTGACGTTGATGACAGCGCCGGGCGCGGGTGTATCCGCCATGGCGGTGGCAACCGTCACCAGGGGCAGTTGCGCCGGACCATCGTAACCACTGCTGGCCACGGTGGTGATGCCGAATGTACCTGTCGCCGTTTTGCCGTTGGCATCCTTCACCATGACCGAGAAGCCGGACGTCCCCAGCGCGCTTGGCGTGCCGGTCAAGTTCCCGTTCGTACTCAGCGTGAGTCCTGCCGGAAGAGTGCCAGTGGTCAAGCTCCAGTCGTAGGGCTGGGTTCCACCCGTGGCTGAGAAAGCCGCGACGTACGTTTCCCCCTGCAGCCCTTGGGGAAGACTCGAAGTGGAGATTTGAAGGGACTGCTGTCCCTGGGATGGGTTAATCGTGACCGCGGCGCTGGCGGACTGAGCCGAACTCGCCTGACTCGTCGCCGTGACAGTTGCGCTCGTTGCCGATTTTACCGTGGGCGCGGTGTAAAGGCCGCTACCGCTAACCGAACCCGCTGTGGCCGACCACGTCACGGCAGTGTTTGCGGTCCCGGTCACGGTAGCGGTGAATTGCTGCGTTCCACCGGAGGACAAGGTCGCGCTCGAAGGCGAAATGCTAACCGCGATCCCCTGGCCGCCGTTACCGCCATTCTTGATTGTGACCGTGTACGTCTGGGTTCCGCGATCGGGGCGTGGACTGTCGGTAACACTTACCGCGAATGTATAGTTGCCCGCGCTGGAGGGCTCGCCGGTGAACGACCCGGTGGCCGCGTTCAAAGTGAGGCCCGGCGGCAACTTGCCTGAGGCGACGGAGAACTGATACGGCGAACTGCCGCCGCTGACCGACAACACAGTGTTATAAGAGTGGCTCACCGATCCATTCGGCAGCGATCCCGACAGCACCAGACCCGCGTTGCCACGAGGGTCAGCCTGCGCCACCGAACCGCACGAGATGCAGATTAACGCGATCGCCAGTACAAGAGCCGAGGCTCCGATACGTATTCCATGCTGCTGCGAAAACCTTCCATGATAACGATAAGACCCAAATCCAGTAATCAACATTTGCGAGACCTCGACCCTACAAATTGGGGGACTAGTCGAACAAGTCCACATGCTGAATCTATCGGCATCTACCGGTGGCTCACAGATATCAGAAGTTCACGCAGCAACGCATTAGTGCATGTGGACCTGGCGTGTACGGTTTCGCATCGGGCAGTGATCCACCGGGTGCACTTGCGAGTAATAGCCGAAAACAGGCGCGGGACGCCGCGTTTGGCCAATGAAACATCAGGTTTTCGCCATGAGATTGCAGGGAGGCAGGGAAGAAATCGCGAATTTACGAAAGTAATCTCGTCAGGTTACTAGCTGGGTTCGCTCAATAGAACCGCGCGCAGCCGGTCGTAGGCGCGGTTTCCAAGCAGGCGCTGCACGCCGCGGCGCGTCCGGTGCTGAAGACGTTTTTTCCACAAACCACGGCCGTGGCACAGGGAACTGAATTCGTCGACCCGGAGATCTCGCAGCATCGCGACGCGGCCGAGTTGGTAGGCGTTGGTAGCCGAACCATTCGCATGGAATTCGCTATTGGCAACGGTTTTGAATCCGGCGCAGCGCGCCATCGCCAGCGCACGTTGGTTGTAGCGTCCTCCGGGACAGGAGAGATGCTCGATCGCGTGCCCTACAATCTGCTCGATCCGAGTTTTTGCGTCTACGACTTCGCGTCTCAGCTCCTCCTCCGACAAGTCGGAGAGGTAGGCATGGGTCATCGAATGGCAGCCGATCTCAAAACCCTGCGCGTCGAGGGCGCGCACCTGTTCCGCGCTCAGGTAGCCCGGCTTACCCAAAAAACCAGCGGTCAGATAGAAGGTTGCGTGAAAGCCAAATTCGAGGAGCACGGGAGCGGCGGCCATGCCATCGGTTTCGCAGCCATCGTCGAAGGTGAGGCAGACGCTCGGTTCCGCGGGGAACAGAAGAGCCTCGCTCACACTCAGGCCGCGAAAGCCGGACTGTTTGACCCACTCCATCTGGCGACGAAAGGCGTCGAGTGGCAGAATGTAGCGCACGTAGCCAGGCTCGGACTGGCAGAGTTTGCGTCCCGCCAACTCGAGTTCGTGGTACATCAGGAAAACGATAGGCGAACGAACCATGATGGCAAGCTCCGAAACGTCAGCTTTGCTTCTCGGCGCCGGTGGTCTGCGCATGTCGATCCAGTATGGCCAGCAGTGCCCCGCGGAGGAACGGACCGCCCGCCAGCAGGCCGGAGATCAGCGGATCCTTCTGATTGCAGCGCAGCGGCGATTGATCGAGCTTGAGCGTCCAGCCTCCGGCGCTCTCGACTAGCGCAGCCCCGGCGGCCACGTCCCACTCGTTTTTCGGAACCAGAGTGAAGGTGAGGTCGGCACGGCCGGCGGCAACGAGGCCGAGCTTATAAGCGACGGAGCCCATCGGACGAATGTTAAATTCGGCGGCCTCGAACTGCTTCCACTCGCCGCGTTTCACTTCGCTGCGGCTGGCGAGCACCAGGGCTCCGTGCAGATCCTTACGCTGGCTGGGTTGCGCGGGCTGGCCGTTGTAGGTGACGCCGGTATCGCGCGATCCAAGAATCAGTTCGTCGGTTGCGGGATTGCAGATTCCGCCGGCAACCGGTACACCATTTTCAACCATGGCAATCGAAACGCAGAACTCGGGAATGCCCTGTACAAATTCGCGTGTGCCATCGAGGGGATCGACGACCCAAACTCGCCGCTTGTCCAGGCGCGAGAAATCGTCGACGGTCTCTTCCGAGAGCCAGCCTTCGCCCGGGCGAAGCAAGGTTTCCTTGAGGACGGCGTCGACCGCCCGATCGGCCGCCGTCACGGGATCGTCGCCAACTTTAAATTTGGCCTCGATGGCGCCGGGAGTGAAGTCGTTCAGAACCGTGCGCGCCGCTTCGAGAGCGGCGTGAATGCGTTCGAGAGTTTCTGCGGATGAGGATGACGTCATTGATGCTCCGTAAAAAAGTACCCAGTACCTAGTACCCAGCAACCCAAGTTTTGAGTGACCAGTTTTCAGTGACCCGGCACTCACTGGGTACTGGGTACTGACAACTGAGTACTGTTTTCACGCCCACAGCATTCTAGCTCCGGTCATCAGCAAGACCGTGCACAGGATGCGGCGCAGCCAGAGTACGGGAACGCGCGTTGCCAGATACGAGCCAACTATGCCGCCGGGAATCGAGCCGAGCAATATGGCTCCGACCAAATGTCCGTCGACGTTGCCCGCCAGAAAGTGCATCAGACCGGTGACCCCGGTCAAAATCACAGCATGGGCAATGTCGGTTCCAACCATGATCTTTGGGGGGAACGAATAAAACAACAGAAGCAACATCATGATGATGCTGCCCGATCCGACGGAAGTGATGCCCACCAGAAATCCGCCGACCAGTCCAATTACGCTCATGAAGGCAAAAGACTTCATGGTGGGCTGGCGCCCGACGAGACGATCTTCAATGCGCTTTTGAAACAGAAGCAGCGCGGGAATCACGACCAGCAGCAGTCCCACCGCCGACTTGATGAAATCGTTCACGCCCGCCCCGTGGAGTTCGCGCAGATGCACCAGCAGTCGCACGCCGAGAAAAGAGCCGGGGATACTGCCGACCGCCATGGCCAGGACGACTTTTCGCCGCACTGTCCCTTTGACCAAGTGAATGATGGTCGCGGGGATTTTGGTGAAGAAGTTGCACATGGCATCGCTGCCGACAGCAACGATGGGGGAGATGTGCAGGCCAAATATCAGCATGGGCAGCAGCAAGACGCCGCCGCCCAGCCCCGTCAACCCGATCAGCGTTCCCACCGTGAAGCCGATCAGCACTTTTAGCAGCAAGAGTTCCATGCGGTCTTTCGAAGAGTTCTCCGTTCCCAGCGATCGGTTCTCAGTCGAGCGAAGCAGGTTCCGGAACTGAGGAAACCGAGAACCGGTGCTGAGAGCCGTTTTTCAAGGACATTATCGCATAAAGTCCATTGAAATACTCGACTTTCTTGACGCGCGAAGCGCGTTGGTAGCTCCCAGTTCCCAGTTCCGCGGAACCATGAGAACCGGGAGCCGGGCCCTGCCTTTAGCTGTTGCCGTTGGCGCCGATAAAGCCTTCCCGTTCGAGGTGCAGAATGATGGTCTGCGCCGCCTCCTCGGGGCTGAGCTTGTCGGTGTCGATCACGACTTCGGCATCGGTGGGCGCCTCGTACGGATCCGAGATGCCGGTGAACTCCTTGACGATGCCGGCGCGGGCCTTGGCGTACAAGCCCTTGCGGTCGCGCTGTTCACAGACTTCGATCGAGGTCGCGGCGTGCACCAGGATGAAGCCGCCGACCGGCTCGATCAGCTGCCGGACATGTTTGCGAGTCGCCTCATAGGGAGCGATGGGAGCGCAGATGGCGATCCCGCCGTTTTTGGTAATTTCCGAAGCGACGTAGCCGATGCGGCGAATGTTGATGTCGCGGTGCTCCTTGGAAAAGCCGAGCTCGCTTGACAGGTTCTTGCGCACCAGATCGCCGTCGAGCAGGGTCACGGGACGCCCGCCCATCTCCAGGAATTTCGTGATCAGCGCGTTGGCAATGGTTGATTTGCCCGATCCGGAAAGTCCGGTGAAGAAAATGGTCACGCCCTGCTTATCCCGCGGGGGATAGCTGCGGCGCAGTTCCTTCACCACTTCCGGATAGGTGAACCACGCCGGAATGTCGCGCCCTTCGTTGAGGCGCTGCCGCAATTCGGTACCCGAAACATCGAGGACCTTGGCGCCCTGCGGGACTTCATCGGCAGGAACGTAGCGGTCTTCGCTTTGCAGATACACCATCATCTGGAAGGGAACCATGGTGACGCCCATTTCCGCTTCATGTTTCTTGAACAGTTCCTGGGCGTCATAAGGGCCGTAGAAGTTCTTGCCGTCGGTGTCTTTTCCTGGACCGGCATGATCGCGGCCGACGATGAAGTGACTGCAGCCGTGGTTCTTGCGAATCAGCCCATGCCAAACCGCTTCCCGCGGCCCGCCCATGCGCATAGCCAGCGGCAGCATCGAAAGCTTGGCGGTACCATGGGGATACTTCGAGAGCAGGAGTTCGTAGCAACGGGTGCGGACGAAGTAGTCCACGTCCCCCGGCTTCGTCATGCCCACCGAGGGATGAATCAGCAGGTTGGCTTCGACTTGCTTGGCCGCGCGCATGGTCAGTTCGACGTGGGCGCGGTGCATGGGATTTCGGGTCTGGAAGGCGACGACGCGCGTCCATCCCAGGCGCTTGAATTCCGCCCGCAATTCAGCAGGCGTCAGGCGCAGCGCGCGGAAATCGTAATGCGACGGCGGCTGCACTCCCTGAAGGCTGCCGCCGACATACCAGGGATTCGACTTGTTGATGGCGTAGTCGGCGCCCGGGTGCGCGCTACTGGTCGAACCAAACACAGCTTTTGCCTCCGCCGTGCGATCCGGTTGCCATACGTCCCCGACATTCAGCACGGCCAGCATGACGCCCTCGCCGTCGCGCAGGGCAACCTTGCTCTGGCCCGGGGTCAATTTCTTGGCGAATTCTTCGGTGACGTCAAGCGTGATCGGCACGGGCCAGAGTGTTCCGCTGGCTAGGCGCATGTTGTGGCACACGCCTTCATAATCGGCGCGGTTCATGAAGCCAGAGAGCGGCGAGAAGCCGCCACTCATCAGAAGTTCGAGGTCGCAGAGTTGGCGTGCTGTAAGGTCCCAGGAAGGCCATTCTTTCGAATGTCCCTTCAGTTCCGCGGCAACATCGGCCGGCACTTGCAGTTGGATAAGTTCTCCCCCGTGCGGGGCAATAAGATGACTGGTCGAAGCGGTCAATTCGGTGATCCTCCCGATGCGTAGATCAAGTTTTTTCGTGATATTAGAATCGCTGTGAGTCAATTTCAGTCTCCTCGGACTCGCTCCCGTAGTCTCGCGGGGGTGGCGAGGAATGGTCTGAAAGGCAGAGTCTTTCTAAATTGTATAACAGCAATACGACAGCAATGTGAAGTCGGTGCAACTTCAATGAAGTGCAATTTCAATTCCGTCGTGCCCCCTGGGCAATTCCGTAACATATTGTAAGTAATAATGTTATCTCGATTCCATCGAAGGGCGGAGGCCTTTCTTCGGACCGTGTGAAAGACTTTGCAACATTTCCCTATCTCTTGGGCAGGCCGTGCCACAGTAGCGGAATCCTCCGACTTCCTCACGATTCCAGTTAAGAGCGCGCTCATATTGGCTGTCAAGAGTACAACGGTGTCTTTGGTGCGCCGGACCGCAGGCCAGCCTAAAGGAATCGTCCCGCGCCCGGTCACTGGTTAACAACTACAGGTTGGGCCGCGGGTGGTTGCGATCGATTCGCGGCGCTAGCCCATCGCCAGAGTTCGCTAGTTCACCGTCAACGGATACGACGCCGACGTGCTAGTGGTGTTGCTGGGGTTACCCGCGTAGGCCGCAGTCAGAGTCGTCGGCCCTGGGTTACTAAACTTCAATGTGCAACTGCCGGCGCTCAGCATTCCAGTGCAGGTTTGCCCGGTGGCGGCGGTCACCGTGACGTCGCCCGTCACCGTGTTCATTCCATTGCTCACCGCGAAGTACACCGTCACCTTTAGAGGATTTGTCTCCGGAACCGCGTTGGTGATGGTGGTGGTCGTGGCCAGCGGCGTTGCAGTAACGGATTGCGTGAGGCTCGCGGCCAAGTAATAGTCGTTGGTTGCCCACGCAGCTTTCACGGTGCAGGTCCCTGTACCGCTCTTCATCGTAACTAAGTTGCCGGCGACCGTGCAGACGCTCGCCGTGGTCGACATAATGGTCGGTGTGACACCGGAGTTCTGCGTCGTTGCCACCGTGAAGGTGGACACATACGCGGCGCTGGCCGGTGCGCCGGTGAAGGTCACGGTAGGCGCAACCTTCGTTACTGTCGCAACCGCGGTTACGGGCACAATCAGTTGCGGTGCCGCCGAGTAGTTACTATTGCCCGCCTGGTTTGCGACCACATAACAGAATCCGGTGTTGCCGGTCATGGTGAACGTGGCGCCGGAAATAGTGCACACGGAGCCAACGCCGGCGGCAAAGCTCACCGGGTTCCCGCTTGCTCCACCGGTGGCTACCACGGTGAATGTGTCATTCCTTCTGGAGGTTGCGGGAGGCGGCACACTGAACATAATGGCCTGGCTCAACGGAACTGCGGCTACGGTTTCCGTGGCCGGAGCCGCCGCCGAGTAGTTGCCGTTGCCCGCCGCGTTGGCAGTCACCGAGCAGGTTCCGCTGCCGCTGGTCATGGTGTAGGTCGCGCCGGAATTGGCGCACGATCCGGAAGACGAGTAAGCGACGGACAGGCCAGAACTGGCGCTCGCCGCCACGGTGAAGTTGCTGAGGTAGGCGGCGCTGGCCGGTGCCGGTGTAGTGAACGTGATGGTCTGACTCGCCGGGGCCGCGGTTACTGTTTCCGTGACCGGCGTGGCCGCCGAGTAATTGCCGTTGCCCGCCGCGTTGGCAGTCACCGAGCAGGTTCCGGTGCCGCTGGTCGTGGTGTAGGTCGCGCCCGAATTGCTGCAGCTTCCCGCACTGCTGAAGTTCACCGGCAAGCCCGAACTGGCGCTTGCCGCCACAGTGAAGTTGCTGCCGTACGCGGCGCTCGCCGGAGCTGGGGTGGTGAAGGTAATGGTCTGATTTCCCGGCGTGGCGTTGACCGTCTCCGTGACCGGTGTCGCGGCCGAGTAATTGCTGTTGCCCGCCTGGCTGGCGACCACCGAGCAGGTTCCGGTGCCGCTGGTCATGGTGTAGGTCGCGCCGGAATTGCTGCACGATCCGGACGACGTGTAAGAGACTCCCAATCCCGAACTCGCGTTCGCCGCCACGGTGAAGTTGCTGCCGTAGGTGGCGCTGGCTGGTGCCGGCGTAGTGACCGTGATGGTCTGACTCGCCAAAGCCGCGTTCACCGTTTCCGTGACCGGCGTCGCAGCCGCGTAATTGATGCCGTCGCCTGGCTGGTTGGCGGTGACCGAGCAGGTTCCGGTGCCGCTGGTCATGGTGTAGGTCGCGCCGGAATTGCTGCAGCTTCCCGAGCCGCTGAAGGTCACGGTCAAGCCCGAACTGGCAGTAGCCGCCACCGTGAAGTTATTGCCATAGGTGGCGCTGGCTGGAGCAGGAGTAGTGAAGGTGATGGTCTGGCTCGTCAAAGACGCGGTCACGGTCTCGGTGACCGGTGTTGCAGCTGCATAGTTACCATTGCCCGCCTGATTGGCGATCACCGAGCAAGTTCCGGTGCCGCTGGTCATGGTGTAGGTCGCGCCGGAATTGCTGCAGGACCCGGAAGATGTGTACGAAACGGTCAAGCCCGAGCTGGCAGTGGCCGCCACGGTGAAGTTGCTGCCATAGGCAGCGCTGGCGGGAGCCGGTGTGGTGAACGTGATGGTCTGACTCGCTGGCGTGGCGGTTACAGTTTCGGTGGCCTGCGTCGTTGCATAGTTGCTGTTGCCCGCCTGGTTGGCGATCACAGAGCAGGTTCCGGTGCCGCTGGTGATGGTGTAGGTCGCGCCAGAATTGCTGCAGCTTCCCGCACTGCTGAAAGTCACGGTCAAACCCGAACTGGCGGTGGCCGCGACGGTGAAGTTGCTGCCATTGGCGGCGCTGGACGGAGCCGGCGTTGTGAACGTGATGGTCTGGCTGCCCGCCGCCGCGATTACAGTCTCGGTGACTTGTGGCGCCGCCGCGTAGTTGGCGTTGCCCGGCTGGTTGGCGATCACCGAGCAAGTTCCAGTGCCGCTGGTCATGGTGTAGGTCGCGCCAGAATTGCTGCAGCTTCCCGCACTGCTGAAGGTCACGGTCAAACCTGAACTGGCGGTGGCGGCGACGGTGAAGTTGCTGCCATTGGCGGCGCTGTTCGGAGCCAGTGTCGTGAACGTGATGGTCTGACTGCCCGGAGTCGCAGCGACAGTCTCGGTGACCTGCGGCGCAGCCGCGTAATTGCTGTTGCCCGGTTGATTGGCGATGACCGAGCAGGTTCCGGTGCCGCTGGTCATGGTGTAGGTCGCACCGGAATTGCTGCACGAGCCGGAAGACGTATAAGCCACGGTCAAACCCGAACTAGCAGTAGCGGCTACGGTAAAGTTGCTGCCGTTGGCGGCGCTGGTCGGTGCGGGAGTCGTGAACGTGATCGTCTGGCTCCCCGAAGCCGCGTTTACGGTCTCGGTAACCCGTGGCGCAGCGGCATAGTTGGCGTTGCCCGCTTGATTGGCGATGACCGAGCAGGTTCCGGTGCCGCTGGTCATGGTGTAGGTCGCGCCCGCATTGCTACACGACCCGGAAGACGTATAAGCCACGGTCAAGCCCGAACTGGCAGTGGCTGCTACGGTGAAGTTGCTGCCGTTGGCAGCACTCGCCGGAGCCTGAATGGTGAACGTGATGGTCTGGCCCAAGGGAGTTGCAGTTACGGTATCGGTGACCTGTGGCGCAGCCGCGTAGCTGCTGTTGCCCGCCTGATTGGCGATGACCGAGCAGGTTCCGGTGCCGCTGGTCATGGTGTAGGTCGCGCCGGAATTGCTGCACGATCCGGAGGACGTGTAAGCCACGGTCAAGCCCGAACTGGCAGTGGCGGCTACGGTGAAGTTGCTGCCATTGGCGGCGCTGGCCGGAGCCGGAGTGGTGAACGTGATGGTCTGACCCGTCTGGCCGGTCGACGTCGAGGTGACCACAAAGGTTGCGCTGGCATATCCAGGGCTGGACGCGGTAATCGTGACGGTCGCGGCTTTCGGCGGCAGAGTGTAGGAGGTACTGGCGGTCCCTGTGCTGCCGGTAACGGCGCTGGGGTTCGAGAACGAGCCCGTCTTATTATTGGCGGTGAAGGTAATCGGTATGCCGCTCGTTTGAATCGGGTTGCCGGAATAGGGATCCTGAAGCGCCGTCTGCAACGCGATCGGCAGCGTTGTGCCGACGAGTCCGCTCTGATTGTTGCCCGCCGTGGCCGTGATGATCGGCAACAGTCCATACACGGTTAACTGGGTTTTACCGTTCACGTACACCTTGCCATTGGCGACCACTGGCATCTCGAAGTGGACCACCGAGCCTAATGCGTCGCGATTATTTGCCGCCGTCGTGCTGCTGTAAAACTGGTTGGCAAGATTGGTGGCGTCGAAAGCAAGAAGATGGGCGGTGGGAACCGTTACATACCAATAGATCCCATTGGTCTGGCCGCTGGAAGAGACGATTCCACCCTGTGGATTTGCCGTCGACGCTGGGGTCTGCGAGGTCGGCGTCAAGGAAATCTGGTCATTGGCAAACGAGTATGCCGCGACCCGCGTCTGGTACGCGGCGATGTAGATGTTGTTGTTCCAATACGTCAGTCCGGCGTGTACCTCTCCATTCACGGGAACATCGAGTTCCTGTGGAATCTGGGTATCGCTCAGAGAGTTGTAGCCGCCCAGGCTGTTCTGATTGAGCAGATACGTGGTTCCGTTCTTATCGATGGACAGGACGAAATTGCTGCCGTCGGGCTGTTGGGGCAGCAGTTGCACCAAGCCGGAACTGACGTCGAGATCGTTTTCCTGAAAAAACTTCTGGTTATACGGAGTGAAAGAACTGACCAGATTCAGCACCCCATCGCCCTGGTTCAATTCAATCACGCTGTCGCCGTAATGCGTTCCCCCGGGTCCATCGAAGAGGCCATCGCCGGTACTGAAGTAGATGTTCCCGGCGCCATCGCCGGCCAGGCCACCACCCGACAGCCAGACTGCCGACGCCTCGACTCCCGGAGATGTATCGAACACGCCAACCTGCTGCAGTGTCTGTTCGTTGTAGGCCATCACCCAGCCCATTTCCGTGGGGATGTTGCAACCCGGGCTGCCGAATCCTATGTAGATCGTTCCGTTCTGCAACAATAACCCCGGACGCTGCTGCTGATAGTGATCGACGAACGGGTAGGTCAAGCCATCGACCACGACGGACGCCGCAATGACCACGGGCCCGCCAAACAATTCCTCTCCCGTGCCCAGATCCAAAGCGTGCAGTCGATGAACATAGCTGCCGTTCTCCACCGTCATCGCCAGGAAGAAAATGGCATGGAGAGTCGTATCAATGACCGGCGTGCCCTGAATTCCGAACTCGGTGTAGTCAATACTGCAGCCCTGGTCGGACTGAGGAACGGTGGTGGCGCCATTCGTGAGCAAGCTCACATACCAAAGAGGCGATGCATTACTGCCCTGATTGTTGTCGGCGTCGAAGGCGTAAATGCCATCGTGCATCGTGACCGCATACATGGCGTTGTGCGTCGAATTCGTTGCCGGGATGAAGACGTTGGGAACATAGAGCGGCTGGGCGGGCATTTGTCCATCCAGGCTTTGCGTGAAAAGCTTACCAAACTGGACCGCATTGACGTTGGCCGGAGTCAGGATCGTTTCCCGTGTGTTTTGACCGGTGCGAGCGTTGTCGTAGTGCTGGGTCAGGACGCTGATCTGGCTGACGGCGGCCGAGTTCCAAGACAGAAGAAAAAGGACGGTTGCCGCAGTGCAGAAGAACGCCTTGGTGCGGGTGGGTGAGGTTAAGTATTCAAGGCGTCGCAAATCAGATATCTCCCGGGGACAATGGATTCGTCATTACTTCTGCAAACTAATATTTCACTTCTGCCTACCGCGATGGCGTCGATTTTGGATGAGCCGCAAAGAACAACCAGCGTGCGGTGTTGTATTGTGGCTCGAACGCATGCGCGACGCCCGGCTCCCAAATGAATTGCACTTCGACATTGCTCTCCGAGCAGCTTGAAGCAACATTGCCCGTCAAGCCCGTCATGCCCGGAGTAGGCGCATCGTTCGTATTGTTCGGCGCATCGTTCAAGCACAAAGGCTGCGAGGTCTGAAACGCAGTGCAGGCGTTGGCGTTCGGTCCAGTCCAGTAATTGAAAGTGTCATCGACCGTGTCCAGATGGTAGATCACGCCCGAGTACCCGGTCGTGCCGTAGTTGCATGGGGGTAGTTCCGTATCCAGCGTGCCTTGCCATTCCTGAACGGAAATGGGCGCAACCGCGGGGCCGGGCGTCAGCACCGGCGGAGGAGCAGCCTGCTGCCCCTCCATCTGGCCCGAAGCCGGAACAATGGCCGCCACCAGATCGGAAATTTCGACGCCCACGCGCTCCGCCATCTGTGCACCCGACGAGAACCCTGCCACGTATACCATATTTGGATTCACGTTGTACTGCGCCGTCAGATTGACGATCAACTGGCGCAGGAAGCCGGCGTCGTCAGGACACCCGGTTGCGGGTGGCATGGTACAGGTTCCCACATCGGCCGCAGTAAACGATGCATCCATGAAATACGAGTTCCAGTTCCACTGGTGCGAGTTTGCGTTGTAAGTGGAAGCGGGCTTTACCAGAATAAAACCCTTCAGCTCGGCGAGGTTCTGCCAGCCCCAATTGAGGGTAATGACCGGCGTAGGGTCGGAACCCGTGGAAGCGGTGGATTGCGTTCCATGCAGCATGAGCAGCAGGGGCGGATTCGCCGGGAGAACCGTTGGCACATAAACTTCGTAATATCGGGTGACGCCATCCCAGGTGATCGAAGAGTCAATGAATGTTCCGGAACCCGCAACCTGACTCACGGCATTTGATGTGCTGGTGGCGAAAGAACTGTCACCTTTGTAGACAGCGGTAATCGAATCGGTGCCAGCCGGCAAATTCGCGGTCGTGTAGCTGGCGACTCCGCCCGAAAGCGATTCGCCCCCCAAGCGAGCGCTCCCATTGTAGAAAGTCACGTTTCCGGTGACGGTGCCCCCGAACGCCGGTGTCACGCTCGCCATGAACGTCACTGACTGACCCACATTTGCCGGATTCAGCGAGGAGGTCAACGTCGTCGTCGTCGGCGCTGGGTCTACCACCTGCGCCACCACGCTCGATGTGCTGCCGGCAAAGTTTGAATCTCCCGAGTAAAACGCCTTTATGTTATCCGTGCCGCCCGTCGTCAGCGTCGAGATGGCAAACGTGGCCGATCCAGAACTCAGCGTCCCCGTTCCCAGCACCGTGTTTCCTTGCTTGAACGTAACCGTTTCTCCATTCGGCGGCACAGGAGTGACCACTGCCTTGAAAGTCACCGTCTCTCCGTATGTGGATGGATTCAGCGACGAAGAGAGCGTTGTCGTGGTTAACGGCAAGCTCAGGCCCGAAGCGGTTCCCAACAACAAAACCGTGATGATTCTAGCGATCTTCATGCAGATTCTAGCCTCGCACCGTCGATTGGTCTTGCTCTCCGAAGACCACGGTAAGGTGGTCGCGTTTGCTTCCGTTATGCCTGGTCAATTAGCTTGATTAGACACGAGTACCGGTCGGCTGGGGGCGCCGCCTGCTTGAGATCAAGATTACCATCGCCCGCACTCTTGTCAATACCACGAGATTCCCTCAAGGTATTGCATGTAAGCTGCTGATAATAAGCGATTAGGAATGTAGGCGCAAGGGGAATCGAAGCCAGCCATCCCATCTGAATCTCCCTACTTGATCCCATGACCCAAATCGCGCGCAAAAGGGCTTTTTGTGGCGTGCCCGGCGAAGACCATAGCGGGATAATCGCTCCCTTCGCGATCGGTCCGTCGCTCGGGCTCTGCATAGCGTTGTTGAGGTTACTTGCGGAACACAGTGGGC